>Ga0075163_10000479_pt1 | contig 51347 bp, 43 predicted proteins | sample JI1023141ADNA_FD_71478 | JGI IMG/M metagenome (GOLD analysis project Ga0075163, IMG submission 71478) | Wastewater effluent complex algal communities from Wisconsin, to seasonally profile nutrient transformation and Carbon sequestration -... | ecosystem: Engineered > WWTP > Effluent > Algae...
GAGTTCGCTCGCGCCGTTCGCGACCTTGGGCTGGTCATAGAACCCCGCCTCGCTGCACACGAAGACGCCGAGCCTCACGAACTGCTTGACGCGATCGAGCGAGCCGATCTCTCCCTTGATCACCGCGAGCCCGTTGAGCACGCATTGCCGCGCGCACGCCGTGGCTTGTTCCATGCTCACCTGGCTCGGCACGCTTCCCTTCGCGATCAACTGCCCATCCTTCATCGGGATCTGCCCCGCGATGAACAGCAGGTTCCCCACCCGGCGGCAGGGGATGTACGCCGCGACCGGCTTGGGCGGGGTGGGCAGGGCAAGGCCCATGCCTTGGAGTTTCGTGACGATGCTGTCTGGAGTGGTGGGAGAGGCGTTGCTCATGGCGTTCCTTTCAAGGGGCGAATCACAGGACGAAGCAAGGGGCGAAGCGGTGGGGAGGGAACATCTTCAGGGGACACGGCGGGGTCTCCAACCGTTCACCCCTTCTTCTTCTGGCAGGCCTGAGAAGGGGCGGGATTGGGGACAATCTGGGACAACCTGTCGGTTCGGGCGGGCGGACGGGAACTGTCACCCTGTCAGGCACCGAAACTGCCCAGTGTGACGCCCCGACTGACCCGCCTTGTGCGCGACTTTGTTCGAATCGCTAAGATCCCGCAACCGCCCGCCTTGACAGGCGTACGGTTTCGTGTAGGTTATAGGGGAAGCGCTCCCCTGGCAGGCGAGCGGTCATCACTCGGGCTATTCCGTGACTGACTGCACTTTTGGCGACCTTCACGGCCGCCGTCCTTATCCCCGCACGGGGATGTCCGCCTCCTGCCGACATTTCGGACGATTGCAGGGCCTTGCCAAGGCCTTGGGTTTCGCGTTTTCTCCCACGTGGGGGTGGAGATGCGGCACTCGGGGCGAATCAGGCGAAGATGATCGGCCTGGATTCAAAGGACTCTGCAGTCAAGCACCGCATTCGGCAGCCGAGGCCTCCGCCCGACCCTGCTCCAGCCTTTCACCTTCGCCCTACACGAAGCGTGGGAGAACACGGAGCACCCGCTCGAGCGAACCGCCAACGCACAATCGATCGTCATGCATCGCCCCTGCGGCTGGTCAGCGTGACCTTGCCCCAGACGGCACAGATTTGGAGTTTCAACTCATGCGTAAGAACAAGGGCTTTACTCTCATCGAGTTGCTGGTCGTCATCGCGATTATCGCGCTGCTCATCGGCATCCTCCTCCCGGCGCTCGGCAAGGCCCGCGCGACGGCCCGTCAGATCAAGGACGGCACCCAGGTCCGTGGTATCCACCAGGGCATGGTCCTCTTCGCTCAGAACAACAGCGATCAATACCCCCGTCCCTCGCTGCTCGACACGGGCAACGCCACGCTGACCAACGCGTTCGCGGCTGGCAAGGACCTCCCCCGCCACATGATCTCCGCCCTCATCTTCCAGAACTTCTTCACCCCCGAACTCTGCGTCTCCCCCAGCGAGACCAACGCGGGCATCCGCATCGACAACAAGTACCAGTTCACCCCGCCGACCAACCCGGCCGGCCAGTGGCTCTGGGACCCCTACTTCGCGGGCGTGGCTGAAGAAGCCGCCAACTTCGGTGGCGCCAACGCCATCGGCACCGGCGGCGCCCTCGCCACCGCGCAGCGCACCACGGGTGGCTTCTCCTACGCCACGCAGTTCGTCTTCGGCAAGCGCGGCACCCAGAAGTGGAACAACTCCTTCAACAGCAACGACGCCATCGTCGCCAACCGCGGTCCGGTCTACCAGGCCTCCGGCACCGGCGCGACCCTCCAGTGGACCCTCGTCACCGGCGTCACGGGCGTGAACAGCAACACCCTCCTCATCCACGGCGGCCGCAGCACGTGGGAAGGCAACGTTGCGTACAACGACAACAGCATCCAGTTCGAGACCCGTCCTGACCCCGAGACCAAGGTCTTCACGTTCTCCAACCTCACCCCCACCAAGACCTTCCCCGACAACATGTTCGTCAACGAGAACGACCTGACCCGCACCCCCGAGACGGGCACGACCCTCGGCGACAATGCCAACAACTACCTCCGCTACTGGACCGGCGTCACCGGCTCCGGCACGAACTTCACGGTCACTCCGTGGTTCGACTGAGTTGAGACGCGATCTCTGATCGCACACATTTGAGTCACATCAAGGCCCCGCGAGCGACATGCTCGCGGGGTTTTTCGTTGGCGAGGTTCATTGCATTGACGAGCCCGAAGCGCAAGCGAGGGTCTTCTCTTCGCTCACCTGTTGCGAATCGTCATCGCATCAAATACCGTACATTGATGTCTCCCCCTCTCGCCTACTTCCTGACGTGGACGTGCCACGGGACGTGGATGCACGGAGACGCGCGAGGCTCGGTGGACAAGGACCATAACAAGATGTTGACCCCGTTTCTTCCGCCCGATGTCGATCGACTCGCGAATGAGGTCGCATTGATGCGAGGAGACGGAGTTCGACTTGACGCGCAGGCTCGATGTTTGATTGAGGACACAATCAGACGACACTGCGAGATACGCCGTTGGAAGTTGTACGCCCTGGCCGTGCGGACCAATCACGTCCACGTTGTGGTGTGTTGCGGCGAGCACACGTCGCCCGAAGCGGCGATGGAGCAGTTCAAGGCGTGGTCGACGCGCAGGCTTCGGGAAGCGAAAGTGACGGAAACAGATCAAGCAGTGTGGACCTCGCACGGCAGCACGCGGTGGATCAATCATCAGCCCGGGTTGGATGCGGCAATCGCGTATGTCTCAACAGGGCAGTGAGTGCCTGCGAAAGCCAAGAGAAGACCCTCGCTTGCGCGTCGGGCTCGTAGATGCGACACCCTGATCTTTACGAGCCCGAAACGCAAGCGATGGTCTTCTGTCACTGCCTGTACGAGAACGAAACACGCGAGTAGTCTTGCGTCTTTGCTAGTTCGCCTGCATCGCCTTCGGCATCGCCGCGGTGAGTTCGCGGGTGAGGGAGGCGATGTCGGCAGCGGTGTGGGCCGCGGTGATGACGAGGCGGAAGTAGCGTGGGGCCGGGCCGCCGGGATAGTCGATGAGCGGGATGAGGATGCCGCGCTCGAGGAGGCGGTTGTAGACGCTCTCCATCTGCTTCTCGGTGCTCAGGAAGAAGGTGAAGATCGGGATGTTCTCCGGCGGCAGCGCGAACCCGAGCGACCCGAGCGTCTCGCGCACGGCGGCGATGTTCGTGCGAAGGCGCTGCACGACGGTGGTGTCGGTCGCGACGATGCGGAGTGATTCTCGCACGGCCTCGGCGATCGCGGGCGGGACGGGCGTCGAGTTGCGATAGACCCACGCACGCTCGCGGACCTTGCGGATGAACGGCTGGCGGCCCATGACGGCCCCGCCGTAGCAGCCCAGGCCTTTGGCGAGCGTGGATGTGATGATGATGCGTGGGTCGTCGAGGTTGAAGTGGCGGATCGCGCCCTGACCGTTTTCACCTAGGACGCCCAAGCCATGGCAATCATCGACGACGAGCGCGGAGCGCTGGGCGGGGAGGAGCGCGAGCAGTTCGGGCAGGGGCGCGATGGAGCCTTCGGCGGCGAAGACCGAGTCGGTGATGATGGCGACGCCGGCGTCCTTGTGGAGGTCGATGAGCCACTTCGCGCTCTTGGCGGTGAGGTGTTCGTATTCAAAGACCTGCATGCCCGCGGCGACGGCGGCGTCGCGGATGCTGCGGTGGGCACGCTGATCGATCAGGGCGACGCCGAGGTCGCGCGAGAGGCCCTGCATGCACGCGAAGTTGGCGGTGTATCCCTCGGCGGTGAGGATCGCGGACTCCTGCCCGACGAAGGTGGCCAGTTCGCGCTCGAGGGATTCGTGGGCGAGGGTGTTGCCGGTCGTCTCGCGCGAGGCGGTGGTGGAAAAGCCCCAGCGTGAGAGGCCGTCGATCAAGGCCTGGCGAACGGATGGGCGATCGGCGAGGCCGAGGTAGTTGCAGCCGCCGAAGGCGATGAGTTCGCGGGCGTTGATGACGACGCGCGTGGAGGAGCAGGATTCGATTGGGAGGCGTGGCATGGGAACATCCGTGTGTGTGGCGACCGGCCCAGCCGTGGGCGTGGGGGACTATATCGGCGTGCCGAGCCTCGCGGTGCGAGTTTCAGGCGGCGGGCTTGGCGCGGATTTCCCGGCAGAGTCGCATGAGGTGAGAGAGTTGCGACATGGACTCCTCGACGCTCATGGTGGCGATCAGGGAACGATCGGCGGCCTGGGCGAGTTCGGCGAGCCTCGGGAAGCCCATGGTGGGCGCGATGCCCGCGATCTGGAGGACGACAGTGCGTGCAGCGGCGTAGTCCTGTGCGGTGATTGTGCGTTCGAGGTCGGTGATCTTCGCACGAATCTCGTCGACGAAGCGGTCGAGCATCGCGAAGCCAGGGTGGCTCTGGGGCAGGGTGGAGAGCGTGACGCCGACGCCCTTGCCCGTGAGGAGGAACTCCGCGAGGGCGCGGAGGAGGAGGTCCTGGGAGCAGGGCTTGGTGAGGATGGCACCGGCCTGGGCTTGGGCGAACTTGTCGCGGGCGGCGTCGGAGTTGTCGGAAGTGATGAAGATGGTTGGTGTGGAAACGCCGACCTTTCGCAGGGACGCGATGAACTCGGCGCCGTTGCTTCCTGCAACGTGGTAGTCGGAGATGATGAGGTCAACGCCCTCTTCGATGATCTTGCGTGCCTCGTCGAGTGTGCTCGCGATGCGAAGGCGCAGGGAGGTTTCGCGGAGAAAGTGCTTGATGAGGGATTGGCCCAGCGGCGAGTCGTCGAGGTAGAGAATGGAGCCGATGAGGGTCTCGGGGTCGACCTTCTCAAGGATGAATCCGCCCTCGAATGGATCGAGCCTCACGACGGACTTGATGTCTATGGGTGCTTTGAACTGGATTCCCAGTTCGTGGCAGATTCCCTTGACGTGGGCACAGTTGACGATGGTCCCCTCGATGGTCATGACGAGGCCGGAGAGCCCCGGAACGGAGGCGACGACGCGGGTTCCTTTGTGCAGGAACGAACTGTGCAGGATGCTCATGCCGGAGCTGGAGATGTTGCGGCAGGCGACCCAGATGCGGGTGGGGAGGCCTCCCGCGTGGTGGACGCACACCTCCACGACGGGAATGTGCACAGGCCATCGGACGTGGGTGCGGCGTGAGGAGTTCGGGGAGGCGCTGCCTCGCCGGTCGAGTTCGTCGAAGAGTTCGCGGATGTGTTCGGCGTCGAGATGGACGGAGTTGTGGGGCTTGGGCGGTTGTCTTTTTTTGGCTTCGGGCACTCGATACTCCTGGGCGGGTGAGCCCAGAAATGATCGGCGAGCGTGGGGCGGAGGTGAAGACGCAGAACCGCTGCCGCGCATGGAAGCCGATCGATATAGGAGTTAGGCGATCGGCCGCCCGGAAATGGGTGGATTTGACGCACAGCAACGTGCTGACCGAATGATCCTCGGCACGAACCTGTGTTGGCTACGAGGCGACGTCAGTTGCGCGCGCGGTGGAAGGGAGCGGGGATCGTCGCCATGGTGTGCAGTCCCGGCGGGGCGGAGAGGATCTGCGGGATCGCGTTGACGGCGATGGCGCAGGTCGCGGTGTCGCCATGGACGGCGCCGGGGATGGTCATCTCGATGTGCGGGTCGCCCTCGATGACGATGCGGTCGTGGGGGTTGTGCTGGCCGATGGAGGCCTGGAACTCCAGGTGGAGGACGGTTTGCTCGTCAAAGAAGCCGCGGGCGACCTGGCGGACGCCGCAGACCGCGCCGCGCTGGACGGGGCCAACGCCGCTGGTCATGTCGCGGTCGGCCTTGATGGGCGCGATGTCTTCTTCCCAGCGTTCGATCGGGATGCCGACGTAGTGAGAGATGAAGTGGAGGCTCTCGCCCAGGCCGACGTGGAGGAGGGTGCCGTCCTTCACCTTGGCGGCGAACTGGGCGTCATCGAGGCCCACGCCGATCTTCTTCTGGAAGGGGATGCGGCGGGCGGAGGCGTCCTGGATGCGGAAGCACTGGATGGACTTCACGTTCTTGCAGACGCTCGAAAGGAAGGTTGGGAGGGCGTCCATCAGGAAGCCGGGGTTGACGCCGGTGCCCAGGAGGCGCCCACCGTGGGCTTTGGCGAGGTCGTCGAGTTCTTCGGCGAGGGCGACGTGCCTCAGCCAGGGGTAGATGAGTTCCTCGCAGGTGCTCACGATCGCCTTGCCCCTGCGGAGAATGTCACGGAAGGTCGGGACGCAGAGGCGGAGGTCTGAACTGGTGGCGACGACGGCGGCGTCGATGTCGTTCCAGTTGGTGACAGAGTCGAGGGAGGGCAGAATGCGGAGTTTGGGATCCGCTGTGGGGATGACTTCCGCCAGGAGTTTGCCCGCGATGCGTGGATCTGTGTCGACGCAGGCGACGACGTGGCCGGCGTCACGCTCGATGATCTCGGAGAGGATTCGATGCCCGAGGGGACCAAGGCCGACCTGGAGGATTCGCTTCATGGTCGAGTGTACACAGGAAGGGGAGTGGGGAGTAGTGAATGGGGAGTGGGCGGAGCGAAGAAGGCAAAAACACCAACACCGTCGTCCATGGCGTGGACGAACGGTGTTGGATTGCGTTGCGGTTTGGTTCGAAGATTAGCAGCCACCCTCGAAGCGGATGAGGAAGAAGAGAAGGTCATCGACGGTGACGGCGTTGTCAGGGATGCCGTTGCCCGAGCCGTTGTCGAGGTCGACCGCGAGTGAGCCGTTCTCGAAGCCGATGAGGAAGAAGACGAGATCGTTGATGTCGACGGCGCAGTCGATGGTGCCGGTGCCCGAGCCGTTATCGAGGTCTGCGGGGCAGTCGGAGGGGAGTCCGAGGTCGGCGATGAAGGGGGACACGAATGGGCCAGCGTTGGTAAAGGTGCCGCCGACGACGAGAGAAGAGTTGGAGCGGACGGCGAGGGCGGTGACTGGCCCACCGATGAGACCAGTTCCGAACTCAACCCAGCCAAAGCCATCCCAGCGGGCGATGCGGTTGGTGGCGTTACCGCCAGCGAGGGTGAAGTCACCACCTGCGATGAGGTCGCCGTTGGGTTTGACGGCGAGGGCGTTGACGACGCCGTTCATACCGAAATCGTCGAGTGGCGCCCAGGTGGTGCCGTTCCACTTGGCGATGCGGTTGGTCACGAAGCCGCCCGACGTTGTGAACACGCCGCCCGCGATGATGTCGCCGTTGGGCAGTGTGGCGAGGGCGTAGACGGCGTTGTTCATGCCGGTGCCCATGGCGACCCATGCGGACCCGTTCCATCGCGCGACGTAGTTGAGCACTGTGGCGCCGGCCTGCGTGAAGGCACCGCCGACGATGATGTCGCCGTTGTTGGCAACTGTGACGGCGTAGACGGTGCTATTGAGGAAAGTCGTCCCGAAACCGGACCAAGTTGTGCCGTTCCAGCGAGCGACGTAGTTGGTCGCGAGGGTATCGATCTGGCCGAAGGAACCTGCGGCGATGAGGTCGCCGTTGGCGAGAGTCTTGAGGGCGTAAATGGTCGAGTTGGCACCGGTTCCGAAGAGATTCCACGAGGCGCCATCCCAACGCGCTAGGCGGTTGGCATTGGCGAGCCCGCCCACGGTGGTGAACTGACCGCCGACGACGAGGTTGCCGTTCGACAGCGTCGCGAGTGCATAAGCGCGATCGTTGAGACCGGATGTGAGGGATGACCACACTCCGTTGTTTGAGCGGACCGCGATGCGATTGGCGGTAGCGCCCCCGGCGATGGTGAACTGCCCGGTCGCGGCGTATCCGCCGTTGTAAGGGATGATCGCGGACACGCCGCCGTTGAGCCCCGTGCCGACCTGTTGCCAGGTGCTGCCGGTCCAGCGTGCGACGCGGATGGCGCCAGTTGTGCCAGCACCTGTGAACAAGCCCGCAGCGACGACGGCGTTGCTTGCCTGCGGCGCCAATGCGTACACCGACCAGTTCATCCCCTGCCCCATCGCCGCCCAACTCGAGCCATTCCAGCGGGCGACGTAGTTGAGATTCACCGCACCGCTCGCGGTGAAATCGCCGCCCGCGACGATGTTGCCATTCGTCAAGACGGCGATCGCATCGACGGAACTGTTGAAGCCCGAGCCATAAGCGGACCACGCGGTCCCGTTCCAGCGTGCGATGTAGTTCACGGGGACGCCGTCGGCGGTGGTGAATGCTCCACCCAGGACGAAGTCGCCATTGGCGAGAATCGCGGAGCAGAACGCTGTGGAGTTCACGCCTCCTGCGAGCGGGGACCACGCGGAGCCGTTCCATTTGGCGACACGGACTGCTGGGTTGCCGCCGGCGTTGCTGAAAGAACCTGCAACAAAGATCTCCTGTGAAGCGTTAATGGAGATCGTGTAGACGGTGCTGTCGAGACCGGTACCGATCGCGGACCAAGTGGTGCCGTTCCAGCGAGCAATGTACGTAGCGGGATTGCTGCCTGCTGTGGTGAACGAGCCTGCAGCAATGATGTCACCCGAGGAGGCAACAGCGAGGGCGCGAACCGTGCTGTTGGTGCCGGTGCCCACGGCGGACCATGATGTTCCATTCCACTTGGCGATGCGGTTTGCCGGCACGGTGCCCGCGGTTGTGAAATCGCCGCCGACAACCAGTTCGTTGGTGTTGGAAACCGCGAGGGAGTACGCCGTTTGATTGACGCCCAGTCCGAGCGAGTTCCATCGCGTGCCGTCCCAAGCGGCGATGTTCTTCGCCGAAGCCTCGCCAGCCGTGTTAAAGGTGCCCGCGGCGACAACAAGTGAGGGGAGGGGCCCCGCGCCGTCCGGGTCCCAGTTCTTCAGTGCATAGACCGTGCCGTCGATGCCGGGAATGCCGTTGCCCGGGAGCCAATCGGGCTCGCATTGGGCGTTGGCCGGGAGCGCGGCGACAGTAGAAGCGAGCACAAACGCGGCGAACGACCAGAATTTCATAGCAATCCCCTTCGGAACGTGGCGAGTCGCAAAGTTGCGCAATCGCCAGACGTCAATGCAGCGTACAAGGACCCTCGGCGGTGTCAATGGGTGTGTGCGAAAAGTGCGCAGTCGTCGCGCCACGATTTCGTGCGCACTGGACGGAAGTCATCGTGTAAGTGCTTTCGGCGCAGGTGCTTGTGGTGAAATGGTCGTAGGTCCGACGCGTTCGCCTGCTGGATCAAGTTTCAAGCAACTTGGGCGCGTGCAGGGACTCCCGAAGCCGCCACCTTCGGGCGAAAGAGTGATCGTCGATGTGATGAACTGCTCGGGCACCCCTTGAAACTAGACGTTGTCGAGGAGATCAACACTCTCGAACCGCTTGCCTTCGAGCATTTCGAGGCTCGCGCCGCCGCCGGTGGAGACGTGGGTCATCTGGTTGGCGAGGTGGAACTGTTCGACGGCAGCCGCGGAGTCCCCGCCGCCGACGATGGACACTGCACCGTTCTTGGTGGCGTCGGCGATTGCGAGGCCGACCTGTTTGGTGCCAACCGCGAAGGGGGCCCACTCGAAGACGCCCATCGGGCCGTTCCAGACAATCGTCTTGGCCTTGCGGATCGCGGCGGCGTACTTCGCCTGCGTCTTGGGACCGATGTCGAGGCCCATGAACCCATCCTTGATCTTCTCGTCGAAGATCTCGATCTTGCCGGTGGTCGCGTCGAACTCCGTTGAGCAGACGTGGTCGACCGGCAGGAGGAGTTCGGCCTTGAGGTGGGCGGCGAGGTCGAGGATCTTCTTCGCCTCGGCGAGTTTGTCTGCTTCGACGCGGCTGTTGCCGACGTTCTGTCCCAGTGCCTTCAGGAAGGTGTAGGCCATCGCGCCGCCGACGATGACCGTCTGCGCCTTCGGGAGGAGGTTCTCGATCGCGGGGAGTTTGTCGCTGACTTTGGCACCGCCGAGGATGACGACGAATGGCTTGGCGGGCTTGGCGAGCGCTTCGGAGAGGAACTTGATTTCCTTCTCGACGAGGAAGCCACTGACGTGGGGTTTGCCCTGCATCGCCTTGGGGAGCGCGACCATGGATGCTTCGGGGCGATGGCAGGTGCCGAACGCGTCGTTCACGTAGACATCCGCGAGGGCGGCGAGTTTGGCAGCAAACGCGCCGTCGCCCTTCTTTTCACCCTTGTGGAAGCGGAGGTTCTCGAGAAGGAGAACGTCGCCATTTTTCATACCCGCGACGGCCTTCGCGGCCGCATCATCAGTGCAATCCTGCGAGGGAAACGCGACGGGCTTGCCGAGGAGTTTGCTCAGGCGATCGGCGACGGGCTTGAGGGAGAACTCGGCCTCGTAGCCCTTGCCCTCGGGACGACCCAGGTGGCTGGCGAGGATGGCCTTGCCGCCACGGTCGATGACGTTCTTGATGGTGGGGAGGGCGGAAGCGATGCGGTGATCGTCCGTGATCTGCCCGTCCTCGATGGGGACGTTGAAGTCCACGCGGATGAACACGCGCTTGCCGGAGACGTCAACGGTGGCGATGGTCTTCTTGGGCATGGCAAACTCCGAGATGTGAGAGCGAGATTAACTTTCGATGACGCGGCCGAACTTGGAGCGAAGGGCGGCGAGGCCTTCGTTCTGCAACTTGTCACGCATGGCGTTGAGGCGCGTGGCGATGGACGCATCGACGAGTTGGTCGCCGATGCGGAACTTCACGCCACCGATCATGTTGGGCTCGATGTAGGAGTGGATGACCACTTCCTTCTTGAGGGCGGAGCCCAGACGCTGCGCGAGTTGACCGATCTGCTCGGGGGGAAGCGTCTCGGCGGTGATGACGTCCACTTCGACGCGGCCAAACTTCTCCTGCACCAGAGAATCGAGCGACTCAACCATGGCGGGGAGGTGGGAGAGGCGACCCTTCTCATTGAGCACGCGGAGGAAGCGGAGCGTGAGGTCCGAGCAGCGACCCTTGAGGATCTTGACCAGCGATGCGTCGCGAGCCTTAGCGGGGATCGTCTGCGACGCGAGGAACTCGTTGAACTTCTTGTCGGCGCGCGCGAGGTCCAGGATTTCCTGCAGTTCGTTCAGCGTGGTCTCGATGGTGCTGCCACCCGCGTCGGTCGCGAGTTCGAAGATGCTGCGAGCGTAGTTGTTGGCGACGGCGTCTGGTGGGGCGACGGAGAGGGGCATTTCAAATCTCCAAAGCAGCAAAACAGCAAATGGCCAAATCAGAGAAGAGGGGGAAAAAGGCCGAGTTAGTTTCGGTTGTTCTGGAGTTGGGCAACGGACTCGTCCACGAGTTTCTGGCGGTCGCCAGCGTTCACTTCGCGGCGGAGGATCTTGCCCGCCATCGTCGTTGCGAGCGTCGCGGCCTCGGAGTAGAGATCGGCGACGGCGGCGCGGCGGGCGCCCTCGATGTCCTTGAGGGCACGCTCACGGAGTTGGCCCAGTTCCACGTCGGCCTTGGCCTTGAGTTCGGCGGAGATGATCTGGGCCTGGGCGCGGGCCTTATCGATTTCCTTCTGGGCTTCCGCGCGGGCCTGGGAGAGGCTCTGCTGGTACTGCTCGAGGGCGTCCTTGGCCTGCTTGCGGGCGGCCTCGGCGGCTTCGATCTCGCCGGTGATCTTGTTCGCACGCTCATCGAGGGCCTTGCCGATCGTCGGCCAGACCTTGATCATGAGGAACGCGGCGGTGAGGGCGAAGACCACGATCGCCGTGACGGCGGTCGCGACGCCCTGGGCCTTGGTGGGCATCGCGCCCACTTCTTCGTGGCCGTGAGCACCGGCGGCGTGGGCGGCATCGCCCGCGGCGTGTACGGCGGAGTCGTCAAAGGCGAACGCGGAAATGGCGACGGCCGCGACGACGAGGAGGGCGACGGGAAGGAATCGCTGCAGTTTCATGATCGCTCCAACCGGAAAGTCAGAAAAGGTCTTGAGTTCACACACTCTCGGAAAGGCGTGGCGGGAGATTGCTCCCGCGCCACGCTGATTGGCTGAAATTACTTGGCGAGGAAGCCAGCGGCGACGGCGAAGAGGGTCGCACCTTCGATGAACACCGCGAGGATGATCGCGGCGGTCTGGACCTTGCCGGCGACTTCGGGCTGGCGAGCCATCGACTCGGTCGCGCCCTTGCCGATGAAGCCGATGCCGAGACCAGCGCCGAGGACGGCGAGGCCGCCACCGATGACGGCGAGACCCTTACCGGAGGTCGCGCCAGCGCCGCCGTCCTGAGCGAGGGCGGGAGCGGCAACGGAGGCGAGGACGAGGAGGGGGAACATCTTGGTCATGAGAGCGTTCATTCTGAAAAATCCTTTCGATCGGTGAGCCTGTGCTTGGAAGCCAGTGCTCGTGAGCGTGGTGCAGAGGGACAACGTGTCCATGCAACCGGGTCGGCCCGTTATGCGACGCGTCAGTGCGCGTGCTCGTGGCCGTGGGCATGGGCGTGCTCATGGTCGTGCCCGTGCTCGTGGTCATGGTGGTCCATCAACGCGATGAACACCGTGGTAAGGAACATAAAGACGAATGCCTGCATGAAGGCCACGAAGAGTTCCAGGAGCATGATGCCCAAGCCGCCAAGGACGGAGATGAGCGTGATGGGCCCCTTGATGATGAAGGCTTCGTTGACGACTAGGCCTGAGAAGCCGATGAGCGTCGCGAGCAGGATGTGCCCGGCGGTCATGTTCGCGAACAGACGCATCGCGAGGGCGAAGGGCTTGATCACCAACTGGCTGGCGAGTTCCAGGAAGAAGATGATGATCGAGGCGGGGAACGGTGCGCCTGCGGTCATGTGCTTCAGATAGCCGCCCAGGCCCAGGTGGCGGATCGCGACGACGTTGAAGAAGACGGCGGAGATCACGGCAAGGACCGCGGTGACCCAGATGTTCTGCGTCGCCGTGCCGCCGACGGGGGTCGCGTGATTCGCGACGAGCAACTTGCCGTCGTTGACGAGCCAGTCCCAGAGGTGGATGCTGTCGAGGATCGGCATGAGGCCAAGGAGGTTGTTGACAAGGATGAAGAAGAAGAGCGTCCAGAGGAAGGGCATCAACTTGTTCGTGCGATCACCGAGGAGCGGGCGGGCGACTTCCTCGCGCAGGTAGACGCAGATGACCTCAATCATGTGGGCGAAGCGGCCCTTGGTGACGTAGCGAGCGGCGCCCTGGCTTTCGGGGCCGGTCTTGACCTTGCCCGCGACATACCACCCGCCGAGGACGAGGATGATGAGCGAGAGAACGAGGTTGCCCTGATTGCCGGACCACCACCACGTGCCGTCTTCGCCCACCATGTACTTGTGGTTGTAGACGTGGTCCGCGGGGCTGGCGGCGGCGAGGGTGAGCGAATCGAAGAGTGAACTGAACATCAGGCAACGCTCCCGGGAGTGTTGGTCAAGGACGGGATGGATGAGGAGCCGCGGGCACGTTGGCGCTCGCGGCGGGAAAGCAGGATCGCGGCGACAGAAGCCTCAACGGTCATCAGGATGAAGACGGCGGAGAGGAGGCCGTAGACGACGGGCTTGCGGGGCAGGCCCTGGATTTCAAGGAGGATGAGCATGCCGCCCAGGGCGAGGATCGTGCGTGCGCCGGAGACGCCCAAGACGACGAGGCCCCAGCGTTCAGGGGTGACGATCGGCGAGCCCATGAGGGCGATGCCGCTCATGAGACAGGCGATGACGACGCCGCCCATGATGCTGGAGAGGACGGGGCCTTCGGCACCTTGGCTGGTGGCGACGGCGTAGGCGGTGGCGAGGGCCGCGATGGACGCGCAGGACATCGCCAGCGCGAATGGTGCGCGAGGGATGGGTGCGAGTGGGGCCTTCGATGCGTCCATGGCAACTCCGGTCCCAAGGCCGCCAAAGAAGGCGGTTGTTTGGGGGGGACCATAATAGCGCGGTGGGGGTGGATTGGCGACCGAAGCGGGTCGGTTGTGCGGACGAGTACCACAACACGCAGACTCAGCGTCGGCGTTCAAGAACGCGGAAGGGTCGGAAGGTGTTTGGTAGGATGGCAAGATTGGGTGGGAGGCAATGAAAAACGCCCGGTTCCCTCTCAGGAACCGGGCGTGAAGATTCAGATCAGACGATCAGACACACTCAGGGAGTGGTCGCGGTGACCGCACCCGCGACTTCGTCGAAGTACGAAGCCAAGAGGGTGTTGGCGGCGATGAAGTCGCCACCGGCGATCGTGCCGCTGTCGGCGTTGGTGAGGGTCCAGCCAGCAGCAGCGGAACCGGTGCCGTCAGCAGCGTCGGCGACGAAGGTCGCGGCCGCGCCACCGCCAACGAAGGCGGGGTTGGACGGGGCGGACTTGATGTAGCCACCGTTGATGAGTGGCGTCCAGAACGTTTCATCGCCAGCGGCAGCCGGGAGCGTGCCGTTGTTACGAGCGCGGTAGAGCTCGATCTGGCGGTTGAGGCTCGACAACTGAGCCTTGATGTTGCCGCCCTGGGCTTCCTGGGTCGCGTTCGTGAACTGGGGGACCACGATTGCGGCGAGGATGCCAAGGATGACGACGACGATCAAGATTTCAACGAGCGTAAAGGCCTTGCGAACAGTGCGACGAATCATGAGTGCTCCTTCCAAACGGTTGGCCCGCGCGTCGGTGCTACGCCGACGCCTGCCTCTTTAAAGACCCCTCGCGACCACCGCGTGCGGGCCGAAGTGCTTGCGGGTCGTGTCCGACCGGTGAAGCGTGAGTGGTGCTCACTCGTGGGAATGTCATCGACGCGGTTTCGTGCGAGAATGAGCGGTGGGCGTTTCGGATTCGTGGTGGTGCGGGGTGTGCGGTTTATGCAGGCGCGAGAGGAACGCGACCGGGCGAGTCTCGCAGAGAATCCGGGAGTTACAGGGACGTTGGCGAGCGACACGATCGCGGGCGTAGCATCGATGCACCGGGATCGGGAACTCAATGGAGGTGTCTGATGGGACAGATTGGTGAAATGCTCGTGGTAGCGTCGCAACGGGTGTTGCGGTATGGAGATTTGCTGGCGAAGGACATTCCCGCCGCCCAAGCGGCGCGGAAGCCGGTGGGGCTTGTGAATGGCACGCAGGGACTTATCGACACCAACCACCCGACGTTCGTGTACGGACACCTTTCGCTCTACGCGTCGCGTTTGTGGTTATTGCGCGGGATGGACGCAGGGCCGCTCAACCCTGATCCGAAGTGGATGGACCTGTTCAAGGCTGGCGCACCGTGCCTGGATGATCCGTCGGGCACAATCTATCCGGCGTGGGGCGAGGTGATCGCGCGGTATCGCAGCGGCTATGACGCGGCGATGAAGGAACTCGCGAACGTGCCAGACGAGGTGTTTTTCAGGGACAATCCGGTGGAAGCGTCACGCGGCGTGTTCCCGAAGGTGGGGATGGCGCTCACCTTCATCTTCGGATCACACCCCGGCATGCACTTCGGTCAGGTGAGTGCCTGGCGCCGGTGCGTGGGGATGGGTGCGGCGACGATGTGAGAGCCGATCCGCTACGCCTCTTTCGGAGCCGAGGTGCGCAATCACCCCGTCTTTGTGTTCCTCATTCCTCGACCCGGTTCACCGGACCGGCGGCTTGCGCCGCTCGGCTCTGTCTGAGTCACCGCTTCACGAACGGGTTTGTCGAGGCTTCGCGCCCGATCGTCGTGGCGGGGCCATGCCCCGGCAGGATGCGTGTGTCGTCGGGAAGAGTGTACAGGCGTATGCGGATGCTCTCCTCAAGACGCTCGAAAGAGCACCCCGGGAAATCCGTGCGCCCGATGGAGCCCGCGAACAACGCATCACCCACGAAGGCGAACTTGTTCACGGCGTTGTAGTACGTCACGCTGCCCGGCGAGTGTCCGGGCGTGTGGCGGACTTCGAAGGTGCAATCGCCGACGGTGACGGAGTCGTTGTCTTTGAGAAGGTGGTCGGGTGCGTTGGTCGAGATCGGGACGCCACTGAACATGCTGAGGTTGAGGCGAGCATCTGACAGCCAGTCCTTCTCGGCCTCGTGGATCAGCACCTTGACGCCTGGGAACGCACGACGGACCTCGGCGACGCCGGCGATGTGATCGACGTGCGCGTGCGTGAGCAACAACGCATCGAGGACTGCGCCCTTGGCGATGCGCTCGCGTACGAAGTCGATCATGTCTTCTGGTTCGAAGCCCGCGTCGATCACCGCGAGGTGGTTGGCTGATTCCAGGACGTAGCAGTTTGTGGCGTACGGACCGGGCGAGAAGATGGTGATGGTGGGGGGCATGGGGGAGGGTAGAGATGAAGTGACGCGGACAGTTCTGAATCAAAGGCTTTCCGCGTTTGTCCAGATTTTCTGGACGTCGTCGAGGTCTTCAAGAGCGTCGATCATGTCGCTCAGATTGGTCGCTGCTTCGCCGCTGACCGCGACGCTGTCGTCGGGCACCATCGAGAGTTGGGCGTCGATGATCTTGAAGCCAGCCTTCTCGAGTTTCTGACGCACCGCTTCGAACTGCGTCGGCTCCGTGGTCAGCGTCCAGACGCGGCGACTCTCGTCGTCCGGCTCTTCGGGTGGCGATGCATCGCTCGCCCCGGCGTCGATCGCGAGGTCCATCATCGCGAGATCGTCGTGCTTGCCGGCGTCAACAGCGATGACGCCCAAGTGCTTGAACATGTAGGAAACGCAGCCACTGGCTCCGAGGTTTCCTTCGTTCTTGGCAAAGGCGTCTCGCACGTCATTGACGGTGCGTGTGCGATTGTTGGTGAGGGCATCCACGATCACCGCGACGCCGCCCGGACCGAAGCCTTCATAGCGCGTGGACTCAAAGTCGTCCTGATCGTCGCCGCCGGTGCCCTTCTTGATAGCGCGTTCGATGACATCGCGGGGCATGTTGGCGTAACGGGCTTCGTCGAGCGCGTAGCGGAGGTTGAGGTTGAAGTTGGGATCCGGGCCGTGGTGGCGGGCGGCGACGGTGATAACGCGGGCGATCTTGCTCCAGACCTTGGAGCGGCGCTTATCAACGACGGCCTTGCGATGCCGGATCTTGCTCCACTTGTTGTGTCCTGCCACGGGGAAGGCTCCGAGTTACGGTGCGGGAGTGTTGGTAGTTGGCCAGATTGGCGCGACGGCGGGTTGCCCCCCGGCGGCGCCCGCGTCGATCTTGCCCTTCAGTTTGTCGAGGTCGGCCTTGAGTTCGGTGGCGCGGGCGGACTCACCATCGAGGCCCCGATAGAACTGGATGGTGCCCTCGCGTGCGGTAGCGGCCTGACGCCAGGTCTTGAGAGCGTCGGTCGTCAGGCCCGCCCGCCACTGCGCGTCGCCCAAATGCTCGAGCCCCGCGTCGTTGGGAATCCCCGGCTCGGAAAGTCGAATTGCACGGGTGAGCAGCGTGACGGCTCCCTCTTGCGTGATGGTGCCCGCGCCGTCCACGACATCATTGAACACGCCCTGTTTGTAGCGGAGCCAGCCCATGGAATCGATGACGTTTGGGTTCTCGTTGAGAGACTTGTGCGCGGCCTCGATCAGGCGGGCCGCCTCGTCGAGGGACTCGTTGCGTTCGAGAAGCAGATACCCGAGATCGTTGGCCACGATCGAGTAGTCGGGCTGGAGTTCGAGCGCGAGGCGATAGACGGGGATTGCCTGCTCGTCGCGGTTGGAGTTGACCATCATGCCCGCGAGCCAGTACGCGATCTCGGCACGCTGATCGCGATTGGGCGAGTTGTTCTCCGTGTCCAGACTCAACGTCGTATCGAAGAGATCGGTGAACTGCTTGAGTTTCTCCGGCACGCTGGTTGCAGCGATGAGGCGGCGTGCATCGTCCACGCTGCCCCACGCGCCGATCGCTGTCAGCCACACTCGGGTGTAGTCGGCTTTCCACGGTTCGGCGCGGGTCGCGACTTCTTCCACAAATCGCAGCAAGCGATCGTACTTGGTGCTGGTCGCGTAGTACTGAATGACCAGATCGAACGAAGTGTCCGCAAGTTCTGGCGTCGCCTTTCCTGCTGCGGTCGCGAGTTCAAAGACGCGTGCCGGATCGAGTGCAAACGCCGCATATCGCAGTCGCTTCACGAGCAGCGGCGAGGTGAACGTGACGTTCTGTGCCTGGAGTTGATCGAAGAGTGAGAGCGTGCCACGGGCCGAGGCCTCGTCGGCGGGATCCTGCGGGAGTTGGCCAAGCAGCGTGATGATCACCTTCGACTGCTCTGGGGACAGGCGTGCGCCCGCAGCGAGGGCCTCGCCAAGCACTCTCGCCGCGTCCTCGAGTCTCCCCGCTCGCGCGAGGATCTCGGCGAGTTCGGCCGCGTTTGCGAACGTGCGCGGGGCGGCCTCCAGTCTCTGCCTCGCAAGTTCATCGGCGCGAGGTGCGTCATTCATCACCTCGCGGATGATCTGCTCGCGAACCCGCTCAAGGTCGGGCATTGGCCAATACGAGACACGGGTGTTGATCGACTCAAGACCAGCATCCGGCTTGCCGTTCGCGGCGAGGGCGCGGCTGCTCGCAATGAGAATCGCTGGCGAGTCCGGGCGCTTCACCGCGAGTTCGCGCAGGAACGTTCCGACACGGTTGGCGAGCATCGCGTCAGTTGCCGCGGCACGCGCGACGAGGTGTGAGAGCGCCTCGACCGAGCGTTGGTCGGCAGGGCTCTGTCGCGCAATCTCGATTAGGATGGGTTCCGCGTCTCGGAACGCTCCGCGGGCGATCATGTCACGCGCCGTGAGTTGGCGCAAGAGGCGCCCGCTCGGGACCGATTGGCGAAGTTTGCGAGCGAGTTCTGTTAGTTTCTGCTCGTTCGGGAGCGCACCGCTCGTGGAATACAGCGCGGCCAGTGCTTCGAACGCTGGCTCGCTCGTCGGATCACGCTCAAGAGCGAGTTTGAGGAACTGTTCAGCACTTTGGGCGTTGCCGGCGCGAAGTGAGGCGTCGGCCGCGAGCAGCGCTGCGCGGGGTGTGACGTCAGTAGGTGGCAAGGCATTGATGGCGGCCGCAGATTCCTCGAATCGGCGTGTCTCCATGAGAGCCGAAGCGAGGGGAACCTGCCGCGCTGGCGAGAGTTGTTCGCTCGCAAGAGTCGTGAGTTGGGGAAGCAGGCGATCCACTGTGGCGGCGTCGGCGAGTTCTGCGGCGATCGTGATGCGCTGGGCCAGCCACGCGGCGCGAAGTTCGGGAACGAGGATCGAATCGGCGACTTTGTCGAGGCGAGACGCGGCTTCCTTGAGGCGCCCAGTACGCGTGAGAATCGCAGATTCAATCAGGCGAGGTGCGATGCCCGCGCGCGGCGACAGTGCGGCGAGCGTTTCGTCCACGTTGCGTCCGACGCAGAGCAGCGCGTGGGCCACACTTGCAGCGTCGGAGGGCGACGCTTCTGCGAGCGAGATCAAGGCGGGGGCGAGAGCGGTGGAATCGCCCTCGAATGACTCGATCAACGCGACGATCGCATCGGTGTCCGACGGATTCTGGACGGCCGACTCCAATAGCGAAGCACGAGCCTCATTGGTAGGTTGCGCGGCAGCGGTGATGCGGTCGAGGCGGGCTCGCATCGAAGGAGAGAGACGCTGCGCCTGCGTGGCGCGGATGTTTGAGAGTGCCGGCGCGAGCACCGGTGCGAGGGTCGGCGTAGAAGCGAGATAGCCGATGAGTTCTGCGTGACGATCGTCGAATCGGCCATCGGCGCGCTCGATGGAGTCGAGCACCAGCGTGGCCGCCTGCGCGGGGCGGCCCGTGCGCATTGCAGCGAACACGCGTCTGGGCAGGACGGCTCCCGGGTCCAGCGAAGGTGTGCTGGCTGCCCTTTCATAAGCCTCGAACGCGATTGCGTGATCGGCGAGTTGGCATGACAAGTCGCCCACACGCAGCCACAGATCAAAGCGGCGACGGTAAAGTTCGGCCAGTTCGGTGCGAAGGCGAGACTCAGTGCCCCAAGTTTCTGGCAAGTCTAGGGCTGTGGCGAACGCATCACGTGCGGCACGCAGGCGCCCATCGGATTGCAGTGCATCGCCAAGTTCGGCGGTGATGAGGAACGGCAGTGCAGGATCGTCTGCACGCGCGCTGTTCTTGAATCCGTGCGTGAGGAGCGAGAGTCCTTCGCCGGACTTGGCTGATCGCAGCGATTCTCGGCCGAGGATGTAGCAGATGAACGGAGAGTCGTCGCCCAGTTCAAACGCCTTGCGGAGTGCGGCGACACCTGCGGCTCGTCGGTTGAGAGAGAGATTCGCAACTCCCAGTTCGCGCCAAGGCTGGGTCGAAGCCGGGTCAAGCCGCGTGGCATCCTGAAGAAGCGGAATCGCTTTCGCCGTATCCAAGTTGAGAAGCATGAGCCGCGACCGGGCGTAGGCGGCAAGGGCGTCGGCGCGAGCCGCATCGGAAGGCACAGGCCTCAGGGGTTGAGTGAGTGTGACCCACGACGACTCAATCTCGTCCAGTGATTGCGGCAGGGGGCGACCGAGTTTGGTCGAAGGCGCAATCTGATCGTTGGGCAGAGGCGTCACCATCACGGGATCGATGCCCGGCGGAGGTGACAGCGTCGGGATCTGAATCGGCGTCGATTGCTCGGCGCGCGCAAGCGCCGCGAGTTGCTCTCTTGGAGAAAGCGAAGCGGGAGCGGGGGGAGTGTTCTGCGTCTTCGGGGCTTCGGCTGTTGACTGGGTCGTGCGCGTGGATCCGCAGGAGGCGAGGATCAGTGAGATCGCAGCGCAGCACACGACGCCGGAAACTCGCGGGTTGGACAGGATTGGTGTGGTGAGCATGGGCGGGTTCCTGTGCCTGGGGCGAGATGGACGCTGGTGTTACGTTGCCTTGCTGCGCTTTGTTCCCTTCGCGGGCCTTGCAGCGTCCTTGCCCTTGATGGACTTGGGCTTTTCCGCTTTGTCGTTCTTCTCCGGCTTCGCGGATTTGAATGGCTTGGACGAGTCGGCGTCGGCCTCGGCAGACGCAAGGAAAAGGGCATGAAGCGAGGCCGACTGACCCGGCTCGAACTGCTTGGGGAGCCAATCGCCGGCCGATTCGCACGTCGCGGCGTTCTCTAGAGCGTGCTCCTTGTGCAGGCGGGAGAGGAGCGTGTTGTCGACGGGCACCGCCGAACCGCCTAGGTGCAACAGTTTCACTCGCGCGATCACAAAGGGCGTGACGCCGTTCAGGGACTCTAGGTAATGGCGGATCTCCCGCTTGCCAGCCTCGGCGAGGGCCGCGAGTGACATGACGTGCTCGCGCTGGTAGATGTCGTGTAGTGTCGCACGAATGCGGGCGGTTCGCTCGTCGGCGTGGGGGTAGTCCTCGCCAAGCAGTTCCGCGACCTCATCCGGGAGCGAGATGCGCAGTTCGTTCAGGTCCACGAACTCAGACTTGAAGACCTCGAACGCCGCACGAGCCAATAGAGGCGTCGATTCGGCAAGGAGCAGCGAGAAAACAAACTCGGCGAGGATCGGGTCCGTCCCCTCCCACGCAGGCGCGGGGAAAACCGAAGCCTCGGGGTACTTTGCCCGCAGCCTCTTGACCAGCGCGTGGAGTTTCTTGGCCGGGTCTGCGCTCACTGGTGATCCTTGAAAGGTTGCGGACGCGCGGGGAACGAGTGGGGGGCGGAGGCGTCAGAGCCTGAGTCCTTTGAGGCTTGTTCTTCGCGGACCTTGCGAAGGTCGTCTAGGACCGCAGCCTCTTTCTTGAGGCTCTCGTCGAGCACGAAGACAAGTTCAGGGATGGAGCGGGTTCGCACCATGTCACCAACCTCGCGGCGGATGTGACGCTCGGCGCTCTTGAGCCCGTGCATCGTCAGCGCCTGTCGATCGGCGGGAAGTACAGACACGAACATCTCGGCCCGCTTGAGGTCGGGTTGGACGCGAACCTTGGTGATTGTGATCAGGCCAGAGACGCGAGGATCGGACAAGCCGCGAGCAAGAATGTCCTGCACGGCCTTCTGGATCTCAGCCGCAAGTTGTTCGGGGCGGTGGCTCATTGGCGGCCTCCTGTGTCTGTCGTTGGTGCAACGGAATCGACCAGCGACTGCAACTCTCGCAGCGAGTCTTCAACGTGGCGGCGCATCTGGTTGTCGAGTTCGGGATCGGAAGTCACTTCCTCGGCAGATTCGATCCCGCTGCCATGGATGATGTCGCGGGTCACGTCGCCTAGTTCGGCGTCATGCAATGACTGGAGTTTGCTCGTGATGCGATCGAGGCTCTGGGCGACGTACCGCTCCTCGCCGCCGACAAGCGAGAGACCGAGCCTCGCTATGCGGAGGTTGTCGTGGAGGGCGACCTCAGCGATCGAGACCAGGTGCTCACGATGCAAACGGTCCTTGACGGATTGCACCACACGCCGCTTGTCCTTGAGGGACTCTGCGGCGTGGATGAGAAGATCGAACTGGAGGATGCCGATGACCATGGCCTACGCGGCGATCAGAGCGACCTCTTGACCTCCACCTGCTTGTAGCATTCGAGGATGTCGCCTTCCTTGATGTCGTCGTACCCATCGATCTTCATGCCGCACTCCATGCCCATGCGGACCTCCTTCGCATCGTCCTTGACGCGCTTGAGTTGGGAGAGTTTGCGCCCGTTCTCGATGACGACGCCGTTGCGGGTGACGCGGATGAGTGCGTCGCGCTGGACAACGCCATCGGTGACGTAGCAGCCCGCGATGTTGCCGACCTTCGTGACCTTGAAGACCTTGCGGACTTCCGCATGACCCAGGACTTCCTGGCGAAGTTCGGGCGTGAGGAGACCTTCGGCCGCCTTCTTGAGATCTTCCACGATGTCGTAGATGACTTCGTACGTGCGGATCTCGACGCCCTTCTGCTCGGCGAGGCCTCTGGCCTTGCCGGACGGGATGACGTTGAACCCGATGATGATCGCGCGTGAAGCGTCGGCGAGAACGACGTCGCTCTCGGTGATGCCACCGATCGCGGAGTGAAGCACGCGGACGCGGACCTCGTCCCCCTTGACCTTTTCGCACTCGGCCTTGAGGACGTCCACCGTGCCCTGTTCGGCGGCCTTGAGGACGACCAGGATTTCCTTGACGTCCTTGTCCGCCATCTGATTGAAGAGAGTGTCGAGCGTGAGTTTAGGCTGCGCCAACTGGACCTGACGCTCGCGATGGCGACGCTGCTCAGCGGCTTCCTGCGCCTTCTTCAACGTGTCCACCACGTAGAACTTGTCGCCCGCATCGGGGACCTCGTCCAAGCCCGAAATCTGCACGGGCATGGGTGGTGAGGCCTCCTTGATGCGATTGCCACGGTCGTCCGTGATGTCACGGACGCGACCAAAGCCACGGCCAAGGACGACGAAGTCGCCGACCTTGAGTTTGCCCTGCTGGACGAGGATGTTCGCGACCGCGCCGCGGCCTTCCTCGGTGCGGGCCTCGATGACCGTGCCGCGTGCGGCACCGCCGAAGTCCGCCTTGAGTTCGAGCACCTGCGACTGGAGGTCCAGGGTTTCGAGCAGTTCCTTGATGCCCGTGCCGGCGGTGGCGCTGGTCTTGACCACTTCGACATCGCCGCCCCACGTGACGGTGTTGAGCCCCTTCTCGGCGAGTTGGCCAAGGGTCTTTTGGATCTGCGCCTCGGTGGCGTCGGGACGGTCGATCTTGTTGAGTGCGACGACGATTGGAACGCCCGCCGCCTTGGCGTGGCTGATCGACTCAACCGTCTGAGGCATCACGCCTTCGGGGGCGGAGACGACCAAAACGATAACGTCGGTCATGTTCGCGCCGCGTGCCCGCATGCCGGTGAACGCCTCGTGGCCCGGCGTGTCGAGGAAGACAATCTCTTTCTTCTCGCCGTGGACTTCGAGGGGAACGCGGAACGCGCTCGTGCGCTGGGTGATGCCGCCCGCTTCGCCCGCTGCGACGTTGGCGTTGCGAATCTTGTCCAGGAGGCTGGTCTTGCCATGGTCGACGTGCCCGAGGATGGTGACGACGGGCCCGCGCGGGCGGAGGTCGATCGCCTGCTGGTCATCGAAGGCCGACGACACGGTCTCTTCGGCGGTCTTGGCTTCCTGAACTTCCAACTCGATGTTGAAGTCCATCATGATTTCCTGCGCCTTGATGACGTCAATGCCCGAGTTGATCGTCGCCATGACTCCCTGGAGGAAGAGTTTCTTGACGATGTCGGCGGCCTTGACACCCGTGGCGGCGGAAATGTCCTTGATCGTGAATGGCGCGGTGACCTGGACCTTGCCGCCGATCTGCGCGGGGGTCTGCTGGGGCATGCCCGGCGCGCCCTTGCGGACGTCCTTGGCGTGCTTCTTGACGAAGCCTCCGGCGCGAGCGAGGCGTGCCTCGCGTTCGATCAGGTCCTGCTCGGTGAAGATGCCCTGCGTGGAGCCGACCCAGTCTTGGCCGCTGCGACCACGGCGCTTGTCCGGCACGCCCGTGCCGCTGGAGCGACGCGCGTTGGGTCCTGTTGCGGCTGCACCGCCGGGGCCGCCGGGACCACGGCGCGCGTTGCGGCCGCGATCATCATCTCCAGCCATGGGCGGACGGGCACCCGTGCTGCCACCTGTTGAAACAGGACGGCGCGGACGGGGCGGCTCGATGTTTTCTGGCGCCTCGACGCGCACGACCTTTGGACCGGAAAGACGCACAGGTGCGGCCTGGCCCATCTTGGGGCCCGCCGGGCCGACGGCGGTCGGACGGCGGGGGACATTCGTCGGCGCAGGGGAGTTCGCGTTACGCGGCACGTTGACGCGAGCACCGGAAGCCGGCGGTTCCGTTGGAGGAGGAGTGTTGGGTGACGAGGTCGTCGCCGCGGGGCGACCCGGGGGTGCGGCGGGCGCAGGACGCATCGCCGGAGGCGGTGTGGTCGGCTTGGGCTCTTCGATCTGCGTCGGGCGATTGCGCGGGACCGACTGCGCCGGAGGCATCGAGGAGATCGACGACGCTGCGATGCGCGGGCCAGCGGGCCTGGCGGGTGCTTCTGGTGCTGGTGGCACGGCTGGTGCTGCGGGCGGTGGGGGAGTCACGGCCTTGGGCGCGGCGGTCGGTGGTTCAACGACCGGAGCAACAACAGGAGCCGCCACCACCGCTGGTGCGGAGGGCTTTGCCGGTGCAGGAGTTTCAATCACCGGCTCTGCGACAGCCGGTGCCTCCGCATCTTCGCCAGCCTTCTTCTTCTTGGTCGCGGGCTTCTTCGTCTTCACCTTCTCGAGATCGACGTGCGCAGTCTGCTCCACGGCAGTGCCGCCGGCGGAGGCGGCGTTGCTGAACCACTCTTTGATCGACATCTCAAGACCGATCGAGACCGTGGACATGTGTCCCTTGACGATCGTTTCCGAGATGCCCTCATCGCGGCACTTGGTGATGATCGCCTTGGACTCGATGCCAAGTTCCTTCGCAATTTGTGAAATCCGCTTGCCGGCCAATGTGAGCTCCTGATCGGTCTGAAAAGTCGAAATCGCGTGTGGGAAGGCCCACCTGAAGAGGCATCTGAGAAGATGTCGTTACGAGCCGAGGATGTTGTCCGCCTGTTTTTCGGCGGAAGGGTCAATGAGTGCTGGGGTAGAACCGCCACTGCCGCCACCGCCGCCACCACCCAAGATGGCATCGGCTGCGGCTTCGCCACTGGAGAGAGGCCCGCCATCGGCAAGGAGGGCAGCCGTCTGCGTCGCCTGCTCGCGCATGAGGCGTTCCTTCTCTTCCTTGGCTTTCTGCTGCTCGATCGCGACTTCCTTGGCTCGGGCGGAGGAAATGTCCACGACGCGTTGGGCGAGTTCCTGGTCGATGGTGAGTTCCTGAGCGAGGACCTCGGACCCAACCTCTTCGATGTCGAAGACGCTGACCATGCCCAGCGCGCCCAACTTGTCCACCATGTCCTCGGTGATCCCCTCGATCGAACGCAGGGTCGCGGACATATTCTCAAGACCCTTGTTGAACTCCTCGGGCGTGAGAATGTCCACGTCCCAGCCAGTCAGCCTCGCGGCGAGGCGGACGTTTTGCCCACGCTTGCCGATCGCGAGGCTCAGCTGATCGTCGCGGACGACAACCGTCGCACGACCAAGTTCGAAGCACAGCGAGATCTCGTTGACCTCGGCGGGCTTGAGCGCGTTCTGGATCAGGATCTGGCTCGACTCGTTCCAGCGGACGATGTCGATCTTCTCGCCGTTGAGTTCGTCCACGATGTTCTTGATGCGCGACCCACGCACACCGACGCACGCGCCGACAGCATCGACCTTCGAGTCAATGCTCGCGACCGCAATCTTCGTGCGATACCCGGCCTCGCGAGCCATCGCCTTGACCTCGATGATCTTCTCGGCGACCTCGGGGACTTCGACCTCAAACAGTTTCTTGATGAAGTCAGGATTGCCGCGTGACAGAACGATCTTCACCTGGTTGCCCGCGTCGCGTACGTCCAGGATGAGGCAGCGCACGCGGTCGCCAGCGGCGAACTGCTCGCCGGGGATCTGCTCGCTGCGTGGCATGAACGCCTCGGCTCGATCAACGGTGACCACGAGCGCGCCGCCTTCGTAACGCTGAGCCGTGCCCGTCACGATCTCGCCGATGCGCTTGCTGAACTCTTCGAAGATGCTCGAACGCTCATCATCGCGGAACTTCTGGATCATCACCTGCTTGAACGTCTGTGCGGCAATGCGCCCAAAGGTCTGCGGCGGGAGTTCCATGGGTTCGCCATGGCGCTTCAGTTCCATCTTGCCGGTGATCGGGTCGAAGTTGCAGGTGAACTCTTCGAGGTCGAGCGTGTTGTAGAACTTGCGGGCAGCGGACACCATCGCCTGCTCAAGGTCGCGAATCAAGAGGCTGCGGTCGATGTTGCGATCGCGCGAAATGGAATCGAGGATGCGGAGCATCTCGTCGGTCTTGATTCCTGGGCTGGTCGACATGTCGTTGTCCTTTCCGAATCTCTGGATGTCTGGTTTTTGAAGCAAAGTCCTGGCTGAACGTCAATCAAACTGCAAAACTGAAAAAGCCACCAGCGTGAACGCTCGTGGCCCCTGTCCATAGCCGGGGAACCGGCCTGAGATCGTCCGGACATACCGGAACCATCCCGTCGGGATGACCTCCGCTCGTCAGGTCATGCGACCTCCAGAGCAAAGGCCCGATCCCGGGCCAGCGTCCAACCCCATGGCGTTCCCAAGGGAACGCGCGTGGATGGGTCGGTCACCGGGCATGGAAAGAGTCCACAACCATGGTTGTCACTCCCTCCGTCCAAGATCGAGGAACACCCTCAAGCCCAGACGGAGCACGCACTTTCTATAGTAGGCAGGAGTTCTCGGGCGGGGGTCTTGCCGAGGACGGGACGCAAAGCACAACCGCCGACGTCCCCAAGGATTGGTCGGCGGTTGTGGGGGTGATCAGGAAGAGAACGAGGCCGTTAGTTTCCCGTGCGGGCCATCGTCTTGCCCGAGCGAGTCGAGTCCTCCGGGCGGATTTCGATGACCGCTGGCTTGGGCTCCGCGGCCTTGAGTTCAGGCAACGACCGCCCCGCCTTGCCATCGAGGTCGTACTTGGCGCGATCTTCGTAGTTGGAGGTGGACGAAGCGTTGCCCAAGGTCTTCAGCCGGGCCTCCTGCTTCGCACGAATGTCGGAGAAGCGGCCCTGAACATGGTCGAGGCTGCCGGCCGAATAGCGGCTCTGCTCCGCGATCGTCTTCTCACGCCGCTCCATCATCGCGATGAGGCGGTCGTTGCGGGCGATGGTGTCCACCTGGCGATCAAGGTTCCAGACCTGCGACTGGAAGTCGCTGTACTCGCCCTGGATCTGATCGAGCAGGGACGACAGACGCTGCTCCTGCTGATCGAGGTAGCCAAGGTCACGCTCGATGTCGGACGTGCGGGCGACGTACGCGTTGTGGACTTGGCGAACCTGCGTGGACTTCGCGTAGGCATCGTCCAGTGTCAGGCTCTGGTTATCGAAGACGACCTTGATGATCTTTGCTTCAGCGCGAGCGCTGCTGGGCGTGTCGCTCACAAGCCGCGTGGTGCCGTTGGTCGAGACGTCCACCAAGGCAAGACCGCTTTGCTGGGCTCGAACATCCTCGGCTCGAGCGATCAGATCCTGAATCTGCTCCGCGTCGGCGCGAGCGAGGTCGACAACGCGCTTGGCGACTTCCATTTCCCGTGTCAGTTGCGCACGCTGCCCTTGCACTTCCGCCAAGTCGCGACGGACAGATTCCAGTCGCTGCGGATACTCGGCCTCGAGCCCCTTGAGTTGCTGGCGCAGCGCGACGGGGTCATCGATCAGCGAGTCGATGCGGGTATTGATCGAGCCCTTCGTCTGTGAAAAGAGCGCACTCAGACGCTCCGGGCCCGCGATGAGCAGGGCCGTGCCACCCACAAGGCCTGCGATGACGGCGTAACGAACAAAGCCTTTGACAAACATGGCTGACTCCTCATGACGGCATGAGCCGTCGTTGGTTCCCGGTCGAGCGGACACTCGCCATGCACAGGCCGGGGCATTGGTGCCGCAGGGTGCTTGGGAAATCAAGCATCGCAGTTTCACATTCGGAACTGGATTCGTGCGCCAAACTGGCGCGCAGCCTCGGCAAATCCGTTGCGATCCATTCCGACGGCACGTTCGCAGTTCGCATATTGTTCTTGTGCCCCGGGAGGACACCGCTGATGCTGAGTTCGCTCACAACGTCGTTCGTCTCTCGCCTGCGAAAGAACGACCAGGCGGCGTGGTATGAGTTGTGGGAGACCTTCGGCCCGGTCGTGCGTGCCCAGTTAATGAAATGGGGCAAGGGACGCATCGGCGCGGAAACCGTCCGCGACCTTTCCCAGGAAACTCTCGCGGCCCTCTCCGAATCCATCGACCGCTTCGATCCCACGCGTGGCGCTCGCTTCTCGACGTGGCTCCTGGCGATCGCAAAGCACGTGCTGGGCGACGAAATGGACCGCCGCAACGCCCAGAAACGCGGCTCGTCCAAGAAAGCCATGGAACTCGACGAATCGTGGATGATGGCGTCCAACATGCCCAGCGTGGACGACGCGTACGAGGCCGCTGTTTTTCGCTCCAAGGTCGAAGCCGCAATCCGACTCGTGGAAAAATCAAGCGACCTGATGGACTTCTCGATTTACCGCATGCGTGTCCTCGAAGGCAAACCGGGCCGTGACGTCGCCGAGGCCATGGGCGTGAGCGAGCCAACGGTGAGCCGTCGCCTTGCCCGTGTGCGAGAGATGCTGCGAGCCCGCTTGCGTGAAGTGGTGCACACTTACTCCTTCACATCCGAAGAGGCAGACGAGCCCGCGCGAAACGGGATCTCCCTCTCCCCCAAGAACGTTCCCGACACGCCCATCGACAAAGGAGCCGATGTCACGTTCCCTGACGATGGCGAGTTCGACGACGCGATCTCGGAAATCTACCACCGCCAGATGGAACTGCGGAAGTTGGACCAGATGGAGCGGATGAAGTGATCGATCGACGCGAGCGTCGATTCGCCGAGTGAAAAGGGGAACGGTCGGATGTCCGATGGGCTGAAGATCATCCTGGCAGTGGTGGCGGCGGTCGCCGGCGTGACGCTCATGGTCTTCGTCGCAATCGGCCTCTTCACCGTGGTACGCGGCGTTGTGGTCCACCTCGCGAGATTCATCGCGTCGGAAGTCGGCGATGTCTTCCGCCTTTTCGGTGCTGTGCTCACCTCATTCGTCTACGCCGCTCTCTTGCTGGGCAACGTCATCATCGGCCGCTGGTCCGCTGCCGGACACTTCGGGCGCGGCGTGCGCGACGAGATCGGCGGCGGCGCCCGCGCACTCTATCGCATCGTCATCGGCAACCCGGCACGCCTCCTCTTCATGAAGGGCCTCGTCGAGGGAATCGAAGAGCGCGTCCCCGCAATGGTCCAAGCCGCACCGGGCACCGACACGCCCAGCAAGCGCACCGGTCAGTTCGAGGGATACAAAATCGTCGGCTCCCTCCCCACGGGCGGCTCGGGGAGCAAGTTGTTCATCGCCGAGCCCGACGAGATCAAGCGTGCTGGTCTGGAACGTGCCGGCCACGCCGACCTGAGCCATGTGGTCATCAAGAGTTTCTCGCTCGCCGACGGCAGCAGCCTCCCCCAGATCGTGCGCGAGAGCCGTGCGCTTGACGCTGCCATGAAACTGGGCCTGATCCTTGACCACGACCTCACCAGCGAGCGGTTCTTCTACGTCATGCGCTACGTCCCCGGGCAGAACCTCACGCTCGTCACTAAGCAGTTGCACGCCAGCAGCGGCGGCAACGGCCTTGACGAGAGGCGCCTGCGGCTTGCGCTCGGCTTCGTCGCCGACCTCCTCAGGACCCTCGACCGCTATCACCGTGGCGGCCTCTGGCACAAGGACGTCAAGCCCGACAACATCATCGTCGAAGGCGAGTCCGCGCACCTCGTGGACTTCGGCCTCGTCACGCCACTGCGCTCCGCGATGACCCTTACCACCCACGGCACAGAGTACTTCCGCGATCCAGAAATGGTGCGTCAGGCCCTCAAGGGCGTGAAGGTCCACGATGTCGATGGCACCAAGTTTGACGTATTCGGTGCTGGCGCGGTCCTCTACGCGATCCTCGAGGACGCCTTCCCCGCGCACGGCGTTCTCTCGCCCATGTCCAAGTCTTCTCCCGAAGCGCTCAAGTGGGTCGTCCGCCGTGCGATGGCCGACTACGACAAGCGATACCCGTCCGTCGCCGTCATGCTCGCCGACGTCGAATCGGTGCGCACCGCGGCGAAGCCTCTCGAAATGCGCCCGGTGGACCTGCCTTCCATGCGTGGTGCCGACGTGCCCGCCATCCCGCTCGAAGTCGCCGCGCCCGCCGCCGCCAGTGTTGCGGTTGGCTCGGTGGTCGGGGCCGCAGGTTCCCCAGCGCCATCGTCTTCCTCCGGCTTCGCGCAGCCTTCCAGCGATCCCGCAGTCGGGGTTGGCGCGGCCGTTGGCGGTGGGGCAGGCACGAAACCTGCCGGGAAGCCCCACATCGTCGTCGAGAACTGGTGGACCGGCAAGAGCCGTGTCGAAGGCACATCCAACGCGGAAGTTGCCTCCGCGTCCGGCGCGTTCGATGCCATGAAGGGAGCCGCCTCGCGCTGGAAGAAGGCACCCTTTGGCGGCTTCGCAGCCGCAGGAATGGGCGGCGCACGCCGCACGCCCGTGCCCGTCTCGGAACGTAAGTCCGCACGCGAGCAGGTTGCGACGGCACGGGCCCGCGCGCATGCCGCGCGCGGCAGAGCACAAGCCCGCCTCGAAGAACGCCAAGGCGTTCGCCCCGACTATTCCAACGGCGTCAAGGGTGCCGTCGCGCTCGTCGTTGTCGTGTTCTTGGGCGCCGTCATCGGCCTGCTGACGATGCGCTTTGATCAAGCGCCCGTCGCGCCCTCGGCTCACCAGACCACGCAAGATGCGCCCTCCTTCAACGACTTCGCCGCGATTGGCCAGTTCGCCAACCAGACCGCCTTCGTCATCAGCGATCTCGACACGCTCGACGCCGAGGCCGCAGCGGAAGCAAAGCGCGGGCTCACGCTCCTGCGCACAGAAGGCCTGAAGTTGGTGGGCGCTCCAGTCGAAGCGCACCTTGGATCTTCCGACGGCTCGCACCCAACCGCATCAGTCGATGAATGGGCCGCCACACTTCGCCTCGCACGCGGCCAGGCCTCGCTTGATGGCAAGGATGCGATCGACTCCGTTCGAGGCTGGCTCTTCAAGAACAGCGAACACTTCGACATGGTGATCTGGCTCTCCAAGACCCCCGGCGGTCAGGGCAAGCAAGGCCTCTTCCACTTCATCGCGTTCAAGGACGTCGCAAAGCCCGGCTCGCTCGCGTTCGCCGCAAGTCGCATGATCGACGGCTTTGTCGAGCCCGGACGGCGCGCCATCGAGTTCACGAGAGCCAGCGGCCGCGATGTGCAACGAATGCTCGACGATCTCGCTGAACGAATCGCGAGCGCGAAGGCCGGGGTGGAAAGCACGCTCATAGAAAAATCATCAGGGACGGATCCGCCCAATGCGGAGAACACAACCGGGATCACTGGCGAGGCGAGGGACTATGTCCTTCGCCTTGTCCGTGATGCGGGGCAGGTGCTTTCCGCCGTCCGCTCGACGCTGGAGGGGGACGCCCCCCATCCAGAACAGCAGCCCTCAGAAGAGCAGCCCAAGCCATCGTCAAAGCCCCGGCGCCGACGCCATGGCAGCAACCCCGGGCGGCGTCAGTGGGCGCGTTTCGTGTAACGCGATTGTGACGATCCAAACCCTCGCCTCGTTCGTACGATTGGAGCATGCCAACGATGCCGAACCGAGTTGCTCGAGTGCAGAGCGTTGCCCAGGCGACGGCCAAGCGGGCGCTCCTGCGCGACCTCGTGGCACTTAGCGGCCTCGCGCTGTGCGTCGGCGGCGCGATGGGCGGCGTCGCAATTGTTGCGACGAGACTCGCCGGCTGGAGCGTCTCCTGGCCAATCGTGCTGGGTGGGACGCTTGCGGCATCGCTCGTCGGAGCGACGATCATCGTGGCTGGTAGACGCTGGTCTATCCGCAGGGGCGCTCGCCATCTCGATGCACACTACCAGTCGCAAGATCGACTTATCACCGCGCTCGAGTTGTCTGCCTCGCCCGACTCCGGTGGCTTCGGTTCGCTCGCAATTGAAGAAGGTGAGAATTTCGCCGCAAGCGTTGACGCCACACGAGCCATGCCGGTGCGATTCTCGCGATCGTGGGGGCTCGCTGGCGCGTTAATCGCTTCCGCAGTTGTTGCCGGGTTGTACGTGCCGACGTGGACACACGCGCCCGAAGAAGACGCCGTCGTCGCCACCAAACGCGCCGATGCGCTCGCCGACGTCCGCCGCGCGATCGCAGAGGTGACCACGCCAGCACCCGAAGCACAGCGCCCCGAAGCCAAGCCATCCGAACTCGCGGCTCTCGCCGACATCGAACGCGAACTCTCCTCAGGCACCATCACACCCGAACAGGCACGCGCACAAACAGCCGCGGCGTTGTCAAAGCAAGCCGACCGCCTCGAGCGAGAGTTGGACGCCCAGCGTGCGAAGGCCGACGAACTGCGGTCGAAGTTGGCAAAGGCCGCATCGCAGGCAACGACATCCGACTCAGCATCGAGCACCGACCAGAATGCCCCGGGAGAAGCAGAAGCCAGTTCGTCAGACCAGGGAACCGGCGACCTTGCCCGGTCCATGGCTCGCGGCGATCTCGAAGGCGCTGCAAAGGCGGCCCATGAACTCGCCGATCGCGCGAAGCAGTTGACGCCAGAGCAGCGACAAGCCCTCGCACAAGACTTGCAGCAACTCGCCGAGCACCTTGAGCAGCAGGCCACGGAACCAGCGAGCGCTGAAAATGCGAACGCATCAGCGGACGGGGCCAACTCAACGTCAAGCACCAACGCAAACGCCAACTCGAACAACAACTCCAGCAACGAGACGAATCCGCAGTCAAACGCAGACAAGCCCAGCGACTCAGCCAGCAACCCGACGAGTCCATCCGCCAGTCGATCCGGATCCGAAGGCTCACGCGAAAGGGATGCCGGAGAAACTGGAAGCAACAACGCCACGCCCCCAGCATCCAAAGCGACCGACGACGTGAAGGCTCTGGGCGAGGCGATGCGTCAGGCGGCCAAGCAGATGCGGGAACCGACGCCCCCGAGCGAAGGCGCGAACACGACCCCGCCGCAAGGCTCGACCAACGCTGCGCCCGATGCCGCACAGCAGTCGCCGCAGTCTGATGCAAGCACACCACCAACGCCCGACGCAAAGCAGCCCCGCTCGAGCGCTCCGCCAAACGCCGAGTCAAGCCCCAAAAACGGCTCTGAGTCGAACAATTCGAAGGACGCCGCCAAGCAGGACCCAGCGAGCAAGCAGACCGGCGAGCCCTCGAAGTCTTCGCCTCCCACACAGTCCACCGAGTCCAACACTCAACAACGCGGCGACCCTGACAAGATCGCAGCGCAAGAGGCTCCCAAGGAAGAACCCAAGGACACCTCGCCGGGAGCAACGCAGCAGGCCACCCAGCAGGGAAAGCAGCCGAGCGACCAGCAAGGCAACCAGCAGGGCACTCAGCAACCAAGCCAGCAAGGCTCAGAGCAGGCTCCACAGCAAGGTGGCAAGCCCGACTCCCAACGCGGCGACCAAACGAGCAACCAACAGACCAACCAGCCGGGTTCTCAACAGAACTCACAGCAGAGCACCCAACCTGACACTAAGCAAAGCCAACCACAAGCCTCGCCAACTCCGAAAGGCGATCAAGAGCAACCAACTCCAACCGGCAAATCTCCTTCCCCTTCAGAAACCAGCGCCACCAGTGGCGAGCAATCCCCATCAAAAGACGCCGCATCGAGTAAGGACGCTCCCACGAGCCAAGGCAGCAAGGAGACTGCTCAGTCCTCACCAACTCCCGCCAACTCCAACGACCCGTCCAAAGACGCCGCCGACAAAACTCCCAGTCCCCAGGGCAAGCCCGCACCAGACGGCTCCGCGAGCAAGGACCAACCCGGCGGCCTGCCCAATACGCAAGGAGCCGAGGGAACGACGCCGCAGGCTCCAAGCACGCAGCCGCAATCACAAGATGGCAACCGTCCTTCGCCTTCCCCCAGCGAGCCAAACAAACACGGCCAGCCCGGTATGACTGGCCAGCCATCAGGCCAACCACAGCCTGCACCCGCCCAAGGCGACAAGACCGCACCCTCACCCGAATCTCAGCAGGGCGAGAACGCCAAGCCAGAATCCTCAGGCTCGCAGTCACCCGATCTCCCCAGCAAGTTGCCAGACACGCTCCCCAGCGCCGACGCCTTGGAGAAACTCGCTAAGCAGTTCGAGAAGCAGGCCAAGGGTCTGTCGAACTCAAAGTCGATGCGTGAGCAGGCCGAGAAATACCGAGAACAAGCGCAGCGCCTCCTCGAGAACGCCTCGCCCGAACAACGCAAACAACTCGAAGAAATCGCCAAGCGCTTCTCGCAGAACCAGCAAGGTGACGCAACGCGTCCCGATGGACGGCCAGGCCGGCAAGATGAACCAGACCAACTAGGCGAGCAACCACTTCAGAGTCAGGATCAGCAGCCCGGCCAATCGCCCGACTCGCCTCGCTCCGCCGACAACTCCCAGAGCGGCGGCACCGATCCAGACAACTCCACCGCCCAATCCCAACCGCAAACCCAACCCGATTCCCAACCCAACTCCCAACCCAACTCCCAACAACAAGGAAACCGCGCCGCAAACGCTGACCAACCGAACAACGGAGCCGCGCCTCAAAATCAGAACGATCCAAACAACCAGCGCACAAACGTGACGCAAGGGAACGCACCCGGTGCTGGCACCGCATCCTCCGTCGGCTCAGGCGGCCCGCGCCTCGCCAACCCAGCCGCACAACGCGACCAATGGCAGGGCGAGCAAGACCTCCTCGACGCCCGTCGCAATGACGCCCAAGGCGCAGGCGAGCGCACCATCGCCGAGTGGTACAACCCCAAGGGCGACGCTCGCCGGGACGGCGCAACTTCTTCGTCGTCCCCCAAGCACGCCTTCCAGGAAGCCGCCCAGGGCGCCGAGCGTGCCATCGAGCAGCAAGCCGTGCCCAACCAGTACGCGGATCTCGTGCGTCGCGTCTTTGGCCGCTACGTGCAGCGTGCCAAAGGCGAAGCGCCTGCGACATCACCAGGCGTTGAAAACGCGCCAGATGCGAAGCCCACCGCGAAGCCCACAGCGAAACCCACCGTCAAGCCCACAGCCCAGCCCACCAAGACGCCCTGACGCAACTCCGTACACCTGCCCGCCACTCCTTCCCCCTAGGGTTGAGCCATGACCCTTCGCTTCGAACAACCTCTCTGGTTGTGGCTCGTGGCGGCCGCCCTCCCGCTCGCCCTGATCGGCTACAAATGGTTCGCCGCAATGAGTGGCGGCCGCAAAGTCTCCGCGCTCCTCTTCCGCGCGCTCCTCCTTGCCCTCCTCGCCTCCGCCCTCGCCGGCCTCAGCATGGTGCGCACGACCAACGCCCTCGCCGTCGTCGCTGTCGTGGACGTCTCCGAGTCCGTCAAGCGCTTTGGCAGTGTCTCCCAGATCGGCGAGGCTCATTCAGACCCCATCGAACGCGTCCGCGAGTTCCTCGCCAAGTCCACACGCAACCGCGGCCCCGAAGACCTCCTGGGCATCGTCGTGTTCGATGGCCAAGCAGTCACCATCGCAACCCCCTCTCGCGCCGACGTCCTCGATCGTCCGCTCGATCTCAAGGTCGCCGATGGCTCCAACCTTGCCGACGCCGTCCGCCTCGCCCGCACGCTCATCCCGCCCGACGCCGCAGGCCGCCTCCTCCTCTTCTCCGATGGCAACGAAACCGCAGGCAACATCGAAGAAGCCGCGATAGAGACCGCAGGCTTTGCCCGCGCCGGCGCCGCACGCCGGGGCCTTCCCATCGACGTCGTCCCGATCTCGTACAACATCGATCGCGAAGTCCTCATCGAATCCGTGGACGCACCGCCAACCGCTCCCACCGAATCAACCATCAGCCTGCGCGTCGTGCTCAACGCTACCGCGCCCAGCGCAGGCACGCTCCGCCTCCTGCGCGAGGGCCAACCTGTCGCATTCGAGTCAGGCTCCAATCCCACCAGCCGCCGCCTGCGCCTCGAACCAGGCCGCCATGTCGAAGTAATCGAAGTCCCCCTCAACGCCGCAAAGGTCCATCGTTTCCGCGCCGTCTACGAGCCCGACCCGGTCGAGTCTTCCGATGGCTCGCAACTCGCCTCGGGTGACACCTTCTCAGAGAACAACGCCGCCGAAGCCGTCACCATCACGCCCGGCAAGGGCAGCGTCCTCGTCATCGATGGCCTGGCCGCCGTCTCTCCTTCCATCCTCGCCGCAACGCTCCGCCAAGCCGGCATAGATGCCACGCTCGTCCCACCAGAGAACGCGCCGCAGGACCTCCTCGCGCTGCAGGCCTTCGACCTCGTCATCCTCGAAAACGTCGCCGCCGAGCGGCTGCCCACCGCGCTCCCGCAGTACCTCACCGCGTACGTCCAGGAACTCGGCGGTGGCCTCGTCATGGTCGGCGGCCCGGACTCCTTCGGCGCGGGTGGCTGGCGGGGCACCGCGATCGAACCCATCCTCCCCGTCCGCCTCGACATCCCCGAAAAGGTCGTCGCGCCAGAAGTCGCCACCCTCTTCATCATGGACAACTCAGGGTCCATGAACTGGGCAGCACTCGGCTCAGGTCGCAGCAAACAGGAACTCGCAACCCAGTCCGCCGCCCTCGCGATCTCCCGCCTCGACAAGCACGACTACGTGGGACTCATCGTCTTCAACAACTCCACCGACGAAGTCATCCCCCTCGCCCTCAACGCCGACCCCGAAGAGAATGCACGCAAGGCACTCTCCGTCGGCACCGGCGGCGGCACCAACATGGTCCCCGCTCTCGACGAAGCGCTCATCGCGATGAACGCGATCAACGTCAAGCAAAAGCACGTCATTGTCCTTTCCGATGGAAAGTCTCAGGGACGAAACATGCTCGTCGCTCGTGCCCAAAAACTTGCCGACGCTGGAATCAAGGTTTCCACCATCGGCTTCGGCCTCGATGCCGACGGCCCGATCATGGAACAAATGGCCAAGGCCGGTGGCGGCGAGTACTACCACGTCACCAACCCCAACACCCTCCCGCGCGTCTTCCTCAAGGCTGTCCGCCTCGTGCGCAGCCCGCTCATCCGCGAAACACCCTTCGAACCCCTGCGCACTGGCGCGGTGTCGCCCCTCCTCGCGGGCATCGCAAAGGTGCCGCGCCTCAACGGACTCAATCTCACGCAGCCCCGCCAAGAACCCACGATCACCACGCCTCTCATGTCTCCCTCAGGCGAGCCACTCCTCGCGCACTGGAACGTCGAACTCGGGCGCGTCGCCGCCTTTACTTCCGACGCTTCCGATTGGGCACAACCCTGGATCACCACCGACATCTACGAACAGTTCTGGCTCCAGGTCGTCCGTCAAATGGCTCGCCCCGCCACAGGCCGCGCCTTCCAGGGCACAAGCGAAGTACGCGGCGAGCGCCTTCGCGTCAGCGTCAACGCCGTCGCCGAGGACGGAAAGCCGCTCAACCTCGCCGAGATTCCCGCAACCGTCTACACGCCCTCAGGCGAAGCCACAAGCGTCAACCTCGCACAGGTCTCGCCGGGCGTCTACGAGGCCGAGATCGCCGCCCCCGAGCAAGGGACCTACGTCACCGTCGCGCGTCCCGCGCAAGGCGGCAAGCAACTCACGCCCGTCCTCCTCGGCGCCACATCACAGCAAGGCCCCGAACTCCGCTCGCTGCGCTCCAACGACTCACTCATGCAACGTGTCGCCGAAATCACCGGCGGCCGACTCCTCGATCTCGCCGCCCCAACACCCGCAAGCCTCTTCGTACGCCAAGGCGTCAGCCCGCAAGAAGCCGTCACCGCAATCTGGCGCACGCTCCTCATCTGGGCGATCGTGATGCTCCTGCTCGACATTGCCACACGCCGCGTTGCGTGGGATCGCTGGTTCAGCCGCGAGTTTGGCGCCGAAGTAGTGGGGGCCGCTCGCGAAGCCGTGCGAGACCGCAGCCGCCAAGCCGCGACCACCCTCACCGGCCTCCGAGGCACGAGAGAAGTGCAACCCATCCCCGAAACCTCCGCCGCCATGGGCGACAAAGAAGCAGCCGAACTCATCGCCGCCGCACGAGATCGCCGACGCGCGGCACGCCTCGCCGAGGTCCAAACCTCTACCGCGAAGTCGTCATCCTCTCCAGTCGCGCCGACCCATTCGCCCAGCGAGGACCCGAAACGCTCTTCATCCGACGCCGCATCGAGCGCCGCCCCAGAAGGTGGCCTCGCCGCCGCCAAACGCCGCGCCGCCAAGCGCTTCGAGGATGAGTCCTGAGCCCAGTTCTCGCCTCCTACGCTTGGCCCGTGATTCAGCAACTCGACCAACTCGAACAAGCCTCCCTCGCCGAACTCGCCGCTGCAGCCAACGTCGACGCCCTCGAAGCATGGCGCGTTGCCTACCTCGGCAGCAACGGCAAACTCAAAGCCGCCATGGCCGGCCTCAAGGACGTTTCCAAGGACCAGAAACCAGCCGTCGGCGCACGCCTCAACGCCATCCGCACCGCTCTCGACGAGGCCTTCGCCTCGCGCAAGACCGCCCTCGCCTCCACCGCCGCCAGTCCCGAACTCATCGACATGACCGAGCCGGGCACTTTCGTCGCCGCCGCCCCGGGCCGTCGCCACATCATCTCGCGCGTGCGTGAGGAACTCGTCGACGTCTTCGCGCGCATGGGCTTCGATGTCGCCGAAGGCCCCGAACTCGAAGACGACGACCACAACTTCGTCAAACTCAACATCCCGCCGGGCCACCCCGCGCGCGAGCCCGCCGACAACTTCTATGTCGACGATCCAGCGAAGACCGCAACGCCACGCATGCTCCGCTCGCAGACTTCCACAGTGCAGATCCGCGTCATGGAACAGATGGTCGCCAAAGGCGGCGGCACACTCAAAGAGTCCATCCGCATCGTCTCGCCCGGCCGCGTCTACCGCCCCGACACTGTCGACGCCACGCACTCCTTCATGTTCCACCAGATCGAAGGCCTTTACGTCGACCGCAACGTCACGATGGCGGACCTCAAGACCACTCTGTTCCAGTTCGTGAAGTCCTACTTCGGCGAGGGCGCGCAGATCCGCTTCACACCGACCTTCTACCCCTTCACCGAGCCCTCCGCCCAGTTCGAGATCTTCGTCACACTCACGCCCGGCACACCCCCGCGTTGGATCGAACTCGGCGGCTGCGGCCTCGTCCACCCGAACGTCCTCTCCTCCTGCGGCATCGATCCAGAACAATGGTCCGGCTTCGCCTTCGGCTTCGGCGTCGAGCGCCTCGCCATGGGCAAGTACCGCATCCCCGACATCCGCATGCTCTTCGAGAACGATCTGCGATTCCTCAAACAGTTGTGATCTCGTTCGTTCCTGCCCCGTGCCTTGGTACCGCTGTCCTCAACGGAAGCACATCTTCCCCTCCATAGCCACTCCAGATGACTCCAGCCCAAACCCTGATATACTCCCCCTCGTGCGGGCGTAGCTCAGTGGTAGAGCGACGCGTTCCCAACGCGTAGGTCGCGGGTTCAAGCCCCGTCGCCCGCTTTTCAACCCGGCCGGAGCAATGGCTTGCCGGATCACCACCACAATCCATCGCCAATCGCCGCCCACCTCTTGGGCGTGCACCACATCGCGATCATCGCGTCCGACATCGAACGCTCCAAGCGTTTCTACATCGACGTGCTCGGCTGCCGCGTCATCGCCGAAGAGTTCCGCGCCGCACGCAACTCCTGGAAAGTCGATCTCGCAATCCCGAACTGCTATACAGCCATCGAACTCTTCACCTTTCCCGACGCCCCGCCGCGCCCGAACACCCCAGAAGCCCAAGGCCTCCGCCACCTCGCGTTCCGGGTGCGTGATATCAACGTCGCGGTAGCGCACTTTCAGATTTTCGGCGTCCCCGTCGAGCCCATCCGCACCGACAACGCCACCGGCAAGCGATTCACCTTCTTCAAAGACCCCGACGGCCTTCCCCTCGAGTTATACGAAACCTGACCCCGCCGCCGAACGATCTTGTTCAGCGAGGCTGCGCAATGGGCTTGACATATTCCCATATGGGAATATACTAAGCCCATGCCGCGCGCCGCCACAACGCTCGACGTCTTCAACGCCATCGCCGAACCAAGGCGTCGCCAGATCCTCGACTGCCTCGCACCGGGCGAGCAAGACGTCTCCGCCATCATCCACACCCTCGGTTGGCCCCAGGCTCAGGTCTCCAAACACCTGGGCGTCCTGCGCAGCGTCCACCTCGTCAACGTCCGCGCCGAAGGCCGTCGCCGCCTTTACAGCGTGAATGGCCAGAGTCTCAAGCCCATCCACACCTGGGCCGCCACGTTCGAACGCTATTGGACGCAGCATCTCGATCGCATCAAGCGCCGCGCCGAAGACGCCGCACACAAGAAGGAGTCATCCAAATGAGCACCACCGAAGTCAACCCACAGCACAACCAGTTCCAAACCCTCAACATCCGCAAGGAAGTCGAGATCAACGCGCCCGTCGCCATCACCTTCGAGTCCATCCTCGAAGAAATCGGCCCCGGCAGCGTCCTCGAAGATGGCACGCCCTTTCACATGAAACTCGAACCCTTCCCCGGCGGCCGCTGGTTCCGCGACTTGGGCAACAACACAGGCCACCTCTGGGGACACGTCCAAGTCATCAAGCCCCCAACACTCCTCGAACTCTGTGGCCCGATGTTCATGTCCTACCCCGCCACAAACTTCGTCCAATATCGCCTCGCCGCCAAGGGCAACTCCACGCTCCTCACCTTCACGCATCGCGCGATGGGATTGATTCCCGAGAAGGACCTCGTCGGCGTTCATTCCGGCTGGGCCCACGCCGTCCGCCGCATCCAGGAAATCGCCCGCACCAAAGTCGCCCGCGTGTGACCCGTTCGTCATCAACCACAACGAATCCTCTCACAACCCATCGACCGATCACATCAAAGGACCACTCATGAGCATCGCCCAAGCCTTCCTCGCAGAGTTCGAACGCGAACTTCCCACCACCCGCCGTTTCCTCGAGCGCGTCCCCGCGGACAAACTCACCTGGAAGCCCCATCCAAAGTCCATGTCCGCAGGGCAACTTGCCCTGCACATCGCCCAGACACCCCTCGGCGTGCTCAACATGGTCGCCACCGACGTCGCCTCGCCCCCGGATATGTCACAGGAGCGTGAGACGCCCGTCTCGGTGGCCAGCATTCTTAAAGCCCTCGACGAATCCGCCGACTTCGTCCGCAAAACGCTCCCGACCTGGGACGATCGACGCATGGCGAAGAACGTCGACATCACCGTGCAAGGCCGCACCGTCATGTCCGCCCCGCGCGAAATCCTCGTGCGCAACATCATGCTCAACCACGTCTACCACCACCGTGGCCAACTTGGCGTCTACCTCCGGCTGCTCGGCGCGTCCGTCCCCGTCAGTTACGGCCCCAGCGGCGACGAGTCGCCCTTCTGACCTCACCCCTTCAGCGTCGCCATATCAATCACAAAGCGGTACTTCACGTCGCTCTTCAGCATCCGCTCGTACGCCTCGTTGATCTGCTGCATACGGATCAACTCGATGTCGCACATCACGTTGTGCTTCCCGCAGAAGTCCAGCATCTCCTGCGTCTCCGCGATGCCGCCAATCAGCGATCCCGCCAGATTGCGCCGCGGCATGATGACGCTGAACGCAGACAAAGCCTGTGGCTTCGGCGGCACGCCAACCATCACCATCGAACCATCCAGTTTCACGAGCGACAGGTATGCGTTGAGATCATGATCCGCCGACACCGTGTCCACGATCAGGTCGAAACTGCCCGCGTGCTTCGCCATCGCGTCAGAGTTCTTCGAGATCACGACCTCGTCCGCACCCATCTTCTTCCCGTCGGCAACCTTGCTCTCCGACGTCGTGAACAAGACCGTGTGGCAGCCAAACGCGTGCGCAAACTTCACGCCCATATGACCGAGCCCGCCCAATCCGACAATCCCGACCTTCTTCCCCTTCGTCGCGCCCCAGTGCCGCAAGGGCGAGTACGTCGTGATCCCCGCGCAAAGCAACGGGGCTGCCCGCGCCGGATCCAGGTTCTTCGGCACCTTCAGCGTGAACGCCTCATCACACACAATCTTCTCGGAATACCCGCCAAACGTCATCCCGCCCGAGTGCTTGTCCGGGCCGTTGTAAGTGAAAATCGACCCCGTCTGGCAGAACTGCTCCAGCCCCTGCTTGCACGACGAGCACGTTCGGCACGAATCCACCATGCATCCCACCGCCGCCAAATCCCCAGCCTTGAACTTCGTCACATCCTTGCCCACACGCGTCACACGCCCCAGGATCTCATGCCCCGGCACAATCGGATACGCCGAAAATCCCCACTCATTGCGTGCAAAGTGCAGATCGCTGTGGCACACGCCGCAATACAAAATGTCAATCTCCACATCCTTCGCCGTCGGCTCGCGCCTCTGAATGTTGAACGGACCAAGCGGGCTCGTGGCGGACTGTGCGGCAAAGGCCTTGGTGGGCATGGCAATCTCCTGTGGATGAAACAAACCGGAGTTTCACTGTAGTCGGCGCTCCGACCTCCGCAACAGACTCTCGTGCCGACAGAGCCAACTCGACACTACACTCGCTCGTGACCAACGCCACCAAGCACGCGCCCAAGCGAACGCCCCCCAGCACACCGATCGAGCCCGCTCTTCGCGCCGGGTCGTCAAGCGATGCTGCCCTCCCCGCGCTCGTCGATTCCTTCGGCCCGCGCCTCTACGCCCTCGCCACGCGCCTCTGTGGCAACCCCGCCGACGCCGAAGACATGGTCCAGGACGTCTTCCTACAGGCCTACCGCAAGTGGCACACGTTCAAGGGCAACGCCAACCCCGGCACATGGCTCTACGCCATCGCCGCGCATTCCTGCAAGGCACGCCTCCGCCGCAAAGGTGGCATCGATCGCCGCATGCCCGCAATGTCGCAAATCACGCCCTTCCGCGACTCAAAGATCATCGACCTCCCAGAGTCCAGCGACACACGCACCCTCGGCCCGCTATCAAACGTCATCGAGCGAGAGTCCGCCCGTGCCATCCACGACGCGATCCTCCAACTCCCCGAGAACTTCCGCGTCCCACTCGTCCTCAAGGAAATGCTCGAACTCCCCATCGAAGAAGTGGGGGAGGCCCTCAACATCAAGCCCGAAACGGTAAAGACCCGAGTGCACCGCGCCAGGCTCATGCTGCGCAGCGCCCTCGTCAACAAGGCCAATCTCCACAAGAGCCCCGCCCCCGCGCCGACCTACGAGCGTCAAGTCTGCATCGATCTCCTCAAAGCCAAAATGGACGCCATGGACCAAGGCCGCGGATTCCCGATCGGCCAGGACGTCGTCTGCGATCGCTGTCGCGCCGTCTTCGCAGAACTCGACCTCGCTCAGGACGCCTGTGCCCGCCTCGCGGACGGCAAGTTGCCTGCCCGCGTCCGCCAGGCCATCATCGCCGCCACAAAGAACGAAGCGAAAGCAGCAAAGCGCCGCTAGCCATTCGCTCCACCCAAAGTCCACTGCACTACTTCGTCTTGCACGTGCTCAACCCGAGTGGCACATACAACGGGCACATCCCGATCGCCGCCGTCAGCAGCATGATCGCGCCGACCCCAGCCGCCACGATCCCGCCGATCGCACCTTCCATCACGTTCAGCATCGTGAACGCGAGCACGAGTGCCACAACCCCCACAAGTCCACGAACCGCACGATCAGCCGTTCCGACATTCTTGCACGCAGCCATGATTGAAGTCTCCAGTTGAACTCAAGTTCATCCACATCCCGGCGAGCACCTCGCAGGGCACCGTTACCAACACCCTGTCATGCGTGAGTCGCCCGCTTCTCGTGTCGCTCCAGCACCGCAAACAGTCCGACCGCGACGATCGCCAGCCCGGCGATGAACCACCAGGGCGACGCGTGCGTCACATCCGCGAACGTCACCTTTCCCAACTTCCCGATCGGCTCCAGCGTGCGTGACAGGAATGGATACGCCTCGGCATACACCGCCGCTCCAACCAGCGCCCCGCCAACACCAACGATCGCGTCACGAGATCCCTGCCCGATCGCCGCAAGCGCCGTGCCCGGGCAATATCCCAGCAGCACCATCCCCACGCCAAAGATCGCGCCGCCCCCCGCGTTCATCGCGAGTTCCGCGCCCTTGACGCTCAACCCCTTGATCATCCCCATCTGGAGCATCGCATAGACGCCCACCGCACCCACCACGATCGCCGTCAGCATCACCTTCAGCACCGTGAAGTCCCGGAATCGGAACTGGTTCACGATCGTGTTGTACCGCGTCACGCCCGCCTTCTGCAGCAGGAATCCAAACACCAGCCCCGTCACCGCGCCGAGCGCAATCGTCTTGGGATCCGCGAAGAAATGCTCAAACATGGCCTACCTCCTTGCCGCGACCTGTGCCGCGACCAAACCCGTACAACAGCCCCGCCGCCAGAATGCCCGACGCGAACATGCTCACGAAAAACGTCCAACTCGACACTGCCAGTTGCAGGCTGCCCGAGATCCCATGCCCGCTCGTGCAACCGCCAGCCATTCGCGCCCCGAAGATCAGGATGAATCCGCCAAAGAACGCCGCAACGAGCCGCTTCCCAACCGACGGCCCAAATCGCTGCGACCACAACGTCGGCACCCATTCCTTCTTGAACGACCCGCCCAACTTCGCCGCGATGAACGCGCCAAGTATGAGCGAAAAATCCAGCGCCATCTGCCAATCAAAGATCGGCTTGAATCCGCCACCCTTCGCCCCGTACTCCTTCACGTAGTACGCGTTCTCGGCCACATGCTCTGGCGAGACGGCACACACGCCAGCGCCCGCCGCACCCACAAACGACGTGCTCGTGCCCAGCGCCTTCTGCATGAAGTAGAACGTGCACCAACTCAGTACGCCGATCCCCGCGCCAGCCAGATAGGGCGACCATTGCGACTTGCGAATCAGGTTCACCATGACAACCTCCCGAAAGGTGGGAACCACTCCCCACACCCTTGAGAGGCTCGCACCCTGCCCTAGGTTCCCAAGTTTCTTTCGCGTCCCAGAGCGCTCAAAGGACCCGCGGGGGAATCACCCATGCAGTTTCACACGCCCGCAAAAGTCCATTTCGGGAACCTCCCGCACACAACTCGCCTCAAAACCCCAGCATCCCCTGGGCTGCGTCCGCCGAAGAACACGATGCCCGCCTCACTCGTAATACACTCGCCGTCGAACTCAACTCGACCGCACGCAAGGAGAGACTCATGAGCACATCATCCGCCGCACTCCACCCGACCACCACCACCTTCCAGAGCGAAGTCCTCCAATCCGACCAGCCCGTGCTCGTCGACTTCTGGGCACCGTGGTGCCCGCCCTGCCGCATGCTCAAACCAGAACTCGAGAAACTCGCCACCGAACTCGACGGCAAGGCCAAGGTCGCCATGGTCAACGTGGACGAAGAACCGGAACTCGCTGAGGCCTTCCGCGTCAGCAGCATCCCCGCCCTCTTCATCGTCAAGAACGGCCGCCCCGTCGAAGCCTGGACCGGCTACGCGCCAAAGGCCGCCATGCTCGAACGCGTGCAGAAACACATCGGCTAAGAGAATCTTCCTACACTTCCCCATGGACCCGGGATTCTCCCACGGAACGAGTGGCTTCATCGCCGCCGAGACCATGCGGGGCGACACGTCGCACCAGACATCGCTCACGCCACCCCCGGGCTCACGAACCACGCGCCGCACCTTCTACCGCGGCTTGGGTGCCTTTTTCTGCATGCTGATCGGCGTCGCAGGGATCCGCATCGCGTGGACGTCGGACACCATTTGGGATTCCATCATGGGATGGTCCATGATCGCGATCGCAACGATTCCGCCATTCCTCGTGATGCGCGCCGGCCTCAACTGGATCATCGCCAAGCGAAGGCTCATGTCCCGCCGCTGCATCCATTGCGGCACGCCAATCGGCAAGTCCGTCTCGCTTCGCTGCATCTCATGTGGCAAAGACCCATCGTTCGAGTGAGCGTCCAACACAGCAAGCGGCTCATGCGTCGGCTGCAAGCACCCGCCCCCGCGCCACGTCCACCGCATCCGCGCTCACATCAAACCCAATCGCCTCTCGCCCCAACTTCTTCGCCGCCACCAGCGTCGTCCCGCTCCCGCACGTCGGATCAAGCACCGTTCCCCCAAGCGGGCAGAACGCGCGAACCAGCAACTCAAGCAACGCCAGCGGCTTCTGCGTCGGATACCCCGTCCGCTCCCGCGCCATGTTGTTCAGCGACGCCACGTCGAGCAGCGAATCGTCCGCGACCCGCACCACATCCGTCGCCTTCTTCATCTTCCCCTTCATCTTCTGACTCGTCGCCGCCACCATTGGCGGCTCAAAGTAGTACAACGCCGGAGCCAGGCAGTACACGATGATGTCATCATGCTTCCGCGCAAACCGCCGCGGCGACGACCCTCCCAACCCATAATGCCAGATCAGGTGATTCACAAAGCAGTGGGGCGTGTACAACTCATCCATCAAGAGCCGCACATGATGCGACGCGCGAAAATCGCAGTGCACCGCAACCACCGCCGACGCCTTCATCGCCGCCCGCGTCGCCACCAGCCGCTCCCGCAACCACGCCACATACGCCGCCGTCGATTCAAACACATCTAAGAACGCCGCATCCAGTGGCCCAGACTCCAACCCTGTTCTCTTCTCTTCCCCTTCGGCCAGCCACCCCGCCCTCTTCCCAGCCCCCGGCGGCGTCCGATGCACCCGCCCAGTATGAAAAGGCGGATCCAAATACACAAAATCTACTGACGATGGGCCAAGCCCCGCCGCCAGCGCCAACCAATCCCCACACTCAACACGCCACGCCATGCAAGAGCGTATCAGCCATCCCAATCAGAGGCCCGGGCGTCGGAATGGCTCCGCTCACTTCTGCACGCGCTTCTTGCCGCTCGCCGCCCCACCTGGCGGCTCCGAATACACCCACACCGGCAGCAACATGGACATGACTACAACGCACCCGCCCGCAATCAGTATCAGCACCGTCGCCTCAACGTGTGTGTCCTGCAGTGCCAACTTGTCGTACTCGGCGAACTCTTCAACCGTCACGGACCCATCCGCCATCGCGGCCACCCTGAGGTCCCACAGCCGATTGCCGCGAGCATTGAATGGCACGATTGCCGCATAAAACGCCGCGCAGCAAAGGAGCGCCAATAAACCAAACACGAGCACGAGCCAACGTCGATGCACCGGCACGGCAAGCCTCCACTCGAAGTCACGGGAACGCGTTCTCTCGAACCGGCCTCAAACGCCACGCTATGAACCCCAAGGCCACAGCAGCAATCGTCACGCCAAGTGCGCAGTCGCCAGCGATGTCCAATCCAACTCCCACGCCTCCTTCCCACCGATCAAGCGCAGGTTCATACACACGTTCAATGATCTCGCCTCGCAGGCGCTGGTCGTATTCCTCACGTGTCTTGATGTTCCTGGTCTTCGGATCTGCCCAGATTGCCTTCATGTCGTCAGTCCACGGCGGGAAACCTATCTCCGCCGCAACAACCGCCATGTCGATCGCTCCACTCTCAAACAGCGGCGTCATACCGATGGACACTTCAGACTCGACACAGCAAGTGCGGTGACGCAGGATCATCCCGCCCACGAAACACTGAAACGCTGTGTATCCAGCCAACGCGAACATCAGGAACGACAGAAGTCCAAGCCAGCGGTGGGCGTTCTTCATCACCAACTCTATCCACCCCAAGAAAAAACCCCGCTCATCGCGGGGTTTTCATTCACAAACTCACCATCTCGCCTACTTCCCCTTCACCACCGCACGGCCCACGCTCACATACGTGAACCCCATGTTCTTCATATCGCTCAGGCGATACAGATTCCGCCCGTCGAACACGACATGCCCCTTCATCAAACTCTTGATCTTCGCAAAGTCCGGGCTCTTGAACTCGTCCCAGTCCGTGCTGATGACCAGCGCATCCGCATCCTTCAGCGCCGCGTACATGTCATCCACGATCGTCGCCGTGGGGCCCAACTCCGCCTTCGCGTTCTCGTTCGCGACCGGGTCATACGCCACGCACGTCGCGCCATAGCCATTCGCCTTGCGGATCAGCGTGAGCGCTGGCGCTTCACGAATATCATCAGTCTTCGGCTTGAACGCGACGCCCCAGAAAGCGATCTTCTTGCCTTGCATCCCCGCCGCACCGCCGCCGATGCCGATTTTCCCGCCAAAGTGCGCGACCAACTTGTCAAAGAACCGGTCACGCTGCCTCTGGTTGACCTCATGCACCGACTTGGACAACTTTGCCTCAATCCCGGCCTTATCCCCCATCATGATGCACGCGAGCGTGTCCTTTGGGAAGCACGATCCGCCATAGCCCAGCCCGGGATACAGGAACGCCGAGCCGATGCGCTTGTCCGAGCACATCCCCTCGCGCACGCGGTTGATGTCCGCGCCATACGCCTCGCAAAGGTTCGCCATCTCGTTGATGAACGAGATCTTCGTCGCCAGGAAGTTGTTCGCGCAGTACTTCACCATCTCCGCGCTGGGCACATCCATCAGATAGATCGGATGCCCGTTGCGCACGAACGGGTCGTACAACTGCCGGAACGATTCGCCCACCGAATCATCCTCGATGCCAACGACCACGCGGTCAGGCTTCATGAAGTCATCGATCGCGGCGCCTTCCTTCAAAAACTCCGGGTTGTCCGCGACCTTGAACGGAATCGTCGGCCCCACGCGCTCGCGGATCCGATCCCGCACCATCAACGTCGTGCCCACCGGCACCGTCGACTTCATCACGATCACCTTGGGCTTCTGATTGGGCCCCAGCGCCTTCAGCACATCCGCGATGTCATCCGCCGCAGAGTTCACATACTTGAGATCCGTGTGCCCACGCTCATCGCTGGGCGTCCCCACGCAGATGAAAATCATCTCCGCGTTCGTGTACGCCGATTGCTTGTCCAGCGTGTACGTCAGCCGACCAGCCTTGAAGTTCTTCTCCATCAACTCCGTCAGGCCAGGCTCATAAATCGGGCAAATGCCCTTCTTCAACTTCTCAATCTTCTTGGGGTCCACGTCCAGACACGTCACGTCGTTGCCGGTGTTCGAAAAACACACGCCCGTCACCAGCCCGACATACCCAGTTCCCACCATCGTCAGACGCATGTCCCAACTCCCCAAAGGTTCCAAGTCTCCCGCGCAACGCGGCCTCGACTATAGGGTCCGCACCTCAAAACTGTTCGCCCCTTTATCGGCCCAATTCTCCGCCAGATTCGTCCCGCCCCGAGACTTCCATGTGCGAGGGTGCGATACTTCGCCCCATGCCAAAGGCCAACCCCTCCCGCACCCGCTCCAAATCCTCAACCAAACCCTCTTCGCGTTCCCTTTCGCGCAAGAAACGCAAGATCACGCTTACTCGCGATAACTCAGATCGGCACCTCCTCTACCAGGGCGCCGTCCAATGCCCAGAAGCCGAACTCGACTTCGTCGAAGCCACGTTCAAAAAAATCCGCGGCCGAAAACTCCTCCACATCCGCGAGGACTTCTGTGGCACTGGCAACACCTCCTGCGAGTGGATCCGCCGCCACAAGTCCCACACTGCCGTCGGCCTCGATCTCCACGCACCCACCATCGCCTGGGGTCTCAAGAACAACGCCAAAGACTTCACCAAAGAACAACACGCTCGCCTCAAACTCCTCCGCTCAAACGTCCTCACCCCGCCAACGCAGGCCCGCAACGTCGACGCCGTCCTCGCCATGAACTTCTCGTGGTGGATCTTCGCCGAACGCGAAACACTCCTCAACTACTTCAAAGCCGTCCGTGCCTCCCTCAAACCCGATGGCGTTCTCTTCCTTGACATCTTCGGCGGCTGGGAAACCTTCAAAGCCCTCACCGAACGCCGCCGCTGCAAGGGATACACCTACGTCTGGGACCAAACCACCATCAACCCCATCAACAACCGCGCCACCTGCCGCATCCACTTCGACTTCAAGCGTGGCCCCATGTGGAAGAACGCCTTCATCTACCACTGGCGCATCTGGACCATCCCAGAAGTCCAGGACATCCTTAAGGAAGCGGGCTTCCCCAACTCCACCATCTACTGGGAAGGCGACACGCCCTCAGGCGGCGGCAACGGCATCTTCCGCCCCCAGAAAAAGGCCGAAGACTGCGCCAGTTTCGTCGCCTACATCGTCGCGCCAAAATAGCCTGTGCGCTTTCTCTTCGATCCCCCTCCGGGCTTCCGGAGGGGGTGCCGCTTCTGAGCGGCGGGGGAGGTGTCTTCGCCTTGACGAGCCCGACGCGCAAGCGAGGGTCTTCTCTTCTCTTTCCTCTTCTCCCTCCTAACCTCCCACACATGCGCGGCGTCCTCGATCTCCCTCCCTCCCTCGAGCCCCTCGGCCTCTCCATCGCCGAGTCCCTCAACCACGTCTCGCGCCGATTCGACGATCAACTCAACAGCCCCCACGCGCCCGTCCAAGCCCTCGTCGCACACGTCGAACGTTACCGTGGCAAGATGCTCCGCCCGACCCTCGTCCTCCTCAGCGGCCTTGCGACGCGCTCAGAACTCACAGCCGACCACATCACCGCCGCCGCCGTCTGCGAGATGGTCCACATGGCCACCCTCGTCCATGACGACGTCCTCGACGAGGCAGACGTTCGCCGCCGCGGCGCCACCATCAACAACCTCCACGGCAACGAACCCGCCGTCATCCTGGGCGACTACCTCTTCTCCGCCGCATTCCACCTCTGCTCCCAGATCGAACACGCCGACGCCGCACGCCACGCCAGCGCCTACGTCGGCTCCGCCAGCATGGCCATGTGCGCGGGCGAACTCCTCCAACTCCACAATCGCAAGAACCTCGCCCTCACCCACGACCAGTACTTCCAGATCGTCTCAGGAAAAACCGGCGAACTCATCGCCGTCAGTTGTTTCCTGGGTGCCATGCTCTCGGGCGGCGATCAATCAACCTGTACAACGCTCCGTCGCTTCGGCATGAACGTCGGCATCGCCTTCCAGATCCAGGACGACCTCCTCGATCTCCTCGGCTCGCAAGACACCGTCGGCAAGTCCGTCCACAAGGACCT
>Ga0075163_10000480_pt1 | contig 51319 bp, 30 predicted proteins | sample JI1023141ADNA_FD_71478 | JGI IMG/M metagenome (GOLD analysis project Ga0075163, IMG submission 71478) | Wastewater effluent complex algal communities from Wisconsin, to seasonally profile nutrient transformation and Carbon sequestration -... | ecosystem: Engineered > WWTP > Effluent > Algae...
CTAACGGTCGTTACTATTTTTGTGAGCGAATTGGCGAGAATGGCGAGCCAATCCGCTTTCCTACCAACAGAGCGCTTAGAGTCCAACCCTTCGAGTGGCCGGTAGGCGCCAAGGCCGGCCCGTGGATGATTCGCTACTGTCGGGACGAACACGGGGCTGAAGTTGTACCCCATGTCGCTGGGAAGCCGCAGGTGATCGGGTACCTGAGCTATCCGAGCGAAGTCTGTGATCAGCCTGAAGGCGCGCTGGACGCAGATATCCTGTCCGCGCTTGCGAAAGAGCCTCCTGCGGAAGACGACGAGGAGGGAAGTCTGAAGGCCACTCGGATCGAGGCGAAGAAGCGCGAGATCGCGCTCGACCTGGCCAACAAGCAGGACAAGCTGCTGCGCCGGACAAGTCGCAGCAAAGAGCTGACCGAAGGGTTCATGCTCAATCGTGAACATCGGCTGGAAGTCCGGGCCCAGTCGGAGGCAATGTTTCGTCTGCAAAATCAGTCCGTCGTCATGATGGAGCGCACCTTCGTCCTCATGGAGAAGATGCAGGAAGTCTTCGGACGGTTCGCCGAGCTTGAGAAGTCAGCAGCGCAGAAGATGGCGTCGCCACCGCCACCCATCGACTACACGCCTGTCTTTGGGAGCGTAGTTAGCGCAATCCGCGACATCGGAGTGTCCGCGTTGCAACGCGAGCAGAAGCCGAAGTTGAAGCCTGAGGAGGAGTCATCTCCCGTCAAGGCAGCGCTGGCTGAGAAGTCACCAGATTCCGGTCAGGCTGAAGCGTCTACGCCGAATCTACGATCGGCCACCCAGGGCGATCTTTTGGCCAGGGTAGAGCGCATGCAAGCGGAGCGCGATCGCTTGAAGTCCGAGCTGGATGCCGAGCGGAACCGGCAGCGCGTGTTAGACGAGAGCCGCTCCGGAGCCCCCCGAGCTGTGCGGCCCTTCGATAAGACTGCGGAGCATACGCCCGCCCCCACCAGAGACGCTACTCAGCCTGACACTGCGCGACGTGCGCTGGAATCGTCTGGGAGCCCGTCTTATCGAAGAGCATCTCGCAACTCGGCATGTCCCTGTGGCAGCGGTCGCAGGTACAGGCAGTGCTGCCTGTATAAAGACCGCCAAGCTGATCTGGCGAAGTCGAACGACAGGTCCGGTGGGGCGAAGCGAGTTGCTGCTCCCAGCAGGTCCGTACAAAAGCGATCGGTAGCGCCAGCTGCTCAAACGACGAAGGTCACGCCCAAGTTGCAAACAGAGCGGCCAGGCAGCGCACCGCCACCGAACGTGAGCGCAACTGCCCCCGCAGAGCCACTCTCGAAGCAGCGGCCAGCGGTTCCTGGTCCATCGCATGCCGCGCCCGTGAGCGGTACACCGCATCCCGCTTCCGAGTCCAATGATTCTGAAGCAGAAGCAAACACGGCCAGCCAAGCGAACGCAACGCCTTCGCAGCCTGCTACAGCAGCGGGCCAGGAGTCGGAACAGCCAGCCCTCCCACTCCCATCCGGCATGGTCAGCTCGGAGATGCAGGAAGTGCTGGTGAACATGCTGGCGGGCAAGCTGATGGCAGATCCCGATGCCCCCATTCCTCCACCTATGGTGAGTCAGGTGGCAGAGCTCGACAGAGTCCTGGTGGCGCCTCCGAAGATGGATCCTGAGACGGCGCACAAGCTGCTCAAGGACGGCACAGCGCTCGAAGCATTTGGCGCGTTTTTGTTCTTTAACCCAGCCATCAGAACGATGTTGCTGAGTCGAAGAGGTAAGTAGATGAAGTTCTATTATCGCGATCTTTGGATTCCCCGGACGGCGACGCCAGACCAAGTCAAGAGCGCCTACCGAAAGCTGGCGCGAGAGTGCCATCCCGATCACGGCGCCAGCAGCGATGTCGCGCAGTTTCTGATCATCGGCGAGGCGTATCAGAGGCTAAGCGATGCTGCGCTACGCACGGCATATGATGCGGAGCTGACCAGATTCTTGATGCGGCGCGGCTGGGTGCTGTGCCCGCGCTGCGGCGCGCACAACGAAGTGCCAGTCATTCCTGAATCCAAAGTCGCGACGTGCGGGCGATGCCATGCGCATCTTCCCGTCACGGAGCAAGAGCGGCGCTCTACGCAGGTCACAGCGCTGCGCGAGCAGGCGATAGATGTCGCGGCCGAGCTGGGTGCCGACTTGCTCGATCTGACGGGCGGGTATCTGCACTCCAAGCTCCAGGGACTGCGAGATCGGTTCGGGGCCAAGGTGCGGAAGGGAGCACGCTGATGTGGAAGAGTCGCAGCAATAAGCTCCCCCCTGCCCAATACTTCGGGGACCTGCTCCAGCAGGTCCGGAACCTGTATCCGGGGGCCAAGATCGACGAGAGCTTCGCGCGGAGTATGCGCGACATTTGGATCGCCGAGTGGCGAAACGGCCAGAGCGCGCAGGATACCGCCAAGGCGACCTGTTCTTGTGACGGCAAGACTGTCGTGCCGAGTCCAGGCGCGGGGCGCGATCTGGGCAAGCGGCTGGCTCGGGCGCCTAAAGGCGCTAAGCGCGGCGACTTCATCGCGCCCGAGAATCTGCGAGAAGTGGCGCCGCTGGCGAACGCGCGGCGTGAGGCAGAGAGATACTCGCAAGCATTCGATCGCGTGCGCGGTGCGGCGATGAAGCTCCTGCAAACGCAAGGCTGGTTACAGGCGACTCATCACCTATAAGCTCCAGAGCGAACCTGGAACATCGCTACGTGCTGCGAACTTCTGGCTGGCCGCGTAGTCAAAGGGCGCTCCGGGTCTTGTCTGTCCCGTCCACGAGAACAGAACCTCATCGCAGACAAAGAACGCTGGCAAATCACGCTCAGCTCGACGGTGCAGATCACAACTCAAGCAGCCGGGGTCGCCGGATTAAGGTCGGGATGAGATGATAGCAGGAATTGCCTTTCCTTGGGCCATCTGATGCGCTGCGTGCATCGTCGACCGATGAAGCTCGGAATCGCGCCGCCCGTTGAAAGGCAAGTTGGTGTATTCTGAGACGAAGTGTCCTATGAGCAATGACTATCCTCAGACTGCCCCCAAGCCAGGCGGCCTCACAGAGGCGCCTACCGCGGTAACTGCTCCCATCGTGATCGATGGCGCCTGGTTTCGACGCGAGCGAGAGCGCATCGCGATCGGCCGGCGCACGGTTGCCCGCCACCTGGGAATTGCAGAGAGCCGCATCATAGCCCTTGAACTCCGGAAGCTGCCGGTTCCGGAGCCCTGGCTGCTGCTCGTGACGCAGTTGGGATTTCGATCTCCGCCTTTGCTTTCGCGGGCGCCAGAGGCACCGACTCGCGAAACTGTTGTGGCAGATCCCAGCCCAGCAGCGCCTCAACCCCTCCACGAATCCGCCCCGGCTCGACCGAATGTAGCGCCGTCTGACACCACAGACTCTGCCGTGCCCGCTACGCGGTCCGAGCAGGCGACCGCAGAGCCCGAAAAAATGCCACCGCTTCCCGAGCTGCCGCGCGGGGGTTGGCTGCGGGAGCGTCGCTATGCGCTTGACTTGCTCATGCCGGGGATAAGCAGGGCGCTACAGGCTCCTGTCGATGAGATCCGCACGGTCGAAACCAACAACCTCCCGGTTCCGCCAAGCTGGTTGCCGGCCCTGCGGTCGCTCAAGTTCTATCAGGCGTCGGAAGGTGATCGCACCGTTTCGCAAAGACGACTGCTGACGGGCGATTGGCTTCAGCGCATGCGCCAAGAGAAGCGACTCTCTGTGGGCGTGCTGAGCGCGAACATGGGAGTCGGGGAGCGGACACTACAGCGCGTCGAAGCACGGCGCTTGCCACTCTCACCTGAGTGGCTCCCCAGCTTGCGGCAGCTCGGGTTCCCCGTGCCCGAGACATCCTCGCCATCGAGCGCTCCGGCCAAGAAGGCGGCGCCGGTCTCATCGTCATCGAGCTCACCCCCCAGCGGGCGGAAGCACCTCTCCGGGGCCTGGCTCCGGCGACATCGCGAGCGCCTGGGCCTGATGCAGAAGACCCTCAGCGAGCAGCTTGGCATCTCTCAGTCCACCCTCTGCCACTTGGAACGGGAGGATCGGTCGATCAATCCGCAGTGGCTATCCGTGCTAAAGAAGCTGGGCTTTCCCATGAGAGCAGACGCGGCCCCGCCCGCGGCCACAAAACGATCGTCTTCAGCGCCAAGTCTGCCGCCGCAAGATCGGGCACCGCAAAAGCCTCTCACTGGCGCGTGGCTCCGAAAACATCGCGAGCGAATGGGCCTGATGCAGAAGACCGTCAGCGAGCAGCTTGGCATCTCTCAGGCCGTGCTCTGCCATGTTGAACGAAAGGATAAAACGATTCCAGCGCGGTGGGTGCCCATCCTCAAGAAGGTGGGCTTTCCGGTGCCGGCGCCGTCCTCGCCGCCGACTCCGCCCTCGCCACTCACGGGCGCGTGGCTCCGGCGTCACCGCAAGCGGTTGCGCCTGTTCATCCGACACATCTGCGATCAGCTCTCCATTACTCCTGAACTGTTGCGCTCGGCTGAGGAGGCCCGCAAGGCAATGCTGCCGACCGAATGGTTGCCAGCATTGAAGAAGCTGGGCTTTCCTGTTCCAGACCACGTCGCACTGCCTGCGGGGGCGCCCACAAAGGCGCCTGCCTTGCCGGCTTCGCCTCTTCCTGACGGCGCCTGGCTCCGCGCAGAGCGCGAACGCTTGGGCCTCAGCCGGAAGCAACTTGCACGCCGTCTGCATAAGAAAGAGGGCACGCTTCGGCCAGTAGAGAATGGCTCGTCCCCCCTACCCACGGGCTGGCTGCCGACTCTTCAGCGACTTGGATTCCGGCTGCCTCCAAACGCACCACCGAAGAAACGACCAACTCCAGCCGATCCGCCAAAGAAATCCGCTGAGAGCAGACCGCCAGTCGAGAAACAGGCGCTCGCGGCGCCACCACCGGCCGACCGGCCAGCGTCTCCCTCTCCGACGCGCGCTGATGAACTGCGTGCCATGGTCGAAATGGTGGTGTCTTATCGGTTGAAGCTCGGTCGCTTTAGCGGACAGTCAGCGGCAGATCTGCTGACCTCGATTGGAAATGATCTGCGACAAGCCGGTCTTGAGAAGGCCATCCCCTTCGAGCAGATCGAAGCGGCGTTCCGTAGCTTATTGTCGCTGTAGTTAGGCAGCCTCCGGGCCTATAACTCGGCATCGCCCACATCCCTCAACAATCCTCGCCGTCTCTCTTTCCGCTCAGAACTCCAGCCGTTGCTGCCGATGACGACATCGCCTCGGCCCTAGTTGTCGATATCGAGAATGGCGCCCCAGTGGGCATGGTGCAGCGGGAGTCCTGGGAGATGTGCTTTCGCACAAGCCCTATTTCAGGCTGCGTTGCCATGATAAAAGAGAGAAATGAGGGTACTCGATATCATATTGGCGGGTGCGCTTACGCTGCTCTCTCGGCCAGCGCTTGCTCTCGATGCTGAAGCCGTGGGTGCTCAGGGTTCACAGCGGGCTGTCGTCAGCCCAGAGAACCTGGCGCTCGCGACCCGGCACTTCGACGAAGCCACACGGCTCTATAGCGCGGGGAAGTACGACGAAGCTCGGATTGAATTCGAGGCCAGTTATGCGCTGACGCGTGAAGCCGAACTGCTCCACAATATCAGCCTCACGGCGGAGCGGCAGGGCAAGCTCAGCGATGCTATCGACTTCGAGGAGCGGTTCTTGGCCGCCAAACCACCGGGCATGACGCAGCGAGACTCCGACGAAGCGCGGGGTCGCATCGCCCGGCTTCGCGAGCAGCAGCTCCGCGCGCCCTCTGGGCCTCCGCTTGCCTCTGCATCCGACCTGGCTCCAACGCCGTTCACCGAGCGCAGGCGAGTTGCGCCTGGGGCAATTGGTCTGCTAGCGATTGGTGGTGCCGCAGTCGCAGTGGGCGTGGGCTGTGGCGCAGGGGCGTGGGCGACCGCTCGCACAATCGATAGCATGCCGCTGACCTTGAGTGACGCGAATGCGCTCACCGCCCGAGGTCAGACACTAGACAGGGCTGGAATTGCGCTGGATGTGATTGGTTCCGCTGCGCTGGTGGCTGGCACAGCGTGGGCCATCGTCAATCGGCGGCACGGTAACAGGACCGTGGTCGCAGGGACATTGCCCGGGAGCACTTTTGCCTTCGTGTGGTAACTCCGTCGTCGCCTATTCCCTGCTCTTGACCTACAACCGTGACCGGTGTACGCCCGTCGTGCAACGAGCGGAAAACCATCCATGACGACGCACTTATCAGGGATCGAGTTACAGGCGAGCAGTACCAAAGTGAGGAGAGACAGGCGCATGGCGGGGCGTTTACTCTATGCGCATCATCTCGATAAAAGAGGGAGCAGCGCCGGCAGCCGAGATGGCTTTTGAGCATCCAGATAGCGGAGCAGCTCGACGGCTCGTAACGCCTGTGCAGCAGTGGCTGAGGACAGACTGGAGACAGGTACATTGAGGCGCATCAGGAGCATCTCGAACTCTGCGGGCAGCAGTGCGTTCAGCCTATCGAGAAGCTCACTGGGGCTTGGGGCCTGGCTCGAGGGTGCGGCGTTGTGCGGCGCAGGAACCATCGTTACGGGCGCGGCGGGCGCGGGAACCGGCGTCACCGCCGGCTTGGATGCGGCGGCAGCCTTTTTCAGCGCGGTCGTCCAGAGATTGTTCAGGTACTTGGCTTCCTCCACCCGCAGCACGGCGCGCAGCTCCGTCACGACCTCCTGCCACCAGGCGTCCTTTTTGCGCTGCGTGGAGAGGGCCTTACCGCTGCGTGGCAGCGGCTGCAGGCCCCCGAGCGGTGTGTGTGACCACGCGGAGCTCCTGATAAGTAGGTTGATCACCGCGGCCTGCTTTGTCTGCAACCGCCGCAGCGCGCGCTGGGTGAGCTCGGTGCAGCGGCCATCGGCGAGAAACTGGCTACTGCTCAAACAAAGGATGATGTTCGCTGCATCGAGCGCATCTTCGCAAAAGCGCTCCTGATCCATGGTCACCGGCGCGTTCTGACGGCTAGTGAGGTTGAGCACACCGGCCCTCTGATACACGGTCAGCACCTGGCGCAGCTCGTTATATGCCACTTCGTCTCTCGGCGCGTACAGGCTGAAGACTTGCAGCTTGCGGGCCAGTGGCAGCGACTCAACTCCCGGACGAAAAAAGAAGGTCGGAACGCGCGGATCCGGGCGGCTTGTGCCGTAGGTACTATTCTGTGCCAGTGCGAAGGCTGAGTGCAGCGCATCGCCGGCAGCCAGGGCTGCATAGAAGCTCGTGGAAAAGCGGATTGCCGTCGAGTCTGCAAGATCTGACTTCATGCCGATCAGACTCGGGACATGAGAAAGGAGTGCGTCCGCCTGGGCCGCCGAGTGGCAGAATCCGAGCACCAAGCAGCGAAGCTGAGGCGCGAGCCGCTCCACCAGCGCGCCGAGAGCCAAGTGCGGCACCTCAACCCGCTGACGGAGATTACCCTCGAGCAGCAGCGATTCTGGAGAGCCGTGGCCTGAGAAGTGAAGCACGTCCGGAACAAAAGCGCGCAGCTCCCGCTCCAGGAGATCAAAGGTTCCGGAAGGAATGTGCCGCAGCTCGACGCAGGCGCTTCGCCCGTCGGAGCGAAGGCGATCATCAAACGCTCGAAACTCTTCTTGAAGGTTCAAGCCCGGGGCGCTTTGCGGATTGGACGAGAAAAACAGGATGCGCATGCTTGCCTACATAATCAGGTAAAGTCCTGTGCCTTGCCAAGCTCTGATTCTTCCTCAAAAATTCAAAAGCTGGCGGCACCCTGTCAGCTAGTTCTCTCCAAGTCCGTATGATACCTGTAACGGGACCTCGTCATGGATCCTCTAGCTGCAATTCTGACTACGATGTTGGCCGCGTACCCTGCGTACGAGATGACTCGTTCGGAAGATAGCCTGTCCGTTTGTAGCGACCGTCCCTGGCAAGGGAACGCTCATGTCTGAGCTTACGGCATCCAGACTGCCTCTTCTGACGCCGATGAGGCCGTACGTCAGCTTCGCGCTGTCCGACGAGCACTATTATCAGCGTCTGCTCAAGGCGCTGCGCCCGCTCGAGAGCATGGGACTGCTCCGCAGCACCGAGTCGCGGCTATCGATCCTGCCGGGCGAAGAGATCTCGCTTGAGGCCAAGCGCCGAATCGCACAGGCGCATCTGCTGCTGCTCATGCTGAGCATCAGCTTTTTTGCCTGTCCGCACTGCAGGGATCATGAGCTTGTGTCTGCGAAGCAGCGGGCGGTGCAGAGCCAGCTGGCCCACCTCATGCCGATCCATCTGCTGCCCGTTGCCGAAGAGGTCCTGGCTCACTACGGCTTCAGCCAAGAGGCTCTGCTGCCCAGCGATGGCAAGCCCGTGGTATCGCGCCGGACGCAGGATCAGGCCTGGAGCGACATCGTCGGCCGTCTATTTCGCATCATCTACGCGCCCGATCGCAACTTTGATGGGCAGCTTTGCGAGGTGGTCTATCAAGCAATCATTCAGATCAAGAGAGAGACCCAGACGCTGGATTCCGCCGAGCTGACCCGTCTACGATCGCTTGACAGGTCGGCTTGGGAAATCTTCATGGAGGTCTTCTTGCCGGTCATCCGGCTCGCCTGGGCCGATGGAAAAAAGATTGAGCTGATGGAGCCCAGTGAGCAGCGGATGGATGCCGAGGAGACTGCTTTTTGCTGCCTGGTCTACAAGAGGTTGTTTTTATCTCCTGAGCGGCTTATCAATCAATATTCCTCAGAGCATTTTCGGAACCTGACCCACTTCATCTATTACATTTCCGCCAAGATCCTGTCAGAACAAAATCCCGCATGAACGAAGGCGACCGAGATGATGAAATCTACTGAGGAACAAGATTTTGTGCGCAAAGCGGAGCAAGCCATCGCTCGGCTGCCTAGACCCAAGCCGATTTCGCCAAAGCTGAGACGCTCGCTCTGGGATGAACAGCAACGGCAGAATGGCAGAGTATCGGCATGGAGATTCAAACCCACTCTCCAGCCTTTATGGTTAAGTATTACGGTTGTAGCGTGTATGGTATTAGTATTTTTTGTATATAATAATTACACGAACAATGATTCTATGATTCAGGCCGGATTCGTTCCGGCGAAGCCGATGGGCTCAGCGCCGCCTGCGCAGTCAGAGCCATTCCGGGCGGTTCATCTCCGCCGCAATGGAGTACTCGATTATACAGTCTCATATCAAACAAAAGATGGTGCTGTGGATACTAAAGTCTATTTATTGCGACAAGGACGCCTGGAGCGTGCAGCGGTAAACCTCTTTCCGACGCAATCGAGCAGTAGCGAGCTAACGTTTCATGGCGAGGTGAAAGATCTCTATAATCCGTCTAGCGCCGGAGCTCTACAGCAGGGATGGCAGAAGCTGATCATTGTACTGGCTCTCAAAGGCAGGCAGCCTGGTGCCGGAGAAATTTTAGAGCGAATACATGCTCCGCTGCTAAAAAAAACATATAAGTGGACGTATCTAGAATATGAAATCAGCATTGTCGATTGAGACCTACCCTTGTACCGATGAGCAACACCGGCTCCGGCAGGAGAAAATCATGCCTTCGAAGATACAGCTGCGTTTCCACATTCTGCTCGGGCTGCTGATTGGATTCGGTGGGATGCTGTGGCTGGGCGCGGTCTACCTGGGCAGCGTGCAGCTCCGCTCGGCGTGGTCGCTTCCTCCTTATCGCATCTCGCTCCATGGGCTGCTCAGAGCGGATCAAGAGAGAGAACAGGATGGAGTTCGTCTCGCCGAGAACGCCATGCTCGAGCTCTTGATTCAGCCGCTCGAGCCCGTGTCGGAACCGGTGCGAATCGAGCCCTACATCGTGAGCTCAGAGGGGCAGCTGCAACGGTGGATGGTGCAGTTTGCTTCCTATAATCAAGGGGCATTCGTCTTGCGCGCCAAATCTTCAAGTTTACCGGGCTTGACGGACTCGCAGCATCATTTGATTTTTGTTATTTGCCGGAACACAATTCAAGAAAAAATTCTACATTCATTGTTTGATTATTTTCCTTATGAGGCGAGTCTCTTTATTGCACCATTGTTATATGGACGCGTATTGTTTGCTGAAGTTAATATTGTTAAAACTGAATAATGCTTACATAGAGTAACACCAGCTTGACGAACCTGAATAATCTACCGAAGATGGCGCTACCAAGCGAGGAGATCCACATGCAGGGCAGCTCTGATGTGCTGGGCGACGACACCGAAGAATCGGATAGCGAGACCCCTATCGGCAAGCGACGCGGATATCGAAGCAGTCCTTCGCAGGGTGACGTCCAGGGCAATGACATGGTTCGCGGCGGCCAGTGGGTGTCGCTCGATGAATCTGGGAATCCCAGCATTGAAAATGGTGCAACGGAGCCTCTTTCCAAGCCCTAGCAGCGCGTTGCAAAAGCCGGCTGCGTACCTCTCCCGCTCGCGCGCTCGCGGGAGAGGGCCAGGGTGAGGGGCTTCTCGACGGCGCATGGCCCTTACCCAACCTCCCGCTCGCGGGAGAGGGGTTGCTGTGAACTTTTGCAATAGACTGCGAGGAAAGCCATTGGAGCAAAGTCCCGTGTCGAGAACTGAGGCTGCATCTTGGGGAAGGCTGTTTTTCATTTGGTTTCTGTTCGCGTTCTCGTCATGCAAGGGCCAGCTGGTTCTCGGAGAGTTTTCCTCGTGCGGCGTACAGCCGGCCGCAGGCGGTCTGCTGAGCAGCCGCGGAATCATCGATGCAAGCGGCCGCTGCTTCCTCCCCGAAGAGACGGCCTGGCGCCATGCGCAGGTCTTCATTCCCTCACGAGATGACGAGGTGCTCAGCGCTTCCGGCGCCGGAATTCTTCGCGTCAGCGCCAATGGCCTGACAGGCGCGGATCAGGGCTACGTGCTGCTGCTGTACGTTCCCCCTGGAACGGAGCGCATCACGGTAACGCTCGCCCGCGACGGCCGTCCCTGGCAGCGGCGCCGCTTCCAGTTCTTGGTCGGGACCTGGGACGGAACGGAGAACCTGCGCGGTGGCTCCGATGCTCACATGAATGGCGATCTAAATGCGGCCGAGACGCTGCTCAAGTCGGCCCTGCATGACGCCGCACCCGCCAATCAAGCGTTCGCGTGGCTGCGTCTCGCAGATATCGCTGGTGAGCGCCAGCTGCACGCGCAGATGCTCGACCTGCTTCAGGTCGTCGAAGGGATGGCCGCCAAACGGGGTTATCGCTCGCTGGAGCTCTCCAGCCAGCTCTTTGCATCAGAACTCCTGGCAAGGCGGCATGAGTTCGCACCAGCAGCGGCGAAGCTGTCTGCCATCAAGCCGCCGGTCCTCGGTCTGCCGGCGATGGAGGCCTGGCATGGCCTGTATCGCGGTCGACTGCATAATGAGAGCGGCGACTACGTGCTTGCGCTTCACGCGGTAGAAACCGGACTGCACGCTGCGCAAAAGCACCTACTTCAGGACGCGGGCGTGCAGCTCTGTCGGCTCAAGACGGAGCTGCTACAGAGCCTGGGGCGCAGTAGCGAGGCCGCGCAGGCCTGCAATGGGACTGAGAGCTGGCTCCGCCTCTCCGCGCTTGAGCCATGTCTACAGGCTCATAGTCGCCTGTTTCTGGCGCATGGCCAGCTGAGCCGCTACGAAGCAACCTGGCCTCGCAGCCTTGCGCTCGACGACTCGGTTGCCAAGAATCTTGAGGAGGCGGAGCGGCTCCTCAAGGAGCTCTGTCTAAATCAAGATGCGCTGCTGAGCTATGCGCTGCGATACGAGGCAAAGGCCAAGCTCCTGACGGGAGAGCTCGCCAACGCCAGCCGGATCCTGAAGGAGCTCGAGAAGAAAAAGAACGAGGAGTCGCCGGCCACGCAGCGCTCAGTCAATTTACTGCGTGGACAGCTGGCCCTGGCTGAGAAAAACTGGCCGCTGGCCCTCGACATCTTTGCTGCACATCTGAAAGGGGAGCCGTCGAGCCAGAGCGTCGATACAAAGAAAGCGACGGCCTCTCGCGAGACACGATGGAATGGCTACCTGGGGCTTGCGCAGACCCACGAAGGAATCGCAGAGGGACGGGGCCGAAATTCGCCGGAGCAGGAAGCGGAAACCCGACTCGCCGTGGACTATTACAAAAAAGCGGAGGACGTGCTCGATGAATGGAGCCGTGATTATAAGCGGCTGCCGCTGGTCGAAGGACGTCAGACGTTTCTCGAGCGCTACAAGCGCGGCACGAGCCTGTATATCGCGCTGCTCGCGAGACGCCAGCGCAACCGCGAAGCGCTCGACGTCATCCTGCACGCCCACCACCGGATGCTCGGGGCCCTTCCGGCCGAGCAGCTTGCGGCAGAGAGCGCCGCGGCCTTGCACGAGCGCTATTGGACTGAACGTCTCAAGCTGCAAAAATCGCTGGCCAGCGATCCGCCCGCAAGCGTGGAGGCGCGGGAGGAGCAGCAAAGAGCAATGACGAAGAAGATGTTCGAGCTCATCGAGGACTGGCTGCCCAAGGACGGCAGCCAATCGAGCCAGGACCCAGCCATCAAGCTGGCAGAAGATGAGCTGCTGCTGGCCTGTCATCCTGGCAGCGTCGGTGAAATCTGTCTGGCGGCGACCCTGCGCGAAGATGAGACACTGGAGGTGCAAGCGACCAGCATCCTGCGCCCTCTATCTCCAGAGGGTCACCGGGCTGACCTTGGTCAGGACCTCCTGGTTCCCTTCCGTCGGCAGCTCGAAAAGCCAAAGATCAAGACGATTCGCGCGCTGGCCAATGACATGCTGCTGCGAGTTCCGCTGCACCTCTTGACGATATCGGGAGAGCTCGTCGGCGCCAAGTGGCGCGTTGTCTATACGCTGGCCCTTGCTCCGCTTGAGGGGCAGGCCACTGCCAAGCAGACTGCCCCGGATCGGCGGACCTTCGTCATGGTTCCCGATCCCGCCAGCTATCCGCTGGATGCCGAAGCGGTTCGCAAGTCAGTGCAGCCTCAACTCAAGAAGCTCGGCTGGCCGATTCCGACGGACTGGCTGATGCTCGGAAATCCTGTGCTGGTCGGCAATGGAGCAGTGGCACCAAACGCGCTCGAAGCGCTGCGCGGCAGGCTGCAAGATGCTTGGCTGTTTCACTTTGCCGGACACGTCGAAGATGGCGCGGAGCAGGGACGGATTCCTAGCATACCGACCGGCCTGCTGTCGCCCTCGATCATGCTGCCCGACATCCTGATGCTGAGCCGCGTCGTCCCGCACGTCCTGCTGATCGGCTGCTCGACAGGTGCTGGCCCCGGCGCCAACATTCGGCTCGGCCAGATACTCCTTGTCCGCGGCAGCCAGGAAGCCGTTGTCAGCACAGAGCGCATCGAGAGCGGCGCCTTCTTTGTCGAGCGTCTGTATCCGCATCTGAACAATGATGATGATTCACTGCCGCTCGCATCGGCTTTTCAGCGGGCGCTTGCCAGTAATCAGCAGCACGCCGAGGACTTCAAGAGCTTCTTCGTCCTGACGCGGTAATTCGTTCTCATCCGGAAAAGGTAGGCCTCTTATCTGGAGAGTCCGCTGCTCAGGCTTACGCAGGCCAGACGAAGTGGCGAGCTCGGGAACTTCCCGTCGCTGCCACCCACGGAATATTCCACCTCGAGCGCGACCACATATTCGCCGAGCGCCGCGGGCTGGATCGCGATATAGAAGACTTCCATCTCATTGGGGGTTAGCTTTATATAATCATAACTTTCATCTAGTCTGCGGCACTCATATAGGGATAATTCCCGCTGGAGAGGGCAGCTATAGAGGCGATAAATGCCAGTTCCCAGCTGCGCGCGAATTGTGGAAAACCGTTTATCATTATATTGCAAAACTCGAACTGCTAAAGACGTAATGCGAAGCTCCGTGCGGTTGGGATTCGACAGATCGAAGCTCATGCACAGGTCCTGCTTGCTGCCGGCTCGCAGCGCGGAAGCGGCGTTCAATGCCGAGGCTTTGTCGCCGACCTGCGGCGTACGGGAAAGGCGCCCGCGCGCCAGCACTGCTGCCGGCAAGATCGCCGGCTCTCCATGCTGCGTGCGTGCACCCTCATCATCCACGGCCTCGGCATGCCCGCGCAACCGCAAGTGACCAAGCTGAGGTGGCAGCAGGTCGCCTGTCGACGACTTGAGCAGGGCACCGCGGTGGAGCAGGTCGATGAAGCGATCGAGCAGCCCATGGCTCTTGGCATACCGATAAAGGTCGAGCGCTCGCTGCGCTGGCGCCTCGCGCCGCCCGGGCAAGACACCCGGCGAGACCTCGAGACGGGCGATGAGAAACTCCAGCTCGCCTTCTTCGAGCGCCTGCAATGTATCAAGGAGTTGATCGTGTGTCATGGTGCGAACGACCTTCTATTCGAATGAAACAAGCGCCCTATAGGAGCACGCTGAGTATAGCCGCAACGCTTTTTTAGCCGGCCCTGTCTTTGGTGAAGAAATTTTGTCAAAATATCGCTCCTCGCAGCGTATGGTACTCGGCACACGAAGCCAAACGGGACAAAACCGTCGCCAGATAGAGTAGAAGCCATCTCAAAACTACTGCGCGTCCCGCTCAGCGCGTCGTCCGTCCTCACGTCCCGAAGGACGCTCCGGGCGGGCGCCGCGCTGAGCGGGCCTGCTCGCTACGTTTTGAGATGGCTTCTACTAAATCGAATACCGATGAGGCGCTAGCCGATGAGCGATACGTTCTCAGAAAAGCCGGATAAATCACTTCGCGAAATCCTCTCATCAAATGATCATCCGATTATAAAATTATATCCGCTTAATTTTCTGATAAAGATTATCTCGATATTGCCGATTATTGGCCTCGCAGTGCTTCTGCGTGCAAAGAACGTAGATTCAGCAGAAAACGTCGCATCATTGTTAGGTACTCCATTTAGCTTGCTAGGCACGGCCGCAATGACGTCCTGCTTCGGCAGCTACTTCACCGGGCAGAGGCCGAGTCCGCTGCGCTCTTATTGGACAGTCCTGAGACGACTGCCGACCTTATTGCTAACGACCTTCATGATGCTGGTCCTTGTCGTCTGTGGCGTGGCACTGACTTCGCTCTTCACTCTAAGTATATTTGCTCTATTCTTCACTGTGCCCAGGATTATGTTCGTAAATTTAGTATGCGTGCTTGAGCGGAAGTCAGTGATCGATTCATTCTCCCGATCTTACAAACTATCTGCCGACAGATTCTGGGCTCTCGTCGTTATTGCAATCGCTAGCGGACTTATTCAAAACTATTTAGCTGAGTACGTTTCAACTCTCATCGCGCCTGGCGATACCCTTGGACAGGGCATTAGTAGGTTGATGTTTATATCGCTAATGGATCCAATTTTAGACGGTCATCTTGTCATTCAATATTTCAAAGCGAGATGCAGCGAAGATGATGCCTATGGCGTCACTGAGTTGCGCGTTGAGCTGATGCGAGCGACCCATGCCGCGCCGCCCGCAGAGGGAATTGACCTGTAAACGTACGCGGCCAGAGGCATCTCGATGGCGACCGTGCAGTTGACATTTACCCGGATACGGGGCAGCGAGGCGCGAGACGAAGGGGCGCTGCTGCTAGATGACGGACTGGGGCGTCCCGAGATCGTGCGCATTCCCGATGCCACGCTACAGGCGCTGCGCGGACTCGCGCTCGATCTCACGCTGCTGCCGCAGGGCAAGGCAGCAGTCGAGACCGCTTATGGAGAGCAGCTGTGCCAGATGCTGTTCCGCTCTCCGCACCTGCCGGGTGTGTACGACTACCTGCTGCCGCATCTTGGCGTTGGTGAGGGCTCGCTACAGCTGCTCTTCGACATCCAGTCCGACCTGCATGAGCTCGATGGGGTGAACTGGGAGCTCCTTGTCGGTTTGTCGCGGGCTGGTGCGTTCGACGCGCTCGACCTCGGCGAGCCGCACCGCTGCATCGCGCGCATCGTGCGCAGCCGCAGCCTTCCTGTGAGGCGGCAGCTGAAACTTCCAGTGCCGCGGCTTGACGTCGTATTGTGGACGCCGCTTGGCGATGATCCGGTGGTGCGCGCCACGGCGCAGAAGACCTATCTGCGGCTGGCCGCGCTCGGCGATTCGGTGAAGCCAGTCGCGCCGCCATCCTCGGATCTGGCGCGTCTCATCGAGCAGACCCGCGACTCGACAAGCGGCATCATGCTACACATCATCACCCACGGTCTGTGCGAAGCCGACGGTGAGGTGCGCATCGAAACCGACCAGGGCTCGCGAGACGCGCTCGGTCTGGAACTACAGCTCGCTCCGCTGGCCAGCGCGCTGCGCGAAGGCCGGGTGCTCGGTGCCGTGCTCGATATCTGTCACGCGGGCGCGGGACAGCGGACGCAGGACTCTCCGGGGCGCCGGCTCATCACCGCCGGATTTCCGTTCGCCATCGCGACCGAGACCCCGCTGTCCATCGATGTCGCGACCTGCTTCTCCGCCGAGTTCTATCGCCAGCTGGGCCTCGGCTCGTCTGTTTATGGCGCGGTGACGCGAGCGCGCAGCGAGATTGCCGATGCCCTGCACCGCGAGCCAGCCCACCATCACCTGGCCTGGGCGGGACAGCGCCTGTTCATCGACAGCCTGCTCGCCCGCAGCAGCGCTCAGCCGCTGTTACGACCGGTCGTCGATGCGCAAGCTGGCACCCAGCGGCCTTCGGAGTCCGAGCTGCGCAGTGGGGACAACGTACAGCGCCTTCGCGATCAGCTGCTGCCGCGCCACCTCGACATGCTGGCCTCCATCGAGTTCGCGGTCGGCCGCCTTGTCGAAGACGTCACCTTCGATGGCGTGCGCTTCGGCAGCGGCCACCTCGTGCGGCTCGAACAGAGCCTGGACGTGCTCGGCGCCGGACTGCGCAAGGCCGGCAGCGGGCTCAGTCGCGAGGAGGTGCTGACGCTCCTCGCGCTGGTGCAGCTTTCTCCGGTGGGCTGGCTCAACATGTCCGCGCAGGGCACTGCGGACGCTGCCCTGCGCAGCCTGCTTCAGGGGCTCGAAGCCACAGCCCAGGCCGATGCGGCGAGGGTGCCGCCGACCGACGAGATCGCATGGCTTATGGCGCAGCTCCGCGAGGAGGTCCACGACATCACGCTCATCAGCCAGCCGCTTATCGACACGCTGCTCGCGCTGGCCGGGGATCTCGATGAAGTAACGCGTCCTTTCGAGCGTGCGCCGGCCGACTCGCTGCGCCCCCGCCTGTTGGCTTCGCTGTTTCGCATCGCACAGGCGCTCGACGCTGGCGTGCACCGGCTTGCCCCACTGGCACTTCTGGCTGACGGTCACGTGACCGTTGAACGCTGGCTGCACAGCTGCTCGCAGCGCGGGGAGCTGGTAGACGGACGCCTGCGGTTCTCGTTTCAGATTCCCGATTCTGCACTGCTGCCCATCGTGCAGCTGGCAGCAGCGGCGCCGATGTGGGCGGATCGCCGCGGCGTCATTGACACGCTGGTGCAGGCCGGCCTGCCGGTGTGCGTGCTGCCGCCGCGCGTCTCGGTCCATGCCGGAGCTCCCGCGCTGCGCAGCCAGACGGGCGGGCTCGTCGTGCCGGCGGCAGTTGTCTCGGTGCTCACGGAGCAGCTGAGCTCTGGCTACAACCCCCGCATGCGCGTGATGCAGGGAACAGAGACCGTGAAACAGACTCCGCTGGGGCCCTTTTTGTGCAGCGCGGTCGACGCTACTGACAATGTTCTCAAGATTCCCGCTCCGCCGGAAATTCAGAGCGGCGGCGAGGTCACGCTGGAAGTCCATAGTCAGAGCGGCCAGGTCCTGCTCGGCCCTGAGACCATCAAGCTAGAGCCGGGCATGCACCTTTCGATCGAGTGCAGCGAGCTTGGGCTGCCGGTTCGGGTACCGCTCTATTTTACGCTCAGCGTGTCGCGCCTCCTGCGCGGCCCGCTCAGCCATCAGGGTCTGTTCTGGATACTTCCTGAAGATCAGCGGCAGGCCTGTCTGCGGCAGCTTGACGCCGTCTCCGCAATCGGTTCGCCGCTTGAGCAGACCCTGGCTCGCGCCAGCGTGCTGCGCTCATATGGCTGCTGGTCAGCGTCGCTGCATCTGCTCAATACCGCGACACGCCAGGTCTCTGGGCTGACGAATCGCTTGCCGCTATTTGCGGCGATCGGCGGCATCTATGACCGCATGCTCGCGGTGCTTTCTCAGCATCCCAACTGCCAGGTGGCGGCGACGCGACTGCGCCTGCACCAGGAGGTCGTCTGGCAGCTGTTTCATCATGAGTGCGGCGCCGCTGCCATCGAGCACCACGCCGCCGCCGAGTCTGCGGCCCGCTCCCTGTTGCGGCGAGCTAGCTTGAGCGCCGATGCCCCACGAGGTGAGCGCGTATGAAAAGCAGTCGGATTTCGCGAAATTTTTTTCAGCTTGCTCTGACGCTGGCGATTGGGCTTCTCGCTTGCGGACGTGAGCAGCCTGGTGCTGCGACAGCAACAGGCGCCGCGTCTCAGGTCGAAGTGCGGCTGCCAGCAGCGGCAGCGCCAAAGCTGCCCTGGACGTGTGGTGCGGCGGCGCAGTCGGCACAAGGGCCCCGCGTTGAGCTGGCTCGCCCTGCGGGCCGACATCAGATCTGGGCCGCGCTTTCAACTCTCACGCGGCTGAGTCTACCCATCGACGCTTCGGCAGTCTCGGATACGACCGAAGATGCGCTGAGCTGGCCCTTTGGGGCTTACTACTTCACCGACGGGACACAAGCGCAGATCTTCTCGCCCGAGGCCCCGCGCGAAGCTGCGCAGCAGGGCGAGCTTTTCGATCTGGTGACTTTGCTGCGAACGCGGCAGCCGGACCTCGAAACGGTTCAGGTGCGCGGCTTCCGCATCGTCTCCGAGCGCAGCTCCACCCAGGTCGAGCTGACGCAGGACTCGTGTCAGGTCGCCGTCAAGGACTTGCCCGGAAACAGGCAGGCCGATGCTGAGCTGGGCATGCTGTCGCGCCGGCTCTCCGAGCTCGGCGAGCTCTCTGCTGCCTATCGAAGCGAGGCCGGCGAGCTCGTGCTCATGGGCCCGGCACGCGAACCGGGATCTCCTCCTGCGCTGACGCTGGATGATCTCGGCCGCGCTTATCGGGCGATATTTCACCGCTGCGACTGTCCGGCGCCGCCTCAGCTGCTCGAAGGGCACGTCTGTGATGGAGCCTTCGTCAGCATTGATCCGGATCCGCACGAAGCCTTCGCGCCCGCGCACGTCATCCTGGCGCCGTGTCTGCGCGACAGTGCGATGGGGCGCACATTCACCATCGCGGATGCGCTGCTCAAAGAGCTGGCCAGCGGCTACGTTTTGTCGACGGGAGATCCGCTGCCTGTGCCTGCCGGCCACCGCACAGAGCAAGCCTTCGGCGTGGCGTCTCCGGACGTGCAGCGCAACGCGGCGTGGACCCGCTACTGGCTGTTTGCTGATCCGCAGAGTCGCGACTCGTTCATTCGCATCTCGGATGCGTCGGATCAGTTCAGCACGCTCTACCTGGGGCAGTTCCACCTCTCGCTTGGCATTGAGATCACCGACCACCGCGGCGTCATCTTCAGCACCGACGAACGCGAGCATGGCTCGCGGCTGCGCAACCTGCCGGCGCATCAGTTCGCCGATCAGATCAATCGCGGCTGGCTGTCGCGGTATGCGCCGTACTACCCGGTCCTGAGCGAGCTCGACAACGCGGCGCGGCTGATTCAGGTGATGGGCTGGCTGCGCGAGTTTCACAGCGATGACAAGAGCATCGCTCTGTTCGAGCGTTTGCCGCTGCGCTTCGAGGCCACGCCGCGGCGCATCGCCCTGCGTGCCGGGGCCACGGTCTCGGTCGCGAACGACAATGGCGCAGTCACCAGCCTGCCTTGGCTGACCTACGGCGGCGTGATCCCCGAGAACCTGGTGATGCGCACCAACGTCCTCTCGGGCAAGCCGGCGATTCAGGTGGTCAAAGCTACCCGTAGCAACCTGGCGTTACGCGCCGAGGGGGCCTCGCAGAGCATGCCGCTGGGAAAAGCCGCTGCTCGCCGCGCCCCGATCACTGCCTCGCGGCCGGTCGGTCTTGGCCTCGGTGAACCGCTGACGGCGGAGCCTGCGCCCCCCGCCAAGAGTCCGGTCAGCGAATGGGACACCCAGCACGGCAGCCCGTTCGGCTTCTACGCCGAGAGGCCACCGCGCAAAGACGGCCTGGTCGAGGTCTCCTTCGCAGCGCCCGCCCGGCCGCTTCATGAAACGCCGCCGGGAGTCGCGCCCTCCGCTGTGATCCGGCCCACCCCGGGCAATCTGGTGACCGAGGCCTCACCGCCTCCCGCCGTCGCTGCCGAGCCGGTGCAGCGCGTGCTCAATCCCATGGCTTCGCCACGCGGCCCCCCTCCGCCGTCGATTACGGCGAAGAGCGATGGCTTATCTGTTTTTGCCTACTCTGAAGATGGCACGACGACAGTCAGCCGTACCGAGGCGGCCATGCAGAGCGGAACCGCCCCAGGGGCCTCGACAGGCGCGGCGCCGGCACGCAGCCCCGCTCCTTCAGCATTTGGCGCAGGTGCTGATCGGACGCACGCTCCACCGCCCACAGCGGCGACGAGCCTCGGCCTCAATCGGATGCCCATGCCACCGGTACTGCAGGGCAGCACTGGCGACGATGACGACGAGCGCCGTCGCCGTCGCCAGCGGACGGACGCCGTCCCCGAGAAGCCGATACCTCAGGAGGAAGGCGGCGTGCGTATCCCTTCGATGATCGCCAGCGCGCTACAGACCGATCCGGCACAGCTTGCCATGCAGCTGCGCAGCCGTGAGCTGGTGGCGCTGCGTCTGCCGGTCCTATCGGCGGCGAAGGCTCCGCAGGGAGCGTCAGTGCTTTCGTCTGCGCCCGTGGAAGTGCTGGAAGAAAGACCTTTGATGCCGATCCTCATCGATAACCCGGCCGGACGCATTCACGTCGGATTTCTGCACCTGAAGTGGCCGGGGTTGGCGGATTTTGCAGCCGAGAAGCAGAGCCATCCAGACCGTGTTCGCAAGCAGTGGCAGAACCTGCTGCCCAAAGATCGCCTTCCCTTCTTGATGTCTGATGGCGTCGAGCTCGGAGCAAGCATTCGCACGGCGCGGGCACTGCTGAGCCTGCGCGGCGACGGTCCCCTTCTGGTCGCCGTCCCCGGCAGCGAGCCCTTGGATGCGGTCTACAAGCGGCTGAGTCGCATTCCCCGCGTTCACCACAGCGATGCGAGCGATGGGTGGCTCAAGCTGTCGCTTTATCAGTTTGGTCCGCACGAAGCAGCGTGGCAGGCCGTCGCCACCGCCGCGGATGTGGCGGCGGGGCCAGGCATCGTTGCCATTGAGGAAGACGGCACTGGACTGGAGCCGCTCATCGCACGCCTTGGGCTCCTCGGTCGTCTGCTGAACAAGCAGCTCGTCCTCATCGTGGAGCAGCCGGAGCAGGTTCCTGCCGCGACGCTGTCGCGACTTCTTTCGGCCGGGCTGGTCGACGCTGCGGCTGTGATTTCCAAGGACTCGTCGCGCGCGCAGCTTGGCGCCATCGCCGATGCAGTGGAGCGCGGGAAACCATTCCTCGATGCCTTCGCGGGGCCCGCTTCGGAACAGTCGGCAGTCGTGCTTATCGGAGGTCGCTAAGATGAGGCTTTGGCCGCGATCGTTCGTCGCCGTCACGCTGCTCGTGGGGCTTGCCGCGGCAGAGCAGCGAGCCGCGGCGGAGGCACATCCCGATGTCAGCCTGCACAGCTTGCCGGTTTGTGAGCAGCGCCTGCTCTGTCTATCGCAGGCCCTCTCCGACCCCGCGCAGACGAAGTCCAGCGATGGTGAGCGGCCCAAGGCGGCGGACGCGGCGCTCCTGCGCATCGGCCAGGGCCTGGCCCATACACCACCGGCCGAGCGGGCCCGCGTGCTCGATTGTCTGCGCCATGAAGTCCGGCTGAGCGCTCCGCTTCCCGACGGCAGCGCCGTGGTTGTCAGCACGGTGCCGAACCTCTGCGGCCGTGACAAAGAGCATCAGCCGGTCACGCCCTGCGCGGTGATGGTTCAGGCTCCATCTGCGCTGTCATCGGCGGCGCTTTTTCTGCGGGCCCCGACGAGCTTCAACCCCACGCAGCAGCTCGCCGTGATCTCGGAGTCTTATGCCGTCGAGCTCATCGACCTGTGGAACATCCACGCGCTGTCTCGGCGCCACGAATTCGGACGGACACTCAAGCTACCGGACAACTGCATCTATGTTGCGCCCTTCGATAACATCGACGGCTCTGCGGCCATCTACACTGCGGAGGGACGCCTCGATCTGAAGGTGCCGATCAAGAGCCTGATCGGACGAATTCGCGACAGGGATCTACAGCTTCTCGGCGCCTTTGCGCGGTTCGCGGAGGTCGAAGCGGGCACTCAAAAAGCCACCCTGCGGCTGTTCGCCGGTTTTCAGGAAGTCACTGTGTCAAGCGGCCAGACTGAGGGCGCCGGGCCGACGCAGCGCACGGAGCTGCCTCTGCGGCAGCGAGCTCTGGCCGCCCAGCTCGAGCAGAGCTTTTCTGCGCTGTCGGTGCTCAACATGACGCCTCCCCGCGTCGAGCTCCTGACCCTCCAGGTGGACGAATCGGACGCCGGCCCTGGCCGCTATCGCGTGCATCCGTTGACGGCCTATGAAGCGGGACGCGGCCTCGAGACGAACCTTGCGCTGCCGGCGATGGATGGCTGGCGCTGGACCCTCTTTCTGCTCTGGCTGCTTGTCGCCGCATTGCTCGTGGGCTGCTGCACCTGGAGTGGACGGAGGCTGTGGCAGAACCGCCGCAGTCTTCTTGAGCAGCAGGCCCGCGACGCGGCCTACCCGGCGTCTCGGCTCGTCGACAATGCGATCGGTCGCGGCGATGCCCTGCTCGATGCGCTGCGACTCCTGCCCCTGCTGCCGCTGCTGATCCTTGGCGGAGCTGCCGTGCGACACGCCGCACACATGGCGACGGTCCTTTCGGCGCTGCTGGCCCTGACTGCAATGTGCGCGGTCGGGCTGGGTCTCGCACTGCATGCGCAGCGGCGAAGGAAGAGCGGCACGGCGAGTCACCTCGGCGAGCACTACGGCCAGACCGGCGAAGAGCTGTGGCAGGACCTGCGGCGGATGAGCGCACGCAGCGAGCCCGCTGCCCTGGTCTGGCGGACAGAGCGCCGCCTGCGCACCGTGCTGACCGAGGAGCTGTCTCTGCGCAGGCAGCTCTTGCGGCTGGGCGCGCGGCGCAGCGTGTCTCCACTGATCCTCGGTGCGGTCCTGGGGGCCCTGGTGCTTGCTGTGCAGCTGCGACCACTCTCTGCTTCGGACGCGGCGACCGCAACCGCGGGCCGCTTCGCGCCACGCGGCAAACCGACACGGCTCGAAGAAGGAGCGCCGACGCGCTCAACACTTGACAGCTGCTTGCCGCCCCCACCGCCGGCGAGCGTGGTCACAAACCTTGGCGACGCGGCCAGTCCGCTGGGGCTCGGCTCGCCGAGCGATAAGCGCCCGAGCACGCCAACGCAGGCCGCGGAGCTGCCGGCTACTCCGGCCGACGTCTCGACGAAGACGCCCACAGCGAGCCCGGCCATGGCGCGGCGTGCGCCAGTCGTCGCATCGTCCACCCGACAGACCCAGCCCACGGCGCAGCCGGGATATGTCCCTGCTCCAATTCCCTACCTGGAAGCACGAAAAGGTCGCTGATGAACCCAACGATTTCTCCCTCGCCTTCGAACGTCCCCGCTGCACCGGTTTTTGCCGCCGGACATGAGCGCGTTCGCTTCCACCGGCTCATCGAAGAGATCCGTGGTGCGGCGCGTCAGCACATCGTCGGTCTGGATGCGACACTCGACCTGCTCCTGGTCGCTCTGTTTGCTGGCGGACATGTGCTTGTCGAGAGCACCCCGGGCCTGGGCAAGACCACGCTCGCCAAGGTGCTGGCAGGAGTGAGCGGGCTGCCCTTCGGCCGGGTCCAGTTTACGCCGGACCTGCTGCCGTTTGACATCCTGGGCTCCGAGCGGCCAGTGAGCGACACCGCCGGCGAAGGCCCGCGGCTCAAGTTTACGCCCGGTCCCATCTTCACGACGTTCCTGTTGGCCGATGAGATCAACCGCGCTCCGCCCAAGACGCAGGCCGCGCTGCTCGAGGCGATGGCAGAGCGGCAGGTCACCATCGCCAGCGTCGGACAGCGTCTTGCGTTATCGCCGCTGTTCTTCGTCCTTGCGACCCAGAACCCCATCGAGATGGAGGGCACCTACGAGCTGCCCGAAGCGCAGCTCGATCGATTCATGATGAAGCTGCATATCGACGTTCCAGATGAAGATCAGCTGGAACGCCTGATCGAGCAGCAGCAGGATCGCCACCGCCGTCCCGTGCCTATTGACCCCATCGTACCCCGCTTCTTCGGGCTGGCCACGGACACTCCAGAGGCAGTCTCGGCGCAGCTCAAGCATCTTGCGGACGCAGCGATCGCACAGATGGCCTCCTTTCCTTTTCGCCGAGAAGTGGCGCAGTTGGTGCGAGTGACCAACCTGCAGCGACTGATGCCGCGTGTGCCGACCAAGCAGACGCTGCCGGAATTTTCCGCGGTTCCGCTCGCCCTTCAGCAGCGCACGTGGAACGAGATCGCCGAGGGCGCCAGTCCACGGGCAGCGCTGGATCTGGTGCGCGCGGCGCAGGTGATGGCGCTCCTTGAGGATCGCGCGATCGCAGACTGGAAGCACGTGCGGCGGGTGGCCCCGTCGGTCCTTGGCCACCGGCTGACGCCAACATTCGATGGCGCGGCGCTGCGCCGAAGGGCCATGATGCAAGGTTACATCGAGGAGCTGTGTGATGCCGTGGCGCCAAAAGGCTGAGCCGGGTGCTTCGAGCAAGCTCTCTGGCCTGAAGCTCGGTACCCTGATCGAGTTCCTACAGCACCAGCGCCACCAGGCCCGCCGGCGCGCGCGAAGTGGCCCTGACGGAGAGCGACGCACCCAGGGCACGGGCGACGCGCTGGAGTTCGACCGTCTGGTCGCCTTTCAGCCGGGAGACGATGTGCGGCGGATCGACTGGCGTGTCAGCACCATCACTGGCCGGCTGCAGCGGCGGCTGCACGAAGCGCAGGTGCGCATGCCGACCACCATCGTGCTCGACCGCTCCGCCTCGATGGCCAGTCCGGTGCCGCAAGCCTCGACCGGGCGACCGATGTCGTACTTTATCGGCTGTCAGGTGGTGCTATCCGTCGCCTGGCTGGCGATGCGACGGCACGATCCGGTCACCGTGGTGCTGCCGCCGACCGACCGAGCAGAGGAAGTTGTGATCGGTCCGCTGCGCCGGGAGGCCGAGCTGTCAGCCCTGCACGCGCGCCTCGGCGCCATCAGTCCGTCCGGAAAAAACCTGCCGGAGGCCTATGCGAAGCTGCTGGAGTCGCTGCGACCTCGTCGGCGTACCGTTGTCTTCATCGGTGACTTTCTCGACTTTGCTGCCGAGGAGCAGGGCGAGACGCTACGCCGATTCGCCGCTTCTTGCGGCGTTACCCTGGCCGTGGTGCTCGACGGACATCGCTGCGAGCTGTCCGACCTGCGACAGCGAGCCGAGAGCGCACTGCTGTTCGACAGTGAGTCGCCCGGTCAGCGACTGGCCTTTGATCTGGATGAAGATACCGGCAAGGAGCTGAAGCAGGCGACCGAGGATCTGCGCGCCAGACTGCAGCGTCTCGTCCGCGGACCGCAGAACCGCATCTTCTGGCTCGATCAGTTCGACCTCGTGACGCAGAAAGACCTGCTGCGCTGGCTCGGGAGGACACTCAGTGACGCCGAGCTTTTCTAACCGCTTCGCTGCGTCGCGTCTCGTGCGAGGTCTCGGCTTGCCGCTCGCCGCGGCGCCGGGGATCCTGGCGCTGCTCTTACCTCTGCACGACGCCGTGGTGCTACAGCGGCGGATGGCGCTGCTTGGACTGTTCGCTCTGCTGCCGCTTATCGCCATCTATCTGCTGGTCCCCGAGCAGGTGCGGGCCCGGGTCGCCAGCCTGGCCTTGTGGCGCACCCTGCTCGTCCGCCGCCCGCCGCCGCCCCGCTTCCGCCTGCGTCCGTTCTGGCGGGAGCTCGGGTTCTGGCTCTGGGCTTCGCTGCTGATCCTGCTGACTGTGGCGGCGGCGCTGCCAGTGTTCAACCAGAGGGCGCGCGATCCCGGGCTCCTGATTCTGCTCGACCGCTCGGCCACGATGGCAACGAGTCTGCCAGGCGTCGAGCGCAGAGCGCCAGCGACGCGCGATGCCCAGGCACAGGAGCTCGCACGCCGGCTCATCGCGGAGGCGGATGGGGCAGTCGGACTCCTCGCGCAGAGCAGCCACTCGCAGGTCGTCATCACGCCCCGTTCGCCGCAGGCGGTGCTGTCCGCGCTGCCGCTGTCCACGCCGTGCGGCGGCTGGGGGCAGCTGCCAACTCTCCTTTCCCAGGGCCGCCAGGTGCTCGATGGCTACGGCGGTCCACTGCGCATCGTTCTCATCTCCGACAACGTCGATGGAAATGCGGAGCGGAGCTTGCAGAAAGGACCGCTGTCGGCAGCCTGCGCAGCTGGCTGGTGCTCTCTGTTGGTGCCGGCTGTTGGCGAGCACCAGCAAGACGCGGCGCTGGTCGATGCGCCGGCTCGCGTCACGGCCGAGCTGCCGTTCGATCTGCACCTCGTCAGTACCTCGTCCAGCGCCCGCACTCTTCTTGCGACGCTCGTCGATAAGACCGGCGACATAGAGAGCTATTCGCGGACGATCGGGCTCTTGCCTGGACGCAACCGGATCGAACAGCGCCTGCCCAAGGCCGGTTGCTGGCGGCTGCAGCTCGACGGAAAAGACGATCTGGCGGCCGACGATACGCTGTTTGTACAGTCGGCGTCAGCCGGTAGCGCGACCTGTCTCATCGCCGATTCGCGTCGCGCCGCCAGTGAGCCGCCCGTGGCATCTTGGCTGACGGCGGCGGGGGTCAAGCTGCTCGGTGGAGAGAGCGCCGAGGCCTATGACTTTGGTGCGGTGACGGATGCCGCTGCGGCCTGTTCCCTGATGATTTTCGTGAACCCCGAAGGCAAGGAAGAGATCCTCGCCCTGCCGGAGGTAGAGGCCACCAGCTGGCTGGCCATCTATTTGTCGAGCTCCGATTCGACCTTCGTCTCTTCGGTGTCTCGAGAGATTCCGCCGCTTGCCGAGCTTGAGCCGCGCCTTTTTTCGCTAGCTCCGCTGCGTCCACCGCCGCTTTCGCGCCTTCACGATGCGCACACGCTGATCCGCGTCTACGACGGCAAGGTCGAGTCGCCGGCAGTGGTGCGTTACGGCGACGGACAGCGGACACGGACACTGGTCTCTTTACGGTGGCCGCCGGCAACCGACCGCGAGCTGGCGATCACCAGCGCCATGGTGACGGTGCTGTCGCTATGGCAGTCGCACGCCAACATCCCAGCGCAGCGCAGCCTGCCTCAGCGTCCCTCTTCGGCTTACGCGCAGCCGGTCTGCCCAGCACAGGGGCAGCAGAGCGAGGGGCTCTATACCGTGCAGCGTGCCGCTGCGGCGCGGGCCGGTAAGCCGGAGATCCTCTCGAGCGCTCTTGAGCGCGTCACCGCGCTGGCTCCGGATCTCGAGAGCCTGGTGGCGCGGCGCAGTGTGCTGCCGAACCGGCCGGTCGAGGGCCGTACGCAGATCGCCCTGAGCCCGCTGCTCCTTGCTCTCGCCTGGCTGCTGCTTGGCATCGAGCAGCTGCGCCGTTTGCGCCAGGAGACATCCCGATGAGCAGCGTCATGTTTGCCGTTTCGGGCCTTACGCTCGCGGTTGCGGTCCTGTGCATCTTCGTTGCTGTGCGCAATCCGGGTCCCAAGGTGCTGCTCAGCACGGGCTTACGGATCGTCGGGCTGCTTCTGGGCAGCGGAGCGCTGTTAGGATCCAGCGAGCGCCCGCGGCAGGACAGCGAACACATCCTGGTGCTGGCGGATGTATCGGCCAGCATTCCGCCGGAGTCACGCACGCAGCAGCGCGACTTCATCGCCGCCCTGGCCAGGCAGCACGGTCGCGAGGCCCTGCTTGTGTGGCCGTTTGCAGCTCGTCCGCTGAGCGCGGAGCCGCTGCCGATGGCGGAATGGACGGACTGGGAGCGCCGGGAAAATCTCGCCGAGTCCGACCACCTCGGGACGGATCTGGTCGCCGCGATGCAGGCAGCGGCTCATTATTCGGAGTCGCATCCCGCCCTGTCCGTGCTGCTCTCAACGGACGGCCAGCACACAGCAGACGCCATCCCAGAAGACGAGCTGCGTGCGTTGGCCGTGCCGACGGCAGTTCACGCGCTTCCCGGCACTCCGCTGCGCCGGCGGATCAGCGACTTCATCACCGGTCAGCGCATTCATCCGGGGACGCCGCTGCTCTTGAGCGCACGCATTCATGCCGGCAACTCGGACCTCACCGGCCGTGTCGAGATCTCCGCTACCGATGGACCGCTGCCGTGCGCCGACGCGCCTGAGGACGGACTTCAAGTCCGCATCCCGGCACGCAGCGAGCAGCTCGTCGTCTGTCGCGTGGACGCGGGGCGCACCGCATCCTTTCCCCCCGGGCTATATCAGCTCAAAATTCGCGTGGTTCAAGGCTCGGGCGAAAAGGAGTTCGGCACCGAAGCCTTCTTGCTCGTGGACAGCGGCGATGCTCCGCTGCTCGTGGACGTGCCGGCGGCGGATCAGCCGTTCTGGCGCGAAGCCTTGTCTCGCTTTTCTCCGGCCCGCAGCGTGACGGCGGCAGAGCTGGTTCGCCAGCCGCCGACCGGAAAGGTGCCGCTCATCGTGCTGGATGGCTCCCATGCGCAGCTCGACGGTGCCACCGGCCCGGCGCTGGCTGAGATCCTGCATCACTACGTCTCTGGAGGCGGGTGGCTCGTGGCCGCGCATGGCAGCTCCGAGCTGGGTCTCGATCAGCTGGCAGAGACCGATATCGAGTCGCTGTTGCCGCTGCGGCCGCTGAGCAACGAAGATCTGGGTCAGCAGGCGCTGCTCGCCGTCGCGGTGGATGTGTCGGACAGCATGTTCTTTCAGTGCCCGACGCCAGCGAAGCTCGGAAATACCCAATATGACGACACAATTCACCTGGCCCGCGATCTGGTGAAAATGACTGTGAGCAGTCTGGCGCCTGGTGACCGTCTGGCGCTCTACCGCTTCGCTGACGACGTTCATCCGCTCGGGAGCTCGAATCGCAAGATGGCCGCACCGCTGGCCAGTCCCGCCGAGGAGAGCCTGCTCATTCAACAGGAGTTCAACCGTCTGATTGCCAGAAAGTCTGCCGGTGGTACGGACCTGTGCGTTGCCCTGCGTCAGCTGGCCTGCACACTGAAGAGCTCCCTGCAGCCTGTTGAAGGCAGCAGCGAAGGCGGCTCGCCGCCACCGCCCAGTCGCGGCTCACTGTTCGTGGTGACGGATGCCGGAGACGATGTCTGCGCGCAGGAATGGGTAAGCGGAGGGCGCGAGGAGTTCAGGGAGCGCGGACCGCGCAAGCTGCGGTGCGACGAGCCAAACACCTATCTGAACCACCCGACGCTGGGCGATTCGCTCAGCTTCATTCAGTCTCTGCACCTGACGCCGTACCTCGTCGTGCTCGATCCGTGCGGCTGGGCCGGGCGTCATGAGCACCCCTATTATGGCGAGGCCCACATAGACGGCCGCAAGCAGCTGGTCTTTCGCCGCTCGCCCCCGGAGGTGCACTACGCGGGCCCGCTGCGCGTGCATACTTGGTGGCAGCCGGACAAGGACCGGCAGCTCGTAGAGTTCCTGTCGGGAAGGAAGGATTCGCTGGGGCTGCCGACCGTCGCGGCGGGGGCCAAGCAGCACCGCTTCGTGCCTGGCGAATTCCGTCCGAGCTGCGGCGTGGGAATCCCCGCTTGCGAAGAGGGGCTGCCCAACGAACGCCTGCCGCGGCACCAGGGCTCGCGCGAGTGCCGGCTGGCGGCGCAGAGCGCGACGCCGATCCTGTTTCGCGACGGAGCTTCCGGCGGAAGCCGCGGCGACAGCCCGGTGGCGGCCATGCACAGCATCGACGCCGGAACCGTGATCGCAGTGGCCACTGATCCGGCCTGGAGCTTCGGCCACAGCAGCTTCGATGAGCGGCAGGAGCTCGTCAACTTCTGGCGCTCGATCTTGCGTGATGACGGCACCGCTCGTCTCGATGAGGATCTGTTCATTCGCCTCGCCGTCCGGCCTGCTGGTTATCACTTCGAGCTGTTCCGCCCGCAGACGCCCGCGCAGCGCGCCAAGCCGGCACAGCTGCTTCTGCGCGTGAAGAGCGCCACGAACACGATCGTGTCCGACGTACTGCTCAAGCCCGACGGCTATCTCCACAGCGCTGTCTTGCCGGCGGCGCAGCTATCGTCGTGCAAGCCCTGCAAGCTGAGCATCTCGCCGGTGGGCGAAGCGGCAGGCGCTGCGACTGCATCTCGCCGCACGCCGGGACTGACCTGGCCAACGCTGAACCTGTTTTCGCAGGCCCTCACGACGGACAGCGTACCGACCGAACTTTCCGTCGAGGGTCAAGACGAACTGCTCCTGCAGCGGCTGGCGACCCGCCTGCGCGCCGTGCGAATCTCGGATCCCGCGGAACTCGGCGTAAGCGGCAAGGCAGCGGCCGGCGCGGTGGCTGAAACGCCGCGTGAGGCTTCGCTGACTGCGCTCTGCCTGGCGCTGCTCGCTCTGTTGCTGGCGGCTGCAATCGATCGCGGTGTGGACAGGCTGCTGCGGCGCCGTGAACGAGCCCCGGAGGTATCTGAGTGACCTCGTCTGTACATCCAAACGCAGCAGTCAATCCACCCGGCGAACGCGCAGCGCAGCTCGCCGCGACGTTTCGAAAGCTCGGCGCGCAGATCTCGGAGTGTCTGCGCGCGGCGCTTGGACAGGAGCCGCCGGCCAGGCTCGAGCTGGCCGCCGCGGATCTGCTTGCGGGAAGCCGCTGGCAGCGAGCTCGGGAGGCCATGGAGGAGATGCTGGGGAAAGACGCGCTGGGCATGCAGCTTGCGGCCCAGCTGCGACTTGCTGGCGCGACGCTGGCGGCCTGGCCACCGCTCGCCAACGCGGCGACACGCACTGCCCTGGAGCTGGCAAGCGGCCGCCTGCTCGCAGAGCCCGGAAGGGCCGGGGCGGACGAACTCTTGATCTCCGGCGGCGGCATGGTGGCGCTGCTGTGCCTGCGCGACTCCGGACACGATGCAGAGATCTCCAAGGCGCTGATCCAGGCGCTCTCGCCACTCGGTGCCGGCGATCAGCTGCTTGTCGCGGCGCTCGTCGAGCGTCTCGTCGCTACCGGACAGGGCTCGTTTAGCGGCGCGGGAAAAGAGGCGGCACGGCGGGCGCTGCTGTTGCAGGTCACGCGCGGGCCCCTGCGCCAGGTGCTGCGCGAAGCGGATGTGGTGCCGCACTGGTCGCAGCCCGAGCTGGAGATTCTATTGTCGGCGCGGCGGTGCGGCATGCTCGACGAGATCGTCAGCGCGCTGGCCGATCCGGCGGCCGAGCTGGGCGCAGAGAGCGCACCGAACCTGACGCAATTTTTGCGTCAGCTCGTCAAGATAGAAGCAGCGCGGACGGAGCTCGCGCCGGCTGTCAGCGACGTGGCGCTCTGGATACGCAAGGTGGCCGCACAGCACCTGCGGGAGCCTGCGTCGGTGCTGCGCCAGCTGGAACAACAAAGTGGTCTGCGCGGACTGAGCTCAGAGGCAACGCCGGAGAAAAAGCCGGAAGGAAAAAAAGATGAACGAACGAGCTGACAAACTCGCGGGGAGCCTGGCATCGGAAGGACCAGCTGCCGAGGCCTGCGCCGCAGCGCGGCAGAGACTTTCGCAGGTTCGAAACATCCTGCGGCAAAACTACGTTGGCAGAGACGGCGCCATCGACGCCATCGTGTACGGTGTAGTCGCAGATCAGCCGCTGCTATTCGTAGGGCCACCGGGGACGGGCAAGAGCCACCTCATCACCAGCTTCTGCGAACTCATCGGCGTCGGGACCGAAGCGGGGGGCGGCGAGCAGAGCACCCTGTTTCAATACCTGCTCTCGGAGTTCACGGTGCCCGAGGAGCTCTTTGGGTACCCCGATCTGCGCCGCTTTGAAGCCGAGGGAGTCTACGTACGCGAAGACAAGGAGATGATTCAGAACGCCACGGTGGTTTTTCTCGATGAGGTCTTCAACGCCAGCAGTGCGCTCCTGAACTCCATGCTCGCCCTTCTGAACGAGCGCTGCTACTTTGATCGCGGGCGTCGAAGGCGGGCGTGTTATCGCATCTTTCTGGGCGCAACGCAGGAACCGCCGGTCCGTCCGGAGCTGATGGCGCTTTACGACCGCTTTACGTTGCGCATCGCCACAGATCTGATCGCCGATCACCATCAGCTGGACCTGCTCCGGATGGGATTGGCGCATCGCATGCGCCGTCTGACACCCCTCTGTTCGCTCCAGGATCTCGATCTGCTGAATCAGGTGGTGCGGCAGCGGCTGCGCGAGCTCCATCTGCAGCTCAGTGGAGAGCGGCCTGCGACCGAAGGACCGCAGCGCTTTTTGCGCACGCTCCGCCACCTGCGCAGCGTAGGAATGCCGATCAGCGATCGCAAGATGGTGCAGCTGTGCATTACGCTGCTCGCGCGGGCGGTTGTCGAAGACGATCCAGATCCATTCTCTGCGGAAGGGCTGCTGCTGCTGCGCTTTGCCCTGCACGATCCAGCCGACGAGGTCGTCCTCGAGGCGCTAGAGCAGGCCATCACCAGCACCAGTCACGCGCGGGAGATGCTGCAGTGATCCTTCGGCGGCTTCGGTCACCAGAGAGTCGGGCGCTCATCAGCATGCGACGCTATATACAGGCATCTCTGCGCGGCGCGGCGATTCCCAGGGAGCGCTGGACGTCGCCGCTGTGGCTGCGCGCTCAGCATATGTGGTGGCCGCAAGCCGTGCAGGCTGGACTTCATCGCATGCCGCCCGGACTGATCTTCGATCTTCTGGCGGCGCTCACCGATTCACCGCTCTCCTGGCAGCTGCGAGAGGGAGAGGACGACTATCTTTCTGCGATTCGACAGTTTTCGATCCGCTGCTTCCATCGGCGTGGGCGGCCGATCGATGCGAGTGCTCTCGATCAGATGCTGCGCGGGCTGTCTCTGCAACTTGCATCGGCGCAGCTGCCTGCGCCTCCAGAGCCGCTCGATCTAGAGGCGCTGCGCTGCGCGCTCGAGGAGCATGACGTCGAAGCGGCGCAGCCGCCGATCCTGGCAGCGCGCAGCGAACAGCGTGGCTCTTGGTCAGGATTCGTCGCGGACTTTGCGCGATGCCTGGCATCGCCGCTGCGTGCGCCCCAGTGGGAGTCTCTTCCTCTGCAGCTGCGAATGGACGATGGACCGAACGGTGACGAGGAAATCTACTCTATCGAGCTCGAGCTGCTGGAGATGCTAAAGCCGCGAAATCTTGAGGTCCCCGAACGACCGGCCACCTCACGCGCGCAGACCCGTGGTCATCTGAGCGACCGGCAGCCGAACAGTCCCGCCGCGCCGGGAGTCGACGGCATTGAGCTGACCGACATGCTCGAGCGGGCCTGCTTGTGGCAGTTCGGCCTGGGAAGGCGTTTTGTCGCCGAGCGCATGGCCGCGCGCGAGCTCTGCGCCTATCGCCCGCCACGCCGCGCTGGTCAGCGACGGACCCCGGCGCTGCTCATCGGCTGGCTCGATCCGACCAGCATCCTGCCGGCCGCGCTTCAGACGCAGAGGGACGCCTACGCCGCCGGCAAGCGGCTGGCTGGGCAGCTGTTTCTCGACATCCTCGGACTCGCCGACGAGCTCGGCACGGCTGACCTGTCCGTCGGACTGGCCAGCTTGCCGACGCGGCAGTCCCTTGTCGTGTCGTCTGCAGAGGCCGCCCGCCGCATCGGCTGGCGAAACAATACCGAGTGGCCAACGACCGGGCCGGAGCTCTTGCGGGTCTTCCCTCCGCTGGCCCGCTTCTTCAGCCGCTCGGCGCACCGCTTGACCATCGCCGAGATCTGCTCTGACGCCGGCCTTCTTGGACATGGGCTGGCGCTGATCGTGTCCAAGAGCCTGGTCGATGCGTTAAAAGGCTTTTCGTCTAGCGCTACGCCGGTCAGTGTGGTGATGCTCATTCCTGAGCAGCTGCTGCCGATCCTCGAACCAAGAGGGATCCACGCCGAGCTCCCGGCGCTCCTGCGCGCCCAGATCGATGAGCTCACACGCTCGCAGCTGCCGTCTGTGCGCATCGCAGCGCTGGCCTTTTACGATGAGCTCGGGACGACAACCCGCGTCGCCTGCGCGAAACAAGCGGCAGCGCGGATCCGTCACACCGCAGCGGCCGCGCCGCGAATCCTCGACAGTCAGTGGGATGGTGAGCGGCTGGCCAGACAAGCGCTCGAACAGGTCCTCGACGGAACCTGGGCGCAGAAGGCTTCATGATGACATCGCATCCAGCAGCAGATAGACGGCCCGAAGGCGAATCGCGACCGCTGGCCGCGGCATCGCTACGCTATGTCGAGTTTCCCGATGGACGCAGCTTGCTCGCGGCTCTCAGCGATGAGAACGTGCACGCTGTTGCGCATCAGGTTTCCTACCGGGGGCTCTCTGCGCCAGCCGCGCTCTGCTACCGCGCGGATCATCGGCAGCTGCAAACGCCGGGCTGGGCCGCAGCGCTGAAGAAGGTCCTATCGACCTACGGCGGTGAAGCCCAGGTCATCGCCCCGCTGGTCCCCGCGGAGTCGTGGATGGACCCCGTCGATATGTTGCTTGGCGCCCCGTTGCTGCCGGCGAGCCTGCAGCCGGCGCAGGAGATTCTGGTGCTCCTGCACAGTGCGAGCGCGATGCGGGGAGTTCGCGACCTGTTTCTGGCGCTGGGCTTTCCGTTTCAGGTCGGACTTGCGCAGGAGCCGGGTGGCAAAGAGAAATTCATCGTCCTGGCTGGACTTGAGTCCCGGGGTCGCGAGCTGCTGCTGGACCTGCTGGCGGATCGAAGTGAGATCACGGTGCTGGCGCGAGACTGGCAGACTACGGCGCCCACCTGTTCTCTCTACGTCGAGCGGGGCCATTGCCATCCCCATGCTGTGTTTTTGCAGCGCCTTGCGAGCCAGACCACTACACCGTTTACAGATGGTGAGCGGCTTCTCGCCAGTCGCAGTGCTTGCCTTCGCGTGACGTTGCGCGCTGATACGTTGCTCTCCTACAACGCTGTCATGCGACCGCTGGCGCCGAGCATCACGCAGGCAGAGCCGCTGCCGGTCGAGAAGCCAGCTTCGGCGAGCCGCGCCCGCATCGAGCAGCGGATCCTTGAAGAAGAGCTCGACCGGGTCGAGCTGCGTGTCGAAAAGACGGTAGGCCGACGCGGTCGGGCCCGCACAATGGGCTCGCTCGATGAAGAGGCGGCGCGGCTCAAGATGGAGCTGCTCAGCTGCTCGCAGCGCTTACAAGAAATCGAGCAGAGCACCGATCAGGTGCCGGTGATCTACGGCTACACGGGAAGCGACCTCGATGCGCTGCGAGCCCTGCTGCGCAGCCTGCCGTACAGCATCAAGGAGCTGCTGCTGTGCGCGTTCTTCGAGCCGCAGCCCGACGAGCCGCAACAGCCGTGGCTGTTTTTGCTGCCGGCGTCGTCAACGGGTGTAGTGCGACTGTCGACGGCTGGTCCGCCGTGGGTGCGCTTTCTGGGGCAGCGCGACTCGGCGTCCGCCGAGCCGGTGGTCTATGTTCCGGAAGGGCACCGATTGGTGCCGAGCGCCGCTTCGCTCGGCGCGCGTCAGCTGGCGCGGCTTCTCGACGTCGATGAAGCGGGCAGTCGCTCGCGCGAGCGGCGCCTGCTCATGCCGATTGCGGGCCAGCCCGGTGCACGCTGGCGTCTTCAGCGCCTGCCCGAGCCCCTGTGTGAGCCGGTGCTGAAGCGGCTGTCAACGCTGAGCAGCGGCCGATGGGAAGCCAGCCGCCAGGCGGTGCCGCCCGCCGCGCCCGCCGCAGAGACCAGCTGGCAGCTGAACCTCGATGAATACGAGCGCCGAATCTCCGCAGCGCTCGGCACGTCCCTCGATCAGCTCGATGAACAAGTGGCGCGGCTGGCTGGGCCGGTGAGCAAGCTCAAGTCGGCGCTCGTCGAACGGAAAGAGTGGTTTGACGAGCTTTCAGCCGTTGAGCGCCGCGTGCGTACCGGTCAGCAGCGGGACATCGTGAGCGAGATGAGTGGTCTCGAACTCGCTGCCCGTCGCTTCGCCGCAGCCCACAGTGGCCTGTCTCAGGCGCTGTTGACCGCCATCGAGCGCCGCCAGGATCTGGAACAGATCTGGGCGCAGCTTGCCCCGCCGGTCGCTGCGCCGACCGCTGCTCCCGCCACCGCCGCCGCCACCGTCGAGGATCCCGATGTCCGCTAGCGAGAGTTCGAGTGTGTCGGCCCTGGTCGAGCGATATAGAGCGATTGTCAGCCGCTATCGCATGCTCGAAAAAGAGATCGAGGAGTGCAAGCAGCTCACCCGCACTTGCTTCGAGCAGCGAGACTTGACGAGCCATGAAAAGCGGGTCGCAAGCGCCGTCTCTGATGCGCTCGACCGTGTGACCAGCGAGATCGACCGCATGACCACGCAGCTCAAGCGAAGCGCCGGAGAGCCGCGGTGAGGCAGCGATTGTGGCTCGCGATCCTGGAGGCGTGGTACGCCGCACCACCGGCGATCTGGCTGCTGCTCATCCCCCTGTTGTCGCTGCTCTTCGTCGAGCTCGGCAGCCGGCTGCTGCGGGTTTCGATGCTCAGTGCGGTGGGCTGGTCTCTGCTTCGAGCTGTCGCGTGGCGCCATCGCGGTCTGACGCTGGCGGTGGCGCGCGGCTCGGCGTGGATCGCAGCGGCGGCTCGCTGGATGCGAGGCAAGACCTACCGCGCAGCGGATGCGCCGGAGTGGGCTGTGCTCCTCTGCGAAGACCGGCTCTTGGAGCTCGCAGCCGCTGGAAGCGCGCAGGTTGCGGCCGCCGCGAGCCATGAAAAAGTTCAGCTGTGGCAGACGATGGCAGCGATGTACGGGCCGACCGCGCTGGGACGACTGTGGACATGCCGGCGAGATCCCGAGTCCATCGGCCGCAGCTTGTGGTTTGCAGCGCTCGCATCCACGCAGACGCAGGACAGCACCCACGCGGAGCGAATGAAAGAGCGTCTGTTACGCCGGCCCGGTGCGGAGCCGATGCCGGAGTATGCGCTCAATCCCTGCACCGTAGATGCGCTGCGCGTCGTAGATCTTTTGAGTCGCGATACGTTCCTGGTTGACGTCGCGGTCCGCCACTTCCTGACGGGCTCCACCGGGTCAGCGAGCAACAGCTGGCCTGGCCCGATCGCGCGGCTCCTGCCCTGGCTGGACTCCCTTTCGCACCGCGGCGATTTTCACGGTCTGGCCGCCGCAGGCCTCATGCTCCTGCGGCGCTTTCCCATCTGCGGCGAGCTGGCTCCCATCTGTGAGCGGCTGGCCTTCGCTCATCAGCGTCTGGCGCAGCTGACACCGGCTGGCTCGGCACTGGCACAGCACTATCTTCACGCCGCCGCGAGCTACGCAGATCTGGCGCGAGACCTCGGGCCGGCGCAGCATCGATCGTCTCATCCGGGGTATGTGCTGCGCTGCGCCGCGGAGTCTCCAGCTGCCGCCGCCGCGCAACCCGCGGCAGCGCTGACACTGCGCGGCTCTCCGGCGAGCATGGCCGGACTGCGTCAGATTCCCTCCTGGCGCAGCCCGGGCTGGTGGCTGGCAGCCGGCAGCCTGTCGCTGTGGACGCTGATGCTCACCGAGGCGGCGCTGGTCTATCACGCGGCGTCCCGGTTTCAACGGGATGGCTCCTGGGATCTTGCCTCGGCGCCGGGTGACTGCCTGCACAGCGGCGGGCGTTCGTATGCGGTCAGCGACCCCCACGGCTACTGGCTGCTCGATCAGCAGGCCCTGGCGCACTATTCCTTTTCGACGCATCGGTTTACCTGCCATCGCCTGACGGATCAAGACCCCGCATCGCTTGAGCCGAAGTCGCTGTCGAACCTGCTGCACGACGATGGCATCGCCGCACTGCGCGCTGGGAAAAACGGACCGCTCGTTGTCACGAGCAGCGGCCGGCTTGCGTCGCTGGTGGTGGACGGGGCGCTCGCGCGCCTGACGTTCTTGAACGGCCCTTTTCTGCAGCGTGCACCGGCTGAGCCACCCGCCCCAGAAAAGTCGCTGCTGGCTCTGGCAGGAAGGCCCCACCGGCTGCATCTATCCGATGGTCATGCGCTGTTCACCTACGATGCGCAGCGACACGGATTTCAGACCGGATCGGCACTGCCGCTGGCCGAAGGCGAGGAGCCGCAGGCGCTCCTTGGGACGGCTCCGGAGCATGTGTGGCTCGGCACCAGCGCGGGACTCTACTGGTCAAAAGACTCGACGGCGAAGCTGCAGCTCGTCGGCAAAGGCAAGGTCGAGCGACTGTTGGCGCTAAGACCCTCCGAGCCGCGCGCTTTGGCGTTCACCGATGAATCCTGCGAAGCTGGCAGCAGCGTGCGCAGCGTTGGCCGGCTGCGCATCTATTCGCCAGGCAGCGAAGGCCTGCCGACCGCAGCCGAGATCACGCGGGGCTGTCAAGGGGCCGGCCCCGCCATCGCAGAGCTCTGGGATCTGATGGCTGGCGCGGACACGATCTGGGCGCTGACGGCACAGAATCTTTGGACTTACGACCGAAAGCAGCAGAGCTGGCAGCGGGTGATGCAGAAGCTCCCGCGGGCGCGGACCGGATGGCTGCTCGGCAAAGGCCGTGCGCAGACGATGCTGCGGTTCGAGGCACACGGACTCGCCGCATACTCGCTGGAGGGAGTGCCACGCTGGCGCTGGGCGGGCGCCTTGACCGGCGGTCCCTACGTGAGCGGCGATGGCCTGAGCTTCAGGGGAAAAAAAACAGGCGACCGCGAGGCAGCCCTATATTGGGCCAGCGGAGAGACGGAGCCGGTCGAGCTCGGCATGAAGCCGGATTCCGAGTCTCTGCGCCCCGCCTCTGTCATGGCGAGTCCGAGTCATCTTTGCTACGCCGAGCCGACGCGCAGTCCATTGCGCTGCCTCGAGCGCTCGTCGGGATTCCTGCGGAGGGTATGTCCTGCCGACGGAGACTGCAGCTGGGGCGGAGCAGCTCCTGCCCTGCGGCTCGATACAGACGGTCAAACGCTCCTCATCGGCCGGACGGGCGGAGGTTGGGAGAAGTTGCCCTTTGAACAGCCCAGCGCTTCACTGCGCTCGGCTGCGCTCTCCGACCTATCGACGCTTCTGATTGCACCGCGACCGGCTTCACCGGGGACCCGCTTGAGCTCCGCTGTCAAAGCCGACCCGGCGGGGCCAGATGAGTCACCGCTGTTTTTCGCAGATTGGATCGGACAGAGGCGCGGTGGGCGCTGCGCAGCTCCCGTGAGGTCGAGGCTGCAGCGGCTGCGCGACAGGCTATGGCCACAGCGAGGGTTGACGCTCTCACCGATGCCGCCCGTCGAACCGCCAGCGATCACGGCAGCCGAGTCACTGGCCAGCTGGAGGAACATTTTTGCGCTCTTTGGACTGCGCCCCGAGCCGCAGTCAGCCGTCGCACTGGTCGAGCAGCTGACCGCGCTGCAGCCGGTGGCGGGCGATGAACAGGGAATCTACCTGGCGACAGCCTCCGGCCAGCTTCTGCGACATGATGGGGGGCCCTTCTGCGGTTTCGACTGCCTGCGTCCCTCATCGGGAAACATGGAGGCCCAGCAGAAACGAAGCGTTGCCCTGCAACACGGGACCTCGCGAGGCGTTTCCGTGGCTTGCACCAATAAGCACCTCCTCCAGCCGCGCTGGACATGCGTGCTTTCTCGCGCCGGAAGGACCGCCAGCCACACCCTGACTGGGGCGCTGTTTCCAACGGATCACGTCAAAGAGATCTGGCGCGACGAGGCGTTTACCATATATGCCCGCGACCAGCTGGGATACCCGCTGAATATCTTGGAAACTGGAGAGCTCGTGCCCGCGCAGCTCGATGCTGTGAAGCCGGAGGCCGAGCCGGTCTGGCCGCTCTCGGGCTGGGAGATCCGTCACGTCGCAGCATCCCATCAGCCCCTTGAGCTGCCGTTCGGACTACAGGCGACACACAAGCTCGGAGCCGATCGGCTGGTGGAGCGCGCAGGAGGCCGAGAGCTGGCGTTTGGTCACGACCGCGTCCTCGACGTGGCCGAGGTGACGGATGCCGCCTGCGAGCGCTGTACTTATACACTCTCGCAATGGGCTTCGGCCCCGCCGCGCAGCGGCGTGTCACCAGACCTGCTGGAAGAAGATAGCGGGCCAGTCGGCGCGGTGGTGCTGGCTCGCGGATTCACCCAGTCACCGTGGCCGATCGACGGACAGCTGCTCACCCTGCCGAGGCGGCCAGTGGCCGTGGCCGCGCATCGCACCGCCGTGCTGCTCGCCTATCACGATCGAGTGATCGAGCTCGATCCGAACCTCGCGCTGCGCAGCTTCGCACTTCCGCTGCGCTGGCCGAAAGGCGCTCATGTGCGGTCCCTGCATCTGACGCAGCTTGAGGAGCTCAGTCAGGTCCTCGTGGTTCCCGAAAATCGGCAGCTGGCGCCAGCGCAGCTGCTTGAGACGGCCCGGTTCGCCCGCGCCTCCGCCGAATCACCACCCACTGCTGCTTTGAGCAGTGTCAGCTGTCCGCCGCTGCCTGTGACCACGCCCGACCAGGGAGATCGCTGCGCCGACGCAAGCGGAGAGCCGCTCATGATCCTGCGCCACGTGCCCGAGGCTCAGACGTGGTTTGGATGGCGTTACCGAGTACATCGGGATGGGAAGCACTTCTGTCGCCTCGGCGCGACGCAGTGCCGAGCACCGCGGCCAGCCGGGCTGCCCCAGGCCGCCTATGCCATCGTGAACGGCGATACGCCCGCCGCTCTGCGCACGGCCCTGTTTTCGATGGGCGCTCGGATCGATGGCGGCGAGCGGATCCTGCTTCCGGGAAGACGCTATGTTATCGAGGCCATCCCGCGAACGGAAGAGTGGATGTCTCCGCGCACGGATCCCCTGATTGCCCTGCACGCCGACGTGCTTCCAGGCGACTGTGGCGACATCGTTGCCGTGAGCCCGCATGTCGATCCCGCGCAAGAACCTGGCAGCGCCGGCCGGGTGCACTCGACAGCGGGCTGTACGGCAATCGGTCAGGTGCCAGATGCGTCCCGGCTTCGCCTGCCTCAAGCGACCCCGCTTCACGTAAGGATTGCGCGCCGGCTACTCGGACGGACCGAGGATTCCCTGGCGCTCGACCGCTGGCTCAGCGCCCCGGACCTGGCCGTGTTTCCGCAAGGGCTCGTTGTTCGCAGAGCCGGGCTGCAGCTGGCGATCATGCAAGGAGGTCGCGTGTTTCCGCCTTAGTCAGAATCGCGCGGCGAGCAGCGTAGATTAGAGATTCGCGAGATCGCGACCCGAGCTGAAAAGAGAATGAGGAAAGGAGTACGTGCTTCATGGAGGCGCTCATCTTCCTGATAATTGCCCTGGGAATCTGCGCTGCCGGCATCTGGCTCTTCGTCTGGCTGGTTCGAACGGCACGGTCCAAGGGGCGCTCCTGGATGTGGGCCCTCCTGCCCGGCGCGCTCAGCCGGTGCGGACAGATCATGGGCGATGTAGCTGCCGGCGGCAGCCGTGGAGAGAGCGAATTCCTGGGACTGGCTCTCGGCCTCCTCGGCTCCGTCGTTGGCATCCTCATCGTCATCGGCCTGTCCTCGAAGCGTGAGCTGTACCTCGACGATACAATCGCCCCGCCGCTGCCAGAGCCGCGCGAATTGCTCGCAGCTCGCGTGCAGACGGCCACGGCTCCCGCTGACCCGGCACAGGGGATCGAGCTGACGCAGGAGCCGCCCTTGCCTGAAGCTGCCCAGCCAGCGCGCACCGACATCAGGGAAGATCCCCCCAGCACCTCTCTGACCTCAACCTCTGGACGGTGAAGTGGCCGCCACAGCTCGCCTTTTTCCCCATCCCCCCTGACCTGAAAGTTTCAGGCGAGATTTCTTCTGTTCTGATGTGCAGTGGCTCGACAGGGCTGGCTGGACGCTATTCTGTCTGCTCGTCATCAGAAATCCGCAGCGCGGATCGTAATACCCAGGACAGGGAGAACATTTCTCTGCCGAGCCGCGAGCGCGGCCACTGTGCAATCTTGGAGTTTCGCCAGCTCAGGCGATGCAGGATCGGTGCTGCCAAATGACGGATCCTTCGGATCAGCTGCTTCTGGATGACCTGGTCGACAAGACCTTGAAGGGCCAATATCGCCTCCTCGAAAAGATCGGTCAGGGGGGAATGGGCGCTGTCTACCGCAGCGTCAATGAGTCGCTGGGCAAGGAGTTCGCGGTCAAGGTGCTGGCCATTCAAACCGGCAATGTCATGAAGCGTCCGGAAGCCGAGGCGCGCTTCAACCGCGAGGTCAAGCTGGCGAGTCAGATGTCGCAGAGCAACATCGCACAGGTCTTCGATTGTGGTGTCCAGTATGGCTATCCCTACATGGTCATGGAGTTCGTTCAAGGCGTGAACTTGAACGAGATGATCGAGCAGGAAAAGCCCCTCAAGCCGGCGCGGGCGCTCGAGATCATGCGGCAACTTGCGCTGGCGCTCGAAGAGGCCGAGCGCTGCGGTGTCGTGCACCGCGACATCAAGCCGGAGAACATCAAGCTACAGCGCTATCGACCCGGCGGGCCGATCTCGCTCAAGGTCCTCGACTTCGGTCTGGCGAAGAGCATCAAGGACGAACAGGACCAGCTGACCTCGCCCGGAACGGTGATGGGGACGGTGTCGTACATGGCTCCCGAGCAGATCAGCCCCGAGGCAAGCTCGCTGCGGCGGTCAGCGCTCGGCAAGCCGGGCGAGCCGATGACGCAGACATCGCGCCCGCCGAGCGGCGCGTCGATCGATCAGCGCGCCGATCTCTATTCGGCGGGGGTGATCCTTTATTACATGGTGTCGGGGCAGCTGCCGTTCAGCGGTGAGATGAGCGCAGTGCTGGCCGCGCACCTGTTTCAGGATCCGCCGCCTCTACACCCGGATGTGCCGCCGCAGATCGCGGAGGTGATATATAAGCTGCTGCAGAAGGATCCGGCTGACCGTATCCAGTCGGCGACTGCGCTGATCGACACGCTACAGACGATCAGCGACTCGCTGAGTACTCGGTCCGTGACGCCGGTGCCGGCTCCGCAGCCATCGCAGTGGCGGACGCTGGCCGTGGGCGGCACCCTCTTTGGCGGCGTGGCGCTCGCCGCGGCGCTGTGGCTCGCGCTGCCCAGCCATCATGTGGCACCGCCGGATCTGGGAGAACAGAAGATGGTGGCGCGGCCGGATCTGGCGGAGACTCCGGACCTGTTGCCGGCACCGCCGCCGCTCGTGCAGGTTACGATCAGTCCGCCGCCTCCCGAGCCGACGAAAGCGGTGCCGCGGACACATCCCGACGGGAGCTGGAAATCTCACAAGCAGCCGTCAGAATCGGACGCCAGCCTGCGTAATCCTCATACGACACCCGTGGAAGTTCCGAAGAAGGGTTGTGAGCTAGATGAGGTCGGAAGCTGCATTCTCAAGCATAGTGGAGAGCTCAAATAAGCTGGCTTCGCTGCGCATCTCTGCGCGCGCTCTCTGTATATTGACGTTGCTCGCAGCCCTGTTCGAGCAGGCTGTGGCATGTGCAGATGAAGCGCCGCCAGCGGCCCCGGCCGCAGCCGCCCCGGTCTGCGGCGAGCTGCTCTCGCTCGACGAAGCGATGAAGCAGGGCATCAAGCTGCGCGAGCCGAAGACGGTAGAGAGCAATCGGAAAGCATACGCGCTCTTTTCGTGCATCTACAACGCCACCAAGGGCTCGTCCGATTTGATGGCGACGCATTCAGAGGCGCTGGTTCAGCTTTATAAGGTCGAGATGGTTCTTGGGATGTGGGTCGAAGCGCGCGAGCACATCAAGGAAGCGCAGCTGCGAAGCGACGACTACATCAATAAGGAGATTGTTCACGAGACCATGAGCTCGGACTTCGAGCTCATCAAGCGCTATGTCGGCAGCGTGCAGATCCTCGCTATCGACGACAAGAGCCATGAGCCGCTGACGGGATCAGTGCTCGCGAATGGGCGCCCGCTGTCCTCTCTGCCGATGAACAAGCCCATCGATCTGAGCGTTGGATCGGTGCAGTTCGAGATCACCTCGCCGGGCTATCACGAGGACAAGCCGTCGCTGACCATTCTCAGCGGACGGCTGGTTCGCTATGAATCGAAGCTGGCGCGCATCAAGCTCTACGAAAAGTGGCAGTTCTGGGTCGGCATCGGGTGTGGCGCGGCAGTGGTGATTACTGGGGTTGGATTGGGCCTGTATTACGGCCTGAAGGATCGACCCGAGCGAGATATCATTCTGCAATTTTAACCCGCTGTAACAAAGGAAGTCGCGATGTCAGTTCAATCTCGAAAAAACTTCGCGCGGCTGCGGCTGGCGATGCTTCTGTTAAGCGCCGCCTATATCGGCTGCGATGATCGTGAGATCGAGTTCGTCGTCAGCGGCATCGACGGCGAGGTAACAGCGATCAGCATCTTTGGAACACTCAAGGGAGCCTATCACTCCTCGATCGAGACCACCGAACCGACCGGCAATTCGCAGATGCGCATCGGCGCCCGATTCGAGTCCATGATGGCGCTGCTCGCCGATGGCGAGACCGCGCCGTTCGACTACACGGTGGAGGGGCTGCGCGACGACAAGTGCGCGGTATCAGCGCAGTCGGGAACGGTGATGGTGACCCGCCATCAACCGGTTCATGTCGATGTGGCGCTTCTGCGCGAAGCGAACGCGATGTGTCGGGTCACGATCACAAACGAGGGCATCGGCCAGGGTAGCGTGACATCCACGCCGGCCGGCATCTCGTGCGGCGAGAGCTGCAGCGCAAGATTCGTCGCCGGTGAGAACAAGATCGTGCTCACCGCAACGGGCGGCACAAGCTCGCATTTCGCTGGCTGGGACGGTGACTGTTCGGGCAATCAGCAGGTGTGCGAGATCTCCCCGGTGTCCCGTCCCTACAAAGTGCGCGCGCACTGGAACCGCGGCGTCTGCACCACATCCAACTGGTGCTGGGAGAGCCCGCTGCCGCAAGGAAATCGGCTGCAAGGGGTCTGGGGGAATCCAGCAGTGCCCGGCGAGATCTGGGCAGTGGGGACGGGCGGCACCGCGATGCAGCGGGTCGCGGATGGCAGCGGCTGGAGCGCGCATCCTACCGGTGTGCGCAGCGATCTGAGTGCGATCTCGGGCGTCAGCAGCTCGGATCTGTGGGCGGTCGGATTCGGCGGGACGATCCTGCACTGGGATGGCCAGAGCTGGCGACAGGACACCAGCGCGGCGACCACCGTGGCACTGTCGGGCGTCAGCGCGGTGAATGCCAGACAAGCGTGGGCTGTTGGTGAGCAGGGGACGATCCTACAGATGCAGGACGGCATCTGGCAGACCAAGGCATCAAACGACATCAACAACAACGACCTCTATCGCGTCCTGTCGCTATCGCCTTCGTCGGTCTTCGCGGTTGGTACGCGCGGCGTGGTGCAGCGGTGGGACGGTGTCACCTGGAATCCAAAGCCGTACACCATGACGATGCCGCGCGAGCTGTATGGCATCACCGGATTTAGCGGCAGTCAGCTGTGGGCGGTCGGAGAGCTCGGAACGATCCTGGGCTTTGACGGCACGAACTGGACGGCGCAGAACATGCCGTCGACCGGCAGCAACATCCTGTTCGGCGTCTGGGGCCAGTCGCCGCAGCGCCTGTGGGCAGTCGGACAGTCGATGACGATCCTTCAGACTCAGAACGGCAAGGACTGGCAGGTAACCGATCGATCGAAGCTGCCGAGTGGGCTCAACTCCACGCTGTACGACGTCTGGGGCAATGGCCAGCAGCTGTGGGCGGTCGGCGATGGCGGAAGCATCCTGACCAGCAGCGATGGGCAGCGCTGGACCCAGGAGGACGCGCTGCTCGATCCGCAGGATGCAAGCTCCGTGGCGCCGCACGAGACGATCTACGCGGTGGCTGGCAGCGATACCAAGGCCATCTGGGCCGTGGGCGAAGGCGGCCTGATTCTGCACTGGGATGGCACCCGCTGGAAGCGCGAGCTCAATCCCGATGACTCCATTCCCGGCAACACGCTGCGCGCGGTGTGGGCGGGCGGCGGCCAGGTCCTGGCGGCCGGTGACAACGGCGTCGTGCTGCGGCGCTCGAGCGCCGGCGCGGACGGAAGTTGGCAGCTGGTGTCGCTGGACACTCGCACGCAGCTGAACGCCATCAGCGCCAACAGCGCATGGGTGTTCGTGGGCGGAGCCGCCGGTGCGTTGTGGCGGCGCGACATCGCTTTCACCATCCCGTGGCAGGATCGCAAGTACGCGCTCGAAGATCTGAACGCCATCTGGACGCAGGGTAGTCAGGTCTATGTGGCGGGCGTGTACAGCAGCCAGGCCAGCAATATTCACCTGTCCCAGGATGAAGCGAACCGCATCTGGACGCCGCAGAGCAATGGCAGCACGGCGACGCTTCACGCGGTGTGGGGCGGGTCGGATGGCGATGTGTGGGCAGCCGGAGAATCGGGCGTCCTTCGCCGTACGAAAGGGAGCTGGGTCACGGCAGCAAGCCAGCCGGGCGAGACATTCTTCGGACTCACCGGTAATGCTTCCGATGTCTGGGCAGTGGGCAGCAAAGGAACGGTGCTGCGCTCCCACGCGGGGGGCACGCTAACTCCGATCTCTACGGGAACCGTCCTGCGCTTCCGCGGTGTCTCGCTCACAGGCTCCGACACAGTCGTGGCCGTCGGAGACGGCGGCATGATCCTGCGCTATTTTCCGACTAATTAAGGAATTCTGTAAAAGTCAGAAATAAGGTTCCAGCTGCGTAACAGAGAGGCAAGACCCGGCTTTCTGCCCTCTTTACCGAAAGCGAAGAATCATGACCGCAACTCTCTCTGGCCGCCGCCTCATCGGTAGATACCTAACCTCTTTAGCCCCTCTGGCTCTGGTGCCGATTTTGAGCTGCTCGGGAAATGTGCTGCCATCGCAGCCGCCCGATGCCGGCGCGACATGCCAGATGACATATACGCCGCCGCCGCCGATCGACCCGACGGTGCCGGCGCGGCTCTACGATATCTCGAGCTATCTTTGGACTTCGCTTCCCGGTGAATTCGACACGGCGACGCAGAAGGGAGTGCCGGCGGGGACGATCGATCGGAACAATATCTCGGTGCTGTACGGAAACGTCCTTGATGATCAACGGCAGCCGCTCGACTGCGTGAAGATCAGCGTCCTTGGCCATCCGGAGCTTGGCACCACGCAGTCTCGCACCGAGGGACGGTTCGACATGGCGGTCAACGCCGGTCTGCCGATCACCTTGCGCTATGAGCGGCCCGGCTACTTGCCGGTGCAGCGTACTGTCACAGCGCGAGCACAGGACTATGTGTCGATCCCCGACATCGTCATGCTGCCCATGGGGAGCGCGGCGACGCGTATCGAGCTCGCCACGCTGAGTGCTCCGGCCCTGGTGCGCAGCGATGTCTCGCAGGACGCGCGCGGCGAGCGGCAGGCGCTGCTGATGGTGCGTCCGGGCACGCGCGCCACGCTGCGCATGGCCAACACCTTGACGCAGGATGCGCCGGTTTTGAATCTGCACATCGTGGAATACACGCGCGGACCGAACGGGCCGGACGCCATGCCAGGCACGCTGCCGCGCGCGAGCGGCTACACCTACGCCATCGATATCTGGCCCGACGAGGCGCTGCAGACCCAGGCGGTGAGCGTCGAGTTCAGCCAGCCGCTCCTTTCCTATGTCGAGAACTTCCTGAACTTCGAGGTCGGGACCGTGGTTCCCACCGGCTATTACGACCAGCAGCAGGGGCAGTGGGTGGGTGGCAAGAACGGGCTTGTCATCAAGCTCCTCTCCGTCGATAACGGGCTGGCGCAACTCGATGTCGTCGGCAAGGGCATTCCAGCGCGAGCCGATCAGCTCCAAGCACTGGGAATCGCGGATGACGAGCGGCGACAGCTGGCCACGGCCTATCGGCCCGGGCAGAGCTTCTGGCGGGTGCAACTCGAGCACCTTACTCCCTGGGACTATAACTGGCCCTATGGACCACCGCCCGACGCCATCTATCCACGCATAGCGCCACGTGTCGACGGGTCGTCAGGCGTCTGCGACCGCGATCCCAACAGCGGAATTCCTCTCGAGATGGGACTATCGATCGCCTGTGACAGCATGGCGACGCGCGTTCAGCTGCCCATCCTGGGCTCGCCCTTCAACCTCATCTATCGCTCGGATCGCGCCAAAGGCTACTACGCGGCATCCAAGATCATCGCACCGCTGAGCGGTGACTACCTATCGCCCTCGCTCAAGGCGATCGAACTCACCATCAGCATTGGCGGACAGACGCTGGGGCCGCGACGCTTTGATAGGATGACCAACCCCATCCTCACCAATCTGGTCTTCAACGACGCGCAGATCTGGGATGGCTTCGATGCTCGCGGGCGCAGCTTCAATACCCCCTGGCCCGCGACGGTGCGCGTCGCCTATGTCTACGACGGATTCTACTATCCAACCAGGGATGCTACGATTCAGCAGTGGGGCCGCTATCCGCCTTACGTCGACGCAACCTTCACCACTGATAAGGCGGCAAGCGAGGTCATCCGACTGTATCAGGACTGGACGGTCACGCTGGGATTCCGCCAGCCGGACGGGCTAGGCTTTGCCGGGCTGGGACTCGATCAATATCACGAGTACGATCCGGGGCAGCGCATGCTCTACCTGGGCAACGGCGACCAGATGTCGCTCGATGGACAGCTCGCGCTGTTCACCGATAAGACCGCGGGAAGCGGCAAGAGCGGCTACTCGCTGGGCGGCGCCAGCCACACCGCCGTCAAGGCGGACTTCAACGCGCCCGTCGCAGTGGCGGTCGGCAGCGCGGGCGATGTCTACATCGCGGACACCGGAAACCATTACCTGCGCACGGTGAGCGCCGGCATCGTCGAGACACTGGCCGGCGGCACCCCTGGCTACGCCAGCAACCCCGAGCCGGCATCTGGCGGACACCTCGATACGCAGTCGAGCCTGGTCTACGGCTTCGATGGCAATATCTATATCGCCGACGCCGGCACGAACTACGTCCGCTTCGTCAAGCAGACGGGCATGCCGCAGATCTACACCATCGCCGGCAACGGCTACGACACCGATGTCACCACCGTCGCGCACCCGATGAGCCAGCCACTGGGCAAGCCCAAGGGGCTGGCCATGTACCAGTATAAGAGCCCGAGCGGAATCGACTGGCAGCTGCTGTTCATCGCCGACGCAAAGAACCACCGCATTCGCCTGCTCGACTTCCCGATCGATCCGCGATCTGACGTGAACTTCAGCGTGGACGATCCGGCGCGCTGGAACTTTACCATCACCATTGCCGCCGGTAGCGGCAGCGCGGGCAAGAGCGACGGCGTCGCCAAGTCGGCATCGCTCAACACGCCGGCCGGGCTGGCGGTGGCGCAGCGACACCAGTGGCTGTTCATCGCTGATAGCGGCAACCACTGCATCCGCCGGCTGAACATCGCCGATTCCGACCGCTCCAAATGGACGCTAGACACCGTTGCCGGCACCTGCGGCACGTCCGGCTCCAACAAGGAGCAGACCAAGGCCTCGATGGCGCAGTTCAAGAATCCGCTGGCGCTGGCGGTCTCGGCCGACGAGAGATACCTGTACATTGCGGACACCAACAATCACCTCATCCGCCGGCTGAACATGCTCGACGCCAGCGGAGCGCCGACGAGCGACCCGTCGCAGTGGACGGTGATGACGGTTGCTGGAGACACCGAAATGAAGGGATTTCCGAACGGCTGTGCGGATCCTGCCAGCCATCAGGCGATCGATCTGGCGCTCAGCTATCCATCGGGAATCGCCGTCACGCAGAGCAACATCTATGTCGCCGACACCAACAATCACTGCGTCCGCCGCCTCTTCTTCAATCCGAGCATCGGTGAGAACGAGGACTCGTTGGTCGTGCGCGGCCCGAACGGCGATCGCTTTGTCTTCGAGAAAAGCGGCACTGTCAACCAGCGGCTTCGCCATGCGCAGACCATCGATGCAGCGAGCCAGCTCAAGTACCAGTTCATCCTCGATCCAGCCACCAACCTGCTGGCCAAGGTCCTTGATGGCACTGGGAAGACCCAGCTTGAGATCAAGCGCGATGATATGACGCATCAGCCGATCTATCTGGCGGGCGGCGCAAGCGCCGAGCGTACCGATGTGAGTGTGATGGGCAGTGATCACTTCATCGAGATGCTGGAGAACAAAAATTATCGCTGGCAGTTCCGGTACAGCGATGCCGCAAATAGCCGGCAGACAGGAACGCTGATCGTCACAGATAAAAAGGCGGCTGCCGACAAGACGGGCACGTTCACCTATGACGCGCTCGGCCGGCTGCGGAACACGACCCTGCCCGCAGGAACGTACGTCCTGACTCCACAATAGCCGCAAGCCGAGGCGGCGGCTCTGCTCCTGCTCGCGAAGGGATTCGCTGATCCGAAGAAGTTGCACGGACAGGTCCGCCTCATCTCTGCACAGGCAGACGACGTCTGCTTTGTCCCTTCTGCACCCATATCCAGCCCTGGTGCACATCTGGTACTCGCAACCACCCCAACTCGAGATCCAGTGTCGGATAGCTCGCCAGTCGAACTGTTTCTAGAAGAAATAATTCGGCGGAAATCGTATGCGCTGTGCTTGCTTGTCTTCTGCTTTAAGGAATTTCTCAAGAGCTGCAACGATGTGACGGGCTTCTTCCTTTTTTCTGCTCACGACTCGCCCTTCAGGAGCCAGCTCCCCGCGCGTTCGATGCACTACGGCTGTTTCGTCCGCGAGTACGACCAGCGCCTTATCGAGGGTGGTTTCGCGATTGATTGCTGCTCCACAGCAATAATCTCCCCCGCAGTTTCTGGGTTCTAGCTAGTCAGGCGTTCATATTCACCTACATACCGCCTGCGACGGTGCGACGGTGAAGCTGGCGACAGCCTCTCAATCCATCCGCGCGGACCAATTGCCCCAGCAGCGCCCGGCTCTTGTCCAATCAAGCGCACTTAATCTCACATTTAATGATGCCAGCGTGACGGATCCGCCATGCCTTTAATTATGGCCCCACCGACGAGGGATAGAAGTTCTGAACACCGGAACATAAAGAGAATTAAGCCCAATGCCAGATCACTTAAGCCCATTTCCCGTCGGAGATGCGTTCCTTCCGGATCGATGAGGCTGCTTGAAAAGTTTTTTCGCTGCGGCAGGTTGTGCGGATCGACATAGGAGTCCGCCATGGCCCCACGTACCAGCCTCAGCCATTGTCTGTCGCTTCTGTCCCAGGTCGTCCCCGACGAGGCGGCCACCCTGGTCAAGGACCTGCCTTTAGAGACCATCCTGCAGGCCCTGTCGGCCACCGGCTCGGCCTCTATCCGCAGGCGAAAGCTCCCTGCCGAGCAGGTCGTTTGGCT
>Ga0075163_10000481_pt1 | contig 51291 bp, 41 predicted proteins | sample JI1023141ADNA_FD_71478 | JGI IMG/M metagenome (GOLD analysis project Ga0075163, IMG submission 71478) | Wastewater effluent complex algal communities from Wisconsin, to seasonally profile nutrient transformation and Carbon sequestration -... | ecosystem: Engineered > WWTP > Effluent > Algae...
GAAATACACCAGGCTACCTTGGTGGGCGATGTGATTTCCAATTTTCATGGTTCTATAAATACCATTCGCTTTGTTGATGTATTTCTGGCTCATGCTCCCGATTCAATAAAATCAACCTTACAGCCTGAGTTGATTATTACGTTTGGCAAATCGGTTATCTCCAAAAACCTGAAACAGTTTTTACGGAAGTATGCACCCGTTGAACATTGGCATGTACAACCGGCAGGCATAGTACCCGATCCTTTTCAATCGCTTACCAAAACGATTGCCTGCGATCCAAAAACATTCTTCGCTGGCTTAAGCAGCGCACCGGCTATTACCAAATTCGAATTACAGAAGAAAGCGAACTACACAAAATTGTGGCAGGTAGAAGATCAACGTACGCAACGTAGTTACCAGAATTATTTTGCCCCTAATTCATTTCATGAATTACAGGCAGCAAAAGTTATCATGGAAACTTTGCCATCGCGTTGCAATTTTCATGTAGCCAACAGCATGTCGGTGCGTTATGCTAATCTGGTGGGGTTAGCAGAAAAACAAAAAGGCATTCATGTGTATTCAAACCGCGGTACCAGCGGTATTGATGGTTGCACCAGCACAACTATCGGGCATGCACTGGCAAGCGATGTGCCTAATGTGTTGCTGACAGGCGACCTCGCTTTTTTTTATGATCGCAACGCCTTTTGGCACAATTACAAAATGCCTAACCTGCGGGTGGTGGTTATTAATAATAAAGGTGGTGTAATTTTTAATTTGATTGATGGCCCCGGACAAGTTGCCGAGAAAGATGAATTCTTTGTAACGCAACAACATCTTACCGCGCAACACCTTGCTACAGAGTTTAATCATGTTTACTTATCTGCCTCCACTCAAAAAGAACTTACTAATGCCTTAAAAGAGTTTTATACTTTTGATGGCAAAACGAAAATACTGGAAATTAAAAGCGATCAATTGACCGCAACTCAGGCATTCAATGAATTTAAACAAGTTATAAAAAAGAGTTATGCAACTTAAATACGATTGGAAACCCGTAAAGGAGTACAAAGATATTCTATTTCATAAATACGAAGGTATTGCCCGCATTAGTATTAATCGGCCTGAAGTACACAATGCGTTTACACCGCTTACTGTGCAGGAGATGATTGATGCCATGTTGCTTTGTCGCGAAGATGAATCAGTAGGTGTTATCATTCTTACCGGAGAAGGTGGTAAAGCATTTTGCAGTGGTGGCGATCAGAGTGTACGTGGTCATGGTGGCTATGTGGGTAGCGATACCGTTCCGCGACTTAATGTACTCGATCTACAAAAAATAATTCGTTCTATTTCCAAACCGGTTATTGCCGCGGTAGCCGGTTGGGCCATTGGCGGTGGACATGTGCTGCACGTAGTTTGTGATTTAAGTATTGCAGCCGAGAATGCCCGCTTCGGACAAACCGGGCCAAAAGTGGGAAGCTTCGATGGCGGCTTTGGTGCCTCCTATCTCGCACGTGTGGTGGGCCAAAAGAAAGCCCGCGAAATCTGGTTTCTGTGTGATCAATACGATGCACAAGAAGCACTCGATATGGGACTTGTTAATAAAGTTGTTCCGTTAGATAAACTGGAAGAAACGTATGTGGCATGGGCGCAAAAGATTTTAAAGAAAAGTCCGCTCGCCATACGCATGCTCAAGTGCGCATTTAATGCTGAGCTTGATGGCCAGGCTGGTATTCAGGAGTTGGCTGGTAATGCCACGCTCTTATATTATTTAAGCGATGAGGCGAAGGAAGGTAAGAATGCATTTTTAGAAAAACGTGAACCCGACTTCTCAAAGTTTCCTAAGTTTCCGTAAGCATGCGTTGGATTCTCCTGATGTTTCTTGGTTTACAAACACCTGCCATCGCGCAAACCAAAATGAATTGGAGTGACGTAAAAATGACTGCGATACGATTAAGCCCGCATCAGGATCTGAAGCAGGAGTTAATTGCGCTTGCAAAGAAACATCAGCTTAAAGCTGGATTTATTGCAACCTGCGTGGGAAGTCTTGAGCAAATTCATATCCGCTATGCCAATGAGGATAATGGTACTTTATTAAAAGGTCATTTCGAAATTGTTTCACTTGTCGGAACATTTTCAGATATGTCATCCCACATTCATATTTCGGTTTCCGATAGCACGGGTAAAATTATTGGTGGTCATTTGCTGGATAACAACCTTATCTACACCACGGCTGAAATTGTAGTTGGTGAGCTTACCGATCTGGAATTTAATCGCAGCCCAGATAGCACATATGGCTACAAAGAGTTGGATGTAAAAATCAGAAAGAAAAACTAAGCCATGCCGTGGCTACAGGAAAATGGTAAACGTTATGCGTTTGGTGAACTAAAAACCGGAGTGGCTGAATCTTCTTCAGCCATTCGTTTTTGTAATGCATGGTTAAATGGGCAAGCTGATTTTATTTTACAAACATCCGGCTCAACCGGAAACCCCAAAAAAATAGCAGCCACCCGCGAACAATTAAAAGCCAGCGCACGCATAACGGCAGCGTATCTTAAACTCGAACCTGAACAAACGGCTCTGGTTTGTCTGGATGTTTCTTTCGTAGCTGGATTAATGATGCTGGTACGTGCCTTGGAAGTGGGTATGAATATACTAGTGACTCCACCTGAAGCAAATCCAGTGCAGTCGCTTACTCCTGATTTCAACATTGACTTTGCCGCTTTCGTCCCCTATCAGATTGAGGCAATCTTAAAATCACCGCAACGCGAAAAATTAAATGCAATTAAGAATGTAATTATTGGTGGAGCCCCGATATCGGAAGAAACAAAAGTTGCTTTGCAACCTTTCACCAACAACGTGTATGCAACCTATGGCATGACGGAAACCCTCACCCATATAGCCTTACAAAAAATAAATGGGGCTACAGATAAAACGTTTCAGGTTCTGCCTGGTTTTGATGTTGGAACAGATGTGCGTGGATGTCTTACCGTTAAAGCAAACCATTTGGGAAATGAAGTCATTATCACCAACGATCTGGTTGAACTAATAGGTAAAAATCAATTTCGGTGGCTGGGAAGAATTGATGGCGTGATTAACAGTGGCGGTGTAAAAATTATTCCTGAAAAAGTAGAAGCCGTAGTAGCTACCATTTTTAATAAGCTTAATGCACCAAACAGATTTTTTATTGCCGGATTACCTAACGCACAACTAGGCGAGGCTGTTACCTTAGTCGTAGAAGGAATGCTAACCAAAGAACAAACTGAATTACTCGTACACACCTTAAGTAAAACACTTTCGCGTTACGAAAATCCAAAAGCCATTTATTGCTTAGAGAAATTTGTTTATACAAACTCTGGTAAAATCAACAGACCCGAAACAATTCTATTAGTTGGGAATAAGTAATAGGTTAGCTCCTTAAAACTAACAGCCAGAAGCCAGTTACAAGCAATCAGCATTCCGAAAAAACCTTCCACCCGCCTCTCTTCTAATACAAGAAGAAAGGTCGGGCAAAGTAAACCGCTAAGTTTTATTTCTTTGATTTCAATTGAAGAATTTCTGTTTGCAGGTCAAGTACTACGCTTGCCAATTGCTCAACCGTTACATCTTGTTTTTCTGCTACATCGGGAAACTGTACACTGATATAAGCTTTTGCAGTCCATACTTCCCGAACTTCATCGCCTTTGATTTGATATGGTGCATACTGCCGGTTATCCGAAACCAGAAACAAGCTACCGTTCTCATCTAAGTAATTAAAAACGCGTTTGTACACAATGCCTTCGCGATCAGTTACCAGAATGTAAGTCTTTCCGTTTTTAATATGCCGCAGGTCTTCTACATACTCGCCCACCACAATCGAACCTGGCATTAACGGCAACATAGAATCGCCACTTATTTCAAAAGCGCGATAGGTGCCTTGTTTCAGATTGGGTAAACTGAATAAGGGTAATTCTTTTACATACTCTGTATCGGCATAGCCATTCAGATAGCCGGCAGCCGCCTTAAGCGGAACAAACTCAATGTTCGGTTTCTGATTGACATCTACCGTAACTACAACCACATCTTTGCCGCGCTCGTACGATTTCGTCAGAGGTTCGGCTCCGGTTGAAAAATCCTGACCGATCAATTGATCTACAGACATGGAAAACAGCTCGGCCATTTTTTGTAATAACTCAAGCCGGGGTTCCGCTCGACCTTCTTCATAAGCGCCAATTAATGATCGCTTTATACCGAGCTTTTGCGCGAACTGATCTTGAGTAAGCGAAAGGCGCCTGCGCAGAATGCGAATGTTTTCGTTCAGTTTAACCATCGTGTTTAGCGTTTAAAAATTAAAATCCTTCCGGAGTTTGCCTGCCGGTTGCCAAGTGAAAATAGATTCCGTTGAAAGTATCTTTCTGAATTATCGAAGGCAGAAATATGCCGGGTAATTTTGGAAATGATTTCGCTTACAGCGGTCTGCGGTTCGGCTAACAGATAACCATAATAGCCCTCCTGCCCGGTACTGAAATTAACCTGAAACCTACCCGACTGCAGTTTCTTTGTCTCGATTTTAAGCTTGAAATCACTCATTAGCTAATATTTTTAGCTAATTAAGGGTGTTGATTCAAGAATTGCAAGAAATAAAACTAAAAAAATTAGTTTATTATGTCTGATGGCTCAAAATCGGCCCAATTAAAGCCTTCTTCAAAAAGTAACTGGCCCTTCTCCACCACAAGCGGCCCCTCCACATTATTCGTGTAAATCATTCCCGTACCCAAACCTTGCGGGATGGTGACTGGGTAGTTGGCCGCAAACTGCGCAATGGCATTTAACCCTATGTTGCTTTCCAGTGCGGATGTAATCCACCAGCCACAACCCGTCTTTTCGGCAAGTTCAATCCACTCCGTACACGAGGCTAACCCACCATGCAACGTTGGCTTTAAAATTATGTATGCTGGCTTTACGCAATTCAGTAGTTCAATCCGGTTTTGAATGTCATCCACACCAATCAACTCCTCATCTAACGCAATGGGTATAGGCGACTGTTTACATAACTCAGGCAAAAACACGTGACCTGGTTTTAGGGGTTGCTCAATAGAATGAATTTCATATCGGGCTAACCGATTAAGTTTATCTAAAGCTTCTTCGGGTTTAAATGCACCGTTGGCATCTAACCTTATGGTAATATTTTCACGAAAGTATTTTCTGCGAATGTATTGCAACACATCACACTCCTTTTCAAAATCGTGACTACCGACTTTTAACTTCAGGCAAGTAAACCCATCACGAATTTTAATCTCAATCTGTTGCAACATAAAATCCAGTCCGCCCATCCAGATTAGTCCGTTGATGGGAATGGGTTGCCCTTCCGCAAAGGAATTTTTAAATATTAACTTCTGCCCACTGTTTATTAAGTCAAGCAAAGCAGTCTCCAATGCAAAGCGTACCGATGAACTTAAGTGCTGCTCACTAAAATATTTCTGAATCCAGGGACTGACGGTTTGAAGATCGGATCGTTCAGGTGCGGATAATTGTTGTTGATTAATGAATTCAATAACCTGATTTAATGTAGCTTCAAACTCGGGCGTTAACTCCGGACTCAATCCCGGCAAGGGGCCGCATTCGCCTATGCCCGTTGTTCCGGCATCGGTTAGCCGGATAAACCACGAGGTTTTATCCTTCATAGCGCCACGCGAAGTGCGGGCATTGAATGCGAATTCAAAAATTCGTTTCTCTAGTCGTGCTGTTATCGCCATAAAATCGGGGTGAAGATGACCAATTATTTACAGATGGCCAGCAGGCTTTAATACCTTTGCACGATGGCCGATGAAAAAAATATTCTTATGCGCGATTACGAGTATGAGCTGCCCGCAGAGCGGATAGCCCAATTTCCGTTAGCGCAACGCGATCAATCGAAGTTGTTGGTTTATAAAGATGGCCAGATTACACACAAACATTTCAATCAACTGGTGGCGCACCTCCCTGCCAACAGTACATTGTTTTTTAATAACACCAAGGTAATTCCAGCCCGGCTGCGATTCAGGAAAGATACAGGCGCAACTATCGAGATTTTTTTACTTCACCCCGTGTTGCCCTCGGCAATTTTGCAGCAAGCAATGGAAGCAACCGGCAAAGCAACCTGGCAATGTACCATTGGCAACTTAAAGCGTTGGCCGGAAGGACAAGTGTTAACGTTCAACCACTCAGAATTTACTTTAACTGCCCAGTTGATTAACCGAACCGAAGGGGAAGTGGAATTCCGTTGGCCGGAAACAAAATCATTTGCCGAAGTTGTCTCCAAGAGTGGCGATATTCCATTGCCGCCATACCTGAACCGGGCTACTGAACCTGCCGATCAGCAAACCTACCAAACGGTTTACTCCAAACACGAAGGAGCGGTAGCCGCCCCAACGGCCGGGCTGCATTTTACTGATTCGGTGCTTACACAACTTGAAGCGGCTGGCCATCGCAAAGAATACCTTACCCTCCATGTAAGTGCCGGTACCTTTCAGCCGGTAAAGGCCGAGCAGGCACAAAATCACATCATGCATCAGGAGCAAATTGTGGTTACCCGCGAAAACATCCTGACCTTATTAAGCAGCAGGTTTACCGTTGCCGTGGGCACAACTTCGGTGCGCACACTTGAAAGTATATACTGGTTTGGGGTTAAACTGATGAGCAACAACCAAAGCACTTTTCAAATCAGTCAGCAGGAAGCTTACACCTTGCCTCAACGCATTACCGTGCCGGATGCCCTACGGCAAGTACTTGATTACATGAATCTTAACCAGATAAACACACTGGTAGGCGAAACAGCCATTTACATTATGCCGGGCTATAAATTTCGCACGGTAGATGCGTTGATAACCAACTTTCACCAGTCGGGTTCAACCTTGATTTTGCTGGTGGCTTCCTTTGTAGGCTCGGATTGGCGAGAGATTTATGACACTGCACTTTCCAACAACTACCGCTTTCTGAGTTATGGCGATAGCTCCCTCCTTTTCAGAAAATAATTCCCGACTCCAACTTACCTTATAAGGCATTTGCCCATCCACACCCGTGTTTTATAGAATTGTCGCCAGAATGAATTGATTTTAGTATTACGCAATCATCAACTTCTTATTAATCAGTTGCTAATCAAAATTTAAATCAACTGTTAATTGAATTGGATTTTTCGATGAATTGTGCAAAATTTAAAGGTTAAACCACAACCTATGCTCAACAGGCTATGGAAAGCACTTGATGTTGAACCTGACGAAACCGGTCAGGTATCGCTACTCTTAGTCATGAGTTTTCTCATGGGGCTATTTCTGGCAACCGTGGCCGTTGCATCGCAAACTCTTTTTCTGTTGCATTTTGATGAACGAAACCAATTGCCGGCTGCGCTTGCCATCTCGGGTGGAATTGGTGTTTTAGTAACTTTACTCTACAACTTTCTTCAGGGCCGGATACCATTCACGGCCCTTGCTGTTTTTAATCTGGTATTGGTTATTCTCCTTACGGGATTTATTGAGTTTGGTGAGTCTTATGTGCAAGACACCAATCAACTATTTTACTTTGGATTTACCCTCATTCTCCCCTTCACATTTATAACCCAACTCGTTTTCTGGGGTTCGTTTAACCGCATGTTTAACGTGCGCGACTCCAAGCGTTTGATTGGCAGCGTAGATGTTGGTACCGATATAGCCGCCATCATTGCCTTCTTCTCTATCCCCATTTTATTGAGTTACGGAGTTGGTGCCGAATCACTTTACACCATTGGGTTAGTAAGTATCACCGGCTATCTTGTATTATTTATTGTGCTTTCGCGCAAGTATCTGGCAGCCGGTAAACGAGCTATCAAAAGCGAATCCGAAATCAAGAAACTCTCTATGGGGCAGTTTCTTACCAACAAGTACATCATCACGCTTTCGCTCTTCATCATTGTATCGCTCATAGCATTGCGATTTGTGGATTATGCATTCTTCAACGCCATCACCATACAATACACCGAGAACGGTGAACTGGATAGAGACCAACTGGCTACATTCCTAAGTCTGTTTGAAGCAACGGTGGTAGTATTCAGTTTCTTGTTTACTACGTTTGTTACCAACCGCATTAATCAGGATTACGGCTTACGTATTTCATTGCTGATTAACCCGGTTATTCTCCTCATTTTTACCGGAGCCGCATTTGCACTGGGTTCGTACTTTGGCTACGATCTTACCTCAGGAGAAAAGAGTACCATTACGTTCTTCTTCATTGCCGTGGCGATGAGTAAGTTGTTCATCAACTCGCTACGCGAGGCCTTGGATAACCCCACGTTTAAATTTTTCTATGTTCCAATTGATCGCTCCATCAGCATTGATGCGCAAACTAAAATTGAAGGTACTGTAACGGCATTAGCCAGTGCTATTGCCGGGGGTGCCATCGTGTTAATTAATTCGTTCGATATTTTCACCGTGTTATCGGTTACTGCTTTTACACTTCCCGTGCTGGGCTTGTGGTATTGGACTTCCAACCGCATGCATAAGGGTTACCGCGAAACGTTGCAGAGTTCGCTGGTAAAAAATAAATCAACTGTAAAGAAAAACTTGGTTAGAGAATACACTTTAGATAGTGTGCTGGAAAAAGAAGTTCGCAGCACTGCCGAAGAGAAAATTATTTACGGACTTAAGTTGATGGAGAAGTTAGAGCCAGCCTTGTTCGAAACTTCACTGATGCAATTAGCTGATAGTCCCTCTAAAAAAGTATCACAGTTTGCCCGTAAAAAAATTGAAGAGCTCGGCATCTTAACTGCCGATAATGAAATAAAAGGCTTAGCCTCGCAGGCAGCAGGCATGGCCGAAGACAGCGACCTGCTTTCTATTCCTGTAGAGAAACTGATGAAGCTGAGTAAATCGGTTAAACAAACCGACCGGTTATTGGCTGCTAAGTTGATGCGCAAACTCACCAATCAGAAAACCATTTTCATTCTGTTGGAATTAATGCGCGATGCTGACCCTAAAGTAAGAACCGAAGCCTTGCTTACTTCCCGCAAAGTAAAACGCCCAGAAACCTGGAATGTATTAATCGAATTGCTGGCCTCGCCCCGCTATGCGCATCAGGCTGCATCGGCATTGAAAGAAGCTGGCGCAGCAGTGCTTCCGGTTTTAGAAACTGCCTTTCATAAATCCGGGCAGAACGATCTGGTGATGCTAAAACTTATTCAGATTATCGGGCACATTCCAGGCCAGGAAAGTTTACAGTTGCTTTGGAAAAAAATCGACTATCCTGATAAGCGCATCGTAAAGCAAATTTTGTATTCGCTTCGCTTTATCAACTATCGCGCAAGCGGCCGCGAAGCATTAGCCGTAAAAGATTTGCTGGATGCCGAGATGAGCAAAACGCTCTGGAACCTGGCTGCCTTGCACGAACTACCCGATGATCCTATTTATAAATACCTGCTCGAAGCCTTGCGCGAAGAAGTTCGCGATAATTACGATCACCTCAGTTTGCTGCTCTCGCTGGTGTATGATCCGGAATCGGTACAATTAGTAAAAGAGAACATTGAGTTAGGTACTCCGGATAGTGTGCAATACGCACTTGAGTTGCTCGATTTATTTGTCGATCAGGATTTAAAACCCAAGTTGATTCCACTTTTAGATGATTCCTCAACACCTAAAAAATTAGAGAACCTGCAAACTTTCTTCCCACGCGAAAGCTACAACCCTATTCAGGTTATCAACTACATTCTTAATCGCGATTTTAATTACAACAACCGGTGGACGAAAGTATGTGCGGTGCATGCCTGCGCTTACATTCCCAACTTCCGCGTAAGCCGCGGTTTGATCAGCCAGATGTTTAACAGCGATAAACTATTACAAGAAACAACAGCCTGGGTAATTTATAATAAAGATCATGCTGCTTATCAGACTATTTCTGAAAGACTTCCTTACAAAGACAAAAAGTTTCTTGATTCCTCTATTGAAAGCAATCAACTGCTGGATGGATTAGATGATGGATTCTTCCTGTACATTGAAATGATCATGCTCATTAAATCTATCCCTGCATTCTATCACATTCAGGGAAAAGTACTGAGCGATCTGTCGGATAAGATTCAACCGATTACCCTTAAGCCAAACGAGAAGCTTAACATTCCGCAAACAGAAGAGATGCCCATTTTAATAATGGCACATGGTAAAGCGCAATTGCTGAATGAAGGACAAACCATAATGGATTTGAAACCGGGCGCAGTGTATGGCGATTTGTTTCAGGAAGGCCCTACGCCTACTATCAGCCAGGTACATGCACAAGAACGAAGTGTTATTTTTAAAATAAGTCTTATCGATTTCTATTTCGTGTTGGCCAACCACCACGAACTGGCCCAGGGCCTTATACACAACATTACAGAACAACCCGAAAAACAACCTGCAAACTAAATTTTTTAAACTATGGCTTTTGAAATTGACGTACTGATAACATTTGCCGAGAAGGACAATGAAACCGCCCAGAAAACGGAAACGGGTTGGGTTACACAGTTCAGAAAATTTCTGGAACTGATGCTCACGCAAGTGCAAGGCACCAAGCCTAACATTATTCTTAAATCAGAATTTGATTCTGCCACAGCTCCGGCATTAAACAACGCGGCTATTCTGGTACCCATTGTTACCAAAGAGTTTGCACTTTCCGGTCGGTGCCTCGATAACCTTGAAACGTTTTATAAAAACTCTTCCGAATCTAAAATCAATCGCGTGTTTAAAGTAATGAAGGCTCCGCTTTCTATACAAGAACAACCACCCCGCTTGCGCGATCTGCTTGGTTATGAAATGTATCAGCTCGATACAGAAACTGGTTTACAAAAAGAGTACTCCGATTTTTTTAGCCAGGAAGCAGAGAAACAATACTGGATGAAGTTGGTTGATTTGGCGTACGACATTCACGATGCTCTGCTGATTTTAAACGAAGGCGATGCAAAATCATCTGTAAAGAATATTTACAAACGCAAGTCTATCTATCTCGCTGAAACCGGCCATGACTTATCGGTGCAGCGTAACATCATTAAGCGCGAGCTGCAACGCCACGGTTATATTGTGTTACCAAAAAACACGCTCCCATCGCACGTAAGTGAAGTAACCCGCATTGTGCGCAAAGATTTAGAAGAATGCTCGCTATCGGTGCATCTGGTGGGTAGTGCCTATGGCGAAATACCCGAAGGCAGTGATCGTTCCATTGTTGATCTTCAAAATCAGTTTTCTGCTGAAGTAGCCGTAGAGAAAAAACAAAAGCAAAATGAGTTCTCACGTCTGATCTGGATTTCGCAAAACCTGAAAAACGCCAGCGATAAACAACGTGCATTTATTGATACGCTTAAACGCGATACCGAAGCGCAGGAAGGTGCAGAAATTTTGCAAAACCCGTTGGAAGATTTCAAAAACATTATGCGCGAAGAACTGATCGAATCGCAGGAGCGCAAAAGCATAGATGAATCGGGTGGCAAATCTATTTACCTCGTGCACGATAAGATTGACGATACTGAAGTTCGCCCTTTCCGTGAAGCCATAGAAAAATCTGGCTTTAAAGTTTTAATACCTGCCTTTGAAGGTGAGTTGCTGGAAGTACGCAAACAACACATTGAAAACCTGCGCAACTTCGATGGCGCCATTATCTTCAAAGGAAAAGTAAACGATCAATGGGTGCGCATGAAAGTACTCGACTTATTGAAGGCTCCCGGCTTCGGTCGTAAAAAACCCATTCAAGGCAAAGCGATTGTAGCTGGCAGTAATAACACCTTAGATGGTTTCAAAAATCAGAACCTTACGTTGATAGCAGGCGATACCAATCGCTCGCTCGAAAATCTCAAGACATTTTTACAAGACATAAACTCATAAGTTATGAGCCAGATGGTAGACGAACATGGCACACTGGTAGGAACGGTAAACCCTTTCCCCGGTCTGCGGCCATTCAAAATTGAAGAGAGCCATTTGTTCTTTGGTCGCGAAGGCCAGAGCGATGAAGTGCTGCTCAAACTTTCCAAGAGCCGGTTTGTGGGCGTTATTGGTCCTTCCGGAAGTGGTAAGTCATCCTTCATTTATTGTGGCGTACTTCCTATTCTCTATGGTGGATTTTTAACGGATGCCAGCCCCAACTGGGAAGTAGTAGTTACCCGCCCCGGTGCCGGCCCCATTGATAACTTGGCGGAATCGCTGCTTAAAACTGTTAAAGATTACAACGCAGCCGATGTTGAAGATAAAAAAATCAAACGCACCATTGTTTCTACTTTATTAAGAAGTAGCTCGCTGGGTTTGGTTGAAGCCATTCAGCAATCGCGTAGAAAAGAAGACATCAACTATTTAATTCTGGTCGATCAGTTTGAAGAACTTTTCCGGTTTAAAGACAGCACCGATCCCAATTCCGTAAACGAATCGCTTGCCTTCATTAACCTGTTAATGGAAGCGGTTAACTATGAAGATGCACCCATCTATGTAGCCATTACCATGCGCTCGGATTTTATTGGTGAGTGTGCGCAGTTTCCTGAACTAACCCGCAAGATTAACGATAGCCACTACCTGATTCCGCAAATGACGCGCGATCAGAAACGCAGAGCCGTAGAAGGCCCGGTGGCTGTGGGTAATGCTAAAATTACTCCGCGGTTAACACAACAATTGCTAAACGATTTGGGCGACAACCCCGATCAGCTCCCTATTCTGCAACACGCGTTAATGCGCACATGGAGTTATTGGGCAAAGTATCGCGATTATGATGGCGAGCCGGTTGACCTGAAACATTATGAGGCCATCGGTACCATGTCTGAAGCTCTTTCGATGCATGCCAACGAAGCGTATGATGAACTGGATGAAGAGCAACAACGCATCTGCGAAATTCTATTCAAAGCCATTACTGAAAAACGAGGCGAAAACTTTGGTATCCGCAGACCCACGCGCTTAAATGAAATTGCATCTATTGCCGATGTATCGGAAGCAGATGTGGTGGCCGTAATCGAAAAATTCCGCGAGCCCGGTCGTTCGTTGTTAACACCTGCTTATGGTATAGAGTTAGGCTCTAAGTCGATGATCGACATCTCGCACGAAAGTTTGATGCGCATTTGGGTGCGCTTGAAAAATTGGGTGGATGATGAGAGTGAAGCCGTGCAAATGTATTTGCGTTTGGCCGAGGCCGCGGGGCAATATCAGGTAGGCAAAGCCGGTTTATGGCGCCCACCCGATTTGCAATTAGCCCTTAACTGGCAAGCCAAACACAAACCTACTTTGGTGTGGGGACAACGCTACCATCCGGCCTTTGAGCGTACCATGATCTTTCTGGAATACTCCAAGAAAGAATTCGATACCGAGCAGCGCATTAAAGAACTGGAAGCCAAACGCAAGTTGCAGCGCGCCCGCATTACCGCGATTGTGTTTGGAACTCTGGCAGGTATAGCCCTGATTGCGTTTGTGTATGCGTTTGTGCAACAGGCAGAGGCGAAGCGACAGGCTGATTTAGCAATCGCGAATGAAGCAAAAGCTGTTGAAGCGCAAAAAGTTGCTGAAGTAGAGAGAGATAATGCCAAAAAAGCGCAGGCTGCTGCCGAAGAAGCAAGACTTGTTGCAGAGGCAGCCCAAGCTGCGGAAGCCATTCAACGTGCTGAGGCCGAGAAACGAAGAGTACAAGCTGAACTTGCAGAAGCAGAAGCAAAGAAGCAAAAGGAACAGGCAGATAAAAACGCCATCGCTGCACGGAAAGCCGAAGGAGAAGCCCTTGCAAACGAAAAATTGGCTATCCTAAATGCTGAACGCGCAGAGCGAGAAAAATATCTTGCTGCCGCAAAAGCAATGGCCATTAAATCAAAAGAGCTGGGCAACGACCTTGCATTAGAAGGCCTAGTCGCGCAGCAAGCCTACATGTTCAATAAAAAATATGGTGGCTATGAATACAACAGCGATGTGTATGGTGGTTTATATACAGCCTTAAAAAATTGGGAAGAACCCCTTACAAAAAGTTTGCAAGCTCACACCAACGGAGCAGCACGCGCATTAGAAACGCATGGCAAAGGTAATCACATCTACTCGGGCGGAAGTGATGGTCGTATAATTCGTTGGAACTATGCCAACAAACAATGGAATGCAGAAACGATCGTAGATAAGCGACTGGATTATATGGTGTTTACGTTAGATACCAGCCCGGATGGAAATACGCTGATTGCTGGTGGCTTATTCCCCTCAAATCCTGAATCGAATTATGCTGAACTGTATGATCTGCGTAATCCGTCCACTCCGGTTAAGAAGATACCCGGCTTTAAGCATAACATCGAGAACATCCACTTCGCACCAGATGGTAAAGGCTTCTATGCCCGCGATAACTCTGGTCATAGCATAAAGTTTTCTGATTTAACTACAACAAAAGAAATTATCACCTCAGATGAAAAAATCGTATCGCTTGATCTGAATGAGAATGGAACCCTGCTGGCAGGTGCAGGCGATAAAGGCAACCTGTACGTTTGGGACATTAATAAAAACTTTGCCGTTACAAAAGTTAATATCTCCAATGGCTTGTCGGCTGTATGTTTTGCACCCGATGGCCGACAGATTGTAGTAGGTAGCCGAAACGGATTGTTAAAAATTGTGAGTAATGGAATTGTTATTCGCGATTTGCCCGGTCACTCTTCACAGATTGAAGACATTAAGTTCAACCATGCCGGAACATTTATGGCCTCAGCCAGTAAAGATTATTCTGTAAGACTCTGGAATTTCAGGAAACTGAATGAACAACCCATAACGGTTAGCGACCACGATTGGGTTTGGAGCGTAACCTTCTCGCCAGACGATTCGCAACTATTTGCCGGTATTAACAGTGTGCGCGAAACCGTAAAAGGAATTGACCAAACCATTCACGCCTACCCTACCGACTTTAATGGAATGTCATCCCTGCTTTGCGAAAGGGTAAAACGAAATCTCAGTAAAGATGAGTGGGAAATTTACGTGGGTAACCTGGAAGATTATCCGTGGCAGAAAACCTGCGAAAACTATCCGGGTATAGAAGCACGCTTAACCAACACCAAAAAAGCGGGGAAATAATCTATGAAGAAATTTTACCTGATTCTGATTTTCGTTGCCCTTGCCTGGGGTGCATCTGCACAAACCACCTCTTGCGCTCAATCCGTGCGATTGGCTCAATCAGTTTACGATCAAGGTCGCTTGCACGAATTGGAAGACCTGATCAACAAAGCACTGAGCAGTACTTCGGCCGCGTGCGGTCAGGCCGAACAAGTAAGTCTGTTAAAACTATTAACACTTACCTACATCTACCTGGAAGAACCCGGCAAAGCAGACGAGACCATGCTTAAGCTTTTGCAAACGGATAACTACTTTAAAATTAATGAGGCTGTTGACCCGGCCGAGTTTGTAGCATTGTATAGAACTTTTCGCACAAAAGAAATTTATCGCATTGGTGCAGCGTTGGGTGTAAATGCCAGCCAGCCAAATGTAGTAAATACCATTTCAGCCGTAAACGATGCCTCCAGTAAATACAAATATGCAATTGGTATTCAGTTCGGAGCATCGGCTGATGTTCCTTTACGACTTGGAAAAATAAAACACTATAAATTAACCTTACACGGTGAGTTACTTTATACGCAACATAAATTTGAACTTGAGCAGAAAGTAAGTCGTGGCCTTAATGCCGATAATGTAGAATTGTTTCAAACCCTACAGGGTGTTGAATCACAGAACTGGCTTACCATGCCTATAAGTTTGCAGTACAACTATCTGCAAAATGAAAAACTAAATCCCTATATAGCCGGTGGGTTTTCTGTTGGCTACCTGATGGGTAATGGCACGTTAAAGTCTGAGCGCTTTCGCGATGAAGCAGCCGCCCTGCCCGAAACTTCTTTCGATCTAACACGCGAAAAAATAAACCTTAGTGCCCTGATTGCTACTGGCATAAAAACAAAAGCCGGAGGCGGATATGTGGTTTTGGAAGTTAGGTATTCACACGGCTTATCGCGAATCAGTTCGTCTGAAACTGCTTTTGAAAATCAGCAAGCCACGTGGGGGCAATATTATGCCGATCCGGTCTTCAAACTTTCATCTCTGGCCATACAGGGGTCATACATTATCAACATGTTTAATCCCAAGAAGCTACGCAACCGTTCATGAAAAAGATAACCACCTTTATACTAATCGCAACCGCGTTCTTGCTCACCACTTGCAAGAATCTGGATAATGCCGATCCGGCACCGCGAAATACTTTCTTGAAATTTTACGAAGGCCCCTACTCTATGACAGCTGCCGCCATCGAAAAAATACCAGGCGGTTTTGCAGTATTGGCTAACATGGTTTCACCATCAAATAACAGCACCATTAACCAAACTATTCTCTTTGAAACGGATGAGATCGGAATCAGAATTGGCGACTACCATAAGTATGATAACATAACAGCCAAATCATTTAAGCCTTTAATAAATGGAGAAACTTTAAACGGTTTCATTATTGTGGGAGATAGTATAATTATAAACCCCAATGTTGATCAGGCAGCCAATGTTAGCATTTCTTCAATGGCCGTACTTGTACTTAATGATGACTTCGCGGAAACAAGAGATAGATTATACATTACCGATAAGCAAGATCTTTCAATAAATCACCCTGTTAAGGATGATTACTTTGGTGGCCCGGTAAATCTTACTGAAAATGGTGAAGCTATTGTTTTGGGGACTTTTAAACGAGGTATTGTAAACCAGCAAAATGCACCAGAAGAGCAAATGCTTTTCGGCTTAACACAAAGTAGGGATAGTTCCTGGTTTAAAACTTATCCGCTTCTCGCTAATACCTATTCTAATGCTAAATCCATCCATGCGTCAGACGGCAATATTATTTGGGCCACTGCCATTGCCGATGTGCAAGGCGATTTTACATCATCTTATTTGGCCATACCATTTGTACAGGAACAATCAGTTCCGATAAACTTTAGCCAGGCTGGCGAAACCAGCACGCAATTGTTTTTACCTTCCGATATTCAACCAGCTTCATCACCAGCCTTTGGTTATGGTGTAGTGGGTACCTACAGCCAGATTACCGATGGCTCGAAAGGAAACATTTTCTTTTTAAGAGTGGCTGCCAATGGTACTATCATTCCCGGTAGCGATCGGTATTTTGATGGAATTGGTTCTTTCAATACAGCTACTCAAAACAAGGATAACTCCGAAATACTTGACGAAGGCAAAGCCATTACCGCCACCAGCGATGGTGGGTTTGTTTTGGTAGGCACTATGACTACCACGCCTCAAAAAGGTAATGGTGGCAAAGACCTTTTTATAATCAAGGTTAATGCTATTGGCGATATAGTTTGGATTAAAACTATGGGCGGAACTGGCGATGATGACCCAGCAGGGGTTACCGAAGCCAGCAATGGCGACATTATAGTGTGTGGTACCAACACCTTAAGCGGGTACGCTTCAGTTTTTTTAATGAGAATGGATAAAAATGGTGAATTAACCAATTGAGTAGTATGCGTATCAACCTAACTCGAATTTTAGTTTTTATACTTGGTGTGGTTGCCTGGGCCACGAGTTATTCACAAAACATAACCATAACCCAACTTACGGGAGGGGTATCGCCTTCTCCTTTGGCTAACACAGCTACCGATGTTGCAATTTTTGGTATTCAATTCGATAAAGCTGGAGGTGGTACTAACTCCATTACGGCCATTTCAATTCCTTTAGGTGAGAATCCGGTTGGCCGATTTATTAATCCCAGACTGGTTCGATCTGACAACAATAATAGTTTTGATGTTGCTGATCTTGCAGATGAAGTTGGTACACCGGCATTCGGCCCAACGTCTATTAACTTTACGGGTGGTATAACTACTTTCAGTGGCGCATCCGGAGCAGAGGTAAGAAGATATTTCCTTGTTGTGGATGTAGATAACAGTGTAAATTCTGCTACCGCTACAGTTACACCATCGTTAACACAGGCTAACGTTACTGCCGTAGGCACCGTTAATGCCGCAACTATAACCGGTACTACCTATAGCTTTGAAGATGTAATAACACCAACCTTTACCTTCAACCCGCTTAACGGGACTTCCAATGTGGCCGTTAACTCAAACATTGTTATCACCTTTGATGAAAACGTGTTTCAAGCCAATGCCGCTGCTCTTGATGCCGCTGCCATTGAGGGCGGAATTGTAGAACTTAAAGTAACCAACAATGGCGGAGCTGCCGTTCCGTTTACAGCCACCTTTAATGGTACAAATCAGATTACCATTAATCCCAATGCCGATTTAAATAATAACACCACCTATTATGTAGAGCTTAATCCGGTTGAAGATCTTGATGGCAATGAAACAACCTCATCCGCCATTACCTTCTCCACTCCCGATACTATTGCACCAACTACTTCATTCAATATAACAAACGGAGCTACCGGAGTACTTGAAACTACGCAGATCATTATAACCTTTAATGAACCTGTTCGCGAAATAGACGACTCCGGCATAACCGCTGGTGAACTAAATACTTTGGTAGAATTAAAACTTACTGACAATGCCGGTGCAACAGTTCCTTTTACTGCCACTCTAACCGGTGGCAATACCATTATAACAGTAACGCCAACCAGCAACCTGGCGGGTAATACGCTTTATTATGTGGAAATGAACCCGGTAGAAGATGCCAGCAACAATGCAACTACAGCCACCAGCATCACATTTACTACGGGCGATAGCTTACCACCACAGGTTACGTTTAATCCGGCTAACGCAGCAATTAATGTTTCTGCAGTCGGTAACATCATCCTTACCTTTACTGAGCCTATTCGCAAACTCGATGATTCCGCCATTACGCCCGCTGACATTCAAGGTGGTTTGGTTGAACTGAAACTTACCAATAACGGTGGTGCTGCCGTTCCGTTTACCGCCACCATTAACGGTACCAACACCGAAATAACTATTAACCCCAACAGTACGCTTGCCCACAACCAGGTTTATTATGTTGAAATGAATCCAATTGAGGATGCGGTTGAGAATCCTTCCTCTGCGCAGAGTATCACCTTTACAACAGAGGATAGGCCATCAATTGGTGGTTTTCTGCCTGCAGCCGGAACCTGTATTGCTGATAATGTTACCGTTAATGGTTCGCGTTTTTCCGGAACCGGTAGCCCGGCAAGTGGTAATACACAACCCACTGTTACAGTAAATGGTGTAACCATCCCAGCCATTAACATTGTGTCATTTACTTCCAATCAGGTTGTGTTTACATTGCCTGCTGGTTTTGCTACAGGTGCTATTACTGTACGCAATAATGATAGTGACCTTGTAAGTGCTAACTCAGCCAGCAACCTCAATGTATTTCCGGCTATCAATACTGGTTTAACTGTCACTCCTGCAACTTTCTCACCTGCACAAAATACTAATGTGAATATTGATGTATTGAGTACACAAGATAATAACTATAACTACGCATTGATTCTTACCAGCGCACCGGGCGGCTATAGTTTACCTCCACCAGCAACTGTACATACCTTAGCAGGAAATAGTGGAACACGTACATTAAATACTTCTGAAGGTCCTGATCCAAATCTTGATGTTGTGGGAAGCTATACATATAGAATTGATGTATCCCGCACAGGTTGTACAACAAGAACATTAACGAATACTCCGGTTACGCTTACGGTGGCTTCTTTAGCAGTAAGTGTAAGCACTACGAATGGCCCTGCTAATACAGTGTGCCTAGGTTCTGCGATAACATTGATTGGTTCCGCAAGTGGAGGAACTGGCTTTTATCAATTTAGATGGACAGCAACACCTTCTGATCCAACGCTCATTGCCTCAAGCTCAAGTCCATTAGTTGCACCGACAGTAAATACCCAATACACATTAGAGGTTGAAGATAACGCAGGAAATATCGTCACAGACTTTGTAGATGTAGTTGTTAATCCAGCCCCAACCGCAACCATTATCCCAGCTCCTGGTGAAAGTTCTGTAAGGGTTAATTATACCGAGTCAAACATTAACTATAGATTATATGGTAATCAAAGTGGTGCCGGAGTTGAATTCAATGGAGCCGGGGTTAAGAAATTAAATGATGGTTTCTACTATTTCAATCCTTTTGATGCGACATTAGGGGTTCATGATATTGTTTTTAAGTACACAAATAATTTTGGTTGTTTTGCAACAGATACTGTTCAATTTGTTGTTACTAATTCCGTGGTAAACAATCTTGAGCTAAGATATTGTCAGGCTGAGACATTAGAAGAAGATCTTACTCCAAATGCAGCCAATTCAAGAGTTATTTTTACACCTACTAATCCCCCAAATGAATACCAATTTACTCGTTTGATTTTTTATAATAACGGATGTTTTTACGGAGGACCAAATGATAGTTTTTGTGTTGGAGTCAATCCTCTTACCCAGGCTTCTAGCGGAAGTTTTCCAAACATCGCTTACCATCCCGTAACCAATCCCTTCGCCCCGATAAATGTAACTATACCTATAACCTATGACTTAAATATCGCAGCAATAAGAAATACTTTTGGCTATTCAGGAGAATTAAATCTAAACGGCAACGGACGGATAAACAGTTATTTTATTCTGGTATATGGCCGAAATAACCTCAATCAAGAATTTCTGATTTCTTTTCAACCATTTGAACTTGTGCGAAATGGACCAGCACCCGAGATTGTCAATATTTTAGAACAAGCAAACATTTGCGCAACGGCAACCAATATAACTTTGGATCAAAGCATAATGGGTTATGCAATTGATGACTTTGACATTACACCCAGTTATGCGGGCGCACTTACGGGAGTAAAATCAGAGGTTTTTAATCCAAGTGCTAATTCCCTGCTGACTAGCGGATTTGAAGAGATTCCATTAACTATTACACTAAACTATTCTGATGCAAACAACTGCCCTTCAAGTGTCCAAAGAAAATTTAACTGGATTAATAAGCCAAGTTCACCAATATCTAATAATGTAGAATTTTGTCAGGTAACAGCTCCAACATCCTACAAAATACCAGCACAACCTACCGGAAGTTCCGATAAACCATTTTGGTATGGTGTTGACCCAATAGCCAATCCATTAGCAGCAGTCATCGACTCAATAAATTTTGATTTACCGGTTCCTTCTATAAACGGAACAACACCTTTAATTGAGAATTTCTTCGTTCGGCAACAATACAAAGGCTGTAAAAGTGATCCAACTGAAGTCACTATTGAAATCAATCGAGCACCAGATGCTCGGTTTAGTTTACCAAATTTTTGTATAAATAGGCCTGAATCATTTACTGGGCCAATTGATACTTTAAATAGCTCAACTGCCTTTAATGTTTATAAGTGGACTTTAGGTGACGGTACAACCATTACTAAAAATAATGATCCAAGTATCACCCATACTTACACTGCCTTTAGTTCAAATCCTGTTGTGTTAGAAGTTACTAATAGCTTTGGCTGCATCCGCTCCGAGCAACAGAATCCAATAATTGGACAAAATCCAACTCCAGATTTTACATATTCCCTTATTTGTGAGGGAAATTTAACTCAATTAGTGGGAGTAGGTTCTGATGAGTTTGAGTGGGATTTTGGTGATTCCTCCCCTGGTACTTATATATCCAAAGGTCTAGCATTAGCAACTGTTCCCCTGCCAAATAATAGTGGCACGTATAAAGAACCAAGACATAAATTTGAAAGTTCGGATATCGATAATTCATCCGGTGTTTATAATGTTACACTTACTACCTATACAGCGTTGGGTTGTTCTAATTCAATAACCAAACCAGTAACAATTTTGGATACACTAATAAGAACTTCAAGTAATCCTTACAGAATGGAAAGTTTGGATGGCGGTATGGGATATTGGCGACTTGAGGATGTGAATGGTAACTCTACTTGGGAATTCGGTTCACCCACAAAGTCACTGCTTTCGGAATTAGAAGGCAATGCATGGACTACAGGCTTAGTGTCAGATTATGTTGCATTAGAAAAATCATTCCTTAACAGTCCTTGCTTGAATATTGAAGAAATAAACAGGCCTGTCGTTTCCATGAATATGGTTTTGGATACTGAATCTAAGCGAGATGGAGTTGTTCTTGAGTTTTCAAAAGATGGGGGTATAACCTGGTTTGCCGTTGGAGCAATTGACAATGGCTTAAATTGGTTCAACACTACTGGCTTCGGATTTGGAAATATCGGTAGCAGCGCATTAGGATGGTCAGGCCGGGCATCTTCTTTAGTTGATAATTTGGAATCAGACACACTTGTATTTGCAGTCAAGGCCTTAGATAATATTAGTAATTTAAGTGCCAGCGATAGAAGTAATATTCGGTTTCGATTTGTCTTTACCACAGATGAAAATAACCTACCCGATAATTTGGGTAATTCCGTTTATGAAGGGTTTGGTTTTAATAACTTGACAATCAACTCTAGAGACCGAATCTCTCTTGTTGAAAACTTCACGAATAATGGATCGACAAGATACGGTGATAACAACACAGTATTTACGACTACTATACCCAATACCGAAGTTGCCAAAATCCAATACCATGTAGGCTTTCCCAATACAGATTCGGAATATGAAGTGAATACTGTTGATCCTCTTGCACGGGCCGCCTATTATGGCATCCCGATGACCGATCAGCAAATTCCACGCAGTTATATTGATGGAATAAGCGATGGCCCATTAGACCCTAATAATAATGGTATTCCTAACCTTGCCAACTGGGCTACTACCCGGTTTAGCAAACAAAGCTTAAAGACCAGTGACTTTGATGTCAGCGTAGAATCATTAGATGCCACCGATAATAGCTACTTTAAAATCCGGGCTGTTGTTACTGCCAAAACGGATATTGGTGCGGCCAAACGTCCGGTGTTGCATCTTGCCGTAGTAGAGAAAACGGTTAATACTAATCGCTTTGTGTTACGCAAGCTGGTACCTAATGCAGTGGGCCATGTATTGCCAGTAAGTATGCAAGAAGATGATTTTATTGAAGTGATTGACAGCGTAAGAATTGAAAAACCACAGATAGATGTTACGGAGTTAGCACTGGTGGCTTTTGTACAAGATGTAAACACGCGGGAAGTTTTCCAGGCTGATCTTGATCTGAATCCTGCTTTCTTACCCGACCAACCTACTTTGGTTACCGCCATCGAAAACCTTTCCGAGCACATCACCATCTACCCTAACCCGGCCAATGAAAGTTTTGAAATTGAGTTGCCGTTTAAAGCCGAGCACCGCTTACTGGTTAACTTAATTGATCCGGTAGGTCGCGCAGCCCAACAACTCTACTTTGAAAAAGGTGAACAAACTAAAACCGTAAACACCCAACACCTGGCACAAGGAATTTATGTGGTGCAGATTGGTTCGGGTAAAACGGGGGTGGTAAGAAAGAAGGTGATGGTGGTGCATTAAAGAAAGTCCTTAGTTAGTCTTTAGTAAAAAGTTTAGAGTTGTACCGGCTTTAAGCTTTTATTAAAGACTAACGACTAAAGACTTATGACTTCCCATACTTCACCAAAAACTCCTCTGCCCGCAACACTTCAATTTTAGAGAAAGCGAAATCGGCTATGTCCTCGGTAACTAAACACGCGCAGCCACTTTGCGCTGCTGCGTAGTATTCAAGTCCATCTTCAAAGTCGGTAATATTTTTGTTCGCCAGCGTTTGTGTTACCACTTCGGCATCCACGGAAGCAATTCCGATTTTGCTACACAACACCTGCATCTTTTTTAACGCTCCCGCCCGGCCCGATTTCTTCTCAGCAAAATAAAATGCAATGGTCAGGCTGATGGGCGATGTGTATAACTTAAATGCCGCATGGTCGGCTAAGCTTAAAAGTTTGGCGGCATACGGAAATACCGGATACTCCTTGTTGAGTACAGTTACCAGAATATTGGCATCCAGAAAAACTTTCATTTTCTGGATTTCAGAAATTCATTGCGTAACGATTTACGACCACGCCTGCGGGATTTGTATTCAGCGGCACCTTCGGCTACCTGGTTTACCCAATCGGAAATAGTAAGCTCTTCCAGATTGGTGTAGGCCTGATGGGTGATTTTATCGTACAAAAATTCTGTTAAGCGCGATAAACTCATGTTATGTTTATCGGCAAACTTCTTGGCGCGCTCAATTACAGCTGCATCAAAACTTAGAGTCACCTTTACATCCATAACCGGTAATTATACTACAAAAATATAAAATCTATACGTATAATCAGGTTACTAATTGAATGTTTACTCCATCCAAGCGCTAAGCATTAGCCAGGTTCAAAACATGTAAGAGTTGCATCCTCAAAAACCTTAAAATCAATTCAATTTCAAAGATTTTATCTTTAAGAAAGTGAGTTTAAAATGTAAGTTTCTTTGGTTAATTTCAACGTTTTAAAGTAGTACCAAACTTCGCATGTTAGTATGGAAATGTTCCTGAAAGCCGATACCTGGCTGGCCTTAGTTACCCTGTGTTTTCTGGAGATTGTACTCGGCATCGACAACATCATCTTCATCTCCATTGTCTCCAACAAACTACCGGAAGAACAACGGCCAAAAGCCCGCAATGTGGGGCTCGCATTGGCTATGGGTGTGCGCATTGTGTTGCTGCTCTGCATTACCTGGATTATCGGGTTTGTAGAACCACTCTTTACTATTCCCGCCAACTTTCTGATTAAGCACGACATGGCGTTTAGCGGTAAAGATTTAATTCTTGGCTTTGGTGGTTTGTTCCTCATCGCGAAAAGCACCTTAGAGATAAACCATGAAATGGAAGGCGATGATGAAGAGGAAAGTGGAATAGGAAAAGCCGCGGTAGTAACATTTGGTGGAACCATTTTTCAGATCATTCTACTTGATATAATTTTCTCATTCGATTCTATTCTTACAGCAGTAGGTATTGTTCCGCCCGAGCAGGTAGTGATTATGATTATTGCCGTTATTGTGTCCATCATTGTGATGATGTTCTTTTCAGGCGCGATCAGTACGTTCATCAAGAACCACCCGTCAATGGAAGTTCTTGCGCTGGGCTTCCTGATTTTGATTGGCTTTACGTTGTTGTTAGAAGGCTTGCATCAGGAAATCCCGAAAGGATATATTTATTTTGCCGTTGCCTTTTCGTTGCTGATTGAGTTTACCAATATTCGGGTGCGTAAAAGACGTAAGGCTAAATCAAACCCGGTTAAGTTGAACAAAGGGTATGATGACAAAGAATTGGAAGAGGCCGTTAAAGAATTGAACAAATAGTATGAGCACAACCGAAAATGATCCTCGGTATCCCATTGGTAAATTCGCACCACAGCCTTCACATACAGCATCAGAAATTGCAGCTTGTATTGAACAAATCCGGCTGCTGCCACTAAAACTGGAAGCAGCAATTGCAGGTTTAACCGATAGCCAATTAGATACACCTTATCGCGAGGGCGGCTGGACGTTGCGCCAGGTTGTGCATCATGTAGCCGATAGCCACATGAATGCTTACATCCGCATTAAGTGGACCATCACAGAAGCTACGCCTACTATTAAAGCCTACAACGAAAAACTTTGGGCCGAAACACCTGAGGTATCGCTCTCACCAACAATTTCACATGCGTTGATTCAGGCCTTACATCATAAGTTTACGTTGCTTTTGGAAAGCTTGCAGCCTGAAGAATTACAAAAAGAATTTGTCCACCCCGAAACACAAAAGCGGGTAGCCATTCATAATATGATTGCGCTTTATGCGTGGCACGGGGCGCATCATACTGCACACATTACCGAACTCCGGAAAAAGCTGAACTGGTAATGCTGGCTTATCAGGCACCGGCTATACTCTTTAACAAACACCTTGAAACCATTTACCCGGCTCTGTTGCGCTCGGTAAAAGACGTTAGCTATACCCGCGAACGCATCACTACACCGGATAACGACTTTCTGGATTTGGATTGGCTAAAAGGCGGTTCAAAAAAATTAATTATCATTTCGCATGGATTGGAAGGCAATAGTACGCGTGCTTACGTACAAGGTATGGCGCGTGTATTTTTTGATCAGCAGTATGATGTGCTGGCCTGGAACTATCGCGGATGCAGTGGTGAAGTAAATAAACAAGTTAGGTTTTACCACAGTGGCGCAACTGACGATTTGCATGTGGTAGTACAACATGCCGCGCAACGCTACGAACAAATCCATTTGATTGGCTTTAGCCTTGGCGGGAACCTGACGTTGAAATACCTCGGTGAGCAAAGTGTTAATCTTCCCGATCAGATAAAAGAATCGGTTGTGTTTTCAGTACCGCTACATCTGCACACCAGTTGTATGAACATTGAAACCAGTGCCCGTGGCATTTATGCTACTCGCTTTTTAAGAACCTTAAAACAAAAAGTGGCCGACAAAGCTCGACTCATGCCGCAGATTGATGTTCAGCATCTTGATCAGATTAATACCCTTCAGGATTTTGACGATGCTTACACTGCGCGCCTGCATGGTTTTGCCAATGCTATCGACTACTATGAAAAATGTAGCTCACTCTATTTTCTAAACGACATTGCCCGGCCAACTTTGCTGGTAAATGCGCAAAATGATCCATTTCTAAGTACCCGATGTTATCCGGTTTTAGCTGATCATAAATTTTTAAAAACGGAATACCCGAAACGCGGTGGCCATGTAGGTTTCGCACAGTTTAATAAAAATGGGGTATATTGGAGCGAACTGCGCGCATTGCAGTTTATTCAGGCAGGCACATGATAGAACGGTACACCATTCATTCTCCTTTTCAGCAATTGGCTAACCGCTTTGGCATTGAAGAATTGCCCGGTTATAAACCTTATTATAATGCAGCAGCTGGCAAATTGCTTCCGGTGATTACTCATCAAAGTCCACAAGGGTTTTCTTATTTCTATTGGGGCACCGATCCGCAATGGATAAAAAATAAAACTGTGGCTGAACGCATCATCAACACGCGCGTAGAATGGATTCAGGAAAAACCCATGTTGCGCAAAGCATTAATGCGCTACCGATGTTTAATTCCGGCCAACGGATTTTATGCCTGGAAAAAGATTGGTAAAAAATCGGCAGTGCCTAAATTATTTACGCCCAAGCTTACGGTCTCCTTTGCGGGACTCTGGGAAGAGTACGATGATTCGGATGGCAATGCCTATCATACTTTTTCAATGCTCACCATGCCGGCTAATGCAACGGTTTCATCCGTTACCGATAGAATGCCCGTGATCTTTAATCGCGAGCAGGAATTGATGTGGCTGAATCCAAACGCAACTGAAGTACAACTGCTGGACTTAATTAAACCTTATCCGGAAAATGATCTGGCGAGTCATACGGTATCACCAGCAGTATTTACACCTGAGTTTGATAAGCCTTCACTCCTGCTGCCTGCACCCGCAGCCGATCAACACGGGAATCTGACATTGTTCGATTGATCTGTTTTTGCCACCAACCTGCCTGACAGCAGAAAGGGGCGCTAAGACACTAACTCCTTTGGGGATCATAATCATTAAACTTTAGGGCTTGGAAATTGATAGGTCCAGTTAAGAGCCGTAGGCTCGAAGCATTCTGTAACAACGGATTTTAATCCGTTGATTAAACAATGAGTTAAAAAAGTTGAGAGCCATGGGCTCGGTGCATCATTAATCTTAGAAAATGTTCCGTGCCGATGGCACTCTTAAATAGTGGCGAGACCGACAGCGGATTAAAACCCGCTGCTAAAATATCAAGCGAGCCTCTGGCTCTTAATGATGACAATAGCTAATAGACGGGGAGCGATAAAGTTATTTCCCTTGCTAACAACAACCTTAATCTTTCGCGGCTTAGTGCTTTAGAGAATCTTTTGTGGCAAATGGTTCTCATTCAAACCCATCATCCTCTTCCTTCTTCTTATCATCCTGCTTTTCGTCCGGTTTAGTTTTATCGGCTTTGGGTTTTTTCTTGAACAGTCCACCTAAAAGTTTCTTCTTAGGTTTAGGTTCAGTTTGTGTTGAGTCAGGCTGTGCATTGCTAACCGTTAAGCTGTCGGTGAGTTGCTTCTTCTTGTCTTTCTTCTTAAACAGATTTTTAAAGAATCCTCCTTTGGCTTTCTTATCCGATTTTTTCTTCGCGGCTTGTACTTCACCTTCTTCCATCATAGCAGCCCGCACATCGGGAAGCACCAATACATCGCGGAAGTACCACAGGTAAGCATCCTGATCGAGGTTATACTTTTCTTTTGTCTTGGTTATCGCGTAAGCTGAATCGGCTGTCTGTTTTGGTTTGGTGCTGCTACCTATTAAGGTAGTATCAGAAATACTACGTGCAGCACTATCCAGCTCAGCTGCAATGTCAAGCGAATCGGTTTCCTTCTTTGGATACACCGGCTTCATTTCTACCGTGCGCAATGCCTTTAAAGCTTGCTTGTAAGTCTTTTCGGGGAGCAACAGATACCGGTCTTTTTTTACCCTGCGCACGTGCGGCAAAGCCGGGCCGGGTAAACCATCACTCTTTTTCCAGGTAGAATCCCGGGGTGGCAGCGTTATGGTTTTACTGTTTGCAGAAGCCAGTACCTCGCGTGGTTGCGTGGTGCTTTCGTTGTAATAAACAAACTTCTCTTTGGCAGTGGGCTTATCATAAATAAACGAACTCTGATACGCAGGGCAAATCAGGCGCTGGGTACAGGACCCCAGAACCAGCAGGATGGATACACCTAAGAATAAAGCCCGGATCATTCCAATAGCGACATTCGCAATCAACAAAATTAATTAATTAACCCAAGTAATCCACAGCATGTAAGGATTCTAACACCTCTGTAATTTACTGAAAATCAACTTAAAGCGTCTTAAGTTCAGCCTTTACCTTTGCGGGAAGACTGGCCACTACCAGATTATAGGAATTATCGATCCAGGTTTTAACCAGCTTATCGGGCAAACTGCCATCCATCAGCACCGTATTCCAATGTTTTTTATTCATGTGATAACCCGGCTGCACGGCCGGATATTGCTCCCGTAATTCCGCGGCTAGCTCCGGATCGCACTTCAGGTTTATACTTTCAAAAAGCGTTACATCGGCTAGGGCAAACATTTTGCCCATCACTTTATACACCAGCGTTTCTTCACCAAACGGAAACTCCTCGGTAACGCCACGCTTCGCCAGGCAATAACTTCTGAATTGTTCTACGTTCAAATGAAACGCTTTAAGATGAGGTATAGTACACCTACTAAAAAAATGGCAATGGAAATTTTGTTGATGCCATGCATCATTCTGATGTTGATGTTGGAAGGCCGTGAAGGATCTTTTTTGCGGAAGAAATAACCGCCCACTTCTCCTAACGTAAAGAACTCGCGTATTGAAAGTTTCTTCTTCTCTCCGGTTGTTTGCTTTTCCATGTTGTTATTGATTTACGGATTGAGGCTCAATCCAATTATTATCTTCCTGAATAAGTCCGATGAGTGCATCGACTGCTTGTGGCGTAGGCACATTGCGTTTCACTACTTCTTTACCACGATATAACGTTATCCTTCCGGGACCCGAACCTACATAGCCGTAATCAGCATCGGCCATTTCACCCGGGCCGTTTACAATGCAACCCATAATCCCGATTTTAATTCCTTTCAGGTGACTGGTGCGTGAACGAATTTTAGCAGTAGTCTCTTGCAGATCAAATAAAGTTCTTCCGCATGAAGGACAAGAAATGTATTCAGTTTTAGAAATGCGGGTACGCGTGGCTTGTAAAATTCCGAATGCGGTTTCGTTAATCATCTTATCTGAACCAGAACGTTCAGCTGCAATGAATACGCCATCCCCTAATCCATCAATCAACAACCCGCCCATATCGGTAGCGGCATAAAGTTGTAGTTGATCGGATTGTAGATCGGCATACGCGCGACCAATAATTACCGGCACATTGCACCCGCGGTTAATCAATTCAATAAATAATCTACGCTGTTCGGCAAGACCATGATCGTTGTAGGTATCAATCAAAAGAACGGCCGTAGAATCTGCTTTTATCGCGGCAATAAATTCATCTGAAATATCTTTCAGTTGGGTGTAAATAAAATTGAGTTGTGTTGAGCGCTCCACCCCAGCCAGATAATCTTTAGGAATAATGAACGGATAGCTACGAGCTTTATTTTTTTCGTTCAACCAGGTGCTATGATTATAAATAAACCCAAGCGTACCAGGAATTTCAAAGTCAACCGTTTTATCGCCCAGAAAAATATAATCGCAGGCCATATCAGTAATGTTCCATTTATCTAAGGGAACTGAATACTGATAACCCAACGCAAACAACGAGGCTGCTGTTATTTTTTCTTTGGCTGAGAAATCGGCAATTACCCGCGGCACCTGATGCCCACCAATGTTTAACACTTCGTGCGTTGCCCTGCGCGTATAAACATACGGGTTGATTGGATTCTGTGTGATCTCTGGAATTGAATAAGTTGTTTTGCGCGTAGTGTACCGATCGGCCAGCATTTTGGCCACGGGTACTTCGGCTTCGGGTTCTTCCGTTAACGATACGCGAATGGTATCACCTAAACCATCTTCCAGTAAGGTTCCAATTCCTACCGATGATTTGATACGACCATCCTCGCCATCGCCTGCTTCGGTTACACCAAGATGTAAAGGATAGGGTTGGAAATTTTCTTCCTCTAATTTTTGCACCAACAACCGGTACGCTTGCACCATTACCTGCGGATTGCTGGCCTTCATTGACAACACAATGTCGTAGTAGTTCAAATCTTCGCAGATGCGCAGAAACTCCAACGCAGATTCCACCATACCCAGTGGTGTATCGCCATAGCGACTCATAATGCGATCGGAGAGCGAACCATGATTGGTGCCAATACGCATGGCCGTGCCATACTCCTTACAAATCTTTACCAGTGGCGTAAACTTCTCGCGGATGCGTTCCAGTTCGGCCTGATACGTAACATCGGTATATTCAATTTCCTCGAAACGTTTTTTATCGGCATAGTTGCCGGGATTAACGCGCACTTTTTCAACAATACGAGCAGCAAGTTCTGCGGCATTGGGTGTAAAGTGGATATCCGCGATAAGCGGAACTTCATATCCGCGCAAGCGTAATTCTTTTTTTATCTCAGCCAGGTTCTGGGCTTCTTTAATGCTGGGTGCCGTAATGCGCACATACTCGCAACCTGCTTCTACCATGCGAATGGTTTGTTCAACCGAACCTTTCGTATCCATCGTATCGATGGTAGTCATCGACTGAATCCGAATAGGGTTATCGCCACCCATCGGAACACCGCCAATGTTTACCACGCGGGTTTTTCTGCGGTTGTAACTTACCAGACTATCGCAATATTGTTTTACCTGAACCAGATTCACAGCCTAAGATTTAGTAACAAAGTTAACCCTTTGGCAATAGGTTTTGTTTTACCTCAACGCCTAAATATCACCCAACTGCGGACGAATAAGTAACTCTTCTACCACGCTATGTGGCGAGAGCGACCAGGCCGAAAAAACTGCCTCGGCCACATCTTCTGGCTTCATAAACCGGCTATCGGGTAACCCAGAACCAGCCCAGCTATCGGTTTTAGTGGCACCGGGCAAAATCGCGGTAACGCGCACCCCGGCAGGTTTCAATTCTTCGCGTAGCACTTTCGAAAAGCCCAGCAAGGCAAACTTGGAGATGGCATAAGAACCGCCATTTGGGTAAGCTTTTATGCTGGCAATAGAGCACATGTTAAAAATATGGCCTCCGGTTTTAATTTGATTACTCAGTCCGCGGGTGGTATAGTACGCGCTGTACAAATTGGTTTCAATCATGCTTTCGAGGGTTCCGGAAGGTTCGTCCAGTACGGAGCCGGGCACAAAATATCCGGCATTGTTCACCAGCACATCAACCGGGCGATTTAGATCCGCTATCGATTTACAGAAAGCAGCCACTTGTTCTACATCGCGCATATCGGCTCTGAACGCATACGCCTTAACCTGAAGTTGTTCCATTTCAGTTTTAAACCGGGCCAGGTGTTCTTCGTTTCGGCCACAGGTTGCTACATCAAAACCGGCCGCGGCAAAACGCTGTAAAATTGCCCGGCCAATACCTTTGGTGCCTCCGGTTACTACTATCAGTTTGTTCATCGGATTTGTCTTATCTTTGGGCAATATAGCATTAGAACATTTCTGCATGAAGGGTTTTGGCCGGTACGTTATCTTCTTAAGCTCGTTAGTAGTACGCAGGGAGACTTTCAAAACTTACTACACACTTACGCTTGAGGAATGCGTACAGATCGGGCTAAAATCCATTTTACTTTTCATGTTGGTTTCCACCTTTATGGGTGCGGTAACTACCCTGCAAACGGGCGCTAATCTGGTGAGTCCATTCGTTCCGCGCTTCATCATTTCGAACGTGGTACGGGAGATGACCATTTTGGAATTGGCTCCTACTATTATGGCAGTAATCTATGCCGGCAAAGTTGGCTCCAGTATGGCGGGCGGTCTGGGCACCATGCGCATTACCGAACAAATTGATGCGCTTGAAGTAATGGGTATAAACGCAGCTTCGTATCTGGTGCTTCCCAAAATTGTTGCTTCTATTCTGATGTACCCCTTGTTGGTAATTGTAGCTGCAGTTTGTGCGCTTATGGGCGGCTACCTGGTGGGTACCTTAACGGGATTGTTAACTCCAACCGAATATGTGTATGGAATCCGGTATGCGTTCAATCCGTATTTTATCACGTTTGCACTGATCAAGACTTTTGTGTTTGCATTTTTGATTAGTACGATTTCGTCTTTTAAAGGCTACTATACACAGGGCGGTGCACTTGAGGTTGGTATTGCCAGTACACAGGCCGTAACTTCCAGCATTATTGCGATTTTGTTAGCTGATTATTTTCTGGCATACCTGCTGATCTGATTTTATGATTAAGATTAAGGACATATCGAAATCTTTTAGCGATAAGCAAGTGCTTGCCGGAATCAGTGGCGAGTTTGAAAAAGGTAAAACGAACTTAATCATAGGCTCGAGTGGTACCGGTAAAAGTGTGTTATTAAAATGTATTGTGGGTTTAATTCAACCCGATACAGGCAGTGTCTTTTTCGATCTGCGAAATTTTACAGAAGCGGATAAAGAAATGAAATCCGACATCAGGCGCGAGATCGGGATGTTGTTTCAAGGCGGTGCATTATTCGATTCGAAGAATGTTCAGGAAAACGTTATGTTTCCGCTCGACATTCTAACTAAAATGAGTCCGGCAGAAAAAATTGAACGCGTAAATTTTTGTTTAAAGCGCGTTGGCCTGGAAGGCGTCAATAAAAAAATGCCTTCCGAAATAAGTGGTGGTATGAAAAAACGCGTAGGCATTGCCCGCGCAATTGTAAACAATCCTAACTACTTGTTTTGCGATGAACCTAACTCTGGCCTCGATCCGCAAACATCAATTCTAATTGATGAGTTGATTATGGAAATAACGCACGAGTTTGACATTACTACGGTGGTTGTTACCCACGATATGAACTCGGTGTTGGGGATAGGCGAAAAAATTATGTTTTTGTATAAAGGAAATAAATTGTGGGAGGGTTCTAATAACGATCTCATTCACTCGGGTGTAAAAGAACTGGATGACTTTGTTTTTACCAACAAAGTGATGCGCAGTTTGAAAGACAAAGCTTAAAGCACCGGAAACTCCACGTAAAACTTTGTGTTGCCGGGTTCTGATTCGAACCAGATTTTTCCGCCACTCAATTCAATGCCCTGCCGCGCAATAGCCAACCCAAGTCCTGAGCCCGATTTTTTTGTAGTGAAGTAAGGAATAAAAATTTTATCGTGAAGATCGTTTGGAATACCGGCACCATTATCGTGAACTACAATTTGTACGCTCGATTCAACACGCTTCAACTCTACGTTTACATGAGGCGGAGTACCACCAGCTTGCAAGCCATTTAAAATCAGGTTCGAGAAAATTCTGTCTAACAATTGCGGATCGCCATTTACAAACGCAATGGGTTGATCACACTTAAATTCTACTTTACCACCTTCGTAAGTGCTGTATAGGGTTACAGTTTTATTCAGCAATGCCACTAAATCCAGTTTTTCAAGAATGGGTGCTGGCATCCGTGCAAAGGCGCTGAACGATGAAGCTATTTCATTCAGTATTTCAACCTGATTGAGTAGCGTTGTTACAGATTGCTTCGCCCGATCTTTTTCTAAGGTATCTTTCGCTAACCACAACTGCATTTGTTGCAGCGTTAGCTTCATAGGTGTGAGTGGGTTCTTAATTTCATGCGCAACCTGCCGCGCAATTTCGCGCCAAGCACTCTCCTTCTGGCTGCGCGATAATTCAATTTTACTTTGCTCCAGATTCTCAACCATTTTATTATACTCATTCACCATCAACCCAATTTCATCGTTCGATTTCCATTCGAGTTGCTTGTTGCCGGTTAACGTAGTGTTACTTAAGGTTCGGGTAATAAACCGCAATGGGAATGTAAGCGACTCCACCACATAAAACGAAAGCAGCGAGAACAAAATGAAGATAAGTGTAAACACTGTAAGGATATTAGCCAACACAGTAATCTGTGTAGCATCCAGCGATTGTGCCGACTCGAAGAATGGCAAGCTAATCACACCCAGAATATCCGAAGTTTCGGGTGAGCGCAACGCAAAAAAGGCATTGTTAAAATTCAACAAACCAATTTTGTCGTTCAACACAAAAGCGATGTCTCCAGTTTTAAATACGCGCTCCCATGCGGTGCGATTCATTAAACCAGAAGAAAGTAAACCTTCGGCAATAGCAGGTTGGCTTGACGCAACCATCATCCCCTGCTTATCGAATACAGAGATATCTACATCAGCAAACCGTGCGGCCGCACCCAGCCCATCATCTAATCCGGTTCGGTTCTCTTCAGTACTTTGGGTATAACTCGCCAATGCTGGTAAAAGATTTTCGCCTAACACCCGCGCTTTGCTCAGATACTCCTGTGTGAGTTGAACTTCGGCAGAACGCGATACGCGGTTTAAGGTAGTAACAGCCACTACCACTAATGGTAAAGCAAAGGCCAGATAAATGTAAAGTTGAATCCGCGTGGCGTAGTTAATACTGCTTCCGGTTACCCACGATTTAATTCCATAACCAACCAATACAAGGGCAATCAAACATACGTATGCTACAAAAAAGAACGAGAAGTTAGTCAGCACAAAAAAGTATGGATACGTGCGCGAAGTTACCACTGCTACCTGACCGGCATCGTCCTCTACAGCTGTGTGGATAAATCCATTCTTTCTAATTCCATAATTGAAGAGTTGAGACTCTTTCAGTAAGTCCAAATTAAAATCGCGCTCATAATTAAAGTTTCCAAAATTACTTTGAATCTGGCCATCAGCTATAAAAGCAAAACTTTTATCCCGGTTCTCAAAGTATTCAGCAAACCGGCTATCTACCAGCAATTCCGGATAAACACTTTGTGGTATGGTACGCTTAAGCGAAAGATCCAACACGGCATACCCCACAACCTGGGTTGCACGCAAAACAGGAATAACAACCAGATAGCGCTTACCGGTTTCAACCGAAGCAGAGCGAATAAAATAAATACCGTCATACTCTGTAGCATATTGGGCATTATCGATTTGTTGATTCCACTCCGACCAACGATCCATCGAAAGTTCGTCCAATGGTTCCTTCTGTGGAGTAAACAAATGCACTTGCAAATCGTACCGATCGAAATAAGAACTGAGGTAAACTTGTTTTATTTTTTGTCTCGCTGCTGATCGACTCAAAAATGGACTGGCCATTCGCGATTGAATAAATGCATCTGTACTAATGCGCTTGCGACTTTCGTTCAGAAGATATTCCGCCATTACATCGCGATCAATCAGGTAACTGGCCGCAAATCTGAATTGCGATTCAATTTTCTCTTCTTCCGAGAAACGCATAATACTCCACGCGCTCTGCGCTCCAAACGCAAGCAACGCAAGAAAAAAATACAAGAATGAAATAAATGCGCTCTTGCGGATTAAACTCAGTTTAGTAAGATGCAGTGTGGCAAAGTAAGGCACCGCAATCGCAACTGTTATCCAATAGTTTCTTTCCAACAGAATAAAATAACCAATGAAAAGAATAAGTGCGATGCCGAGCGTTATCAAGAAACTACTTGTGGATTGATTTAATGTTTTGGACAACCGGATAAAAACATGCGTAAAGAAAAAACCGCTGATGGTGCCCAGCAACAACGAGAAAAATGCCAATGCCCGTAAGGTACCTATCGATAGCGTGCGGGTTATATCCAACGAAATTGAAGAGTTGTGAAAAATGGTTTCGATAAAGAGGAAAGGATACAGAAATGAAAAGAGTGCAGCGAGTAAGAGTGCTACGCTAACTAATTTCTTAATTCCTTCCTTTGGAGTTTGAACTATTGACTGCAGCATGCTCCAACGTGAGTACGTAAAAAAACCATAACCGCAGATTAACAAAATACCCAGCGAGTTTAGTAGAAGATCGCCCACCGAGGCATTGTAAGTAGAGGAAGCAAACTCCTGCGGACTAAAAATTGGAGTTGGCCACCAGCGCGCAGGAAAATTAAGTTCAACCATTAAAATCCGGATCACCACAAACGCAAATGCCATCAACACAAAAGCAGACGCATATTTTTTTTGTTGATGAAGGTTTTGAATAAACTCGATAAGGATGAGAATTATTGAAATGAGAACCCCTATTCCAAAAATTAAAGTCAACACCTGAGTTCCGGCATTAGCTAGTAAACTCACTTTAAACAGGGGTTGGTCATTGAACGCAATTAATTCTCCAGTCGAAAACTCCGATGGAAATACCCGAACCTGATACTGCTTAAACACCGCTTCGTTAAGTTGTGCGGGCAAATACCGATTGGCAATTGGGTATCGCCTCACCAGCGGTAACATGGATAGCAATTCTTCATTTGTGTTCAACGCCTGCCTGATGACAATAAAATCGCCCAATGATGTTTGCCAGAATTGCATAGCGCTTGTATCTGCAATGATGCGGGCATCCGGAGCAAAGTCGGTAACACTCCACGCATTCAATTCACCGTTGTGAATTAGGTAATGGGCACCGGTTAAAGCAGACCAGGTTAAGGTTTTTTCGGTTTTGATTTTTGTAGCTTCATTTCGGAGGTCAGTAAGCTCGGTGTTAAGATTTTCAGAAATCTCTTCGGCAAAATTATTACCTCGGTTTTGATAAAAGCTTTCGCTAATCAGGCAGCCGGCAAAGCATCCGATAAGAATAATAAATACCCATGCTTGCCTCTTAAACATTGGTGTACGGTTTCTTAAAAATAAGAAATCCCGTTAAGAATTGGGCTTGTGACCACCAAACCAATAAAGCCACAGCACCCGCGAAAGGCGAAAACTGAGTGGAGAAAATAATACTGCGCCCGCAACTAATGCAACCCCATAAATCCAGTCGGCAGGATTTACCAAAACATAAAGTGCTAACCACACGGCAACCATAATGGCTACTGTGAAGGCATAACTTATAAATAGAGCTCCGAAGTAAAAGCCGGGTTCCGGATTGAATGAAGCATTACAAACCGGGCACTCGCTGTGCATAGTCGCGAAATGAGAAACCTTACTTAAAGGGTATTTGAAGATATCGCCTTTGTGGCAACGTGGGCATTTACCCAACCAGATTCTATTAAGCGTATTCGTTGCGTTTGGCATTTTTACTGGTTCGGTACCAAAAGAAAGCAATGAGAGAAATAATCAAATAAGGAGCCGCAAAGAGATATAAAATTCCAAAGTTAATTCCGGCTGCAATTCCGATGTCGCCATTACTTACATTGTTTTCTAATTGAGTACGGCACATGGCACACTGCGCATTTGATTCCACCTGAATCAGCACCAAGCATAGCAAGAATGCTGCTACCCGAAAAACTGTTTTCATCTTATGCATAATACGGACTAATCATAATGTAAACAATAACACCGGTTATGGCTACATACAACCACAGCGGGAATGTAAATTTAGCCAACGCTTTATGTCTTTCAAAATTACCCGATAACGCCCTTGAGAACGTAAATAATACAAAGGGCACTACTATTACTGACAAGATGATGTGGCTGATAAGAATGATGTAATAAAAAGTTCGCCAACCGCCTTCGCCACCATATGCAGTAGAATCACTGGTCATGTGATACAACACATACATCACCAGAAAAGCTGCTGATAAACTCATACAGATTTTAATCAGTACTTCGTGCAGTTTACGTTTCTTACGTTCAATAGCAATTACTGCTGCTATCAGCAACACAGCCGTTAAGCCATTGGTAGTAGCATAAATGGGTGGTAAAAAACTAAAATCGTAACCTGGTATTTTTATTCTGAACAATGCAGCAATGGCAAGGGGCAACACAATTGAAAGTGCAACAATCAATTTATGGTAAGGTGATTTGGTGCTTTCGGACATGCGTTAATATTGCTTTAATAAAATTCGTATTTCAACTAATAGTCGATCCGATTCTTCGCGCGAGGCCGGTGAATAATACCCGCGAATCTGACCTTGCTCATCAATCAAAACTGCCGTCCACGGTTTCTGCAATAAGAAGGCACAATCTAACCAGCTCGCCCAACGTGCATCTGATTCAGGAAAGACCACCGAAAAGGAATCGTTCAACTCCGATTTTAACCGACTTAGATTTCGCTTTACATCGGTTGATGAATCCGCAACCACAAGTATGGGTTTATTGGCTGTGCGGATAACTTGTAGCACAGAATCCACCACCCGATACGGAGTTGGATAATTGCCACAAGCAGCCGGAGCATCCGTTACTCCGGTTTCGTAATACACCGGAATATTAAATTCATTCTTACCAAACTTCCGTAGAAACACGAAGATGAGTCCCGGTAAGAGCAGCGCTAAAAAGAGATAAATAAATTTTCTGGACATTAATCAGGTAACATAAAAATCCCGCACATGCGGGATTCTCAATGACAGAGTATTTTACGAGAGACCGTTTATAAATCGTTATTGAAATACCGGCATTTTAATTCCCTCGTAAACAAATGCCACCAACATCCACACGATGAAGATGATGGGAATCAGGATTGACCAGAACAATACTTTTACCTCGTAGCGCAAGTGCATAAACTCACCTACAATGTAGGCTGCCTTTACAATTGTTAACCCAACAAACACCCAAACCCGAAGTTGTTTGTATTCGTGGGGCACGGTAAAGGCGATGATAAATTCTATAACCGTAATTACCAACAGGTATAGAGCTACCGTCCATAATTTTTTGATCTTCGCCTTATCGGGCGGAAGAACAGTAACTTGTGGTTCGTGTGCGTGGTGTGCCATAGTTATACAAGATAGAAGAACGTGAATACAAATACCCAAACCAGATCTACAAAGTGCCAATACAAACCAACCTTCTCTACCATTTCATAATGGCCTCTGCGCTCGTACACACCTGTAACAGTGTTATAATAAATCAGGAAGTTTAGCATCACTCCGCTAAACACGTGAAATCCGTGAAAGCCTGTAATGAAGAAGAAGAAATCCGCAAAAGGTTGCGGGCCGTATTGATTGATTTTAAGATTTGCCCCGTAAACTTCTTTCGTTATCCATTGTCCGTTAACGAAATCCTTCACTATGGTAGGCGAATCAGTACCAACAATAAAGTGTGTCCACTCCCATGCCTGACAGGCTAAGAAAGTTGCTCCACCAATGATTGTCCACAACATCCATTTCTCAACTGCTTTGCGATCCATTCTATGACCGGCTTCAACAGCCAATACCATCGTAACCGAACTCATGATCAGAATAAACGTCATGATACCCACAAACACCAACGGCAATTCATAGCCATGTAGAAAGGGAACGGCTTCAAATACTTTTTCAGGAACGGGCCAGTATTCTGTTGAGAAAGTAAAGTCCTTAACAGCTCCAGGAAAAATCGTATGCGAAGAACGAACCAGTCCGTAAGTAATCAGCAACCCCGAGAAAGTGAATGCATCTGAAAGCAGGAAGAACCACATCATGAGCTTGCCATAGCTGGCACCCATGGGCGATGTTCCGCCATCCCAAACGCTCTTTCCGGTTACTGCAGTGGCTGTACTATGTGCCATAATCAGGTATTAGGTTTTTAACGATACAATAATAGAAATACGAACAAATATAGCCAAAGTCCGCCCAAAAAATGCCAGTAAGTGGTACACATTTCTATGCTAACGAGGCTTTTTGAATGGACTTTGTTATCTAACGAAGCCTTAAGAATTATTAAAAGAAAAACTATCGAACTTATAATGTGTGCCGCATGCACTCCTGTTAACACATAAACAAAAGATCCTGAAGGATTCCCCACCCAATAAGCCTTTAGAGCTACAAGTTCCACCCATCCTTGCCATTGAAGGGCCAGAAATGTTATCCCCAAAACAGTGGTAATGATTACCATTAATTTAAGTATCCCAAGGTTATCTTTTTTAGCCGACCAGTATGCCCACTGCATGGTGATACTGCTAACCAGAATTACAATGGTTGAGATGGTAAACACCGGTGGCATATCGAAATACACCCAATTACCTTCTGCTTCGCGCACAATGTAGGCCGAGGTAAATGCCGCAAATAGCATGAACACACTGCCCATAAAAATCCACATCCCAAATTTACGGGGCTCCATCGCCAACGGCTTGGCTGGCTCTTCTACTATCTTAAAATCTCCGGTTGTTATATTATCCATCGCCACATTAAATTTTATCCAACAAATACGCAATCTGCACTACCGGCAGGTAGATAAAAGATCCAAACATTATTCTTAACGCTGACTGGCGGCTTCCTGTTTTCATTAACGAAAAGGTCTGCGCAAAAAAAGCTGCCCCACAAATAGTAGCTACCACTGCCGAGTAAATTCCAGTTATACCAAAAGTTGCTGGTAACAATCCTAACGGAATTAAAAACAAGGTATAAACCATTATCTGAATGGCGGTGTTCAAGTCTTTTCCCCCACCCGATGGCAGCAGTTTAAATCCGGCTTTCTTATAATCATCATCGGCTACCCAGGCAATTGCCCAGAAGTGTGGAAACTGCCAGATAAATTGAATCCCAAAAATAATGATGGCTTCGTATGTAATAGAACCGGTAGCAGCTATCCAACCCAACAAAGGTGGCAAGGCTCCGGGTATTGCACCAACAAAAACTGCTATCGGGCCAACTTGCTTTAGCGGAGTATAGACAAAGCTATACAGCAACATCGAAATGATGGAAAGAACTACAGTAAGTGGGTTGGTGTAAATCCACAGAATAACCAAACTTGATATCAGACAGATGAGTGTAAAGATGGTTGCTTCACCTACCGTTAACCGGGCTGTTGGTAAGGGGCGATTTTGCGTTCGGATCATTAACGAATCCAGATCTTTTTCCAGAATCTGATTAATACTAACCGAAGCTCCCGATAACAGAAAACCACCCAACGTAAGCATGATAAGCACCTGCCAATCCATATTGCCGCGTGTAGCCAAACCGTAACCAAATGCACATGAAAAAGCTACCAGCAACGACAATCTGACTTTCAGTAATTCAACGAAAGCCCGAATCTTAACGCTTGTAGAGATAGTGGTTGTTGTAGTTATAGATTCTGGCATCTCAATTCGTTTTTAACCTCATTAACAACAAAAACTGGATGCCAAAAGTAAGCGTTGCCACCAGCAAATGTATAGGCTGAAGATAGGCAGGAACTGCAAAATAGGCCATTCCAATACCCGTAATCAGGGTGAGCAAAATTAGCAGAACAAGGGCAACTGGTAAAGGATTAGCGCGGCTTGTTTTGAATAATCTGTACACCAAAACCGCATGCACCAGCACCACAACCCACGAAAACGACCGATGTACCAGAAAATCTTTTCCAGCCTCCACAATCCATGACTCGCGGGGTAAAAGCAGTCCGGCAACACGATCAATGGCCGCCCGCACTTCAGTGCCTAGCAGCACTTGTACAATCAATAAAATCATTGCTATTACCAGAAGTAACCGGGTATATTTTGCGGCAGGTAGATGATTGGGTGTTGCGCTCTTTTCATAGAGCCAGATTAATAAACCAACCAGCACAAAGGCCATTAGCATGTGGATGGTAATAGTCCAGGAAGTAAGATTGGTGGACACTACAATAGAGCCAAACCAACCTTGTATGATAACCGTAATTAAAGTGGCCAACGAAATCCAGAACCACGACTTATGTTCTTTGCGCAGTCGGAAGCTTAATACAAACACGGCAATAATCAGAAACCCGATAATCACACCCACAATCCGATTCAAATACTCAATCCAGGTTTTGGCAACATTAAAATCGGCTTCAACCAGAATTGACTTATCGTTTAGAATGGCGTTGGCTGTTGACTCGAATCCGAAGACATTTAGGTAACGGGCAAACTTTTTATTCTTCGCCTCGCGAATAGCGGCAAACTTTTCTTTGTAATCAGCAGGAAGTTGATAGATAGATGTAGGTGGAACCCAAGAACCAAAACATTTCGGCCAATCGGGGCAACCCATACCGGAACCAGTGCTGCGTACTACTCCCCCTACTAATATTAAAAAATAAACAGCGACCAGTGTTATCAGGCAAAGCCTGTGAAAACGACTGGTCGCTGTATTCATCAACGCTTACGCGATTAATGCTTATTCTTTTCTACATCAATAGAACCGTTGTTAAGTTCCAATTTGATCAACTCATTTTCATGAGGCAGATTTGATTCCGGAGTTTCAGAGTATGGAATATGCTGTGGAATAAAATCTTCTTTCGCGCCAGGTTTGCTGTAATCGTAAGGCCAACGGTAAACAGTTGGAATTTCGCCAGGCCAGTTACCGTGTCCGGGATTGCGTGGTGTTGTCCACTCCAATGTAGTAGAGTTCCACGGGTTTGCCGGAGCAGCTTTACCTCTGAAAATGCTATAGATAAAGTTGAACAGGAAGATAAACTGCGCGCTCAAGGTTAAGATCGCGGCCGCACTTACCAGCATATTCAAGTCAGCAAAACCGCTAAAGGTTTCGAAGTTGGTCCAGCTGTAATACCTGCGTGGGAAACCTGCAATACCGATATAGTGCATCGGGAAGAACACCAGATAAACACCAAGGAATGTTAACCAGAAGTGGATGTAACCTAAACGTTCGTCCATCATACGGCCAAACATTTTAGGGAACCAATGGTACACACCAGCCACCATTCCAAAGAATGATGCGCTACCCATTACCAAGTGAAAGTGAGCCACCACAAAGTAGGTGTCGTGTAATTGAATATCGATAGCAGAATTACCCAGGAAGATACCGGTAATACCACCCGTTAAGAAAAACGATACCAGACCAATAGAGAACAACATAGCCGCTGTAAAGCGAATGTTTCCTTTCCACATTGTAGTAACGTAGTTAAAGATTTTAACTGCCGAAGGCACCGCAATAATCAGCGTAAGCAACGTAAAGATTGAACCAAGGAATGGATTCATACCCGTTACAAACATATGGTGCGCCCAAACTACAAAAGATAGAATGGCGATGAACAACATAGAGCCAATCATCGCTTTGTAGCCGAAGATCGGCTTGCGCGAGTTGGTCGCAATAATTTCAGAGGTAATACCTAATGCCGGCAATAACACAATATATACTTCAGGGTGACCGAGGAACCAGAACAAATGCTGGAACAAAATCGGGCTACCACCCTGGTTAGGCAATGCCTCGCCACCAATATAAATGTCAGATAAATAGAAACTGGTTCCGAAACTTCTATCGAAGATCAACAACAAAGCAGCTGCGAACAATACCGGGAAAGACAACACTCCAATAATAGCCGTGAAGAAAAACGCCCAGATAGTAAGCGGCAACCGGGTAAACGACATACCCTGCGTACGCATGTTAATTACCGTAGTAATGTAGTTGATACTTCCCAACAATGAACTTGCAATGAAGATGGCCATAGCCACCAACCACAACGTCATTCCTAAACCTGATCCTTGCATGGCTTGTGGCAAAGCGCTCAAAGGCGGATAAATTACCCAACCACCCGAAGCCGGGCCAGTAGAAATAAACAAAGAAGTAAACATGATTACACTCGATACGAAGAAGAACCAGTATGACAACATGTTCATGAAACCACTGGCCATATCGCGCGCACCAATCTGCAACGGAATAAGGAAATTACTGAATGTACCACTCAACCCCGCAGTAAGTACAAAGAACACCATGATGGTTCCGTGCATCGTAACCAAGGCCAGGTAAAATTCAGGATCAATTTTTCCTTCGGGAGTTAACCAACCACCTAAGATTGGTTTTAACCATGATAAATCTGCATCAGGAAAACCTAATTGCAGCCGAAACAATACAGAAAGAATTCCACCGATCAAGGCCCAGGCCATACCGGTAATCAGGAATTGCTTCGCGATTACTTTATGATCTTCAGAGAACACATAGTTTGTCCAGAAATTACCATGATGATGTTCATGCTCATGATCATCGTGGTGATGGGTTGATGTTTGTGGATGTATATCTATCGTTGCCATGACTTATAATATCTTAATTTAAGGTTACTGCCGGAGCTTCCTGAATAGCTTCTTTGCTATCAGCCGGAATTCCTGCCTTTACAATTGCTGCCTCGCGCTTTTCAGCAGGCACTTGTTTCAAGTAATCTGGGTTTTGTTTCAACCAGGCATCCTGAGACTTCAACCAATTCTCGTAATCTTCTACACTATCATGTACAAAAACTGGAAAGCGCATGGAGAAGTGACCTTTACCACAAATTTCAGTACAGGCCATTTCGTAATTGAAATTAGGATTACCCGTTTCAGAACGCATCTCAGCAGTTGACTTAGTAGGAATAAACTTAAATGTGGTATGCATACCCGGTACTGCATCCATTTTTACGCGGAAGTGTGGCAGGAACACGCTATGCAAAACATCTTTAGCGCGGATCATCAATTTAACTTCTTTGCCTTTGGGTAAATGAAGCTCTAATGACTTGAAATCGTCCCAACTATTCTCGCTGGCTAAGTCTAAACCAAATTCATTAGAGGCATCAATCATTTTATAATTATGATGACCTAACAGGTTGTCTTTACCCGGATAACGGGCTGTCCACAAAAACTGCTGCCCTATTACTTCAATTACCGCTGCATCTTTCGATGCTTCACCGGTAATATCGTTCCAGGCCCGAAGACCACTGAAAATCAAAAGGGCCAACACAATAGCCGGAACTACTGTCCAGGCAATTTCAAGTTTATGATCATCCGCAAAGAATTTTGCCTTCTTCCCTTTTTCGTAGCGGTATGTAAAGGTGAACCAGAACATCACAATAAAAATGATTGTAAAGGCCACTATAACTACGGCCATGGTTACCCACCACAGGTAATCAGTAACTTCTCCATGCTCAGAGGCTACCGGCAAGTTATACCCATCGAATGTAGCATATGAATACCAGAAGAAAGCCACAAGGCCTCCAATCATAAAAAACAAGAAGAGGTACGCGTTAATCGAATTCCATGATGACTCTTCATCTTCTTTTCCTTTTACCAGGCTTACCAGGTTTCCGATCCTGAAAATGTAGTACAGGATGCCCAACACCAGTAAAACTCCAAATACGATTATCAACGTCAGCATATATTATTTATTCAGCGTTTCTATTAAATATGATGATTCAAACTCTCGCCCATCATCGGGTGGTTCTTCGCCACCAGTGGCATTTTCGAAAGGGCACTTAACGAAACCCATAAGAACAATGCAAAGAAGATACAAGCCAAGCCAATTTCCAGTAAACCTATACCACCATTGTATTGCATAATGCCAGGCGTAATCATGTTATAGAAATCAAACCAGTGGCCCACAATTACAATCGGGCAAACTACTTTCAACATAGCCATGTGGCGCTTGGCATCGCGTGTCATTAATAACAAGAACGGCAACACAAAGTTTAAGATCAGGTTGGCATAGAATATCCAGGAGTATGGAGAATGCTGCAGGCGTTCGATGAAGTACACGGTTTCTTCCGGAATGTTGGCATAATAAATCAACATGAACTGGCTAAACCAGATGTACGTCCAGAACACACTAAACGCAAATACAAACTTACCCAAATCGTGCAAGTGATTGGCGTTAACCATTTTCAGGTAGCCAGCATCTTTCAAGTTAACTACAATCAAAGTAATAGTAGCTAAACCTGTTACCCACCAGCTTGCAAACACATACCAGCCAAACATGGTACTGAACCAATGTGGATCAATACTCATTACCCAATCCCATGCCGCTACTGATGAACTCACTGCAAAAATGATCAGGAACACAGCCGAAAGTTTACGGGCTGAATACCAGTGTTGCGTACCGCCTTCTAAATCCTCGGCCAGCATTTGTTTTTTGATGAGGGTATAGAACCAGTACCACAAGGAAAAGAATGCTACCATGCGCAGGATGTAGAAAGTTGGAAAACCACCTTTCGATCCTAACCAGAAAAAGTAAACACTCTTCTGATCCAGAATTTTATCATAATCAGCGGAAGCTGGATCGTATAAATCATGGTGCGTCCAATGGAAAAGGTCGCCTTTGGCAACGAACCAGATAATTAACATTAACACTCCAGCAATAGGAATCCACTGACCCATAGCAAGCGGAATGCGTTTGATTGGAGCCGACCAACCGGCCTGTGCCGCATATTGTATTGCCACAAAGAACAATCCAATAATACCAATTCCGGTAAAGAAGATGTTGTTATGCCACAGTGAAGTATAAATTCTTTTTAACCAAACCGGGCTACCATGGTGGCCACCTTCTTCGGTTGCAGTAGCTTCCGGATCGGTGCTGGCCACTAATGTTTTGGCGGCTTCTATTGATCCGTGTTCGGCACCTTCATGGTGTCCACCGGAATTCATAGCCATAATAACACCCAGCACAAAGAGTAAAATACCAACTCCAAACAGAATGGAGATTTTACGCTTTGCTTCCGGTTTAAAAATGTACTGTTCGTCTGCTGCCATTGATATAGGTATCTAAGTAGAGATTAATTCTTTTGAAGTTGTTTTACGTAGCGGGCAATTTTCCAGCGCTCTTCTTCGCTTACCTGCGAACCATGTGCGCCCATCAAACCTTTTCCGTATGTGATTACGTGGAAGATGTGACCTTCTGTTACGCCTTTAATTGCATCACCGGTAAGGTTAGCCACGCCTGGATATTTATCAGCTACTTTACCATCGCCAGCACCTTTTGCACCATGGCAATGCTTGCAGTTGATTTCATATAGCAGTTTACCTTGATCAAGTATAGCCGAAGATTCTGCAAGTGGATTGATTAACTTATTTGCAAGACGTAAACCGGTTGTGTCATTTGCACCGCGGTAAGGCAACCAGCCATTCGCAGTTCTGCGCACCGTGTTGGGAGCCGGGAGACGCATATTCATAGCGAATGGATTAAACTTATTGGTGTTATAGTATTCACCCCGACCGTTATCCAACGAGTTCACCATTACGCCATACCCTTCATCGGTAATTTGGGTAAGAGGCTCATACGCTACCGAGTGATACATGTTGGGTGCATATTCCAGACCTTGATAATCACCACCAGCTTTACAGCCTGCCAGCAACAAGGCTCCTGCCACACCCCATATTCCTAACTTAATACGCATATTCAGCATAATTAAAAGTTCTTTTCATTTACTTCCGATGCACCATTGGCTTTCAGAATCTGGCCAATTTCATCTTTGCTCAATTTGTTTGCTGCCAGATCAATAGCCATTACATGCTTATCGTCTGTGCTGCGGATATCGTACGTGCGAGGCGTTTTATAAGGTTTCATATCGCTCACAATAAAAAACGTGGCCACCATACCCAACGCTGAAAGCAAAACGGTTAACTCGAACGTTACTGGAATAAAAGGTGGTAACGAAACAAAGTTTTTACCACCAATAATCATAGGCCAGTCAAAACCCAACATCCAGATTTGCATGGTTAATGCTAAGCTGGTTCCGGTTAAACCGAACAAGAAAGCTGCAATAGGTAAACGCGAACGCTTATAACCCAATACTTCATCCAGACCGTGAACGGGAAACGGAGTATACACCTCGTGTATCTTTACGCCTTTTTCACGAATGCCTTCAACGCCATGAAGCAAGATGTCTTCATCGTCAAAAATACCTACCAGAAATTTTTCGCCAGTGCTGCTCATATCTGTTAATGCTTCTTTTCGGAAGATGATTTAATAATACTTTTTACCTCGGCCATGTTGATTACCGGGAAGAACTTGGCAAACAGGAAGAATGCGGTAAAGAACAACCCAAACGTGAAGATGTATTCACCCAAATCGTACACGGTAGGATAAAACATCGACCAGCTTGAAGGCAGGTAATCGCGGTGGATAGAGGTTACGATAATTACAAAACGCTCGAACCACATTCCAATGTTTACAATAATCGACAGCACAAATGTGGCTACGATGTTGGTTCTGATTTTCTTGAACCAGAAAAGTTGAGGTGAAATAACGTTACACGTCATCATTGACCAATATGCCCACCAGTATGGACCGGTTGCGCGGTTATAGAATGCGTAGAATTCAGCCGGCACCATTCCGTACCAGGCTACAAAGAATTCGGTGATGTACGCAATACCTACAATTGAACCAGTGATGATGATTACAATGTTCATCAACTCGATGTGATAGATCGTGATGTAATCTTCCAGCTTAAATACTTTACGGGTTACAATCAACAACGTAAGTACCATCGCGAAGCCAGAGAAGATCGCACCAGCCACAAAGTATGGCGGGAAGATGGTAGTGTGCCAGCCCGGTACAACCGAAGTTGCAAAGTCGAACGATACAATTGTGTGAACTGAAAGTACCAGCGGTGTTGACAGACCTGCAAGGATTAACGCTACTGACTCGTAACGCATCCATGTTTTTGCGGCACCATCCCAACCAAAGCTAAGGGCGTTATAGATAGTTGCGCGGGTTTTGTTACCCATGCGTGTTGCGCGGTCACGGATAACTGCAAAGTCAGGAATAAGACCGATATACCAGAATACAAGAGATACGGTGAAGTATGTTGAGATCGCAAATACATCCCACAACAGTGGTGAGTTAAAGTTTGCCCACAACGAACCCCAGGTGTTAGGTAATGGCAGTGCCCAATAGAAACCTAACCATAACCGGCCCATGTGCGCCAACGGAAACGTAGCCGCGCAAATAACCGCGAAGATGGTCATCGCTTCTGCAGCGCGGTTGATAGACATTCTCCACTTCTGGCGGAATAATAATAAGATAGCTGAAATAAGGGTACCTGCGTGACCAATACCAACCCACCATACGAAGTTGGTGATATCCCACGCCCAACCTACTGTTTTATTCAATCCCCAGAGTCCTATTCCCTCCCATAAGAGCGCGGTAAGGCAATAAAAACCAAACCCGAATAGAACTAGTGAAATTGAAAACGCTATCCACCACAAGCGGTTAGGCTTGCTTTCTACATGCCGGCTGATATCTTCGGATACATCGCGTACCGTTTTGCCGCCAGTGATTAGTGATTCCCGTACTGATGAAGTTGCTTGCATACTTTGGTTCGTATCAGTTCCTGTTCAAAAATTTTAAGCGTTCTTAGATTCTTTATCCTTGTTACGGATCTTCGTTAAGTAGAAGATGTTTGGCTTAACCCCGATTTCTTCCAGTACTCTGTAGGCACGTGGGTTAGTAACCTTCTTGTCGATTCCGTAATCCACAACGGTTTCTTTTTTACCATCTATTTCTACCTCTTTGTATTGCGTTTCAATGCCCAACACTTTGCTGATTTTGCTTTCCGGATCGTTCATATCGCCAAACAAAATAGCACCAGTAGAACAGGCAGCCTGACAAGCCGTTACTACTTCACCATCCTTCATGGTTCTACGCTCTTTCTTGGCTGTAAGCTTACCGCTTTGAATGCGTTGCACACAGAAAGAACATTTCTCCATTACACCGCGAGAGCGAACCGTTACGTCCGGATTCAACACCATGCGACCTAAGTCGGTATTCATGGCTGGGTTAGCATTCAAGAACTGGTTGTTATCGTGATATTTGAACCAGTTGAAGCGTCTTACTTTATAAGGACAATTGTTTGCGCAATAGCGGGTACCGATACAACGGTTATAAGTCATTTGATTAAGACCTTCCGTGCTGTGTGTGGTTGCTGCAACCGGACACACCGTTTCGCAAGGTGCGTTGTTACAATGCTGACACATCATCGGTTGGAACACTACTTCAGGATTTTCTGAAGCTTTTTCCATTCCAATATAATCTTCCACATCCGCTTCCGAAGAATAGTAGCGATCGATCCGCAACCAATGCATTTCTCTGCGATTGATTACTTCTTGCTTACCCACCAGAGCCACATTATTTTCTACATTACAAGCCACTACGCAAGAGCCGCAACCGGTACACGTGTTCAGGTCAACAGCCATTCCCCAATGGTGATTTTTATAATCGTGGCCTTTCCACAAACTCAATGTTCCGGGAAGAACTTTCTTATCCCATGATGTAACCTTGGGAGCCTTATCGTTCCACTCTTGTGGGTTGCTCAGGTAATCAGCAAGTACTGACTCTTGCACCACGTTGGCACGGCCCATGTATGTTTGATGAATCTGGGTTTGTGCAATCTGGAAAGCAGTTTCTGTCTTCTCGATTTTAACTCCAGATGTAACACTATATCCTAGTGATGTGCCTAAGCTAAGTAATGGATAGGCATTTGCTCCAATCTCCTTACCTACTAAACCCACTTGTGTTCGGCCGTATCCTAATGCAACACCCAATGTTCCTTTTGCCTGACCGGGTTGAACCAACGCAGCTACTGAGATAGTTTTGCCGTTGGCAGTAACATTTACTAATTGGGTTCTGCCTTCGGCATCATTATCAATACCTAATTCAGATGCATCCGATAATGAAACAGTTACATAATGATCCCATGTTGCTTTGGTAATAGGATCAGGTAACTCTTGTAGCAATGGATTGTTGGCTTGTGAGCCAGTTCCCAAACCACAAGTTTCATAAAGTACCAATTCAAAACCTGAATTTGATGCGGAGTACGTAGAAGCAATCGCAGACAATGCGCTATCGGCATTTCCATTGAAGGAGGCCGCAGGTGAATTGTCTGTTACTTCAAACACACCATCGTATAAACACTTATCCCAGAAGTTTTGAAAATCCAATCCGCCAGAAGCGGCAAAGAAACGGTTTCTCCAATACTCCTGCACAAAAGAGAAATATTCGGTATTGGCTTCACCAGCCCATACCAGAAAACTCTCTTGTGCCTGACGGGTTTTAAATATCGGTGTAATGGCAGGTTGCGATAAGCTGAATGAATTCAACTTTGGCTCTGCATCGTTCCATGATTCTAAGTAATGATGATCGGCCGCGATGTATGCGGAGGCCGAAGCTGTTTCATCGGGTGTTGTAGAAGTTGAAACAGTAAGCGCCAGGCCTTTAAGTGCTTTGCCTAACTCTGCTCCTTGCGGATGATCGTAAACCGGATTACAGTTATAG
>Ga0075163_10000482_pt1 | contig 51262 bp, 47 predicted proteins | sample JI1023141ADNA_FD_71478 | JGI IMG/M metagenome (GOLD analysis project Ga0075163, IMG submission 71478) | Wastewater effluent complex algal communities from Wisconsin, to seasonally profile nutrient transformation and Carbon sequestration -... | ecosystem: Engineered > WWTP > Effluent > Algae...
GCCTGGATATCGAAGCGCGTGATCAAGTCTTGTCGGCGGATTTCGCCCACGAAGCGCAGGCGTAGCTCAACGAACGCGAGCCGATCGCGTTGCGCTTGGGTCATTCCTGAGAGTCGGTCGATGGGCATGACGGTGAGGGAGTTTTCTTATCTTTTAGAAGAGCACGATAGAATTAAAAAATTCCGTACTATAGTAGTATTATAATTATTTTATATCATCAAAATGATGATAATAATGTGAAGCGTTACCAGAAGCGCGGCGGTTTGATTCCGATCTGGAACGATGGTCGCCGATCGCTCGCCTCGCCAGGAGCGGGCGGCGAAATGAGAATTCCGACAAGGACTTGACGAACACGAAGCGCACGGATGCCGTGGCGTGCCCAATCCACGCCATCGCCGCGTCGATGTGTGGGGCGTCGAGCGACCGCATCTGTTGCTGAGAATGCAAACGCCCGATGCAGTGTGCCGGGCGTCTATCGCTGGGTGGCCTCGGCAATTTCTAGCCGTTCTGGTGTCAACTCATTTCAGGATGGGCCAGTCTCGGCCGACTTGGCGGGATATCCAGGTTCGTGCGCCGAGGCGCAGGCCCAAGAGCCGGCGAACCAGTGGCTGCGAGGAGTGGTGTTCGGCTGCTTGGCGCGGCCGGCGCCTGAACCGGCGACCATGCCGCGCCGAATTTGCTCTTTGAAAGATAGCTTATCGCACAGATGGAGGGCAGGCTTCGGGCACTTCAGGCACTGAATTGCCGCAGCCCGGCACGACCCGCAACCACGGCTCCGGGGCGGTGTCTGGCGGGGGCCCGCCGTTTGAGACAATCTCGTCCCACCATGGACCGTCCCGACCCATCCCTGCGCCACCTCCCGCCCCGCGAGCTGCCCGACACGCAGTGGCTGGAGCGCATGTACAACAACCGCATGCGCGTGCCGGACCACGGCGCGTACTTCGCGCGCTGGGCGGCCGAATCGGCGCTGGCGCGGCGCTCTCTGCCGTGCACGCTGGACGTGGCCTACGGCGACGGCCCGCAGGAGCGGCTGGACGCCTTCGCCGCGCCGCGCGCCGGCGCGCCGGTGGTGGTGTTCGTGCACGGCGGGTACTGGAAGGCGCTGGACAAGTCGCAGCACAGCTTCATCGCCGCCGCGCTGCACGACATGGGGGCGGCCGCGGTGGTGCCCAACTATGCGTTCTGCCCGCGGCTCAGCATCCCGCAGATCACGTTGCAGGTGGCGCGCGCCGTGGCCTGGGCGTGGCGCCACGCCGCCAGCCTGAAGGGCAGCGCGCGCCGCATCACGGTGATCGGCCACTCGGCCGGCGGCCACGCGGCGGCGATGATGCTGGCCTGCGCCTGGGACGCGTTCGACCCGGCGCTGCCCCCGCGCATGGTGCGCGCGGCCATGGGCGTGTCGGGCCTGTACGACCTGGAGCCGCTGATGCACACGCCCAGCCTGCAGGAGGTGCTGCGCCTCACGCCCCGCCAGGTGCACGAGGCCAGCCCGGCGCGGCTGCCGGCGCCCAGGCATGGGCGCCTGGTCGGCGTGGCGGGGGCGCAGGAGAGCGGCGAGTACCTACGCCAGAACCGCCTGATTCAGCGCGCCTGGGGCCGCGAGCGCGTGCCGGTGGCGGCGGCGCTGCCGGGGCTGAACCACTTCAGCATCGTCGATGCGCTGGCGCGGCCCGGCCACCGGCTGAACCGGATGGTGCAAGAGTTGCTGCGCTGACCGCCGCCAGGTCGGTAACTATTGAACTGATAGCTGCTGGCGCAATACCAGCGCCGGATATAGGCCGAAATGGCTTGAGATCCGTCTCACATCAGCAGATGTTCGCCGGCGTTGTCGCCGCCCAGGATGACGTAGTTGACCTTGCGGATGTCCAACAGCGCCCGGCCGCCGGCGTAGCTGATGGAGCTTTGCACGTCCTGCTCCATCTCGACCAGCGTGTCGGCCAGCCTGCCCTTGATCGGCTCCAGGATGCGCTTGCCCTCGACGTGGCGGTACTCGCCCTTGTTGAAGTCGCTGGCCGAGCCGTAGTACTCCTTGAACAGCTCGCCATCGACCTCCACCGTGCGGCCGGGCGATTCCTCGTGGCCGGCGAAGAGCGAGCCGATCATGACCATCGTGGCGCCGAAGCGGATGCTCTTGGCGATGTCGCCGTGGCTGCGGATGCCGCCGTCGGCGATGATGGGCTTGGTCGCCACGCGCGCGCACCACTTCAGCGCGCTCAACTGCCAGCCGCCGGTGCCGAAGCCCGTCTTCAGCCGCGTGATGCACACCTTGCCCGGCCCCACGCCCACCTTGGTGGCGTCGGCGCCCCAGTTCTCCAGGTCGATCACCGCCTCGGGCGTGGCCACGTTGCCGGCGATGACGAAGGACCGCGGCAGCCGGGCCTTGAGGTGCGCGATCATGTCCCGCACCGAGTCGGCGTGGCCGTGCGCGATGTCGATGGTGATGTACTCGGGCACCAGGGCTTCGGCGGCCAGCCGGTCCACCGTGGCGTAGTCGGGCGCCTTGACGCCCAGCGAGATCGACGCGTAGAGGCCGCGCGCCTTCATGTCGCGCACGAAGGCGACGTTGTCCAGGTCGAACCGGTGCATGACGTAGAAGTAGCCGTGCTCGGCCAGCCAGACGCACACGCGCTCGTTCACCACGGTCTTCATGTTGGAGGGCACCGCCGGCAGCTTGAAGCGCCGCCCGCCGAAGTCGATGCCCGCGTCGCATTCGCCGCGGCTGTCCACCCGGCACTTGCGCGGCAGCAGCAGGACCTGGTCGTAGTCGAAGATTTCCATGATGATCCAAGCTCCATTCGGATTGAGGGAAGGGCGCTTGGCCTGGCCGCCGGCTCTGTGCCCGCCCTGTAAAGCGGGCACAAAAAACCGGGCCAGAAAATCCTGGGCCCGGTGCCTGATTCTAGCCGCGTCGCCCGGTCACAGGCCGTAGAACTGGCGGATGGCGTCCCACGCCGCCTCGGGCGTGTCGACGATCTGGTAAAGCGCCAGGTCCTCGGGGGCGATGGCGCCTTCCTCGACCAGGAGCTCCAGGTTCAGCAAGCGGTTCCAGTAGTCGTGGCCGAACAGCACGATGGGCACGGGCTTGGCCTTGCGCGTCTGCACCAGGGTGAGCACCTCGAACAGCTCGTCCAGCGTGCCGAAGCCGCCGGGGAAGGCCACCAGCGCCTTGGCGCGCATCATGAAATGCATCTTGCGCAGCGCGAAGTAGTGGAACTTGAAAGCCAGGTGCGGCGATACGTAGGGATTGGTCGCCTGCTCGTGCGGCAGGGCGATGTTCAGGCCGACCGAGGGCACGCCGACGTCGTCGGCGCCGCGGTTGGCGGCCTCCATCACGCCAGGGCCGCCGCCGGTGCAGATGAACAGCTTTTCCGCCTGCGGCTGGCGCAGGCTGTAGCTGGCGACGAGGCGGGCGAACGCGCGCGCCTGGTCGTAGTAGCGCGAGGTGCGCAGGGCGCGCTCGGCCAGCGCCAGGGCCTGCGCGTCGCCGGCCGCGCGCGCGATGGCCAGCTGCTGCTCGGCCACCTCGGGGGCGACGAAGCGCGCGCCGCCGTAGACGACCACCGTGTGGTGGATGCCGGCCGCCGCCAGGCCCAGGTCGGGCTTGAGCAGCTCGAGCTGGAAGCGGATGCCGCGCGTCTCGCGCCGCAGCAGGAACTCGGGGTCGGCGAAGGCCAGCCTGTAGGCATCGGGCTCCAGCGGCTCGCCGCGGTCGGCATGGGCCTGCAGCGCGGCCCAGGCGTCGCTGAGCGGCGTGGACTCCCTGATGTCTTCGGTGGTTTCCATGATTGCTATTCTATTGGAAGCGACTGGCGCAACATCCACGCGGGCTAGAAGGCGAAAAGGCTCCGAAACCGGAGCCTTGGGCGAGTCGGGCGGCGCGTGGCCTCAGACGCGCTTGCGGTATTCGCCGGTGCGCGTGTCGATCTCGATCTTGTCGTCCTGCGCGACGAACAGCGGCACCGCCACCTCGAAGCCGGTGGCGATCTTGGCCGGCTTGAGCACCTTGCCCGAGGTGTCGCCCTTGACGGCCGGTTCGGTCCAGGTGATGCCGCGCACCACGGTGGTGGGCAGCTCGACGGAGATGGCCTTGCCGTCGTAGAACACCACTTCGACGGCCATGCCGTCTTCGAGGTAGTTCAGGGCGTCGCCCATGTTCTCGGCCTCGACCTCGTACTGGTTGTACTCGGCGTCCATGAACACGTACATGGGGTCGGCGAAGTAGGAGTAGGTGCATTCCTTGTGGTCGAGGATGACCTGGTCCATCTTGTCGTCGGCCTTGAAGACGACCTCGGTGCCCATGTTGTTGAGCAGGGCCTTGAGCTTCATGCGCACGGTGGCGGCGCCGCGGCCGCCGCGGGCGTATTCGGTCTTCAGGACGATCATCGGATCCTTGCCGTGCATGATGACGTTGCCGGCGCGGATTTCCTGAGCGATTTTCATGGGTAGAGATTCCAGTGGAAGGTGGAGCGTGGGCCGCTCGTGCACTGGCTCTAGGCGTTCTGTGCGCGCTGCGGCGACGTGCGCCGGGGCCGGCAGGCTGGCTGTTCGCGGCCGCCGGCGGGTTTTTGCAAAGCCTTGAATTCTAACGTTTTTCGCGGACAAAGCCGGCCAGTTGGGTGAGCAGGTCGTTCTGCGCCAGCAGGCGGCGCCGCGCGCCCTGGGCGCAGTCCGCCCACGCTGGCTCGTCGGGCATGGGCAGCGGGGCGGCGCCGATGCCGCTCCAGGCGCGGTGGAAGGCGCCCAGGCCGGGCGGCGCCGCCAACCAGTCCAGGAAGGCGTCCAGCTTGGCGTGGTGCGCGCCGTCGTGCTGCGGGTAGGGCTGCCAGACGAAGGGCCGGCCGGCCCACAGGGCGCGTACCAGCGAGTCCTCGCCGCGCACGAAGTTGAGGTCGCAGGCCCACAGCAGCTCGTCGTAGGCGGTCTGCGGCAGGTGCGGCAGGTATGAAATCGATAGCTGTTCGCGCAGTACCAGTGCGGGTTGGTGGCCATTTTGGTTTTGAAGAGCGGCGCGCACGGCCTGCGCTGCGCGGCCGGCGGTGACGAGCAGCCGCGTGGGCCGCGGCGCGGCCCGCAGTTGCGCCAGCAGCGCGGGCAGGGCCGGCGGCTCATAGCAGAACAGCGACACCAGCCGCTCGCCGCGCCAGTCGATGCCCTGGGCTGCCAGCCACGCGGCGCGGTCGAAAGCGGCCTGCCGCGTGGGCAGGTCGTGTTCGCGCGGCAACCCGCCGGTGCCCGGCGTGAAGCCGGGATAGAAGAACCACTTGGTCCAGCCCGCCGCCGGCCCGCGCGGCACGGGCGAGGGCAGGCGGTGCATGCGCTCGACCCAGGGCTCGGCGCTGAGGTACTCGAGGTTGATCCACACGGGCGGCGGCGCGATGACGGCCTGGGAGCCGTGGGCGACGAATTCCGGCGGCGGCTCGCAACCGAAGGCCTCGACCCACACGTCGGCGCGGGGCAGGGCGGCAAGAACCGCGGGATCGAGGGGCTGCGTCCAGGGCAGCACCCGCACGCCGGGCACGGCGCCCCGCAGTGCGCCGGGCGCCATCCAGGGCAGGGCGCGGGCGTCGTCCACCCACAGGCGCACCTGGTGGCCGCGCGCGGCCAGCTCGCGCGACAGGCGCCAGCACACGCCCAGGTCGCCGTGGTTGTCCACGACGCGGCAGAACACGTCCCAGGTGAGCGACGGCATGACCATCGGGCGATTGTTGCCCAGGCGCGCCCGTAAACTGCCGCGCATGAGCGAACCCGACGTGCCCGCCCCCGCCGATTCGTCGACCGCCGGCCACGCGCCCGAGCTGCTGGCGCAGGTGGCCGCGCTGCCCGGCCTGCCGGGCGTGTACCGCTACTACGACGCGGCCGGGCAGGTGCTGTACGTGGGCAAGGCGCGGCACCTGAAGAAGCGCGTGTCCAGCTACTTCGGCCGCGACCACGGCGGCACGCGCATCGGCCACATGGTGGGCCGGATCGCGCGGCTGGAGACGACGGTGGTGCGTTCCGAGGCCGAGGCGTTGATCCTGGAAAACAACCTGATCAAGCAGCTCGCGCCCCGCTACAACATCCTCTTTCGCGACGACAAGAGCTACCCCTATCTGAAGATCACCGGCACCGGCCAGGCGCCGCGCGACCCGGGCGAGGGCTTTCCGCCCGCCGGCGCCTACGCGCGCATGGCCTACTACCGCGGCGCCACCGACAAGCGGCACCGCTACTTCGGGCCGTACCCCGGCGCGTGGGCGGTGAAGGAAACCATCCAGCTGCTGCAGAAGGTGTTCCGCCTGCGCACCTGCGAGGACACGGTGTTCGCTCACCGCATGCGGCCCTGCCTGCTGTACCAGATCAAGCGCTGTTCCGGCCCGTGCGTGCGCCACATCGGCGTCGACGACTACGCGGCCGACGTGGCGCACGCCGAGCAATTCTTGCGCGGCGAGACGCAGGAGCTGCTGCAGGTGCTGGAGCGCCGCATGATGGCGCACGCCGAGGCGCTGGAGTTCGAGCAGGCGGCCGCCATCCGCAACCAGATGCAGTCGCTTTCGCGCGTGCTGCACCAGCAGGCGGTGGAGGTGGGGTCGGAGGCCGACGTGGACATCCTCGCCGTCAAGGTGCAGGGCGGGCGCGCCTGCGTCAACCTGGCCATGGTGCGCGGCGGGCGCCACCTGGGCGACCGGGCGTACTTCCCCACGCACGTGGAGGACGCGCACGCGCTGGCGGCCGAGCGCGGCGACGCCGAGCTGCCCACGGTGGAGGCGCAGGTGCTGGACGCCTTCATCGCCCAGCACTACCTGGGCGTGCCCGCGCCGGCGCAGCTCATCAGCAGCGAGCCGGTCAGCGCCGCGCTGCTGAAGGCGCTGGGCGAGCAGACCGGCGCGCGCATCCAGGCCACGCACGCGCCGCGCGGCCAGCGCCGCGCGTGGCTGGAGATGGCCGAGCAGAACGCCGCCCTGCAACTGGCCCGCCTGCTGGCCGAGGAGGGCTCGCAGCAGGCGCGCACGCGCGCCCTGGCCGAAGCGCTGGACCTGCCCGCCGACAACCTGGATGAGCTGCGCATCGAATGCTTCGACATCAGCCACACCGCCGGCGAGGCCACGCAGGCCAGTTGCGTCGTCTTCCAGGGCCACCGCATGCAGGGCGGCGAGTACCGGCGCTATGGCATCGAGGGCATCACCCCCGGCGACGACTACGCCGCCATGCGCCAGGTGCTGCGGCGCCGCTACGGCAAGATCGCCGAGGCGCTGGGCGAGCAGGGCAACGCCGCCACCGTGCGCATGCCCGACCTGGTGCTGGTCGACGGCGGCAAGGGGCAGGTGGCGGTGGCGCGCGAGGTGTTCGCCGAGCTGGCGCTGGACGTGTCGCTGATCGTCGGCGTCGAGAAGGGCGAGGGCCGCAAGGTCGGCCTGGAGGAGCTGGTGTTCGCCGACGGGCGCGAGAAGGTCTGGCTGGGCAGGGATTCGGCCGCCCTGATGCTGGTGGCGCAGATCCGCGACGAGGCGCACCGCTTCGCCATCACCGGCATGCGCGCGCAGCGCGACCGGGTGCGCGTGGGCGGCAGCCGCATCGAGGAGATTCCCGGCGTCGGCCCCAAGAAGCGCGCGCGCCTGCTGCAGCGCTTCGGCGGCGTGCGCGGCGTGGAGGCGGCCAGCGTACACGACCTGGCCACGGTGGAGGGCATTTCGCGCGCGCTGGCCGAGGACATCTACCGCGCGCTGCATTGAATCCGCCCTGCGGCGTGGTTTCAAGCAAAATCGGCCTCCAGCCAGCACGGATACTGGGCCAACAGCTATGTATTAAGTAGCAAGTGGTCTTGCGCCGGGCGCGGCCCGCCGCGCGCCGGCGGCGTGACACAATCGCCCACCATGTTCTTCACCGTGCCGACCCTGCTGACCTGGACACGCATCGTCGCGATCCCGCTCATCATCGGCGTGTTCTACCTGCCGCTGGCGCCCGAAACGCGCAACTTGGTGGCCACGGTGATGTTCATCGTCTTCGCCTGGACCGACTGGCTCGACGGCTTCCTGGCGCGCAAGCTCAACCAGACCTCGTCCTTCGGCGCCTTCCTCGACCCGGTGGCCGACAAGTTCCTGGTCTGCGCCTCGCTGCTGGTGCTGGTGCACCTGCAGCGCACGGACGTGTTCGTGGCGCTGATCATCATCGGGCGCGAGATCGCCATCTCGGCCTTGCGCGAGTGGATGGCCCGCATCGGCGCCAGCCGCAGCGTGGCGGTGCACATGCTCGGCAAGCTCAAGACCACGGTGCAGATGGTGGCCATCCCCTTCCTGCTGTACGACGGGCACCTGTTCGGCCTGGTGGATACGCGCGCCTGGGGCCAGTGGCTGATCTGGCTGGCGGCGGTGCTGACCGTGTGGTCGATGGTGTACTACCTGCAGAAGGCGCTGCCCGAGATTCGCGCGCGCGTTCGATGAGCGGCGATCCCGGCGTCGGCACTTCCGCCTTGGTCCGCTGGATGCCGGCGGTGTTCGTCCTCATCTGGGCCACCGGCTTCATCGTCGCGCGCTACGGCATGCCGTACGCGCCGCCGTTCACCTTTTTCTGATTCGCTACGCGTTCTCGATCGCATGGGTGCTGTTCGATGAGCCCATCACGCCGACGACCCTCGCCGGCATGGCCCTGACGGCCCTGGTCGTGCGGCCCCCCGCGGGCCAGACGTCCTGACGAAGCTGCTCCATATCTCACGACAGCGCTCGACTTTGTGAATTGTTGTTGCGTCATCGCACCAGCAGGGCGCGGCGCGGCGGGCCGGCGGGCTATTGCGTCTAGAATGCATCGCTCGCTGGCCGGGCTTTTGCCGAGTGGCGGATGGGCACCAGGCGGTGCCACGCTGCTTTGGCTGACGGCCTAGGCGCAGGTCTGGCGAACAACGGGGATGGGCGAAACCATCAGTCCAGCCAACCCGATGTCGCTTTCTCCAGATTCCTGAAATATCCTGAAAGAGGGGCACCTTCGTGAACAAAACCGAGCTGATCGAACACATTGCCAAGAACGCCGACATTTCCAAGGCTGCCGCCACGCGCGCCCTGGAAGCGACCATTGGCGCCGTCAAGACCACCCTGCGCAAGGGCGGTACCGTGTCGCTGGTGGGCTTCGGTACCTTCGCGGTCGGCAAGCGGGCGGCACGCTCGGGCCGCAATCCACGCACCGGCGCAACGATTAAAATCAAGGCCGCCAAAGTACCCAAGTTCCGTCCCGGCAAGGCGCTGAAGGACGCGCTGAACTGATACAAGCCGTTCAGGTGGGGTGCTTAGCTCAGTTGGTAGAGCGGCGCCCTTACAAGGCGTAGGTCGGGGGTTCGAACCCCTCAGCACCCACCAGTTGACGCAAAGGCGAACCCCGGTTCGCCTTTTTCATTTCCACCCGTTCCCCTACGAAGAGTCCCAGGCATGTTCGACATTGTCCGCAAGCACACCAAGATCCTGATGGTGGTGCTGTTTCTGCTGGTCATCCCCTCGTTCATGCTTCTCGGCATCGAGGGCTACAGCCAGTTCAACGAAGGGGCCAGCAAGGTGGCGCGCGTGAACGGCAAGCCCATCACGCAGACCGAATGGGACAACGCCCATCGCATGGAAATCGATCGCCTGCGCGCCACCAATCCCGCGCTCGACCTGGGTCTGCTCGACTCGCCAAGGATGAAGTACGCCACGCTGGAGCGCCTGCTGCGTGACCACGTGTTGGCCGCCGCGGCCGCCGATGCCCACCTGATGGCGAGCGACGCACGCCTGGCCGGCGATCTGCAGCGCGACCCCAACATCGCCGCGCTGCGCGGGGCCGACGGCCGGCTCGACATGGACCGCTACCGCCAGTTGCTGGCCACGCAGGGCCTGACCCCCGAAGGCTTCGAGGCGCGCGTGCGCGCCGACCTGACGCAGCGGCAGGTGCTGGGCGGCGTGGTCGACTCCGCCATCGTCAGCCAGGCGCAGGTCGATGCGGCGATGGGCGCTTTCCTTGAGCGGCGCGAGGCGCGGGTCGTGCGCTTCGCGCCCAAGGACTACACCGCCAAACTGAACCCCAGCGATGCCGACCTGGAGGCCTACTACAAGGCGCACCAGGCGCAGTACCAGGCGCCCGAATCCGCCCGCATCGAGTACCTCGTGCTCGACCTTGACAGCGTCAAGAAGGGCGTGAACGTGAGCGAGCAGGAGCTGCGCAGTTATTACGACCAGAACGCCGCGACCCTGGGCGCGCCGGAAGAGCGCCGCGCCAGCCACATCCTGATTCCCGCGCCCAAGGACGTGCCCGCCGCCGAGCGCGAGAAGGCCAAGGCCGCGGCCGCCGAACTGCTGGCCCAGGTGCGCGCCGCGCCGGCCAGCTTCGCCGACGTGGCCCGCAAGTCTTCCCAGGATGACATCAGCGCGCCCAGCGGTGGCGACCTGGGGTTCTTCCAGCGCAGCAAGGGCGCTGATCCCATCATCGCGCAGGCGGCGTTTGGCCTGGGCAAGGCGGGCGACATCAGCGAACTGGTCGAAAGCGAATTCGGCTATCACATCATCCGGTTGACCGAAGTCAAACCGGCCACCGTCCCGCCGTTCGAAAAGCTGCGCCCGCAGCTCGAGGACCAGTTCCGCGCCCAGCAGGCGCAAAAGCAGTTCAGCGAGCTGGCCGAGAGCTTCACCAACGGGGTGTACGAGCAGTCCGACAGCTTGAAGTCCGTGGCCGACAGGCTCAAGCTCCCCATCCAGACGGCCGACTACGTCACGCGCACGCCGGCACCCGGCACGACCGGTGCGCTGGCCCATCCGAAGTTCATCAGCGCGCTGTTCAACGCAGATGCGCTGAACAACAAGCGCAACACCGAAGCCATCGAGATCGGCCCCAACCAGCTCGCATCCGGCCGCGTGACGCAGCACACCCCGGCGCACGCGCGCCCGTTGGCCGAGGTGAAGGACGAGGTGCGCCAGGCTTTCGTCAACGAACGCGGCGCCGAGATGGCGCGCCAGGAAGGCCAGGCGCGCCTGAAGGCCTGGGTGGCCCAGCCGGCCAGCGCCACCAGCCTGCCCGCCCCCGTGACCTTGTCGCGCGACGCGCCGCAGGATCAGCCCGCGTCGCTGGTCGAGGCCGTGCTGCGCGCCGACCCGGCCAAGCTGCCTGCGTTCGTCGGTGTCGATTTGGGCGCGGACGGCTACGCCGTGGCACGCGTGGACAAGGTGCTGCCGCCCGCCGAGCAGACCACCGAGCAGGCCGCGCAAGTCCGGGCGCGCTACGAAGAACTCTGGGGCATCGCCGAGGCGCGCAGCTACTACGATCTGCTGAAGGCACGCTACAAGGCCGAAATCCTGGTGCCGATGCCGGCGACCGGAACGGCCAACGCCGCAGCGGCCCGATAGGCGTTTCTAAGGTTGGTTCATTGAACCATCCGTCATCCTCTCGCGCCTGAGGTCGGTCACTTCCAGCCGACAACGTTACCTCGACACGGTGAGCCCACCAACATGAAGGCGCTATGAATTTACGATTTTCTCGTGGTATACTTTATGGCTTCGCGCGGCTGTAGCTCAGTTGGATAGAGTACTTGGCTACGAACCAAGGGGTCGTGGGTTCGAATCCTGCCAGCCGCGCCATCCATTCAAGCCTTGCAACTCCATGAGTTGCAAGGCTTTTTATTTGCCCTGGATGGGCGAAAACCGCCGTCAGGAGCGGGCAAGGAGCTGGTTCCGGCGCTCTGCCACCCAGGACGGGGCCGGTCCACGGGATCGTCAAGCCAGCCGCATGTCTGATGCCCGCTGGCGGCGCCTTGGCTTCGGTTCGACCGCGGGCGCTGAAGCGCTGAGCACCACGTCGGTGAACGCCTGGCCGCCCGCCAGGATATGAGCACGCATCGCCTCGGCGGCGGTTTCGGGCTGGCCGGCGCATATGGCGCTGATCACCGCCACGTGCTCGGCATGCGAGCGGGCCAGGCGTCCAGGCTTCTCGAACAACTGGCCTCGATAGGGGGCGATCCGCAGTCGCGCCAAACGGGTCTGTTCGACCATGAAGTCATTGCCACTGGTTTGATATATCAACTCGTGCAGCACGGCATTCGCCTGTGCGTAGCCCAGCCGATCGTCCCGTCGCGCGCAGTCGGCGGTTTGCGCCAGTGCGTCCGCCATGCGCGCCCTGGCGTCGTCGGTGCATCTGCTGGCGGCCAGGCGTGCCAGCACGCCCTCGAGTTCGGACAGGCCCTCCATCATGGCGACCAGTTCGCGCACGCCGAGTCGGCGCACATAGATGCCGGTGCGCGGCACGATATCCACCAATCCCTTGGCGGCCAGGAGCAGCAAGGCCTCGCGCACGGGCGTGCGCGAGGTGCCGAAGCGAGCGCATAACGCCTGTTCGTCGATGGCCATGCCGGGAGTCAACTGGCCATTGATCAGTGCAGCCTCGAGTTCCCGCCGTATTTCATCCTGCCGGCTCCATGGGGAGCGGGTTAACCCTGATTGTTGCAATCGAGTATTCCTTTGAGAATTAGATATATCTAATACAGTCTCTGATACTAATGTTGCCTCACCTCGACCTTCAAGAGCACTCCGCCACCATTACGCTTCAGCGCCCTGGTGCCGCCAACAAGCTGACGCCGGAGGATTTGCCGGTCCTGATCCAGCACTTGGAAGAGGTGAATCGCCATGACGACATTCGCGTGTTGATCCTGCGCAGCGAGGGCAAGTATTTTTGCAGCGGTTATGATATATCAGAAGTCCAAGGCAGCCAGACCAAGGGCAGCAGCTTTGGGGAAATGGTGGACGCCTTTGAGCAGTGCAGGGCGGTTTCGATCGCCGTGATTCAAGGCGGCGTCTACGGCGGAGCGACCGATCTGGCGTTGGCCTGCGACTTTCGCGTGGGTAGCACCAGCGCCGAGATGTTCATGCCGGCGGCCCGCCTTGGCCTGCACTTCTACCAGGGCGGAATGGAGCGCTACGTCACGCGCCTGGGCCTGGACACGGCCAAGCGGCTGTTCCTGACCTGCGAGCGTCTCCGTGCCGAAGAGATGTGGCGTTGTGGTTTCCTGACCCATCTGGCGGAGCCGGCCGAACTGGAGCGCACCGCGGGCGCCCTGGTGGACACCTTGAAAGCCATGGCGCCGCTGCCGCTCTTCGGCATGAAGAAGCACCTCAACCTCATCGCACGCGGCCAGCACGATGCCGACGCCATCGCCGCGGAAGTGCACCGCACGGTGCAGTCCGAAGACCTGCTGGAGGGCGGCGCCGCCTGGCGCGAGAAGCGCGCGCCGCGTTTCAAGGGGCGCTGAAGCCCTCGTGGTCCGTGCGGTGTGCCGGGCCTCATTTCACGACAATCGACGAAGGAGACAGGATGTTCAAACGAAAGGCTCTGCCTTGGCTGCTGGCCTGCGCCAGCGCGGCCGCCCTGGCCGATACCTACCCGCAACGCCCGATCACCCTGGTGGTGGGCTTTCCTCCGGGTGGCGGCGCCGATGCCGTGGCGCGCATCGTGACCGACAAGATGGGCAAGGTGCTGGGCCAGCCGATCGTGGTGGACAACAAACCCGGTGCGGGCACGACGCTGGCCTCGGAAGCCGTGGCGCGCGCGCCGGCCGATGGCTATACGCTGCTGCTGGGCAGCGCCAACATCTATGGTTCAGACCAGCTCTTGTACAAGAGCGCCCGGTACGACGGCGTCAAGAACTTCACGCCCATCACGCGCTGGTCGTCGGCGCCGATGCTGCTGGCGGTGAAGAAGGATTTCCCTGCGCAGGACGTGCGCGCGGTGGTGCAGGAGGCCCGCAAGGCGCCCGAGAAGCTGAGCTATTCGTCTTCGGGTGCCGGCGTGGTCACGCACCTCGCAGCGCTTTCGTTTTCCCAGGCCGTCAATGCCAAGCTGATGCACGTGCCGTTCAAGGGTGGCGCGCCGTCGATCCAGGCCGTGGCGGCGGGCGACGTGGACATGACCTTCGGCACGCCGCCCTCGGTGCTGCCGATGGCGCAGGCGGGCAAGCTGCGGGTGCTCGCGGTGACCACCGCGCAGCGATCGCCCCTGTTTCCTGATGTGCCCGGCATGCGGGAGTCGGGCGTGGACAACTTCGACTTCACCTTCTGGTTCGGTCTGTTCGGGCCCGCCGGCCTGCCGCCGGAGGTGAGCAAACGCCTGTACCAGGCCAGCGTCGAGGCGCTGAAGGATCCCGATGTGCGCGCCCGCCTTGAAAAGCAGGGCAACCAGGCCCTGCCTTCGGCATCAATGGAGGAATTCCGTGCCTGGGCGCTGCAGGAAGGCAAGCGTTCCAAGGAGTTGACAAGCAGTTCCGGGGCGAACCTGCAATGAGCGCGGCCAGCGATTCCGCCGCCCAGCCGCTGCCGCTGGCGGGCATCACCGTCGTTGATCTCACGCGCGTGCTGGCCGGGCCGATCTGCACGCAGACGCTGGCCGATCTGGGTGCGCGCGTGATCAAGGTCGAGCAGCCCGGCGTCGGCGACGACTCGCGCAGCATCGGTCCGTTCGTGGACGGCCAGTCGGCCTACTTCATGTCGGTGAACCGCAACAAGGAGTCGATCGCGCTCGATTTGAAGGCGCCGGCCGACCGCGACGTGTTCGAGCGCTTGCTCGAACGCGCCGACGTGCTGGTCGAGAACTATCGCCCCGGCACCATGGAGAAGCTCGGCTACGGCTGGGATGCACTGCGGCAGAAGTACCCGCGCCTGATCATGACCTCGATCTCGGGCTTCGGACAGACGGGGCCGTACCGGGGTTTCCCGGCCTACGACATGGTGGTGCAGGCCATGAGCGGCATGATGAGCGTGACGGGCCATCCCGGCGCCGGCCCGTGCCGCGTGGGCGTGTCGATCGGCGATCTGGGCGCGGGCCTGTACGCCGTCATCGGCACGCAGGCGGCGCTGCTGTGCCGGGCCGGCACCGGTGCGGGCGAGCGGGTGGACGTGTCCATGCTCGACTGCCAGGTGGCACTGCTGGAAAACGCCATCGCCCGTTTCGGCGCCATGGGCAGCGTGCCGGGGCCGATCGGCTCTCGCCACCCCTCGATGGCGCCGTTCGACGTCTATGCCGCCGCGGATGGGTGGTTCGTGGTGGCGGTGGGCAGCGACGCCGGCTTCCAGCACCTGTGCGAACTGCTGGAGCTGCCTGCCCTGCCGCGGGACGAGCGCTTTCGGAGCAATGCCCAGCGCGTGGAGAACGAGGCGGAGTTGAAGCGCTGCCTGGAAGAGCGCCTTCGCACGCAACCGCGCCAGCACTGGATGAAGCTGCTGAGCAGCCAGGGCATTCCGACGGGGGAATTCCACTCGGTGGCCGAGATCGTGGAGCATCCCCAGATTCAGGCCCGCGGCATGGTCGCGCAGGTGCATTCGCCCCAGGGCGCGCCGCTGCGGGTGGCCGGCAATCCGCTGGCCTGCGGCAGCACCGCGCCGCTGGTGCGGCGCCAGCCCCCCGCACTGGATGCCGACCGCCATGCCATCCTGGCCGAACTGGGCCGCAGCGTGGCGCCTAGTGCCGCCTGACGCAGCGCCTCTCCCATCGGCCGGATGGCTGCGCATTTTGATTACGATTGCTCTTGCACGCGCCGTCCTGCCGCGCTTTTCATTGCTTTTCCGTATCGAGCCCGACCATGCCCAACCAGAACCTGTTCGTGGCGCTGCGCGCCGCTTTCCCCTCCGATCTCGACAGCACGGCCATCGAAACCGACGACGGCCTGGTCTATTCCTGGGGCGACATCGACCGCGCCACGGCCATGATGGCCAACCTCCTGCAATCGCTCGACATCCCGCGCGACGGCGCTGTGCCGCCGCGCGTGGCGGTGCAGGTCGAGAAGTCGGTCGAGGCCGTGATCCTGTACCTGGCCACGCTGCGCGCCGGGTTCGTCTTCCTGCCGCTCAACACCGCCTACCAGAGCGCCGAGATCGAGTATTTCGTGGGCAATGCCGCGCCGGCGGTGGTGGTGTGCAGCGGCAAGAACTTCAACTGGGTGAGCCAGATCGCCTTCCAGGCCGGCACGCGGCACGTGTTCACCCTTGATGACGACCGCAGCGGCAGCCTGCTGGAGCGCGCGGCGCATTGCAGTGACCAGCAGGTGCCGGCCGAGCGGAAGGCCGGCAACTTGGCCGCCATCCTCTACACCAGCGGCACCACCGGCCGCAGCAAGGGCGCGATGCTGACGCACGGCAACCTGCTGTCGAACGCGATGATGCTCAAGGATTACTGGGGGTGGGAACCTGGCGACGTGCTGATCCACGCGCTGCCCATCTTCCACGTGCACGGGCTGTTCGTGGCCATCCACGGCGCGCTGCTCAACGGCAGCAAGATGCTGTGGCACGGCAAGTTCGACCCCAAGCGGGTCATCGCCGACTTGCCGCGCGCCACGGTGTTCATGGGCGTGCCCACGCTGTACGTGCGCATGCTGGCCGAGCCGGCGCTCACCCAGGCCCAGGCCGCGCGCATGCGCCTGTTCATCAGCGGCTCGGCGCCGCTGCTGATCGAGACCTTCAACGACTGGCAGTCACGCACCGGCCACACCATCCTGGAGCGTTACGGCATGAGCGAGACCATCATGCTCACGTCCAACCCGTACCGCGCCGACGCGCGCTACGGCAACCAGAGCGAGCGGCGCGGCGGCACGGTGGGCTTTCCGGTGCCTGGCGTCAGCCTGCGGGTGCGGGGCGACGACGGCCAGGACGTGCCCGCGGGCGAGATCGGCGGCATCCAGGTCCAGGGGCCAAACGTGTTCGCCGGCTACTGGCAGATGCCGGAAAAGACGGCCGAGGAATTCACCGTGGACGGCTTCTTCAAGACCGGCGACGTGGGCAAGCAGGACGAGCGCGGCTACGTCACCATCGTCGGGCGCAGCAAGGACCTGATCATCAGTGGCGGCTACAACGTCTATCCGGCCGAGATCGAAGGCTACCTGAACGACATGCCCGGCGTGGCCGAGAGCGCCATCATCGGCGTGCCGCACCCCGATTTCGGCGAAGTGGGGGTGGCGGTGGTCATCGCCAAGCCGGGCGCGGCGCTGGGGGCCGATCAGCTCATCGCCGACCTCAAGGCCAAGCTGGCCAACTTCAAGATCCCCAAGCGCTGCTTCATCGAAACCGAACTGCCGCGCAACACGATGGGCAAGGTGCAGAAGAATCTGCTGCGCGAACGCTTCAAGGACTTGTTCACCGGGGCGTGAACAGGCGGCCCTCGCTGACAGGGCCGCTCGCGGCGCGAGGCTACACTCGCAGGCGTGACTGGCTGGCTCGCGTGCCGGCTGGAGTCTGACAAGGAAACCGAAGGAGTCTGCCCATGTCCTTGCGATCGCTGTTTCTGCTGCTGGTTTGCGCCGCCATCGTCGTTTTCGTCGGCGTCAATTGGACGGAGATGAACCGGCCCACCGATCTGTCGCTGATTTTCACCGAGGTGCGCGCGCCGCTCGGCCTGGTTCTGCTGGGGTTGATGGCGCTGCTGGCGGTGATGTTCGTGCTCCTGATCGCCTTCACGCAGGGCACGGTGCTGGTGGAAACGCGCCGCCATGCCAAGGAGCTGGCGGCCCAGCGCGAGTTGGCCGACAAGGCCGAGGCCTCGCGCTTCACGGACCTGCGCGCGCACCTGGACAAGGAAGTCGCCCGCCTGTCGGAAGTCGTCAACAACCAGTCGCGCGAGACGCTGTCGCGCATCGACCGCGCCGAGATGGGGTTGCGCGAGCGCCCGATCGATTCCGAGATCGGCCGCCTCGTGCAGACGGTGGAGAACCACAACCGCGATTTGCACTCGCGCGTGGACCGGCTGGAGATGGGTTTGCGCGAAGGGCTGGCCGGCTACATTCCCGCGCCAGCCAGTGTGCGGCCCGCGGTGGCGCACAATCCCCGGCCCGCCGAGGACCCGGTCGGCAGCGCCGTGCCGCGCTGAGGGGGCGAACCAGGGGCGGGTTTAAGGTCAAATCGGCCTGAAGTCCGCACCCTTATTGCGTTAGAAGCTATCAAATTGATAGTTTCCGGCGGCTGGCGGGTCAGCGCAGCACCAGCACCGGGGTTTCCGAGTGCGTCAGCACCTGTTGCGTCTCGCTGCCCAGCAGCAGGCGCTTGACGCCCTTGCGGCCGTGCGACGCCATCACGATCAGGTCGGCCCCGTGTTTCTTGGCCGCTTCGATGAGCGCGTCGGACACCAGGTCCGACTTGACCACGAGGGCCGTGACCTTGACCCCCTTGGCCGCGCCAGCGCTCTTGACCGCCTCGACCACGCTCTGGCCGTCCTCGGCCCAGTGTTTTTCGACGCGGCTCACCTCATCGGCGGACAGCGGCGCGGAGCCCTCGAAGTAGCTGCGCGGATAGTGCGGCACCACCTTGATGGCGATCAGCTCGGCGCCGCACGTGGCGGCCAGGTTGATCGCGTTGTCCACGGCCTTGCGTGACAGGTCGGAGCCGTCGGTGGCCACGAGGATGCGTTGGTACATGGTGGATCTCCTTGGGAGTTGTCGTTGACTTGAGCACCCGCGCCGCACGCGGCGGTGAGAGTGAACGATACCTTACCTTATCCCCCACAAAGCTGCTTACCCTTGACCTGGATCAAATCCGGGGTCCCCCAGGCGTGTGAAGTGCGCGTAAAGTGCCCGACCTATGCAAGGCGTGGGCATGACTCCTCCAATGCCGCTGGCGGCGGCCCGGACGGACGGCCCGACGCGCGCGGCGCCGGGCTTTGCCCTGCTGGACGAGCGCGACGAATGGCTCGCCTTCAGCCGCGAGCTGCCAGCTTCTTCCCCCGGCGGGCCAGGCGCGCGTTGGGAATCCAGCGTCGTCTTCGAGGGCATGCATTGCGCGGCCTGCGCCGTAACCATCGAGCAGGCCCTGCGCGGCGCCCCGGGCGTGCGCGAGGCGGAAGTCAACGCGGCCAGCCACCGCGGCCGCGTGGTCTGGGAGGAGGGGGCGACCCGGCCGTCGGAATGGATGCAGGCCGTGATGCGCACCGGCTACCGCCCCGTGCCCGCGCACGACGCCTGGGCCAGCGCGCGCCGCCAGGCCGAGACGCGCCGCATGCTGTGGCGCCTGGGCGTGGCGGGCTTGTGCATGATGCAGGTGATGATGTACGCCGCGCCGACGTACTTCACCGCGCCGGGCGAGATCGAGCCCGGCATCGTATACCTGCTGCGCTGGGCGCAGTGGCTGCTGTCGGTGCCGGTCGTGCTGTTCTCGTGCCAGCCGTTCCTGGGGGGCGCGTTGCGGGATCTGAAGCTGCGCCGCGTCAGCATGGATCTGCCCGTGGCGCTGGGCATGGTGATCACTTTCGTCGTCAGCACGCTGGGCACCTTCGAGCCCGAGGGCGTGTTCGGGCACGAGGTGTACTTCGACTCGCTCACCATGTTCGTGTTCTTCCTGCTCACCGGCCGCTGGCTGGAGCTGCGCCTGCGCGATCGCACCGCCGGCGCGCTGGAGGCGCTGATGCACCGCCTGCCCGACAGCGTGGAGCGCCGCAACGCGGCTGGCGGCTGGGAGCGCGTGTCGGCGCGCCGCGTGCGCGTGGAGGACGTGGTGCGCGTGCTGCCGGGCGAAGCCTTTCCCGCCGACGGCGTGGTGCTCGGCGGCCACACCTCGGTCGACGAAGCCCTGCTGACCGGCGAATCCACACCGCTGGCGCGCGGCCAGGGGCAGCGCGTGGTGGCCGGCAGCCACAACCTGACCGCGCCGGTCGAGGTGCGCGTGGAGCAGGTGGGCGCCGAGACGCGCTATGCGCAGATCGTGGCGCTGATGGAGCAGGCCTCGATCAGCAAGCCGCGCATCGCCCAGCGGGCCGACCGACTGGCCACGCCCTTTCTCGTCTTCGTGCTGCTGGCCGCCGGGCTCGCTTGCGCCTGGTGGTGGCCCAGCGATCCGGGACGGGCACCGATGGTCGCGGTGGCGATCCTGGTGGTCACCTGTCCGTGCGCCCTGTCGCTGGCCACGCCGGCCGCCATGCTGGCCAGCGCCGGCGCGCTGGCCCGGCGGGGCGTGCTGGTGCGGCGGCTGCAGGCGATCGAGGCGCTGGCCGAGGTGGACACGGTGGTGTTCGATAAGACCGGCACGCTGACGCGCGACGCCTTCGTGCTGGAGCAGGTCCATGTGCGCGCAGGCGTGACGCCCGCGCAGGCGCTGGCCCTGGCGGCGGCGCTGGCGCAGGGCAGCCTGCACCCGGTCTCGCGTGCCTTGCTGGCGGCGGCGCGGGATGCGGGGGCGGTCGCCGCTGCGGATGTGCAAGAGGTGGCCGAGGTGGCTGGCCAGGGCGTGCGGGGCCGGATCGGCGATGCGCGGGGCGAGGTGCGGCTGGGCTCGGCGGATTTCTGCGGCGTACCTGCCGGCTCTCCGGCCGGCCCGGCGAGCCATTTGAGCGACGCGCGCGGCTGGCTGGCGAGCTTCCATCTGCGCGAGGATCTGCGCCCGGACGCGGCGTCGGCCGTTGCCGCCCTGCACGAGCTGGGCCTGCGGGTGCGCCTGATGTCGGGCGACCGCCCGCAGGCGACCGAGCGGGTCGGCCACCTGGCGGGCATTGATGAGGTGCTGGGTGGTTGCACGCCGGCCGACAAGTTGCGCCTGGCGCGCGAGGCGCAGCGCCAGGGCGCCCGCGTGGCCATGGTGGGCGATGGCCTGAACGACGGCCCGGTGCTGGCTGGCGCCCACGTGTCGTTCGCCTTCGGCCGGGCCGTGCCGCTGGCGCGGGCGCAAGCGGATTTCGTCGTCCTGGGCAAGCGGCTGATGCTGATCGACTCCACCCAGCGCCAGGCCCGGCGCACCCTGCGCATCGTCAAGCAGAACCTGGGCTGGGCCGTGGCCTACAACGCGGCGGGGGTGCCACTGGCGATGGTGGGCTGGATGCCGGCCTGGGCGGCGGGGCTGGGCATGGCGGCGAGTTCGCTGCTGGTGGTGCTCAACGCGCTGCGCCTGGCCTCCGGGCCGGACCTGGAGGGGGCGTGATGGACATTCTTTTTCTGCTGATCCCGCTGTCGGTGGTGCTGGTGTTCTTCATCCTGGGAGCGCTGGGCTGGGCCATCCACCGGGGTCAGTTCGAGGACGTGGACCGAGAGGGCGAGCGGATTCTCGAGCACGATTGATTTACATCAAGCAAAACCATGGCGGGTTCCAGGACACTGCGAACGGAATGAAAAGGAAGAGGCTGAAATGACATTCGCCAATACACAAGCGACGGTCTACAACGACAAGGTGGTCCGGCAGTTCGCCATCATGACGGTGGTCTGGGGCGTGATCGGCATGCTGGTGGGTGTGATCGTCGCCGCGCAGCTGGCCTGGCCGGAGCTGAATTTCGGCATCCCCTGGCTCAGCTACGGCCGCCTGCGGCCGCTGCACACCAACGCGGTGATCTTCGCCTTTGGCGGGTGCGGGCTGATCGGCACCTCCTACTACGTGGTGCAGCGCACCTGCCAGGTGCGCCTGTTCTCCGACAAGCTGGCGGCCTTCACCTTCTGGGGCTGGCAGGCGGTCATCGTGGCGGCCGTCATCTCGTTGCCGCTGGGCTACACCAGCGCCAAGGAGTACGCCGAGCTGGAGTGGCCGATCGACATCCTGATCACCCTGGTCTGGGTGTCCTACGCCGTGGTGTTCTTCGGCACCGTGGGCACGCGCCGGGTCAGGCACATCTACGTGGCCAACTGGTTCTATGGCGGGTTCATCCTGGCCATCGCGCTGCTGCACGTGGTCAACAGCGCCGCGTGGCCGGTCGGCTTGATGAAGTCGTACTCCGCCTACGCCGGCGTGCAGGACGCCATGGTGCAGTGGTGGTACGGCCACAACGCGGTGGGCTTCTTCCTGACGGCGGGCTTCCTGGGGATGATGTACTACTTCATCCCCAAGCAGGCCGAGCGGCCGGTGTACAGCTACCGCCTTTCCATCGTCCACTTCTGGGCGCTGATCTTCACCTACATGTGGGCCGGGCCCCACCACCTGCACTACACGGCGCTGCCGGACTGGGTGCAGTCGGTGGGCATGGTGTTCTCGCTGATCCTGCTGGCGCCGAGCTGGGGCGGCATGATCAACGGCATCATGACCCTCTCGGGCGCGTGGCACAAGCTGCGCGAGGATCCGATCCTGCGCTTCCTGATCGTGGCGCTGTCGTTCTACGGCATGTCCACCTTCGAGGGGCCGATGATGTCGATCAAGACGGTCAACGCGCTCAGCCACTACACCGACTGGACGGTGGGCCACGTGCACTCCGGCGCGCTGGGCTGGGTGGGCCTGATCACCATGGGCTCGATGTACTACATGATCCCGCGCCTGTTCGGCCGCAAGCAGATGTACAGCGTCCGGGCCATCGAGGCGCATTTCTGGATCGCCACCATCGGCATCGTGGTGTACATCGCCGCGATGTGGATCGCCGGCGTGATGCAGGGCCTGATGTGGCGGGCGGTCAACACCGACGGCACGCTCACCTACACCTTCGTCGAGTCCGTCAAGGCGACCTACCCGTTCTACGTGCTGCGCCTGCTGGGTGGCCTGCTGTACCTGGGCGGCATGGTCATCATGCTGTGGAACACCATCAAGACGGCCACGGCCGGGCGGGCGGTGCCGGTGCAGATTCCCGCCGTCGCGGCGCACGCCTGAAGCCAAAGAAGAAGAGGGCAAAAGCATCATGGCTCAAGAAAAGGTGACCGGCCACGCCCGGATCGAGACCAGCAACTTCCTGATGATCGTGCTGATCCTGCTGGTGGTCTCCGTCGGTGGACTGGTGGAGATCGTGCCGCTGTTCTTCCAGAAGTCCACCACGCAGCCGATCGAGGGCCTCAAGCCCTACACCGCGCTGCAGGTGGTCGGGCGCGACATCTACGTGCGCGAGGGCTGCTACAACTGCCATTCGCAGATGATCCGACCGTTCCGCGCCGAGGCCCTGCGCTATGGGCCGTACTCAGTGGCGGGCGAGTTCGTGTACGATCGGCCCCACCAGTGGGGCAGCAAGCGCACCGGCCCCGATCTGGCGCGCGTGGGCGGGCGCTACTCCGACGACTGGCACCGAGCGCACCTCAACAACCCGCGCGACGTGGTCCCCGAGTCCAACATGCCCGCCTACCCCTGGCTGGAGCGCAGCGCCGCCGACGCCGACACGGTGCAGACCCACATGCGCGGCCTGCGCACCCTGGGCGCGCCCTACACCGACGAGGAAATCGCCAAGGCGCCCGAGGAGGTCAAGGGCAAGACGGAGATGGAAGCCCTCATCGCCTACCTGCAGGTGCTGGGCATTCACCGCAAGTAAGCCGCGAGGCGCATCGTCATGGACATCAATCTTCTGCGCAGCATCGTGACCGTGGTGGCGCTCATTGCGTTCATCGGCATCGTGGTCTGGGCCTGGTCGGACCGCAACCGGGCGCGCTTCGAGGAAGCGGCGCGGCTGCCCTTCGAGCAGGACTGATCCGGCCTGGCACCGCCGCACGACAAGGAACGACAAATGAGCGACTTCACGAGCAACTTCTGGTCGGTGTTCATCACCGCCATCACCATTGGCGGCATCGTGTTCTGCCTGGCGCTGCTGTGGATCAGCGGCAAGACCAAGGCCATGACCCTGCACGACAACACCACCGGCCACGTCTGGGACGAAGACCTGCGCGAGATGAACAACCCGCTGCCGCGCTGGTGGGTGGGGCTGTTCATCATCACCTGCGTGTTCGCGGTCGCGTACCTGTACCTGTACCCGGGCCTGGGGTCGTATGCCGGCTCGCTGAACTGGTCGCAGACCGGCCAATTCGATCGCGAGGTCGAGCGCGGCAATGAGCAGGTGGCCCCCATCTACGCCGCCTTCGCCGGCAAGAGCCCCGAGGATCTGGCCAAGGACGCGCAGGCCATGGCCATCGGCGACCGGCTGTTCATGAACAACTGCGCGCAGTGCCACGGCTCCGACGCGCGCGGCAGCAAGGGCTTCCCCAACCTGACCGACCACCAGTGGAACTGGGGCGGCCAGCCCGAGCAGATCCGCGAAACCATCGCCAAGGGCCGCACCGGCGTCATGACGCCGATGGGTGCCGCCGTCGGCTCGCCGGAGGACGTGCGCAACCTGGCCAACCACGTGCTCAGCCTGTCCGGCGCGCCGCACGACTCGGTCCGCGCCAACCTGGGCCGCGAGAAATTCATGGTGTGCGCCGCTTGCCACGGGGCCGATGGCAAGGGCAACGCGGCGCTGGGCGCCCCCAACCTGACGAGCGGCATCTTCACCCATGGTCCCGGCGTGGAGTCGCACATCGTCAACATGATCAATAGCGGCAAGACCGGCGTCATGCCGGCCTGGGAGAGCAAGTTCACGCCCGAGCAACTGACGGTGTTGACTGCCTACGTCTGGGGCAGGGGCGGCGGCGAGCCCGCCGCAGCCAAGAACTGACTCCCCGCAGCCCTTGCCTCCCATGAACCAGCGCTCCGCCACCCAGCATCCCGCCGTCGCCGACCACGCGGGCGACGAGGTGATGGTGCCGCTGTACGAGGCGCACAAGAAGGTCTATCCCCGCAGCGTGACGGGGCTGTTCGCCAAGTGGCGCTGGTTCTTCGTCTTCGCCACGCAGATCTTCTACTACGGCATGCCCTGGCTCCAGTGGGGTGGGCGCCAAGCCATGCTGTTCGACCTGGACGCCCGGCGCTTCTACATCTTCGGCTTGGTCCTGTATCCGCAGGACGTGATCTACCTGGCCGCCATCCTTATCATCTCGGCGCTGCTGCTGTTCCTGTTCACCACCGTGGCCGGGCGCCAATGGTGCGGCTACAGCTGCCCGCAAACCGTCTACACCGAGATCTTCCTGTGGATCGAGCGCCGCATCGAGGGCGACCGCTCCGCGCGCATGCGGCTCGACGCGGCGGCCCTGTCGCCCAACAAGCTGCTGCGCAAGGGTGCCAAGCAGGCGGCCTGGATCGCCGTCGGCCTGTGGACGGGCTTCACCTTCGTCGGCTACTTCACGCCCATCCGCGAGCTGGCCTCGCACGTCGTCCACTGGTCGCTGGGGCCGTGGGAGATGTTCTGGATCTCCTTCTACGGCTTCGCCACCTACGGCAACGCCGGCTACATGCGCGAGCAGGTGTGCAAGTACATGTGCCCCTACGCGCGTTTCCAGAGCGCCATGTTCGACAAGGACACGCTCATCGTCACCTACGACGCCCGGCGCGGCGAGCCGCGCGGCGCGCGCTCGCGCAAGGCCGACCCGAAGACGCTGGGCCTGGGCGACTGCGTCAACTGCACGCTGTGCGTGCAGGTCTGCCCGACCGGGATCGACATCCGCAACGGGCTGCAGCACGAATGCATCAGCTGCGCCGCGTGCATCGACGTCTGCAACGACGTGATGGACAAGGTCGGCTACCCGCGCGGGCTGATCCGCTACTCCACCGAGCACGCGCTGGAGCAGGGCTGGGACAGCCGCCGCATCGTGCGCCATGTGCTGCGCCCGCGCGTGCTGGTGTACGCGACCATCCTGGCGGCCGTGACCCTGGCGCTGGTCGCCAGCCTGTTCCTGCGCACGCCGTTCAAGGTAGACATCGTGCGCGACCGCGCCACGCTGGCGCGCATCGTCGAGGGCGGCCTGATCGAGAACGTCTACCGTCTCCAGATCATGAACGCCACCGAGCAGCCGCGCACCTACACACTGGCCGCCGAGGGCCTGCTGGGGCTGGAGCTGGCGACGGACGCCAGCGTCACCATCGACGGCGCGCAGGCGCTGTGGGTGCCGGTGCGGCTGCGCCTGCCCTACGACGCGGCCCGGCCCGGCTCGCACGAGATCCACTTCCTCGTGCGGTCGCCGGACGTGGGCGAGGTCAAGGAAAAATCCGTCTTCATGGTCCCGAGGTAGCCCGATGAACCCCTCCCAGACATCCTCTTCCGGCCCGTGGTGGAAGTACGGCCACATGTGGCTGGTGGTCAGCGGCCCGGCGGTCGTCGTCGTGGCCGGTTTCGTCACGCTGTACCTGGCCATCCGCTGGCCCGATCCGGTGTACACCGATGCGACGCGGCCCATCCCGCAGGTGAGTCAAGTCGTCCCTGGCGCCGCCGCGCTGGCGCCCGCCATGCAGGCGCGCAACCATGCGGCCACCGGCGGCGTGGCCGCGCCCGGCGCCGCACCGGCCGCGCAGCCGTGATGGGCACGGTCCTCAAGGACAGCGGGTGCTTCGCGATGATTTGATGTGGGGCGCCTGCCCCGCCTTGAGGGCGGCGGTGCTGCGGATGCGGGTCTCCAGCATTTTCACCCCGCACACCTGCGTTTTTGATCAAAACAGGCGTTTGCCCGCGCCCAAATTGCGCTGTCAGCTACAAATATAGTAGCGGAAGGCGTCTTGAGAGGAGGGCGGAAAGGTGACGAGCCTTGACCCCGGCACTGACTCCAGAGTGAGGGCTGCTTGGTTCCCCACCTGACCCGGTTGGCTCCTTCACCATGCGGGAAGGCCCGTCGAGGTCTATTGTAGTGGCTGCAGGCGGCGCTGCGCTTCGGTGGGGCCGAAGCTGAGGGCCAGCAGGTTGAAGACCTCGGCGCGCAGCAGGTCGATCTGCTGCGATTCCTGGCAGTCGCGCAGGCGCGCCATCAGGCGTCCGGCGCGGGGGTGGCGACAGTCGCACAGCAACTGCACCAGCGCGGCGGCCTGTGGACAGGCGTCGGCCAGGGCCGTCTCCGGGTCGGCGAAATCAGGACTCTCGATGCGGTGCAGCATGGTGTGGACGGGGGAGGCTGGCGCGGGGCGCCGCGTGACCGGCGATGACATTTATATTGCACTGCAGCATACCCCCTTTGCCCGGCGGTGTGAGGCAGCGTTGCCATAACGCATCAGTTTCTGAATCGGTTCCCTAATCGCGGCCTCGTCCTTTTCGCCCCGTAAAATTGGCGCCATGTCTTATTTGGTGCTGGCCCGCAAATACCGGCCGCGGAACTTCTCCGAGATGGTGGGCCAGGAGCACGTGGTGCAGGCCCTGAGCAACGCGCTCACGCAGCAGCGCCTGCACCATGCCTACCTGTTCACCGGCACGCGCGGCGTGGGCAAGACCACGGTCTCGCGCATCCTGGCCAAGTCGCTCAACTGCACCGGCGCCGACGGGAAGGGCGGCATCACCGCCACGCCCTGCGGCCAGTGCCCGGCCTGCAGGGACATAGACGCCGGCCGCTTCGTCGACTACACCGAGCTGGACGCCGCCAGCAACCGCGGCGTGGACGAGGTGCAGGGCCTGCTGGAGCAGGCCGTCTACAAGCCCGTGCAGGGCCGCTTCAAGGTCTTCATGATCGACGAAGTGCACATGCTCACCGGCCACGCCTTCAACGCGATGCTGAAGACGCTGGAGGAGCCGCCCGAATACCTCAAGTTCGTGCTCGCCACCACCGATCCGCAGAAAGTGCCGGTCACCGTGCTGAGCCGCTGCCTGCAGTTCAACCTGCGCCCCATGGCGCCCGAGACGGTGCTGGAGCACCTGGCGCGCGTGCTGGCGCAAGAGAGCGTGCCCGCCGAGCCCCAGGCGCTGCGCTTGCTGGCGCGCGCCGCGCGCGGCTCCATGCGCGACGCGCTCAGCCTGACCGACCAGGCCATCGCCTTCGGCTCCGGCCGCATCGACGAAGCCCCGGTGCGCCTGATGCTGGGCAGCGCCGACCGCGGCGCCGTCTTCGGCCTCATCGCCGCCCTGGCGGCTGGCGACGGCAAGGCGGTGGTCGAGCAGTCCGAGCAGCTGCGCGCCGCCGGCCTGTCCGCCGCCGCCACGCTGGAGGACATGGCCGGCGTGCTGCAGCGCATGGCCGTGCGCCAGGCCGTGCCCGGCATGGCCATCGACGACACCGATCCCGACGCGCAGGAAACCGCGCGCCTGGCCGGCTCGATGCCGCCCGACGAGACCCAGCTTCTCTACAGCCTGTGCATCCACGGCCGCGCCGAGTTGGGGCTGGCGCCCGACGAATACGCCGGCCTGACCATGGTGTTGCTGCGGCTGCTGCCCTTCAAGGCGGGCGCGGCGGAAAAAAAAACTCTGAAAACGGCTGAGGTGCCGCCCCCGGCGCCCACCCCCGCGCCGCCGCCTGGGCGCGCGTCCATCGATCCACCCCCGGCCCCAGCCGCAGCGCCTGAACCGCCGCCTCCGGCGATGGCGGCCGTCGAAGCGGCGTCCAGCGACGCGGCCGCAGGCGAATTCGCCCCGCTCGATGCCGACCCGGCCGACCAGCCGCCCCCCGATGAATGGGCGCCCGACGACCTGCTGCCGGCGGCTCTGTCGCCCCGCGCGCACCCGTCGGTGCAGCCGCTGCCCGTGCGCCAGCGGCCGCCGTCCGCCGATTCAGTGCAAAAAGTGCCTAAAGCCCACGCCGAGTATGCGCCAAAAGCTACTGAAATAGTAGCAGTCAAGGTGCGCGAAAGCCCCGCCGCCGGGCCCGCGCCCCAAGCCACCTTACCCCAGCCGCTCCCCGTGCAGGCCACGTCCGAGGGCGATTTCTGGCATGCGCTGGTGCAGGAGCTGGTCGCGCGCGAGGCCATCGCCGCGCTGGTGCGCGAGCTGGCCCTGCAGTCGCAACTGGTGGCCCGCGCCGAGGGCGAGTGGACGCTGCGCGTCGAGCGAGAATCGCTCGGCCAGTCCGCCGCGCGCGAGCGCCTGCAGGCCGCGCTGGCCGACGCCGGCCATGCCGTGCGCCTGCGCGTCGAGACCGGCCCCGTCGGCGACAGCCCCGCGCGCCGCAACGCCATCCACGCCGCCGGCCGCCTGAAGGCCGCCGAGGCGCTGCTCATGGCCGACCCCTTCGTGCAGGAGATGATGCGCGACTTTGGGGCGAGAATCGTGCCCGGCAGCATCAAGGCCCTTTGATGCCATGACGACTTGAAAGAAGGAACCCGATGTTCAACAAAGGACAACTCGCCGGCCTGATGAAACAGGCCCAGGCCATGCAGGACAACCTGAAGAAGGCGCAGGACGAACTGGCCACGCTCGAAGTCGAGGGCGAATCCGGCGCCGGCCTGGTCAAGGTGCTGATGACCTGCAAGCACGACGTCAAGCGCGTCACCATCGACCCCAGCCTGCTGGCCGACGACAAGGACATGCTGGAGGACCTGGTCGCCGCCGCCTTCAACGCCGCCGTGCGCAAGGCCGAGGAGGTGTCGGCCGAGAAGATGGGCAAGCTGATGCCCGCCGGCATGCCCGGCCTGCCGCCGGGGATGAAGCTCCCATTCTGAGGTCGAGCGCTTGGCGCTCAACGCCAGCCTCCCCATGCCCCACGCTCTCGACACCCTCGTGCAGTCGCTGCGCCGCCTGCCCGGCGTGGGCGTGCGCTCGGCGCAGCGCATGGCCTTCCACCTGCTGCAGCACGACCGCGAGGGCGCGCGGGTGCTGGCGCGCGCGCTGGAAGGCGCGGTGGCCCAGGTGCGCCACTGCGCGCAGTGCCACACCTTCACCGAAAGCGAGATCTGCGCCACTTGCGCCGACCCCCGGCGCGACGCCAGCAAACTGTGCGTGGTCGAGACACCGGCCGACCAGGCGGCCCTGGAGCGCACCAGTGCGTTCCAGGGCCGCTACTTCGTGCTCATGGGCCGGCTCAGTCCGCTCGACGGCATCGGCCCGCACGACATCGGCGTGCACGAGCTGATCGAGCGCGCCGCCGACGGCGTGGTGCAGGAGGTGATCCTGGCCACCAACTTCACCGCCGAGGGCGAGGCCACGGCGCACGTCATCGGCCAGGCCTTGAGAAGCCGTGGCCTCACGGTGACGCGGCTGGCGCGCGGCGTGCCGGCCGGCAGCGAGCTGGAGTACGTGGATCTGGGCACCATCGCCCACGCGCTGGTGGATCGGCGCTGAGCGGCACCTCGGTCCACCCGGTAACTCATTTTTCGATAGCTGTCGGCGAAGTACCGGTGCCGGCTGAAGGCCGATTTGTCTTGAAACGCGGTGAGATCGGCGCGAGCCGGCAGGCGACGCCATCAAGACAAACCCGATGCGGGCACGACCCGATGCGGCGGTGTGCGCTCCTGGGCTAACGTGGGCTCCCTTGCGCCCCACCGCCGCCGCTTCCGTGTCTCTCTCTCCCGTTCGCGTCCATCGCCCGCGCCGCAGGCTGCTGGCGGCGGCGCCGTGGCTGGCACTGCTGGCCGCCGCCGGCCGGCCGGCAGCGCAGACGCGAGTCGAGAAGCCCCACGTGACCCTGGCGGTGGGCGGCAAGGCGGCGCTGTACTACCTGCCGCTCACCATCGCCAAGCAGTTGAAGTTCTTCGACGACGAGGGGCTGCAGGTCGAGTTGCAGGACCACGCTGGCGGCGCCCTGGCGCAGCAGGCCATGTTGGCCGGCCAGGCGGACGTGGCCGCCGGCGCCTACGAGCACACCATCCTGCTGCGGCAGCGGGGGCAGAACTGCCGTTCCTTCGTGCTGCTGGGGCGGGCGCCGCAACTGGTGTTCGGCGTCGGTAGCCGGGCGCTGCCGGACTTCCGGCACGTGGCGCAGCTGCGGGGGCGGCGCATCGGCATCTCGTGGCCCGATTCGTCCACGCAGTGGTTCGCGCACCGTGTGCTGGCGCGCGGCGGCCTGGGGCCGTCCGACGTGGAGTTCGTCGGCGTCGGCACCTCCCTGGCGGCCGTGTCGGCGTTGCGCGAGGGCCGCATCGATGCGCTGGCCAACATCGATCCGGTGATCAGCATGCTGGCGTTTCGCGGCGAGATCCGCGTCATCGCCGACACGCGCTCGCTGCGCGGCGCGCAGGACCTGTATGGCGGCCCCATGCCGGCGGGCTGCCTGTACGCGCCGCAGGGCTTCGTGCTGCGCTACCCGCGGACGGTGCAGGCGCTGGTCAACGCCGTGGTGCGCGCGCTCAAGTGGCTGCAGACGGCCGGGCCCAGCGACATCGTGCGCGCCGTGCCCGAGGCCTACATGCACGATGACCGCGCCGTCTACCTGGCGGCGCTGGACAAGGCGCGCGAAGCCTTGTCGCCCGACGGCATGCTGTCGGAGGACGGCGTGCTGACCGCGCACCGCGTGGCGGCGCAGTACGCGCCGGGCACCCCGTCCGTGCGCTCGGCGGCGCCGGCCGCCACCTACACCAACGAATTCGCGCGCCGCGCCAAGCTGAAGTTCCAGGCTTGAGCGGAGTTTCGGGCCGGCGCCTGCCACCGCCGCCGGCTTTCAGCGCTTCCTGTTGCCCATGGACTTGGCCGCGCGGGCCACTGGGGCCTTGGCGGACTTCGCGCCAACGCGCCCCTGGGCGGACCGGGCGGCCTGGCGCTGCTTCGCCGCCGGGGCAGCGCGGCCCCGGGGCGCCGACGCGCGCGCGGCCGACGCGCGCACCGGCAGGTACAGCACCACGGCCTGGCCGCTCTTGAGGCTGGCGCGGCCCTGGTTCCACCCGGCGACGGTGGCGGCGGGCAGGTCGTAGCGGGCCGCGATGGTGGCGATCGAGTCGCCCCGGCGCGCGTGCACGGTGGTGCGGCGCAGCACGACCTCGGGCGTGTAGGCGACGTGGGCGTTGTCCACCACGTGGCTGGCCACGGCCGCCGGCCCGTGGCCGTTGCGCGGCACCAGCAGGGTGGAGCCGCTCTTGATCATCATGCCCTTGGGGATGCCGTTGATCTGGCGGAACTCGTCCTCGTCCATCTCGACGCGGCTCGCCGCCTCGCGCGAGGGCATCGTCGCCGGCGCCACCCAGGCGGTCCAGGAGGCCAGCGAGCCGGTCGGGGCCTTGGTCAGGTTCTGCTTGAAGACGGCGGCGTTGTTCCACGGCAGCAGCACCTGCGGCGTGCCGGCGGCGAAGATGACGGGCTTGTGCTGCGACGGGTTGAGCGCCTTGAAGTCTTCCAGCCGCACCTCGGCCAGGCGCGCCGCCACCTCGACGTCGATGTCCCGGGTGATGTCCACCGTGTCGAAGAAGGGGTGGTTGTCGATCAGCGGCAGCACCGCGCCCAGGGCGTCGGGCTGGGCGATGATGTTCTTGACCGCCTGCAGCTTGGGCACGTACTGGCGCGTCTCGGCGGGCATGTTGAGGTCGAGGTAGCCCGTGCCCTGGCCGGCGGCCCGGTTGCGCTCGATGGCGCGGTTGACGTTGCCCTGGCCCCAGTTGTAGGCCGCCAGCGCCAGGTGCCAGTCGCCGAAGCGGTCGTGCAGGCGCTGCAGGTAGTCGAGCGCGGCGCGCGTGGAGGCGATCACGTCGCGCCGGTCGTCGCGCAGCGCGTTCTGGCGCAGGTCGAACGACGAGCCCGTGGCCGGCATGAACTGCCACATGCCGGCGGCCTTGGCGCTGGAGACGGCCTGCGGGTTGAAGGCCGACTCGATGTAGGGCAGCAGCGCCAGCTCGGTCGGCATGCCGCGCAGCTCCAGCTCCTCGACGACGTGGAAGATGTACAGGCGCGAGCGCTCGGTCATGCGCTGGATGTAGTCGGGCCGGCTGACGTACCACTGCTGCTGCTGCTGCACCAGCTCGGTGTCGAGGTCGGGCAGGGCGAAGCCTCGGCGGATACGCTCCCACAGGTCGGCCGGCGCATCCAGCGGCGCCACCTTGCGCGAGCGCAGCTCGGTCACGGCCACGGGGGACATGTCGCCCGCCTGCGGCATGTCCACGCGCGGCCGGGTGGTGATGGGCGCGGCACCCGCCGGCGCGTCGGTGGGCGGGGTGCCGGGCGCGGCGCAGCCGGCCAGCCAGACGCAGGCGCCCAGCGCCAGCACGTGAAGCAGTTTCATCTGAAGTGGTTCTTCCATTCGCGAAGCGCGGCGAACACCGTCACTTCGTCCGTTGCGGTTGCAGCCTGCGCGCGCACGGCTTGCGTGACGGCGGGTTCACGGCTGCGCAGGAATGGGTTGATCGCCCGCTCGATGCCGAGGGTCGAGGGCAGGGTGGGGCGCCCTTGCGCGCGCAGATCCTGGCAATGGCGCGCATGGTCGGCCAGGGCCTCGTTGCCCGGCTCCACGGCGGCGGCGAAGCGCAGGTTGCCCAGCGTGTACTCGTGCGCGCAGCACACCCGCGTGGCGGCCGGCAAGGCGGCCAGCGCGTCGAGCGAGGCCAGCATCTGCGCCGGCGTGCCCTCGAACAGCCGCCCGCAGCCGCCCGAGAACAGCGTGTCGCCGCAGAACAGCAGCGGCGCGCCGGCCACGTCGCCAGCGAAGTAGGCGATGTGGCCGGCCGTGTGGCCCGGCACGTCGATCACGCGCCAGCCGATGCCCAGCGCCCGCGCCACGTCGCCGCCACGCAGGGGAATGAAGGGCTCGTGGATGCGCTCGCGCGCCGGGCCGAACACCTGCGCGCCGGTGGCGCCGCGCAGCTCGGCCACGCCGCCGGTGTGATCAGCGTGGTGGTGCGTGACTAGAATGGACTGCAGCTTCAGGCCCAGCCGGCCCAGCGCGTCCCGCACGGGGGCGGCGTCGCCGGGGTCCACCACCAGGGCATCGCGCCCATCGTGCAACAGCCACAGGTAGTTGTCGTCGAAGGCGGGCAGGGCGATCAGTTCCATGAACAGCGGATTTTATAAGCGTCAACATCGATGACCGGATTGCGCGACTGGTTCCAGACCCCACCGGGGCAGGTGGTGTTGGCGTGGGAGCGCGAGCGCTTCGACGCCGCGCTGGCCGACGTGTTCGGCTACCACGCGCTGCAGGTCGGGCTGGCCGACATCGACACGCTGGCCGCCAACCGCATGCCGCAGCGCTGGCTGGCGCTGGTGGCGCCGCCCGCGCCGGACATGGCGGACGTGGCGCACGCGCCGGCGGGGCCGCGCGCCGCGCTGGTCACCGACAGCACGGCGTTGCCGTTCGGCGAGGCCAGCCTCGACCTGGTGGTGCTGCCGCACACGCTGGAGCTCAGCCCCGACCCGCACGCCACGCTGCGCGAGGTGCAGCGCGTGCTGGTGCACGAGGGCCGGGTGGCCATCGCCGGCCTCAACCCGGCCAGCCTGTGGGGCCTGCGCCAGCGGCGCGCGCGCTGGTGGCGGCGCCTGGGCGGCGGGCGGCTGTACCTGCCGGACGCGGGCGAGTTCATCGGCCCCTGGCGCCTGCGCGACTGGCTGCGGCTGCTGGAGTTCGAGGTCGAATCCACCGTCTTCGGCTGCTACCAGCCCGCCGTGCGCGGCGCCGGCGCGCTGGCGCGCTTCGGCTGGATGGACCGCGTGGGCCGGCGCTGGTGGCCCATCTTCGGGGCGGCGTATTTCGTCGTCGCCGTCAAGCGCACGCGCGGCGCCAAGCTGGTGGGACAATCCTGGAAGAAGGTGCCCGCGGTCGTGGGTGCTCCTGCTTCGATAGCTAACCGCGCAGCACCGGCGCCGGTAAACACGGAAAAACACCTTGGATCGCATTGAGATGTACACGGACGGGGCCTGCAAGGGCAACCCCGGTCCGGGCGGCTGGGGCGCGCTGCTGCGCGCGCCCGGCCACGAGAAGGAGCTGTTCGGCGGCGAGCCGCTCACCACCAACAACCGCATGGAGCTGACGGCCGTGATCGAGGGCCTGGCCGCGCTCAAGCGTCCGTGCGAGGTCGACCTGTATCTGGACAGCCAGTACGTGCGCCAGGGCATCACCGCCTGGATCACCGGGTGGAAGGCCAAGGGCTGGCGCACCGCCGCCGGCCAGCCGGTCAAGAACATCGATCTGTGGCAGCGCCTGGATGCGCTGGCCGGCGGTGCCGGCCACCGCATCCGCTGGCACTGGGTCAAGGGCCACGCCGGGCACGAGGGCAACGAGCGCGCCGACCAACTGGCCAACCGGGGCGTGGACACCGTGCGGGCACAACGCACGCCTTCGGCGGGATTTGTGTAAAGCCCCGGTAAATCCGGGGCCCGGCACCGGCGCTCCGCGGGGTTTTCGGCCTGCGCCGCCTCTTACGCACTGCTACATTGACTGTCGGGTTGCATCTTCGCGGCCCTCGTCCTAGCTTGCACTGAACCTGAATGGCGTCCCGAACCCTCTATCTCGTCGTGGCGGTAGCGGGCATCGCCGCCGCCGCCGGTGCCGCGTGGTGGCTGCAGCGCCCGGCGTCCGCGCCCCCGGCGCAGGAGGTCGCCGCCAGCAACGGCAACGGGCGCGTCGTCGCGGTGGAGGTCGGCCGCGTGCGGCGGATGCCCCTGACCGACGCGGCCGAGACCGTGGGCAGCCTGCGCTCGCGCCAGAGCGTGGTGGTGCGGCCCGAGATCAGCGGCCGCATCACGCAGCTCAACTTTCGCGACGGCGAGCGCGTACGCCGCGGGCAACTGCTGGTGCAACTCGACGACCAGTTGCCGCGTGCCCAGGTGCAGCAGGCCCAGGCCGAGCTGTCGATCGCGCGGGCCAACCACCAGCGCAACGGCGAGTTGGTCGCGCAGGGCTTCATCAGCCGGCGCTCGGTCGACGAGAGCGCCGCGGCGCTGCAGGTGGCGCGGGCCAAGCTGGCGCTGGCCGATGCCACGGCCGCGCGGCTGCGCATCCTCGCGCCCTTCGACGGCATCACCGGCATCCGCGTGGCGAACGTGGGCGACTACGTGAAAGACGGCGCCGACATCGTCAACGTCGAGGACCTCGACGCGGTGTACGTCGATTTCCGCCTGCCCGAGCGGCTGCAGGCCAAGGTGCGGCGTGGGCAGACGGCGCAGGTGAGCTTCGACGCGCTGCCGGACGTGCGCTACGCCGCGACGGTGCAGGCGATCAACCCGCGGATCGACGCCGAGGGCCGCTCGGTGGCGGTGCGCGCCTGCATCGACAACCGGCGGCTGCAGCTGCGGCCCGGCATGTTCGCCCGCGTGACGGCGGTGTTCGGCGAGCGCCCCGACGCCCGCGTGGTGCCCGAGGAGGCCATCGTGCCGCAGGGCCAGGACGCCTACGTGGTGCGCATCCTGCCGGGCGGCGAGCCGGGCACGCACGTGGCGCGGCGCGTGCGGGTGAAGCTGGGCATGCGCACGCCGGGCTTCGCCGAAGTGCTGGAGGGCCTGGAACCCGGCGACGTGGTGGCCACGGCCGGCCAGCAGCGCGTGCAGGGCGACGGCGCCGTGGTGCGCGTGGTCCAACTCGGGCAAGCGGGCGCGGAAGAGGGCGCGGCGGCGCCCGGCGCCGCCGCGTCGGCGCCGCGGCCCACGCTGGCCGCGCCCGCCATGGCCGCGCCGCTGCCCGGCGCCAATCCGTGCCTGGCCGCGATGCCGGACGCGCCCGCCGCCGCGCGGCGCGCGCCCGCCTGAACGCCGGCCATGCAGCTCGCTGAAGCCTCCATCCGCCGGCCGGTGTTCGCCACCGTGCTGTCGCTGCTCGTGCTGCTGGTGGGGGCGGTGAGCTTCACGCGCCTGTCGGTGCGCGAATATCCCAAGATCGACGAACCCGTGGTCACCGTGAGCGTGATCTACGCGGGCGCCTCGGCCGAGGTGATCGAGTCGCAGGTGACCAAGCCGCTCGAGGACTCGATCGCCGGCATCGACGGCGTGGACGTGATCACCTCCATCAGCCGCGCCGAGCGCAGCCAGATCAGCGTGCGCTTCCGCCTCGAGAAGGATGCCGACAACGCCGCGGCCGAGGTGCGCGACCGCACTTCGCGCGTGCGCAACCGCCTGCCGGACGAGGTGGACGAGCCGGTGATCGCCAAAGTGGAGGCCGACGCCACGCCGGTGCTGTGGCTGGCCTTCAGCAGCGACACGCGCACGCCGCTGGAGATCAACGACCTGATCACGCGCATCGTCAAGCCGCGCCTGCAGACGGTGACCGGCGTGGCCGACGTGCCGATCTACGGCGAGCGCCGTTACGCCATGCGCGTGTGGCTGGACCCCGAGCGCATGGCCGGCTACCGCCTGACCACGCAGGACGTGGAGGACGCGATCCGCCGCAGCAACCTGGAGCTGCCCGCGGGCCGCATCGAGTCGCACCAGCGCGAGTTCAGCGTCACCTCCGAGACCAGCCTGGCGCGGCCGGAGCAGTTCGCCGGCATCGTGATCCGCACCGTGAACGGCTTCCCGGTGCGCCTGGCCGACGTGGCGCGGGTCGAGGAAGCGGCCGCCAACGACCGCAGCCGCGTGCGCCTGAACGGCCGCGACGCGATCTCGGTGGGCGTGATCCGCCAGGCCACGGCCAACCCGCTGGAGCTGTCGGACGGCGTGCGCGCCATGCTGCCCGTGCTGCAGCGCGACCTGCCGGCGGACGTGGTGATCGACATCGCCAACGACAACTCGCTGTTCATCGACCGCTCCATCAAAAGCGTTTACCAGACCATCGGCGAGGCGGTGGTGCTGGTGGCGCTGGTGATCTTCGTGTTTTTGCGCACGCTGCGCGCCTCCCTCATCCCCATCGTCACGATTCCGGTGAGCCTCATCGGCTCGTTCGCGCTGATGTCGCTGGCCGGGTTCTCGATCAACACGCTCACGCTGCTGGCGCTGGTGCTGGCCATCGGCCTGGTGGTGGACGACGCCATCGTGATGCTGGAGAACATCTTCCGCCACATCGAGGAAGGGCTCGACCCGTTCTCGGCCGCCATCAAGGGCGCGCGCGAGATCGGCTTCGCCATCGTCGCCATGACGCTCACCCTGGTGGCGGTGTACGCGCCGCTGGCCTTCACGCCGGGGCGCACGGGTCGGCTGTTCATCGAGTTCGCGCTGGCGCTGGCTGGCGCGGTGGTGGTGTCGGGCTTCGTCGCGCTCACGCTCTCGCCCATGCTGTGCTCGGTGCTGCTGCGCCACAACCCCAAGCCCAACTGGTTCGACCGCTCGATGGAGCGCTGGCTGACGCGCCTGTCGGACGCCTATGGGCGCCTGCTGCGCTGGGTGGTGACGGCGCGCGCGCCGGGCCGCGCGGGCCGGCTGCTGCAGGCGCGCTGGCTGGTGATCGGCGTGATGGCCGCCAGCGGCGTGCTGCTGTGGCTCGTCTACCCGACGATGAAGCAGGAGCTGTCGCCGCTGGAGGACCGGGGCACCATCCTCGTGAGCGTCACCGCGCCCGATGGCGCGACGCTGGCCTACACCAACCGCTACGCGCTCGAGCTGGAGAAGATCGGCCGCGGCTACCCCGAGTTCGACCGCATCTTCGCCAACATCGGCAACCCCACCGTGTCGCAGGGCAGCGTGGTGTTCCGCACCGTGGACTGGGAGCAGCGCGAGCGCAGCACGCTGGAGATCGCGCGCGACCTGCAGCCCAAGGTGGCCGGCATGCCGGGCGTCAACAGCTTTCTCATCACGCCGCCCTCGCTGGGCCAGGGTTTTCGCGCGCGCCCGCTGCACTACGTGGTGCAAAGCTCCGACAGCTACGAGAACCTGGCCGTCGTGGCCGGCAAGATGATGGCCGAGGTGGCCCGGAACCCCGGCATCGTCGGCCCCGACCTGGACCTGCGCCTGAACAAGCCCGAGCTGCGCATCGACGTGAACCGCGCCCGCGCCGCCGACCTGGGCGTGGGCGTGGACGTGGTGGCGCGCGCCATCGAGACCATGCTGGGCGGACGCACCGTCACGCGCTACAAGCGCGACGCCGAGCAGTACGACGTGATCGTGCAGACCGAGGCGCGCGGCCGCACCACGCCCGACAACATCGACGGCATCTACGTGCGCGGCCAGGGCGACGCGATGATCCCGCTGTCGGCGCTGGTGCAGGTGCGCGAGAGCGTGAGCCCGCGCGAACTCAACCACTTCGGCCAGCGCCGCTCGTTCACCATCCAGGCCAGCCTGTCGCCCGACTACTCGCTGGGCGAGGCGATCCGCTTCATGGACCGCGTGGCGGCGCAGCACATCCAGCCCGGCTACAGCACCGACCTGAACGGCATCTCGCGCGAGTTCAAGAGCTCGCAGGGCGCGCTGGCCATCGTCTTCGTGCTCGCGCTGGTGTTCATCTTCCTGGTGCTCGCGGCGCAGTTCGAGAGCTTCGTCGATCCGCTGGTCATCATGCTGTCGGTGCCGCTGTCGATGGTGGGCGCGCTGCTGGCGCTCAAGTGGAGCGGGGGCTCGCTCAACGTCTATTCGCAGATCGGGCTGATCACCCTGGTGGGGCTGATCACCAAGCACGGCATCCTGATCGTCGAGTTCACCAACCAGTTGCGCGAACAGGGCATGGAGACGATCGACGCGCTGGTCAAGGCCTCGGCGCAGCGCCTTCGGCCCATCCTGATGACCACCGGCGCCATGGTGCTGGGCGCCGTGCCGCTGGCGCTGGCGCACGGCGCGGGCGCCGAGACGCGGCGGCAGATCGGCTGGGTCATCGTCGGCGGCATGAGCCTGGGCACGCTGCTGACGGTGTTCGTGGTGCCCACCGTGTACTCGCTGCTGGCGCGCAAGCGCGTGCCGGGGGCGATCACGAAGGCGGTGGCGCCCGCCGCGCGGGAGCTACATGAAGCATAGCTGTCACCGCATATTGGGTGCGGGCTGGCGGCTGTTTTCTCTTGAATTGAGGGGTTGTGCACGGGGGTCTGCCGGCGCCGTGCCGCCGCGCGGCAGGCCATCGCGCCGGCGCAGCGCCCAGCGCTCGATGGTGTGGTACGACAGCGCCGCCAGCGCGGTGGAGAGGGCCAGGCCCAGCACCACCACCACCGGCCAGGAGAAGTCGGCGCGCAGGTAGCGCACCACCGGGTAGTGCCACAGGTAGATGCCGTAGGACAGGCGCCCCAGCCCCACCAGCGCCGGCGCGCTCAGCATGTCGTGGACCAGTCCCCGGTGCCGCTGCGCCGCCACCAGCACCACGACGGTCGCGCCCTCGACCACGGTGATGCCCCACAGCAGCGCCTGCGGCTTGTCCCACTCCAGCGCCATCAGCAGCGGCACCGCCAGCGGCAGCCACAGGGCGTGGCGCAGGTGGCGGCGCAGACCGGCGGCGAAGGCGGGCTGCTCGTGCATCAGCGCGGCGAGCAGGGCGCCGGCCAGCAGGCCCGAGGCGCGGGTGTCGAAGCGGAAGAAGACCTCGTAGAAGAGCTGGCCCTGCGCCACCCACAGCACGCGCCACAGCGTGGCCAGCAGCCACAGCAGCGCGATCGGCCGCCACAGCTCGCCCCGCGGCGTGCGGCGCAGCAGCAGCATCAGCAGCGGCGGCCACAGCAGGTAGAAGTGCTCCTCCACCGACAGCGACCACATGTGCAGCAGCGTGCCGGGGCGGTCGAAGAAGGCGATGCCGTAGTCGGCCAGGTAGAGGATGGAGACCAGTGCGTCCGAGAAGACGTCGTCCAGGCCGGGCCACAGCAGCGGCGCCATCAGGCAGTAGGCCGCCAGGAACAGCGCCAGCGCCGGCATCAGGCGGAAGAAACGCCGGCGGTAGAAGCGCCAGTAGTCCAGCCTGCCCGAGGACTGGTGCTCGATCAGCAGCAGCGCGGTGATCAGGTAGCCGCTGAGAACGAAGAACAGGTCCACGCCGAAGAACGCGCCGTCGAACAGCGGCACGTGGGCGTGTGACAGGATCACCAGCAGGATCGCCACGCCCCGCAGCCCATCGAGAGCGGGGTTGTAGCGCAATGCAAAATTCTTGACCGACAAAACCGGGGCACCTCTTGCCATTCCCCGGGGGCGGGCCCCGGCCTGCCGGCCAGTATGGGCGGGGCCTGGGCGCTGGGCCGTTACAGGACGTTGGGGTATCGGGCCTCATGTCAGGCAATGACGCCAGCGACAACACTTGCGAACACATTGGCGGCTCGCCCGGGGCGCACGAGCGGGCCGGCAAAAGAAAACCGGCTCAGAGGCCGGCTTCGAGGGGACGCGCGGGCCTGGGCCCGCGGGGGTCAGCGCACCGAGTCGAAGAACTGGCGCGCCGCCGCGTAGCAGAACATTGGCTCGTAGGGCGAGTGGTAGTTGCTGTAATAGGTGGCGAACTCGGGCGTCGCGGGGTCGGTGGGCGCCACGCCGCCGGGGGCGAACGCGGCCTGCACCTGCGCGTCCACGTCCACCGAGGTGACGTTGGTGACGTTGCGCGCGGTGAAGTCGGCCATCAGCACGTTCTGATGCACCGCCGGCGGCACCACGGGGTCGCCCGAGCCGCCGCACAGCAGCACCGGCGCCTTGGGCGTCCAGCCGATGAAGCTGTTCTTGAGTCCCGCCTGGTAGAGCGGGTTGTTGCCCTTGGCGCGCACGCCTTCCACGAAGGCCGGCTGCAGGATGAGGTTCAGCGCGCTGGCGGCCGGGAGGTCCATGCGCAACTGGGCGTAGAGGCCGGCGACGTCCGTCGAGGGAAACGCGGTTTCGATGAAACCGTCGTAGGGCGGCTGGAAGGCGTCCGATGCCTTGCCGTAGATGTTGCCGTAGGCGTGCTGCCAGGCGGTGATGATGAAGGGCAGGAACAGTTGCGAGCCCGCCGTCGGCGTCGGCAGGCTGAGTGCCGTGCCCAGGTTGTAGGGGCCGGCCAGGTGAGCGCCGCCGACCACGCTGAAGTCCTTGATCTTGTCCTTGTCCTCGGCCGCGCGCTGCGCCGCTGCGGACGAATGGCCACCCTGCGAGTACCCGGTGAACATCACCTTGCCCGACAGCTTGGCGCCCACCGCCGAGGCGGCGTTGCCCGCCGCGCGCACCGAATCGATGACCGCGCTGCCCTCGGAGGCCGCGTCCAGGTAAGGGTGGTAGGTGTAGGTGGATTTGGCGTAGCCCAGGTAGTCGGTCGCCACCACGGCGTAGCCCTGGGCGGCGAAAAAGGCGATCAGCGAGGCGGTCTCGCCGTCTTGCGGGTTGGCCAGCGTGCGCGTTTTCAGCGCGTTGGTGCCGCGCGCATAGGCCACCAGCGGCGCCGCGCCGCTACAGGCAGGGTCGCTGCCGGCGGGCACCAGCATCACGCCGGAGGAGTTGGCGCCATCCTCGCCCTTGGCGCCGATGGTGGCGTAGTTCAGCGCCACCACCTTGACGTCGCACTTGGCCGGTCCGCTGACCGCCTGCAGGCCGCTCTGCGCCGTGGCGGCGTCGATTTGCGCCACGGTGAGCGTGGTGACGATGGCGGCCGGGTCCAGCAGCTCGCCGCGGTCGGGGCCGTCGGAGCCGCCGCAGGCCGCCAGCACGGCGGCCGCGGACGCGACGCAGGTCAGACGAAACAGCTTCATGGGGTGCCTTTCCTTATTGGATGGAGAAATGGGAACATCGCATCCTGCGTGCGCGGCTCACGCGCATCCATTGGGGATTACGCGGGGACGGGGACGCAAAAAGAGCCGCCGGTCGCCAGCGAACGGCTTCGATCCGAGGTCGGGCGGGCATTCCGGGCTTTTATATGCTACTGAATAAATAGCTATAGGCGATTTACTGTCGCGGGCTGCAGGCGTTATTGATCCGAATAAACCGAAGATGCCCGGCACCGGTGCCGGGCAATGGCCCCGCTCCGCTCTCATGAATTGATCCTGCGCAAGGTCCGACCGCCATGCAGGGGCAAGATGCATGCAGGGATCGCGCCACGACCCCGGAAAGACCTGTATGCGCACCGTCCATCCGCTTTGCCCAGGCCACCCCGCGCCGCTGCCGGAAGGCCCGCCATGACCGCCGTCTTCGACCCCGTGCACCTGCAGGCCGCCCTGCTGGACGCGGTGGCCGCCAGCTTCGCCCCGCCGGCGCTGCTGCTGCAGCGCCAGCAGCAGCGCCTGCTGCGCCTGCTGGACGCCGCGCGCGAGGGCTCGGCGCTGTACCGCGAGCGCCTGCCCCGCGCGGGCGCGGGCGCGGCCGACTGGACGCGCGTGCCGCACGTCACGCGCGGCGAGCTGATGGGGCGCTGGGACGAATGGGTGGCCGACCCGGCGCTGCGGCTCGACGAATTGCGCGACTTCTCGCGCCAGGCGGCGCGGGTCGGCGAACCCTGGCAGGGCCGCTACATGGTGTGGGAAAGCTCCGGCACCAGCGGCCAGCCCGGCGTGTTCGTGCAGGACGCGCGGGCCCTGGCGGTGTACGACGCGCTGGAGGCCGTGCGCCACCGCCCGCCGGGGCCGGGCGCTGGCCGCCTGTTCGGTCCCTTCGCGGCGCTGCAGGCCATGGTCGGCGCCGACCGCACCGCCCTGGTCACGGCCACGGGCGGGCACTTCGCCTCCATCGTCAGCTTCGAGCGCCTGCGGCGACTCAACCCCTGGGTCGCGGCGCAGGCGCGCAGCTTCAGCCTGCTGCAGCCGGTGGCCGCGCTGGTGGCGGCGCTGAACGACTTCCAGCCCACCGTCATCGCCACCTACCCCACGGCCGCCGCGCTGTTGGCCGAGGAGGCCGAGGCCGGGCGCCTGCGCGTGCGCCCGCGCTGCGTGATGACCGGCGGCGAGACCCTGGGCCCCGCCGTGCGCGCGCGCATCCAGCAGGCCCTGGGCGCCACCGTGCGCGGCAGCTACGGCGCGTCGGAGTTTTTGCCCATCGCCTGGGAGTGCGCGCACGGCCGCTTGCACGTCAACGAGGACTGGGTGATCCTGGAGCCGGTGGACGAGCGCCACCGCCCCGTGCCGCCCGGCCAGGCCGGGCACGGCGTGCTGCTGACCAACCTGGCCAACCGGGTGCAGCCGCTGATCCGCTACGAACTGGGCGACCACGTCACGCTGCACGCCGGGCGCTGCGCCTGCGGCTCGGCCCTGCCGGTGATCGAGGTGCGCGGCCGGCGCGACGACGTGCTGCGCGTGCCCGGCCGGCGCCGCGGCCAGAGCGTGAGCCTGCTGCCGCTGGCGCTGTGCACCGTGGTCGAGGAGGAGTGCGGGCTGTTCGACTTCCAACTGCTGCAGCGCGACGCCCGCACGCTGGTGCTGCGCGTGCCACTGCGCGGCGACGCGGCCGCCGCCGCCATCGACCGCTGCCGCGGCGCCCTGCAGCACTTCGCCGCCGCGCAGGGCGCCGGACCCATCCGCGTGCTGGGCGAGGCGGGCTGCGACGTGCCGCGCGGGCGCAGCGGCAAGGCGTGCCGGGTGATGCCGGGAGTGAACGTTTGATTGGGTGCTGTGTTTGAAGCCTGGCTGGCTTTAGCCCGCATGGATATTGCGCAGGGAGCTATTGATCTTGTAGTTATCCTCGGTTGGTTGGAGGCGCTGTAGGCCGGGAATTCGCCCCAGTGGGCGACCCACTTTTTCTTGCACGATGTCCAGACCGGGAACGCCCGCACACCTGGCCCGCGCGCAGCCCCCGGGTCGCCGAGTTGGCGGTGCTGGCCCTGCGCTGCCAGCACCCGGCCTGGGGTGGATGCAAGAGCGCCCGGCGCCTGGCCGACCTCGGCCCAGCCCGACAGCTCATCCAACAACAAGAACCATCAAATTTGATAGCTTCAACCACAATATCCACGCGGGATGAAACCCGATTCAGCTCAAAAATCAGCCCTTCGGCCAAAGCACCATCTGCGTGCAGCGGAACAGAGCGATGGTGCGGCCCGACGCCTCGTCGGTCACCACCGCATCCCACACCTGCGTGTTGCGTCCCAGGTGCTGCGCCGTGGCGACGCAGGCGATGGCGCCTTCCTTCACCGTCCCCAGGTGGTTGCTTTTCAACTCGATGGTGGTGAAGGACTGCGCGCCGGCCGGCAGATGCGCCACCGTCGCGTAGCCGCACGAGGTGTCCGCCAGCGCCACCACGCTGGCCGCGTGCAGGTAGCCGTTGGACGCGAAGTGCAGCTGTTCCACCGGCATGCGGCTCGCCAGCCGGCCCTCGGCCAGTTCCAGGATGTGGATCCCCAGGAAGCCCGGCAGGTGGCCGGGGCTGCGCTGGTTGAGGGCATCGACGGTGACTTCGGGGCGCAGCAAGGGCATGGCGTGTTCTCCAGGTTCAAGGTTCAGGCGGCGGCGGGCGCGGTGCGCGCGATGCGCGCTTCGCGGATCGGCAGGTTCAGCACGGCGGCCAGCAGCGCCAGCGCGATGTCGGCCCACCACATCCACGTGTAGTCGCCGAAGCGCGTGATCGCCAGGCCGCCCAGCCACGCGCCCAGGAAGCCGCCGATCTGGTGGCTCAGCAGCGTCAGCCCGAACAGCGTGCCCAGGTAGCGCACGCCGAACAGCTTGCCCACCAGGCCCGCCGTGGGCGGCACCGTGGCCAACCAGGTCAGGCCCAGGCCGACGGCGAAGACGTAGAACACCCAGGGCTCGCGCGGCATCATCAGGTACCACAGCACCAGCGCGGCGCGGCTGCCGTACATGATCGCCAGGATCATCTTGCTGCGGTACTGGCCCACCAGGTGGCCGGTCACCAGGCTGCCGACCACGTTGGCCAGCCCGATCAGCGCCAGCGACCAGCTCGCCACCGAAGGCGGCAGGCCGCACAGGTCCACCTCGGTCGGCAGGTGCGTGACCAGGAAGGCGATGTGGAAGCCGCAGGTGAAGAAGCCCGCGTGCAGCAGCAGGTAGCTGCGGTCGCCCAGTGCGCCCTTCACGGTCGCGCGCAGGCCCTGCTCGCCCGCCGCCGGGGCGGCCGGGGCCTGCCCGCCCCGGGTCACCCGGCCCACCAGCGGCAGCGCCGCCAGCGAGATCACGGCCAGCGTGTACATGGCGCCCATCCAGCCCAGCAGCTGGATCAGCTTTTGCGCCACCGGCGCGAACACGAACTGCCCCAGCGAGCCGCCAGCGTTGATCACGCCCGAGGCCGTGCCGCGCGCCTCGGCCGGCATGCGCTGCGCCGCCGCGCCGATCAGCACCGAGAAGCTGCCCGCGCCCGCGCCCATGGCCACCAGCAGGCCCTGGGCGAACACCAGGCCGATGCCCGAACCCATCAGCGGCGTCAGCGCCGTGCCCAGCGCCATCACCACGATGCCGCCGACCAGCACCGCGCGCGGTCCCCAGCGATCGGCCGCCGCGCCGGCGATCGGCTGAATCGCGCCCCAGGTGAACTGCGCCACCGCCAGGGCGAAGCTGATGGTGGCGATGCCCAGGCCGGTGGACGTGTTGATCGGCCCCACGAACAGGCCGATGGACTGGCGCGCGCCCATGGTGATCATCAGGATGCCGGCGGCCGCCAGGGTGATGGTCATGGCGCCCGAGGCTCTGAGGGTGGTGAACATGATGTTTTTTGCTTATGTCTGAAGCCGCCGCGGTGCCGTGGCCCGACGGGCAACGGATGATAGTGACCCGGGCGCAGGCTTGCCGGCGAAGGCCCATGTCCCGGCAGTCGGGGGGCCGGCCCTGGGCGTCAGGCCGGCGGCTGGATCTGCCGCAGCGTCTGCGCGATCTCCCGCGGCTGGTGCGGCCGCACCAGCCGTGCCACCTCAACGCCGTCCTTCAGGAACACCAGCGTCGGCCACAGCTTGATGCCGAAGCTGCGCCCCAGCCGGCGGCCGGGGCCGTCCTCGACCTTGACGTGCGGCACCTCGGCGCCGGCCTGCGAGAACGCCGCCTGGACGTGCGGCTGCGCGCCCTGGCACCAGCCGCACCAGTGGGTGCCGAACTCCAGCACCAGGGGGCCGCGCGCGGCGTCCACGTCGGCGCGGGTCAGGGTCTCGGGGGTGAAGGCGGCGGTGTAGGGCATGGGGGGATCGTAAACGGGCTCTGATTCTCGGCGCGCTCCAGCCGGCGCAGCTCTTCCAGCGTATTGGCGTTGGCGAAGGCGCGCGGATCGTCGCTCGGCGCGTCGAAGGGCACGATGACCCGCCGGTGCTGCGCGGCCCAGGCATCGACCTTGCGCCCGCCCGCCTGCATGAAGCCGGCCAGGCTGTCCCGCAGCGTGGCGCGCAGCAGGCAGAACACGGGCTGCGTGCGCAGGCGGGCCGCGCCGGGCTCGTCGCCGCCAAGCGCGGCGGCCATGGCGATATCGGCCGTTTGCTCGCACAGGGCTTGCGCCAGGCGCTCGCAAAGCGATAGCGGAAAGTGGGGAACGTCGCAGGGCAGGGTGAGCAGCAGCGGGGTTTGGCAGTGCTCCAACGCCGCCAGAAAACCCGCCAGTGGCCCGGCGTGGCCAGGCACGGCGTCGGGCCACACGGGCGCGCCGAAGGCAGCGTAGTCGGCCAGGTGGCGGTTGGCGCTGATCATCACCGCGGCCGGCGGCAGGCTCTGTCGCCGCAGCCGCCGCAGCGCGTGCAGCGCCAGCGGCACGCCGCGAAAGGGCTGCAGCCCCTTGTCCGCCCTGCCCATGCGCGTGCCCTGGCCGCCGGCCAGGAGGAGGGCGGTGATGTCCCGCGACGTGACTGGCGGCGGCGATGCCATGGGGCCGCTCATCCCCCGATGTAGCTCATCTCGACCCGCCGCGCGCCGCCCTCGGCGTCGGCCGGCAGGCTGGCGCGCAGCTCGCTGTAGCGGTCGGCGCGGCCCTGCCAGAGGGCGGCGATGGCGCCGGCGATGGCCTCGTCGCCGGCGCCGCCGCGCAGCAGGGCGCGCAGGTCGTACCCCTGGGTGGCGAACAGGCACAGGTACATGCGGCCATCGGTGGACAGGCGCGCGCGGCTGCAGCCGCCGCAGAAGGCGTGGGTGACACTGCTGATGACGCCGACTTCGCCCAGCGCCGGGTCGTGCCGGCCGTCGGCCCCCGCGTGGCCCCAGCGCTCGGCGGTCTCGCCCGGCGCGGCGGGATCGAGCGCCACCAGGGGGAATTCGGCCTGCAGCCGGCGCACGACCTCGGCCGAAGGCAGCACCTCGTCCATGCGCCAGCCGTTGGTGGCGCCCACGTCCATGTACTCGATGAAGCGCAGCGTGATGCCGCTGCCGCGGAAGTGCCGCGCCATGGGCAGGATCTCGTGCTCGTTGGTGCCGCGCTTGACCACCATGTTGACCTTGACCGGCGCCAGCCCGGCCGCGTGCGCCGCCTCGATGCCGGCCAGCACCTCGGCGACGGGGAACTGGACGTCGTTCATGCGGCGGAACACCTCGTCCTGCAGGCCGTCCAGGCTGACGGTGACGCGCCGCAGCCCGGCGGCGGCCAGCGTGGCCGCCTTGCGCGCCAGCAGGGCGCCGTTGGTGGTCAGCGTGATGTCCAGCGGCTCGCCGCCGGGGGTGCGCAGCGCGGCCAGTTGCCCGACCAGCCGCTCGATGCCCTTGCGCAGCAGCGGCTCGCCGCCGGTCAGGCGCAGCTTGGTCACGCCGCGCGCGACGAACAGGCGCGCCAGCCGCGTGATCTCCTCGAAGCTGAGCAGATCGCCGTGCGGCAGGTACTGGTAGCGGCTGTCGAACACCTCCTTGGGCATGCAGTAGCTGCAGCGGAAGTTGCAGCGGTCGGTGACGCTGATGCGCAGGTCGTGCAGAGGGCGCCCTCGCGCATCCAGCAACTCGCCGGTGGGCGCGAACGCGGGCACGGGCACCCACCGCGCGGCGGCACGCTGGTCGATGAGGGGTATGACGCGTTCACCCATGGGCGGATTATCCCGAAGCGGACGCGGCGACACGGCGGTGGTGCCATGCGGGCGCCGCGGCCTCGGCGCTACCATGAGCAAACTGATGGCCTTGCATTGGAGAAGCTGGATGCACGACTCGACCTGGTCACGCCGCCGCCTGCTGCATCTGGGCGCCGCCGGCGCGCTGGCGCCGGCCTGGGCGCTGGCGCGCGAGAAAAAAGAAGCGCCCCTGCCCGCCGTCGGCAGCATCCTGCCGCTGGTGCCGGCCGCGCTGCTGGACGGCGGCCGCTTCGAGCCCGCGCAGGCCGAGGGCCGGGTGCTGGTGCTGTACTGGTGGGCCAGCTGGTGCCCGTTCTGCGCGCAGCAGAGCCCCGAGATGCAGAAGCTGTGGGACGCGCAGCGCGGGCGCGGCCTGCGGATGCTGGCGCTGTCCATCGACCGCCAGTCCGGCGACGCCCTGGCCTACCTGCGCCGCAAGGGCTACACCTTTCCCGCCGTCTGGCTCGGCCCCGACCTGGCGCGCGCCTACCCCAAGCCCGAAGGCCTGCCCGTGACGGTGGTGCGCGGCAAGGACGGGCGTGTGGCGCAAGCCGAGAAGGGCCAGCTCTTCGCGGAGGACGTGGCGGAACTCGCGCGTTGGGTGTAGCGCCCGCGCTCAAGCCCGGCCAATGCCCAGGGCCTGAAGCAGGCCCTTCGCCAGCTCGGCCGGACGGGCTTCCTGATCGATCGCCAGCACGTGCCGGCCGGCCATGCCGCGCAGCCAGGTGAGCTGGCGCTTGGCCAACTGGCGCGTGGCGGCGATGCCGCGCTCGCGCAGCTCGGCCAGCGGCCGGCCCGCCTCCAGCGCCTCCCACGCCTGCCGGTAGCCGATGCAGCGCATCGAGGGCAGGTCGGGCGTCAGGTCGCCGCGCGCGCGCAGCGCCGCCACCTCGTCCAGAAAGCCCCCGGCCAGCATCGCGTCGAAGCGGCGCGCGATGCGCTCGTGCAACCAGGCGCGGTCCCGTGGTTCCAAGGAAAAAAGCGGTGTAGCCCGCATCCATTCTTCGTCAGCAGCTCCTGATTTTGCAGTGTGGAAGGTGGACAGGGGCCGCCCGGTGACGCGCCACACCTCCAGCGCGCGCTGGATGCGCTGGCCGTCGGCCGGGGCCAGCCGCGCGGCGGTGGCGGGGTCCACGCGCGCCAGCTCGGCGTGCAGCGCCGGCCAGCCGCGCGCGCGCGCCTCGGCCTCCAGCGCGGCACGCACGGCGGGGTCGGCGGCCGGCAGGGCGTCCAGTCCTTCGAGCAGCGCCTTGAAGTACAGCATCGTGCCGCCCACCAGCAGCGGCAGCCGGCCGCGCGCGCGGATCTCGCCCATCAGGCGCCGCGCGTCGCGCGCGAACTCGGCGGCGCTGTAGGCCTCGCGCGGGTCGCGGATGTCGATCAGGTGGTGCGGCGCGGCGGCGCGCTCCCCGGGCGTGGGCTTGGCGGTGCCGATGTCCATGCCGCGGTACACCAGGGCCGAATCGACGCTGATGACCTCCACCGGCCAGCGCTCGGCCAGCGCCAGCGCCAGCGCGCTCTTGCCGCTGGCCGTGGGGCCGGCCAGGCACAGCGCCTGGATCGGCGCCTCAGGCCGGCTCGGGGTCGGGTTGGCCATGGCGCTGTACCAAAGTCCATGCGGTGAAGGCGACCACCATGCACGCCAGCCCGAAGCCCAGGGCCAGGGGGCGGGCCGTGCCGTCCATCGCGCGGCCCAGCCACAGGCCCACGGGAAAGGCGGCGGCCATCATGATGAAGCCGTTCAGCGCCGAGGCCGCTCCCGCCATGCGCGGAAACGGCGCCACCGTGCCGCTCTGGCCCACCGGCTGGTGCACGCCGTGCGCCAGGATGAACAGCGCCTGCGGCAGCACCAAGGCCCAGGCCCCGTACCAGGGCCGGCCCCAGCCGAACCAGGCCAGCGCGGCCATCAGCACGCCGGCGGTGAAGGTCAGGCCGCCCGCCACCGCCACCGTGCGGCGCAGGCCCCAGCGCGGCAGCAGCCGCCGGCAGGCGACGGTGCCGACGATGTACAGCGCCGACAGCCCCGCCATGATGGCGCCGTAGGCCAGCTGGCTCAGGCCCAGCGCCTCGATCAGCACGAAGGACGACGCCGCCAGGAAGGTGAACAGCCCCACGTAGGACGACGTGGCCAGCAGCGAATAGGCGATGAACGTGGGGTGCCGCGCGATGCACGTCCACGACCGCCACAGCGTGCGCGGCGCCAGCGCGTGCGGGTTGGGCGCGGCATTGGTTTCCCGGAAGCGCAGCGCCAGCACCGCCAGCGTGCCGATGCCGAACACCCCCAGCACCGCGAAGGCCGCGCGCCAGTGCAGCCACGCCGCCATCAACCCGCCCAGCGGCGCGCAGACGATGGCGATGGCGCCCAGGCCCGACAGGCCCTTGGACATCATGCGCGCGCCCTCCAGCGGCGGGTACAGGTCGCGCACGATGGCGCGCGCGCACATCACCGCCGCGCCCATGGCGGCGCCCTGCGCGATGCGCGCCAGGATCAGCAGCGGCATGGTCGGCGCCACCACGCAGGCGAGGGAGGCCAGCACGTAGGCCCCCATGCCCGCCAGCAGCACCGGCCGCCGGCCTAAGCGGTCCGACAGCGGCCCCCACGCGAGCTGCGAGACGCCGAAGGCCAGCATCAGCGCGGCAAAGGTCATCTGCACCTGGTGCATCGACGCGCCCAGGTCGGCCTGCAGCGCCGGCAGGGCGGGCAGGACCACGTCGGTGGTGACCGGCTGCAGGCCCAGCAGCAGGGCCAGCAGGACGACGACGATCAGGGGGGGCATGGCCGCCGCGGCGCCGCGCGGCGCGCCGCCGGCCTGGGGCTGGGTGGACACGCGGGCGAGCGTATCAGTTTTCAATCGCCCGCCGCCGCCCAGCGCCTTGTCGTCGGATCCCGTCCGGCCTGCCGGCGGAGAATGCGGACTATCCGTGCAATCTGGATATTCCGTACAACCATCCCCAGCAGATGGTGCATGAAAACCATCCAATGAAATCAGGCATCAAACGTACGCAGCGGGACTACATGCTGGCTTTTAAGTTGTCGGTGGTCAACCTTGCACCTCGTGCGCCGGGGGAACCCGGAGATATTCAACAACTTCAAGAGGTTGCGAGTTGTTCAGAGCGGACATGGCTATGAGAAAGAGCATTCTGTCGCAATAATGGCGCCCTCAACTTTCTTTCTATAGAGCGGACTAGCTATGAAAAAGAGCATTCTGTCGCTGAGCGCAGCAATTGCCCTGGGCGGCCTGGGGCTTGCCAGCACGGCCCACGCGGTTGTCGCGCTGGGTATCGAGGGCACCAACCTTGGCGGAA
>Ga0075163_10000483_pt1 | contig 51230 bp, 45 predicted proteins | sample JI1023141ADNA_FD_71478 | JGI IMG/M metagenome (GOLD analysis project Ga0075163, IMG submission 71478) | Wastewater effluent complex algal communities from Wisconsin, to seasonally profile nutrient transformation and Carbon sequestration -... | ecosystem: Engineered > WWTP > Effluent > Algae...
TTTGAGACGCAATGGTCGCACAGGCGGCGTCGACGCGAGAAACAAATTTGGTGCGATGCTCAAAGGAATCCTGCGATGTGCTTGTTGTGACTGTTCGATGACACCGACGCACACCACGAAGAATGGGGCGAAGCGATACCGGTACTACGTTTGCATGAAGGCCCAGAAGCGTGGCTGGAAGAACTGTAAGTCCAAATCGGTACCGGCCGCCGAGATCGAGAAGTTCGTGGTAGACAAGATACGCCACATTGGCCAAGACTCGGCGTTCGTCGAAGAGGTAGTGGAACAGGCCATGATCCAGTCCGATCGCGAACTTAGGGCGCTTTTGGCTGAGCTGGACGAGCTTGTGAAGGAGCTGAAGTACTGGAATGAGGCCATTTGTGTGGCCGCACCCAAGATTAAGCCAGGTTCGTCAGAAGCAATCTCGCTAGAACAACTAGCCGACTGGCAGGAGAGTCTTCGTCGCGCCGAGCATCGGCATGCGATCGTTAACGCGAAACTGACAGCGTTGCAGACCCAGACGCTAACCCGAGCAGATGTCGTCAACGCACTAAACAGCTTCGAACCGATCTGGGAATCGCTCACAGTCCGTGAACAATCGCGAATCGTCCAGTTGATCGTAAAGCAGATCGACTACGACGGCGCGACGGGGCGTGTGACCATCACCTTTCATCCTGACGGAATCAATACGATTGCCATGGAAAACCGTCCTAAACATGCAGGGGCCGCATCATGAGCAAGCCAGTAAGCGTCGACTTTCAGTTCTCAATCAAGCAACGCGGCCGTGGGGCCAAGAAGCGAATCGTCGAAGGGGCAGCCGAATCGGACGAGTCCAAGCCAGCACTCGAACGCATCCCGCGAATCGCGCGCTACATGGCTCTTGCGATCCACTTCGAGGAGCTCATCCGGCAAGGCATCGTCGCCGACTTTGTGGAACTCGCACGTCTCGGTCATGTGACCAGGGCCCGCGTGACGCAGATCATGAACCTACGGCTCTTAGCACCTGAAATACAAGAATCGCTCCTATTTACATCTCGCTCTCTAGATCCTATAGGCCTTCGTATGCTGCAAAGAGTTGCAAGCGAAAAATGCTGGAAAAAGCAGGTTAGGCTATTTGAAAACAAAAAGGACTGAGTCTTCGCAACATGGTTAGGCCATTAATCAGGACCGAAGACAGGTCTAACTTTCGACGGTTGCCGTCGATCGCCAAAATCGGTCCTGCAACTTGATCTGCAGCTTATCTGCAGCGTTCTCCACCAACTCTTCGAGTTGATCTGTATTGCTCCCCCAAAAGCGACTTCGATTCCATAGCAATTTTGTTAGTGCTAAAAATCCACTGTGGGTGATCAACATGAACGACTCCGTGGAAAGCGTCTTTGTCAGTAGAACACCCTGAGTCCCTGCTACCTGTGCTGAGCCAGTTTGCTTGTACATAATCTGCCGAGCCCACTGGTGACCATGAGCAATGCCGGAAAGCAAACGATAGATTCGATCTAGCCCCAAGACATCCCGGATCATCTCCGTTGCTCCAGGCATTTTGATTCCAATCCCACTTTTACTATCTGGGGGAATGGTCAATTGGAATCCTGCAGCTGTCGCTTCTTGCTCAAGGAGGGTGATATTGTTGTTGAATTTGCCTTCCATTAACGTGTTTGCAGTGCATGACGCAAATTTGCGGCATTCAATTATTCCACTTCTTCTGAACGCAAACACTCGTGCCTGTCGCTTCGTTTGATCTATGTTCGGGTCAACTAGCCAAGCTCCAATAGCACAGCTTTCTAGCATCGATCTAATGCATGTGAAGCAAGCGGTGGCGGTTGCTGGCTCAACGACAAGCTTAGTCAGTCCGATGAGGTGGTCACCACCGTCCTCAATTGAAAGCGATGCATGGGATGCAGCCGTCATTACAAAAGGGCTAATGGACACGGCTTCCTTAGCGGCCACTGAGTCCGTAACTGGCGCAGAAGGCCAGTTACGAACAACGTCCGTCACGCCATCGAGGTACTGCTCAATTGCCATGCACATTGTTCGAACTGCATCGCGCGTACTGCTCATTCGTTTCCATCCTTAGTGTTCAAACTTCCCGCCCAAGGGACAATTTTCGTCGCTTGTGTTGCGTATTTGCAATCAACATCGCGGCGAAGCATCTTGCCTGTGTAGCCGATAGAAGCAAGAAACGCCTGCTGAAGAATTCCGCCTGTCTGATACCACAGGTCGCCGCGTTCTTCGTCACCGTTGGTACGGCTGAAAAGGCGTTCCGCTTTTTTGGGTTCGGCATGAACCAATGCATTTCGTACATCCGCTAGCACTTCGACCAAATTCGCGAGATTGAAAGCCTTTGCATAGGCACTAATCGCAGCTGATTTTTGGGGAATATCGCAGCTGATCTTATTAAGAGACAGAAGCCAGCGAATTTTGTCGCTCGCTGGCAGTGACTTGAATCCAGATTCACTGCAAAGCTTTCTAACCAATACAATCTCAAGCCAAGCCAGGCATTCAAGGGCAGACTGTTGAAGAATGATGGCCCCTTCGACGCCGCCGGCGCACTGTTCGGACTCCACTAGCCAGTGGCTTGCAGTTTGCAACGCAGGCCCACGTGTTTTATCTTGAAATGAATAATACATCGATTTGTAGAAATCATTGAACGAAGAATGCATCATTTTGTGATACCAGGAAATTGCTCCGCCGTTCCGCATTGTTTTGGTAACAGACAAGCGGGTTTCAATAAGCTTTCCAGAAGAATCGTAGATCCAAGGTCCGAGGAGACCGACCCATCGACATTTCATCAAGCTGAGAACGCGAAACAAATGTGAGCCCACTTGTTCGATACTCTCTAAGTTCGCTGGTTCAAGAAATTCGCAGCTTGCTACATGAGTTTGTTCGTACACAACTCCCCGCGGTGTCTGATCACTTTGTAATGCATCGATGACGATCTTGTGATCTTCTACCGTTGATTCAAGTCTTCCTAAGTAGGAGCTCTTCCCTCGGTTCAATGGTTCACCGTACACATGCGGACCATTGATGACGATAAAAACTGCTTTGAGGGCAGTTAAGCTTTTGCCACTTTGCTGTGTTTGCGAATCGAGATAACCGGAGATTTCGCGGCCAGAGTTTGTAACCTTACATACCACTTCTCCGAAAGGATCGCCGCAGTCGAACGTCGCGTCGCTCAATCCAGATTCAGACCAAGCCTCGAAGAAATCAGGAGTTTTGTGAGGAACAAACTCAAACCTAAACTCAGGAGTCGGGTGCATGAAAAAGATGATCTTTGCTTTGCCTAATTGTGAGCGTGTGTCTTGACGGAGAACTGTGTCACCCTCCCAAAACACATACTGCGACTGATCACTGGAGAGCTGAATTGGCGGCTCAAGAGCATCCGGCAAAACTCTGTTTTTTTGGTCACCCATGGATTACTCAACGTTCCGGGAAGGTCTTTGTTGCCTCTATCACATTTCACTTTGGGCTACAGACATCTGGAGACACATTCTGGTTCATTGAAATTGCGAACATTCATAAGTGGGGTCATTTTGGCGTTCGCGTTTCGGACCGATGCGTGTAGATCGACACTTGCTCGGCCACTCGTCGAAGTTCATCAGAATTAAGTGTTGCTAGGGCCCTAAAGACCTCCGGCTGTTCAAGAATCCTGTCTGCAATGCGCTTGGGAACGTGGTGGGCGAGCAGCAATAGCTCCTCTTCGTCCGCCTCCAGTACTTCCGAAAGACGATGGATCAACGACTCTGAAGCCGTGCCCTCAAAGTCGAGCTTGTTGTTTTCGACTTTGCTCAGATACGAAAACCCTACGCCAACCAGCGGCGCGAGCTGGCGGAGGGAATAGCCTTTTGCCTTGCGAAGTTCACGAATTCGGTCGCCGAACTTTTCCATCTTCAATCCCAGCTTGTTTCAGTGGAGCTAGCATTGTAGGATTGTAGCAGCTCGCAGGCAACATAGGCCATGCATAGAGGACATTTCTCACATTTACCCAATTGATGGAGCGAGTGGTTGAACGCGGTCGAGATCGAAGAAGCAGTCAGTAAGCTGGTCGAGGAACCGTTTGATCCGGCAGAATTCTCGTACGCATTCCTGGAGGCGTTTGGCAACAAGACGGCTACGCTTCAGAGGCTACGCAGCGTCGGCAAGACCTCGACGAATAAGACGGATTTGTCCGGAGACGGGATTCACGCAGTTCTTCAGCGAAACAACATTCACATTGCCACATGCACTTCGGTTGGCCCAGACGCGGTGGCAAGTCTTTTGAAACGCCTCGTTGATAGTCCTGCATCGACTAAACACAAGGCCAAGTTCGTACTGGCAACAGATGGTAACACAATACATGCGGAATGTCTGAATTCGGAAGAGCCGCCCTTGGTTTGCCAATTTAAGGAACTAGCTGACCACTTTGGTTACTTCCTCGAACTCGCGGGAATCTCGACCGTTCGGCAAATCCGCGAGAACGCGTTTGATATCAAGGCCACAGGGCGGCTGAATCGTTTGTATGTCGAACTGCTGCGCAATAATCCGGACTGGGACGGGGATGAGCGGCGTGAAGAGCTCAACCATTTCTTCGCGAGATTGATCTTTTGCTTCTTCGCGGAGGACACTGGTATCTTTAATGGTAGCTCTTTGTTCACTGAAACAGTGCGACAGATGAGCGATGCGAACGGCGAGAATACTGACATCGTTTTGTCCGAAATATTCCGTGCAATGGACGTGCCAAAGAACGAACGCGAAGCTGCCAAGCTACGACCGTGGGCAAGGCAATTTCCTTACGTCAACGGCGGACTGTTTGGAAGCAAAGTAACGAGTGATGGGAGGAGCGTGGTTCCGAAGTTCACGCAGATCGCTCGATCCTATCTCTTGCACATCGGTTCGCTCGATTGGACGCAGATTAATCCCGACATCTTCGGCTCGATGATCCAGGCCGTTGCAGATGATGGAGAGCGAGGAGCGCTGGGTATGCACTACACCAGCGTGCCGAATATTTTAAAGGTTCTCAATCCGCTGTTCTTGGATGACCTTCATCAGCAATTGAAGGAAGCGGGCAAGAACCCACGTAAACTGCTCAACCTTCGAAAGCGATTGGCTCGTATTCGCGTCTTTGACCCGGCTTGTGGAAGCGGCAACTTCCTAGTCATCGCATATAAAGAGATGCGCAAAATCGAAGCCGAGATCAATATTCTGCGCAGCGAGCCGGATCGAGCATCGGAGATTCCGCTTACGAATTTTCGCGGAATCGAGCTCAGGCACTTCGCTGTTGAGATCGCTCGCTTGGCACTGATCATCGCTGAGTATCAATGCGACGAACTGTATCGAGGCCAACGCTTGGCTCTTGCCGAGTTCCTGCCTCTCAACAAAGAGAACTGGATTACCCATGGTAATGCACTTCGCTTGGATTGGTTAAAGGTTTGTCCGCCGACAGGATCAGGCGGCGTCAAGCTAGTTGAGGATGACCTTTTCCAAACTCCACTGGATCAATCTGAGATTGATTTCGAGAACGAAGGAGGGGAAACGTACATCTGTGGAAACCCTCCTTACAAAGGGAGTCAATGGCAGACCAAGGAACAAAAAAACGATATTCGTGAAGTATTTGCGAATCGGACATCAACCTCCGGTTCGCTTGATTATGTCGCAGGCTGGATCATGAAAGCAGCTGATTATGGAGCCGTTGGCGAGTCGTCGGCAGCGTTTGTTGCGACCAATTCAATCTGCCAAGGGCGACAGGTAGAAACCCTATGGCCTCTAGTTTTCAGAACAAATCATCAAATCCATTTCGCGCACACGAGTTTCCAATGGGCAAATTTGGCAACGCACAATGCCGGAGTCACCGTGGTCATTATTGGAATCAGTAAGAACTCAGCGACTTCCAAACGCATTTTCTCGCTAGATGAAAATCGGCAAACAGTATTTCGTGTGGTTCAAAATATCAATGCGTACCTAGTTGCGGCCGCGAATGTTATTGTCAAAGGAACTCGTGATCCCATTTCATCACTTCCACAAATGACGTTCGGCAACATGCCGAACGATGGCGGTTTCCTGCTTCTCACTGCGCAAGAAGCAAGAGAAGCAACCAAAGTCTTAGGCGTGGCGGAGGATTACATTCGGCAGTTTGTCGGATCTAAGGAGTTCAGCCAGGGGGCAGTACGAAAATGTATCTGGGTTCGTGACGATCAAGTTGGCGATGCTCAGAAAAGTGAGTGGTTGGCTGCTCGGTTTGACGCAGTGAAGAGGCAAAGGTTAGATTCGGATCGACCAACGACCAATGAGTTAGCCGCAACACCGTATCGATTTGGAGAGGTGCGACAAGAAGGAGACGAGATTACGATCGTAATACCAGGAGTGAGTGGAGAGGACCGCGAATATCTTCCGTGCGGCTTGCTTGAGCGAGGAAAGATCGTTTCCAATAAATGCTTCGCATTGTTTAATGTCGAACCTTTCCACATCGGAATCATCGCGTCTCGTTTACATCGAGTGTGGATTGAAACTGTATGTGTGCGGCTTCGAACTGACCCATCGTATTCCAATACTCTCGGTTGGAATACTTTCCCGGTACCGCTTCTCACCGACGAAAACAAAGCGGCTCTAACTTGCAGCGCTGAGAACATCCTCCTTGTTCGCGAGTCCCACTGGCCTGCGACGATCGCAGAACTTTACGATCCTGCAAAGATGCCAGAAGACCTTCGCGCTGCACACGATCGCAACGACGAAGTGCTGGATCCAGATAAACGTGTATCCAATGCCAGAAAGGAAACTACATATCTCTTCGCTGCGGTAGAGTTGGTAGCCGTCTATCGCTTAGCCAACATAAACTGCAAGGCCTTCGAGTCGCTACTTCATAAGTTCCTCGCTCGCGCACGCATCGATGTCGCGTTGGCTGATAGATTTGGCGGCAAGGTTCAACCGAGAGAATGGTTCTTGGTTCCACTAACGGTAATCGAGGAAGTTGTGGAGCGAATCAAGGATGGGTCGATCAGCGACTACTTGTTTGATGTTGAAACAGCAAGCGTGAAGCGACGGAGCAGGTAGGGGTAATTGCTGCGTCGCAAAGCAGATCAAGAAAGCACTCGTTCAACCGGTCTGCTCGAAATGGATTTCTGTTGGTCGGGACTGAGGTAGCGAAATTGTTGTGGTGGATGAAATGATTGCCAAGCTTCTCGCAACTCCGCTAGCGTAATTGGCTTCTCAAATACCTTTACCTCCGAGAAATGGATGCCGACGGCTAGCGCATGGTTGCGATAGTATTCATCGAATTCTGTGCGGGTTACAGCTGAAAGCTTTTGTACATCTTTCCACAACTGATCCGGTTCGGCAGCCTTAATGCGTTCGATTACAGCTGATGCAACAACGGCGCACGTTGGCATTGATGCATAGATCACCAGTTGTGAGCCGACCTCGGCACGAGGGACTCGCTTCCTCAACTCGACCGTCTTGCGCCCATCAAGAATTGCCTGAACATATCTCGGGTGTATTGACAAAAACAGCATTTTCTTAATCCATTCGTGAGGCTTGGAGATAAATCGTTTCGAATGCCGCTTGGCTTATCTCCACAGCTGAAACGAATTGCTGGCGTTTCATACCGTTTTCTACCAAAATCGCATTGAGCTCGTCTAGTGAGATTGTCCGTGGAAACAGCTCCGTGTTTGTGAACTCCATGGCAAAAGCCGCAGCATCGGGGCTCCCGAAGTGGTCCATAAGGTGCCGCCATTCAAAAACTCCAAGTCGCTGATACTCTCGATACAGATCTTTCACGGTACCTGTGACACCTTGGGTCATTACCGAGCATGCTCGAATACAACCGCCTCCGCGCAGTTTGCTCCCACTTACGTACCAAAGTATGCGAGCATTGTCGCCTTTGGGACTGTTCTTGGGCCTCTTGTAATAGACGGAATCAGGGTTGATTACCAGGCAAGTTTCCATCGAAAGTAGAGGACGATCCCAAATACGAAAGTCGAACAGTTCTTGTGCCCATTCAGGTTGAATTGGAACCACAAAGGTTGGCAGCTTACCGAATGTAACTTTGCCAGGATGGATCAAGGCCTCAAGCCGCTGAGTACTACATTGACAACCCTTAGCAGCTGCATTAGCTAGTTCAAGGATAGCCGCACACAACGTCGTAGAAAGACCATTTGCCGCAGTGATACTGTTAATCACTTCCTGCAACGACTTAAAGTCCCACACACCCGGCAACATCGTTTTGATGTATTGATGGTCGGCAATTTGGAAACCGCGACGCAAGCATGCAGAAAGAAGGAATGGCTCAACGTGCGGATCTTCAATTTTCAGAACTGCACTTTGCGAAGAGTTCGCTGTTTCAAGCGGCAACTGTGCGAGTAATTCAGATACGACGTTCCCAAGCCTAGTGCCTGCTAGCCGGCGAGCTACGCGAAATATGCGAATACTCTTTTCGCAAGCACTCTTGACTTCAGTCAGAACCAAAGCCAAAGACTGGTGACTTGCATTCCGAATTTGGGCGACCTCAAAGCGATCCGGAAGGCTGAGGGCTCCGTCGATGATCGCCGACAGTACTCGTCGACTTTCCCCATGATTTTCTCTCGCGAACTCCCCGATATCGAGTTCGTTAATTGATTTAACTCGATGTCGCTCGATACCTGTGTTTCGCATTTCGCGATATTGATACACACTCGCTCGAACAACTGAGTCAAGTTCAGAAATAATCTCAGAAGGCCGCTGCACCCGAATGCCAAGGCTTCCTAGGATATCGGGGGCCTTCTTTAGAAGTTCCTCATCATAGGTCGCAAACGCAACAGCATTCCGTGATGCGGCAATTGCTAAATGCCGTTGGTCTGAAACGTCGCTTGCGTCTTTGGGGTCGCCAAGTATTGTTCGTAAGAGATTTCGGTGCCGCTCAGCTGCCTCATTATCCGAAGAGATGACATTCCACGACGTACGAATCGATGAGAGCATCTCGCTTTTCATTGGCTCGTCTTGTCGATCCAAGTCATTGAAAACCTCTTCCGTAACCGCGATCGATATTTCATCCGCCAACCAATCGGCAAGTAAGCCAGAGGCGCTTTCGTGTCTTGGCCGGTTTGGGTATCGAATGTCAATGCAGACATTTGCGTCGCACACGATCAATGGCAGCTCTAAAGGGCTGGTGGGAAGCTCGAACAACGGCGTGTCGTTGAGTGTTAGTGTGTAGCTTATGAGTTCGCTACCATCGAGCTTTTTACCAGGCATACGTTTACTAACCACGAATCCCAGACTATGCCAAACGTTTGCTGCCTCGTAGTCCGCTCTGCAGTTGAGACGAATCCGAGCATTTTTCGCGTAGTCTGATCGCAACTTATTTATCAATAGGCGGCTAATACCTTTGCCTCTGGATTCGCTACATACAGCCAAGTGGGCAATCCTGATTTCGCTTTTTTGATTTACGGAAAACAGTACGTACGCCACAATAACTTCACTATTTTTAGCTACAAGTATTTGGCGTTTCGCTAAGCGTTCTTGGAATGCTCCGTCCGGAAGAAACCCAAGTTCGCGATTATTCTGTCGATAAATCGCTGTAATCGCTTCGAGATCCTGTTGCGATGATGCGTACGAGATAGTTGTGTTAGCCATGAGTCGGACTCGCGTTGCAGAGTGACCAGCAAATTGCGATTGCACAGTCATCATTGTAGGCATCTTGGCGATGAGTTTGAATACTGTGACATTGATGTAGCTACTCTCGTTCCGAATCACGAATTTATACATGAAGAGGTCGCTTTCCGGCTGAATTTCGAAAGGCTTGGGGGCTTCCTGTTGGAATACCCGGTGGAACACGGTAATGACGGCTCAAAGACGAAATTTTCGCAAGTCGCAAACAACTGAGGTAAAGTTCAAGAAAATTTTCCGAATCTTAGGAGCTGTGACCAAACGTGTCACATCTGTGAGGATGCTAGCATTCGTGATTGGCAGTGGTTTGACCCGGATGGAGTCACTCAGGAATACGGTCATGGATTGGTGGATGGGATGCCCACGCTAGAAATTTGCAAGGTGGAAGACGGCAGCTTTCCACTGCCAATCGCATTTTGTCGCGTCAGTCGTTTGGATCGCTTGACGTTTTGATCAATGAAGGATTCGTATGGCTAATTAATTATCAAGGTTTGCAACATGACCGCTGTTCGAATTTCGCGCCTATCGCGCCCCGGTGTTTTGGAATCGATCGATCCAGAACGACTGTTCGCATTGCTCCACCCCTATGCCGATTTCTTTGCTAATCGGTCTGTCCAGATCGAAGCCCCTGGCTCGATCGATTGCCAAGCGGTCATACGCGAAATTGCGAAAGCCGATCGAGAAACGCCAGCAGACTTGCTCGACGCGATCTCTTTAATTGATGAACTTGCCAACACTGTTTCTGTTGACTTGCTGCTAGACCGCGTTCCGGCTCAAAACCTCGGAATCACTCCCTGTGGGAAGCATTCTTCAGCCGATATCGTCACTGCTGCGTGGCTATGGCCGCCGCATTTCATTCCTCTGTAGAGCTTGCAATCTACTACCAAATGCGATGGAAGTGCCCGTTCCTGTGGGTGGGCAAGCAGTCGAATGGAAACCAATAGATCGTGTTGATGTAAAGCAGTACCAGGGTCCAGTCTATTCGTTAGATGTTGAGAAGTACCATCATTACGTGGCAGATGGGATCGTAACTCACAACTGTTTTTATGGTTGGTTGGAAGGGGCAGCCCACGTATACCTCGGCCCCAATAACGCCACGGACTTGTGGCAGATCAAAAAGGTAAATCCGCAATCGATGGTTCACCTAACGGAGAAGCCGGTCGAACTGGCGGTGCGTGCGATGCAGTTCTCATCGCGACCGGGTGAGAATGTCCTCGACCTTTTCGGCGGAAGCGGCTCGCCCAGGTTCTATTCCTAGACGCCGACAATGGGGTCGTATGCGATCCAACCTACTTGTTCGCCTGCGAGGAGTACAAGCGTCATTGCGCTGTTTTCTGGCCAGACTATGCCTGCTGGACACTCAAGCCAGGTGTGTGGCGAGTCTTCGGAATGCCTGACATGGCGGAACCCGAAGTCTCCGAGCACGAGCGAGCCTTCGAGTCCGGTCAATATCTTATCGACAAGCGCCGCTGCGATCGCGAGTTGCGGTTGTCGCTCTTCTACGCCGAGCATTCGGACTTCACATTTCAGCACGTCTATGGCGACAAAGAGTGTTTTCACCTGGGCTGGCGACGCCTCGGTTCTGATTATGCGATGCCCAGCGCCGGCCCGGGCTGGAATGTCCACACGATTGTACAGTTCGATTTCCGTGGCCAGATTGTCTTCCAGCACCGCTGCCAAGACAAATGGCGTTTTGGAGGCAACAGGTTCGTGGACTCGTTGGCCAACGAGGAGTTGTGTTTCCGCTGGGTGGAAGAACTCGCGTCGAAATGGAGTGGCGTATTGTGGCGCAATGAAAGCCCCACACCGAGCGAGCAACGGGTTATCGATTCCATCCAAGGAAAGAAAGCTCTTTACCAACGCGTTGGCTACGATGAACGCGTGTTGTCTTTTGCGGCTGACCGCATGATCGGCGACGGTGCAGCCGAATGCGAACGCTGTTGGCATATCAATCAGCTAGGGGACGAAACCGTCTTGACGCTCTCGCGTCTAGATCGCCCCACATGCCATTTGCGTCAACGCAACCATCGCACCTGGACCGGTCATTGGCTCGAATACGAGCGAATGCCCATCGAACTTACGTTTCTCGATTCCTGACTTCACAAGGCATGTGATATGCAATTTCCAGCTTGCTACCAAGTTTATGGTCGCGACTTCTTCATCGAGCCGGCGAGCGCACAATTCGCCAACGCAGTCTTCCAAGATGAGTATCAAATCAACGCTCTACGGTCGCATCGCGTTCGATACATACTCGATATTGGTGCCCACGTCGGTAGTTTCACGGTAATGTGCCATCAATTTTGGCCCGACGCAAAGATCGTAGCCGTTGAACCACACCCCGACAGTTTTGAACTGCTAGAACGCAACACTCAACACATTCCTAAAGACAAGCTGACGCTGATCCATGCCGCCGTCAGCAAAGAGAGCGGAAAATGCATGTTGGCATCCCCGGTCTCGCACAGTCGTGTCAGCGAATATGTTCCCACTATTTGGGATTCCATGGAGCCCAGGCCGAGCGACTTTGGTTTACAGGTGGATTCCGTCACGCCCAGAGATCTGTGGCAACTCTTAGGCGACGTCGGCATCGATGAGATCGATTTGTTAAAGCTCGACTGCGAAGGAGCTGAGTATCTGATCGTCTCCGAGTTATCAGCCCTTGGGTTGATGGACCGCATCGGCTGGATCCGAGGCGAATGGCACAGTCGCAAAGATAATCAACTACTAGCCAATTTTCTGGGCCAGACGCATGTCTTCCATATCGATCCAAACTTCCCGCATACGGTGGGCATGTTTGTGGCTCATCGGATCTAGTTGATTCCTTTCGGCACAATTTATCCTTGGATTTGAAAACTATCGCCGAGAATCTTCCTAAGCTTATTCCCATCCATTGACTTTGCAACTGCAAGTAAAAATCTACTTTTTCAGCTTTAAATCTTATCTCGATTACGTCCGCTACCGAGTTTTATCGCACTTGAAATCCGTACTCTCATGGAAATCGCTTTAGGAACCTGTCTAAAAATAATTCGAGAACTTGCTAATAATTGCCCAAAAGGATGGCGATTATGAAGTTGAAAAACTTGCAGTGCGTGGCTGATTTCGCGCCGGTATCTGACAAGATTTCATTCCGCTTGTTGCGTTCGAATTTCCGATTACAATCTTTTTGTAAAATCTTACGAAAGCTGGTAATTACATGAACCGGACAACGCATTGGGAAAACGTCTACCAAACGAAGTGCTCAACCGAAGTCAGTTGGTACGAGCCTGATCCAAAGCAATCACTGGATTTGATCCTCCTGGCTGTCGGCGAAAAACGTGGCCAGGTTATCGATGTGGGGGGCGGGCAATCATTTCTCGTTGATCGTCTTCTCGACTCGGGATTCAACCAGGTGGCTGTGCTGGATATTTCCAGCACAGCGGTCGATGCAACCAAAGCTCGACTAGGCGAGCGAGCGTCGCAAGTAAAGTGGATGATTGCCGACATTACCGAAGCTGAGTCGTTGGGGGAGTTCGACATCTGGCACGATCGAGCGGTTTTTCATTTCATCACAGATGCCAGAGATCGCAAACGCTATCTAGATTTGCTAATGCGAACGTTACCTATCGGTGGCTACTTTATCGTGGGGACGTTTGCCGTCGGTGGACCGGAAAAATGCAGTGGACTAAGGATCCAACAATACGATGAGAAGAGCATGGCAAATATACTTGGACAATCTTTCGGAACGGTGAAATGTGGCCACTACGAGCACACAACACCCGCCGGCAAACCACAATTGTTCTTCTTTGGTGTCTACCGACGCCAATGGTAGACATGCTCAGCTACAGCTTCTATTGATCGCTTGTAGTTTAAGGCTTGCATTAGGATTTCGAACTTTGTCAAACGAATCGCCTAATCTTTCGTTTTTGGGAAGTCCTCGTTATACGCCAGTAATCGTAGCGCATTGAATACTACAATTACCGTACTACCTTCATGCAATGCGACTGCGGGAGCGATTTGTAAGCCAATGATCGTTGCGGGAACCAAGAAAGCCACCATACCAAGACTGATCCACAGATTTTGACGGATGATGCTCTGTGTGGCTCGACTTAGACCGATAGCCAGTGGCAAATGCTCTAAGTTATTTGCCATCAAAGCCACATCGGCTGTTTCGAGTGCGACGTCGCTGCCGGCAGCCCCCATGGCGATACCGACCGAAGCGGCTGCCATGGCGGGCGCGTCATTGACACCATCGCCAACCATGGCGACGCCTCCTTCGCTTTCAAGTTGCCGGATGGCTTTTACCTTGTCTTCGGGCATCAGATCTCCACGAGCCTCGGTTATACCAACCTCAGCCGCGACCGCGCTAGCGACTTGCTGATTGTCGCCACTAATCATGATCATACGACGAACACCTAGGCTCGCAAGCTTTTGTAATGCTCGCTTGGATGATTCTCGAGGCGTATCCATTAGCCCCAACACGCCTAGATACCGCTTGTCCCGGCGCACGATCATCGTGCTGCGACCTTGCTCTTTCAATTGTTGAACCGCAGCGATTGTGGAATCATCCAAGTTACATGAACCATCTGATTCAAACAGAGTTTCCTTGCCAATCTGGACGAGTTTGCCTTCAACGGTTGCTTGAATGCCTTTTCCAGTGACACTCCGAAGATCCGATGCAGTAGGCAGTCGAGATACAGATTCGGAGGAGAGACGTTTAACCCCATCACGCACTACCGCTTTAGCCAGCGGATGATTGCTGAGCTGTTCAACGGAAATAGCAGCACGAAGCAATTCTTCTTCACTGATCGACGGCATCGGCCGAATGTCAGTCAGTTTTGGTTGACCTTCTGTTAGCGTCCCTGTTTTGTCAAACGCAATAGCATCGATACTACCGAGCCTTTCAAGCGGACCGCCACCTTTGAGTAACACACCGCTGCGAGCACCGCGTGCAACTCCACTAAGTACCGCGCTGGGTGTGGAAATCGCCAACGCACACGGACTGGCGGCAACCAGTACTGCCATGGCTCGATAGAACGAAGATGCAAACGGCTCATCAATAACCAGCGGAGCGAAAAAGAGAAGCACGATCCCTACAAGGACAGACGGAACGAAGTAGCTTTCAAACTTCTTCGTAAACTGCTGAGTAGGTGAGACTCGCGTTTCTGCTTCGCTGACAAGCTGGACAACGCGGGATAGCGTATTCTCAGAGGCTGCCTTCGTGGCCTTGATAGTAAGCGAACCCGATTGATTGATCGTCCCAGCGTAGAGGCGATGCTCTTGTGGCAGAGATTCTGATTCTGAAACTGCGTCAGGATCGTCAACGGGGCGCTTATCGACCGGAACGCTTTCTCCAGTGACGGCCGACTGGTCCACGGACGACTCGCCTTCAATGACAAATCCATCGGTTGGAATGCGTTCATCGGGTCGAATGATTAGCACGTCACCAACTCGCACCTGGTCGATCGCGACAAGCACTTCTCGCCCTTCTCGTTGCATGCGAGCTGTTGGAGGAGCTAATGCTGCGAGTGCTTCGATGGCTCGCTTGGCTCGGCCCATCGCGTAGCCCTCGAGAGCATGTCCAATGCTGAATAGAAACAGAAGAAGAGAGCCTTCTGCCCAGGCACCAAGAATAGCTGCACCGATCGCCGCCACGATCATCAAGAAATCAATCTCAAACTTACCTGAGCGCAGCTTCTCGACTGCCTCCAAGACTGTGAAATAGCCACCGAAGAAGTAAGCAATGACGTAACAAGCGACGGGCATCCAGTTCGCGACTGTGGCGAAGGTTTCCACTAGCCAACCGACCAGCAACAGCGCTCCGCAAAGAATCGCGAACATCAGTTCGGTGCGCTCACCGAACAAACCACCATGAGCATGCTCGTGCTTTTCATCGCCGTCAGCCAGTTTATGGTCATGCACGGGTTCGACACTTACTTGGTCGCCTATCCAGCCATCGAGAGATTGTTCGATCGTCGACGCGCTGGTCTGCTCGCGATCGAATTCCACTCGAATCGAGCCTTCGGGAGAAACAACACCTTCCAGTACTCCAGCGACTCTTCTGAGTCGAGCTTCAATTGCACTTGCTCGACGCGCATGCATCGCTGGAACATTCTTTAACAAGTGGCCGTATTTCGCCTCTAACGCAGCACCACTCTTCAGTGCAGCATCGCGAACGTCAGCCGTTGAGACGATCGTTGGATCGTAGTGGACGCAGAGCGAGACTTGCCCCCCGGTCTTTGATACAACCACGTGTGCTGACTCAATTCCGCTTTTGGTCTTGAGCATCTCAACAAGACGCTCCGCGCATTTGTCGGCCGAGCCAATATCGGCACCAACAAGCAATCGAATCTCAACCTTCAACTTCTCCACGATTCGCCTCCGCCTAAATCTAAGACAACATTAGGATCTCCAGTTATGTACTTCTTCGTGCAACGACGGCACCACTGCGGTTGCGCTAAGAATCAAGCCATGCTTCCGGACTAGTGGGCGTGGTCGTGACCTTCGTGATCGTGGTGGATCTCACCTCGGTAGGACTTACCATTAATCAGGATGTTGAGTTTTGCCGCCGCATGTCCATGCTCTAATTCCTCGACCAACTTCGCATCTTGAAGGATAAATCGCGACGACGTTCCAGCCGGATCGTTCGCATCGGGAGCCGCAGGCAACTTGAACTGCGCGGGCTTGCCATCGTGAACGAGATTGATCGTAACCTCAGTCGCCTCGACCGCATTGGCTTTTGTCGCAGAACTATCAAGCATGTAGATCGTCACTGACTGTTCATCATGCACAAGCTCCGCATGATACTTTTCGTTGCCCAGTTCAATCAGAGTTCCGTGATGCGGCCCTTCAGAAGCGTGAGTATGCGAATCGTGTGAATCTACCGTGGCGGGCGGAGCGGAGTCCATGACAACGGTTGAATCTGAGCTGCTCGATTGTGATGAATCTTGGCTGCAGCCGGCAGCGAAGAGAACCAGAACGACCGTGCAGAATGAAATATACTTCATAGTTGAATATCTCCTTACCTTTGTTGTTTAAATACGATGCTAGGAAATCTCGATTAGTGCTTGTGGGCAGCGACTTCGAAGCCGCTTTGTTTGAGCCACGCAATGAGTTGCTCTGCCGCAGCGTGATTGGCGACGTGAACATCACGCCACACCGGGCTTCGGTACCGAATGTCGCTATGGTTGCCATGACTATCTGAGACAACTTCAACGCCTAAGCTGGTAAGTGCGTCTACAAACTGCTTCTCTTGCTGGCTGCCGTTGCCGTGAATCGACTTCCACTTGACCAAGCGAAACTCTACCGACTCAGGGCCTTTGCTGTAAGCCGCATCGACATGGCCGTGCGAGATATCAAAGCCGCTTCCTTTGAGCCATCCCAGCCACTGTTCCGCCAAAGCATGAGTCTTGACTTCCATCGACTTCCAGTTGGGGCATCGATAGGACAGATCGATATGCCCCGCATGCTTCCCTTGTTTGGTTTCACATCCTAGCTTTTTCACCATATCCAGATGCTGCTGTGCTTTGTTAGCATCTTCAAAGTGCAAGGTCTTCCACTCAGGAAGGCAGAATGCCAGTGTCTCACCATCATGAGCATGATCCCCGTGATCATGCCCTGCTTGTGCATCGGCTTGCTGTGCCATTACCGGTACCGAGACAAGGCAACCAAAGCTCAGAGCGATGGCTCCGCATACCAAAAATATCCGTTTCATCACAAACACTCCATTAAAGGGAACAGGGAAAATTGCGAGCCCGAACTTCGGGATTCGCAGGGAAAGGGGAAAGCTAGGCTGCTCTCGCAACTACCTCATCATTGAGCTCAATCTGCGTGTGAGCGGCTTTCACTGCACGTTCGGCGGAACGAATTCCGAACAACCAGAACAATGCGGGGTGGACGAAGAAATCAAGCATCGTGGAACTCACGACGCCGCCAAGAATCACGGTGGCCACGGGATAGAGAATCTCTTTGCCGGGTTCACCCGCCGCAAGCACGAGCGGGATCAGTGCAATGCCGGCGGTGAGCGCGGTCATGAGCACCGGAGCCATGCGTTCAAGTCCCGCTCGCACAATCATCTCTTTGGTAAAACTTTCGCCTTCGAATTCGACCAAGTGGATGTAGTGCTGCAACAGTAGTACGCCGTTGCGAGAAGCGATTCCGGCGAGCGATATGAAACCGACCATCGACGCGATCGTCACGGTCTGACCGGTTATCACTAACGCAGCCACCGAGCCAATGAACGCCATCGGTAGAGCCGCCATGACTTGCAATGCCAGGTTCGCAGTGCGGAACAGCGTGTAGAGAACCAAGAATACGCCGACGAGTGATAACGCGAACAAAATTCCGATCACTCGACTTGCAGACTGTTGGCTTTGAAACTGACCTTCATAGGTTGGATAGTACCCAGCAGGCAGGGTCGCAATGACCGGCGCGATGATCTTCCTGATATCTTGGACAACGTCGACGACACCGCGGTCGGCAACATTGCATTGAATGACCACGCGTCGGCGAACGTTCTCTCGGTTGACCGTGTTCGGACCACCTGACTCATAGATACGAGCTACGTTACCCAACGGCACGGTACCGCCTTCTGGCAACTGTATCGGCAATCGTCGCAAAGCATTAATGTCCTCGCGATAGTTCTCTTGCATCCGAACGGTGAGATCAAATGTCCGCATGCCATCGAGAACTTCCGACGCGACCTTTCCATTCATCGCCGTTTGCACAAACTGGTTAACATCGTTGACTTGTAGCCCTAATTGTTTGAGCTGGGCGCGGTCCATCTCGATACGCAACTGAGGGATGATGACTTGGGGTTCAATCATCAAGTCAGTCACGCCAGGCACCAATGCCATCTCCGCTTTGATCTGCTCAGCCTTCTGTCGAAGTAAATCGAGATCGTCGCCATAGATCTTCACACCCACTTGCGCCTTGACCCCAGACAGCATGTGTGAAATCAAGTGTGCAATCGGCTGTTCGGTGGCCGTAACGATACCTGGGATTTGGTCCATAGAGCTGCGGATACTCTGCAGTTGTTGTTCACGAGAGCGCGAAGAGTTCGGATCGAGTTCGATCAAGTACTCGCTCATGTTGACTCCTTCCGCATGCTCGTCCAGTTCCGCACGACCGGTGCGTCGGACAAATCGCTGAACGTCGGGAATATCCATCAAAGCGGACTCCACGGTGCGATTGATTCCGTTCGAAGCGGCCAACGAAGTGCCGGGGGGCAAGACAACATTTAACTGCACCGTGCCTTCGTTAAACGGCGGGAGAAAATCCCGTTCCAGCCGCGATAGAAAGAGTCCAGCCAAAACCACCAAGGCCACAGTGACACTCAAGTTGAACCACGGGAAAGCCAGGCTGAAGCGTATAACTCGCTCACCAATCCACTTCACACCGCGCAGTACAAAGCCGTCGTGCTCGTGTCCTTTCGAATGCATACTGCCCAGTAACCAATATGACAGAACGGGGGTGACGGTCAGCGACACTAGCAACGATGCTAGAATCGAAACGATGTAAGCGACGCCCAGTGGTGTGAAGAGCTTGCCTTCCATGCCACCAAGCGCAAACAACGGCAAAAAGACCAAGATCACGATCATCGTACTGAAGACAATCGAACGCCGCACTTCCGAACTGGCTCGATAGACCACTAACAACGGATGCAGTGGATTCGCTGCGACCCGATTCTCTTTCAATCGTCGAAAGATGTTTTCAACATCTACGATGGCATCGTCGACCAGTTCACCCATGGCCACAGCGATACCCCCTAGAGTCATCGTATTGATGGAGAGGCCGAACACGGCAAAGATCAACGCGGTCATCACCAAAGACAGTGGGATCGCCGTCAGCGTAATGAAAGTGGTGCGCAAGTTCATCAAGAAGAGGAATAGCACAATGACGACGAGAATCACGCCGTCTCGCAGAGCTTCTTCGACATTCTTGATGGCTCGATCGATGAATGATTTCTGCGAGTAGGTTGGTTCGATTCTCACGCCTGGTGAAAGCGATGGCTTGAGTTCCTCCAACGCAGCGATGATGTTGTCCGTGACTGCGCGGGTATCGGCACCTGGCTGTTTATTGACTGTGAGGACAACGGCTGGACCGCCGGAGAACTTAGATGCACTATCGCTTTTCCGTACAAAGGCAGAGCTGTCGCCACGTTTGACCTGCGCTCCTTCGTGAATCTCTGCCACCTGGGAAAGCAAGACCGGGCGTCCATCCCGAATCGTGATAGGGATCTCTTGGAGGTCATTGACGGTTTGGATGCGACCTAAACTTCGTACCAAGAACTCGCTTGGGCCTTGTTGGTCAAGATAACCTCCGGTCCCATTCTCATTGCTCTTGCTGACGGCCGCTTCGACTTCCTCAAGTGTCACGCCGTAACGAGTCATTGCATCGGGGTTAACGCGCACTTGAAACTGCTTCCGCTCGCCCCCCATCGTGAAGACCTGAGAGACACCGGGGATCGTGAGCAATCGCTGACGAACTATCCAATCTGCTTCCGTTCGCAACTCCATCGGCGAGACGTTTGGATTGTCGGTCCACATCCCTAGCATCAAGATCTGTCCCATGATCGACGAGATCGGAGCGAGTTGAGGCTGAATGCCCGTAGGCAGGCGATCTTGTACTAACTGCATTCGTTCAGCGACGATTTGGCGGTCGGTATAGACATCAGTGCCGTAGGCGAACTCGACGTAAATGACCGAGATGCCAACACCCGATGAGCTTCTCACGGCTTCAACACCGTTGGCACCATTGATCGTGGTCTCGATCGGAAAGGTAATCAACGTTTCGACTTCTTCGGGTGCCATACCGGGGGCTTCGGTCATGATCACGACGCGAGGTCGATTCAAGTCTGGGAAAACATCGATGGGCATTTGCAGAATCTGCCAAGTGCCGATCCCAACTAGCCCAAGCGCGACAGTGGTAATGAGCAAGCGCTGATGGAGCGAGAATTTGATTAATGCATTCAACATTGGTAGCGCTCCGTGCTTAGTGGTTGTGCCCTGCGTGCGGGTCAGCACCAGCACCAGACTTGTTCTTGATAGCCATCTGCATTTGGTGAGCGGATCGCAAGGCAATCACATCACCAGGATAGATTGCGCCATCGTTTTCAATCACGACGTAACGCTGATCTCGATATTTCACATGCACAGGCACGCGATCGAAGTGATCGCCGTTCTGCTGGAACACGAACCAATCGGCTCCATCTTTCACTGCGGCATCAACCGGCAGCACAATCTGTTGCTCCCAAGCCTCCACCGGGACTCGCACTTCTAATCGCTGACCGACGCGATATTTCCAAGTGACGAATCGCTGGCCATCGGGTGTCTTCTGATCGCGTAGCTTTGTGTTTGGAAGATTGACGAAGAACGAAAGCGTTCGGGACTGCGGATCTACCGCACTTGCGACAAATGCCAATGACAATTCAGTAATGGTTTCCTGTCCAGCCACACCGGGAATGATGGCTTCGATGGGCCAACCTTTCGCTGCAACTTCTGCGATGGCTGGTGCGTCTTGCTCGAATGCCTTGCCTTCGATGTACAACGTTGAGTAGTCGGAAAGTGCGCAAAGCATCTCGCCGGCTTGGACACCTTGTCCTTTTGATGCACTCAGACGTTCCACGATCAATGGCACGGGTTCAGTAGCAGGCGCTGGTTGATCAGCCTGTTGGAAGGACGCCGACATTAGTCGACGATTGCTCAGTCGCAGATTGTTTTCCTCATGCGCGTGGTTGTCGATTTCCGGAGCAACGATGGAAAGATCCCTCAGGAGCCGTTGCTCGCGCACGATGGTGTCGATCTGCTCGTCGGTTAATCCATGTAACTTAAGAGCTGCTCGCTGTGCACCGATCGAGCTTTGTAGCTTTTGAAGTGCGTACTGCCTTTCTAGCAACATCTTGCTGGCGACGGCTCCGGATCGCGTAACCTCTTCAAGTCGTGCAATCTCGCGCTCTTCAACAGCCACGTCAGACAAGTTCTTCAGCAATTGAGTTTGGGTGTCTACAAGATCCTCATACGTCAACCGGACTTCAAAGAGCTTGTCACCTGGAACGACGGCTTCACCGCTAACAGCATGAACATGCTGGACGATGCCAATCATCGGAGACGAAACATGGATGTCGGTTCGACCAGGCTTAGCGACTACAATCGCTGGAATCGTGACTGTACGGTAGAAGTTGGACAGCGCGATAGGACCCAGGTATTCCGCAGTCAGGCCAAGATTCTTGAGAGACTGGGGTGTCAGCTCGAGCGATGAGCTCTCGGAATGCGCAGCATGGTCATGCCCATCGCCTTCGTGCGCGTGGTCATGTTCGTCTTCACCCGGTGCATCGGCTCCGTCGGCGGCCTCACGCGTCGATTCCTTGCGAGCAGCAACTGTCCCATCGATCCAGCCATTTAAGGCGGACCACCATTTTGGATAAGTGAAGACCGCTATGGCTAGTAGAAGCAATCCCAAGGTCCATCTTGTCCATGGATCACGAACGATCGCTTGGATTGAAAGCTTTTTCATAGGTAACTCAACATTTATAAACTGGTGCATCGGTCATTGTGCGCAGCCAATCATGCGATCTCGTGAAAACAAGATGTGCGCAGCGGTCGACGTTATGAGGAAACGGGCATTGAACGCAGAGGTGGAGCCAGTGACATTGACTCAGGTGCATTCGCAGCGTAGCGACTCAAAACTTTAGTTGGGACATAAGAGTCGTCCATCAAGCACTTACAGAATGCTGGATGGGCAAGTGTCCGATCAGATAATCCAGACCTGGAGAAGAGCACGAATATGCGGCGAGCTCGGCGGACCAACCAGATCCTCAATAATGAAGTCCGTACGACGAGCCGCTAAGTGCCAAAGGTCAACAGATACATCAATCCATATCACATCGGCGGCAAACTGAAGATCTGACAGATTAGACGCAATGCCAACTATTCCAAAGACGCAGGTTGCGTCGTCACAGTGCCTGGAATGATCGTGATTGCCGAATGGACAGGGAATGCAGATTACTGCGACGCTGAATTCCGGCTCACTCGCTTGATTGCCGTGCGATTCATCCTCTTCGTGCTCATGCGCATCACACTGGTGATCGTGATGCTCGCACACATGGTCATTTAAGATTGCGACTTGTTCTCGCATACAACTGCCATGTGACAAGCAGCAACCAAGCACCGCATGAGCGGTGAAGGCGATGAGCGTCAGCAGTTGTATGGCCAAGAACATGCAGGTCCAGCTTTTCCTGAATAGGCTTGTGAGGTTAAGCATATAATCACCCGTGATTCTACGGAATTCATAGACTGGCAACAAGTTCAATCTGTCTTGTCTTGCCGAAATCGGCCCGGCTTATTCTTGATCCAGCGTTTCTCCTCGGAGCGAATCGTCACCACTGCTGTTAATGACAGCATTCAGGGCTCCGGTTAGCAGATATCCGTCGATTTGGGCTTGAGCAGTAGCTAACTGCGCTTTAGCAGCGATATAAGCAAGGTTGGTGTCGAAGTAGGTCCGACGTGTAACAAGTAGTTGGATGAAGTCTTGTTCACCTCCACGATAAGCGGCTTCGGCCAAATCCAGTGTCTGCTGAGCGGCCGGTAGCAGCTCATTTAGATACATGTTGACTGCCTCAGCAGCGCGCGAATAATCGCCCGAGGCCACTGCAAGTCGAGCACGAATGGCGTTGTCGATTCGCTGAGCTTCTTGCAAAGCTCGACAGTATTCCGCCTTTGCGGCTGCGATGTTCCCTTGGTTCTTGTTGAAGATAGGAATCGGCGCACTGATCTGAACGTTCATCATGCCCGAGTTTGTGCCATTGTCGACGCCAGCTCCGAATTGAACTCCCAAATTGGGGAGGGGCTGGGACTCTTGTCGGCGAACGGCAGCCCTCGCTTGACGGATGCGTGCTTGAGCTGCGGCGTATTCAGGACTCTTCGAAACCAGTTCATCTTCAATCTTATTCCAGTCCTGTGTCGTGGGGGGCTCAGGTAGCTCACCTGCAACGCTTTGTATTTGCATGTTGGGGACGCCCGAGAGCGCTACGATCTCACGAAGTCTCGCTGATAAGGAAGCAGAAAGTTGACGTCGATCGAGTTCCAATTGCTTAAGCTGAACTTGTGTTTGCAGAAGGTCGATCTTGGACCCTTCGCCAGCCTTCATTCGTTTCTCAGCCGCATCGACACCCTGCTTCAGTAGCCCAGAGAACTGATCTATCGCTCCAATTTGTTTTTGAATTCGAACGCTATCGTAGTAGGCCGTCTTGATATCGGTGGCAACGCGAAGCTTCTGTGCTTCGAGCTCCTGCAACTGAGCTCGTACCGCTTCATTCAAAACAGCGCGATTGAGTTCAAGCTTATTACCGGTGATGATCTGCTGCTGGACGAATAGGAGATGTTGATCCGTACCTGCATCAGCCAACTGCTGACCTTGGTAGCCGACCATAGGATTGGCGTAGAGGCCAACTTGTGTCCGGTACCCCGCTGCGATTTGCGTGGTCGCAGCAAGTTCCTTAATCGCAGGATTGTTTGCAAAAGCAACAGTGAGAAGTTCTTCAAGCGTCGCCCCGTCCGCGAGACCATCTGTGGAACGCACTGGGTCGACCACAACTACATCAATTGATGCGGGCTGAACGACACTAGATGGCTGGTCAGATGCTTGTATGTAGGCCGCTTGCGTCACTTCCCCTGGCTTGTCTTCCTTCAATCCAAATGAAGTGGTTGAGGCAGCCGACACCATGGAATCACTTGATCTGATCCGGTGGTCGATCACCGTACAACCGCCAGACACGCACGCGGCAGTGTAAAGAAACCAATAAGTGAAATGAGTCTTCATGAAACCCCTCCAATGGCGCAGCTACTGACGGTTGAGCCCTGCTACGCGGGACTACGAAACCGAATCGATGATCCTAATGAAAAGCGACTACATTTGCCGCTTTCGGATCAAATGCGCATCACGTTCGGCATAGAAGGAGACGTCGGAGGCGCGGTGCAAGTCCGACTACAAGCAACTGCAGAGGAAAAGCCAGGGTCGGCAGTAAACTGCCAAACGGGCGGTTCAGCGAATAGGTTGCCCGCTTGTGACGAGCTGTTCAAGTATGGTGGGTTGTCGATGCCACCAATACAACATGGACAATCGTCATGTGAATGCTGGCAATCTTCTGATTGCTTATCATGCGTCTCCTGGCAAGAGACTTCGCATGCGTGATGGCCGCAGGTCTGGGCGGTATCGCTCGTTGACGAGAGCCCACAAACACTAGCTAAGCAGGCCAAGCTGTCGTGCACCATGCAGTGCCGACACACCAATAATTGCGACGGACAAGCCGCTGAGATGATTGCAGCCACAAGCACGGCATAATTCGCAAATAGCTTGAATGGGATGCAAAACATAACGCAAATCCGATGCTGGCGGGTACACGCGAGTGAACCTCAAATTTAAGAAAGACCATCGTTGGGTATATCGGAAAGTGGCATGTTTGGCTCTAGCGAATATGCCAATTCTTCAGATTTTTCGGCTTCTCCCGGTCCTGGACAGAGGCTGACATTGCCGCAGGCCAAGTTCTGAGCTACGATTATCACCATGAGATCCCCGCTTTTGGTACTAATCTTGATAGTCAACCTGTTGACATGCCCCCTGCGGTGCATGGCTTGCGAATCGCGCGCCACTGCATCAACCCAGAGCGTCTGCGCGACTTGCGATTGTTGTTCGCGCTGCGAAGAACCATCAGCACCTGTCGATTCTGAGCCTCATGAGCAGGACTGCGACTGTACAAGCTGTGTATGTGAAGGTGCCGTTGTTGCCAGTCCAGTTGAACTGCCTCTGCCCAACCTGACATTCTGTTGGTTGCTTCCGCTAAACGTTGAGCCGGCTAGTCACAACAGCTTGCCATTTTTCACCGACGGATTCGGTGCAGGTACGTTTGGGCTTATCTACTCGGGTCGCGATGCGCTCATAGCGCACCAATCTTGGCAAATCTGAGCCAATCGAGTAAGCATTCTAGCTGAATCGATTCCGACCACATGTATTCAAGTTTGCTACGCTGACGGTTCGGGCTTTCGCCTCGCGCGTTAATCGCTAGGGCAAGTTCGAATGTTTGCTGAGCGCAACATGTCACATACTATTTTTGGGAGCCCTACTATGTCTGGATTATTGCGTCGATCGGTTGTTTCGTTTGTGGTGTTTGCATTTTGCTTTTCACTCATTGGCTTTACCTATGCAGTGGAGGAAAAGGAGAAGACCAATACTGTCGTGACGGTTAGCGAAATGTGTGGTGGCTGCGTGAAGAAAATCAACAAGCGATTTGAAGATGAAAAGGATGTTGCAAAGATTGATTGCAGCATCGAGAAGAAAACGGTCACGATCATTCCGAAGGATGGTGTTAAGTTAAGCGCCAAGAAGATATGGGAGATCATGGAAGGAATCTCCAAAACGCCAATCAGGCTTGTCTCGCCCGAAGGCACCTTTACCTCCAAGCCCAAGTGAGACTCGTGAGATGCTGCTTCCTTGGGAGTACGGGGTCCGCAACCTCGCCCGGCGACCAGTGAGAACCGCACTCACGATGATGGCGCTTGCTACTGTCGTGATGTTGGTGTTCGTTGTCGTGGGGTTCATTCGTGGCTTGGAACAGTCGCTGACGGTCAGCGGCGATGAGAACGTGGTCTTGATTTATTCGGTCAACTCCGAAGAGAACATCGAGAACTCGTCCATTGCCGCTCGAACGCCGGCTTTACTTACGTCAAGTCTCGATGGAACCTTGAAGCGATTCGGCGTAACTCATGCTTCACCCGAGGTGTACACAGGCACGCGAGTAAAGGTTGCAGAGAAGGAGGCTGGCCTTGGTCTCGTGAGAGGCGTTACGCATGCTGCCCCATTAGTTCGACGGTCAGTCCGAATCTTCGAGGGGAAGTGGCCTTCGGAAGGAGAAGTGATGGTCGGTCGATTAGCGGCAGCCAAACTTGGGAGCAGCGACGAATTGGTGGCGGTCGGAAACAGTGTCGAGTTCGAAGGACGGACATGGAGAATCAGTGGACGCTTCACTGCGGACGGCGCTGCTTATGAGTCTGAAATTTGGTGCCGGTTAGAAGACTTTCAAACAGCAACTAAACGACAGGATATAAGCCTCGTCGCCCTGTTCCTGTCTCCCAGTGGCTCGGGCGCTGAGGTTGAACTTTTCTGCAAGGAGCGTACGGATCTGGAACTCCGTGCAATGAAGGAACAAGATTACTACCAGAAACTGCAGCAGCACTATAGACCAGTAAGGTTGCTCGCCTGGCTTGTCGTGTTCTTGGTATCCGGCGCAGGTATCTTCGCTGGACTCAACATGATGTATGGCGCGGTTGCTGGACGAGTGCGCGAGATTGCAACTCTTCAAGCGATCGGCTATCGCCGTAGTGCCATTCTCTTGAGCCTTATCCAAGAGGGTGTGCTGCTGTCGGCTGCTGGGTCACTCCTATCCGGTTTCATCGCGCTGACTTTGCTTAACGGGATGGCAGTGAGATTTACCATGGGCGCATTTACGCTTCGCATAGATAGCGTCGCCATCTTAATTGGATGTGGCGTCGGATTGTTACTAGGCGGTGTGGGCGCGTTGCCCCCAGCGATCAAGGCCCTGCGAGCCGAAGTCGCAGCCAGCCTTAAGGCTATTTAGTTTGTTGTTTCACACTATTCGGAGTTTGATAATGAAGGTTTTACATAGATTTGCTTTGGCCTTGCTCTGTTTGGTTGCAGTAGGCTGCCAATCGAAAGACGCAAGTATGTCAGCCACCGGTTCGACTCAAGCCAACTCGTCTTATCTCGTCAAAAGCGAGCCTGCTGGTGCGATACCCGTTGGAGAAGCCCGCGATAAAAGCGAAGATGGCCAGGAGATTACTTTGGTCGGTCGAATTGGCGGATCGAGTAAACCATTCGTGGAAGGGCTGGCTGCCTTCACCATCGTTGATCCAAAGGTGCCTTACTGTGCACCAGACGAAGGTTGCCCAACACCTTGGGACTACTGTTGTGAAACCGATGCAGTGAAGTCCAACATCGCTACGGTCAAAGTTGTTGATGAGTCAGGAAAGCCAGTAACGCAAAGTGCTCGTGACCTGCTGAAGGTCAAGGAACTTGCCATGGTTGTCGTGAAGGGCAAAGCCAAACGCGATGATCTAGGCAATCTTACTGTCGCCGCGAACCAGATCTACGTTCGCCCAGGCGAGTAATTATGAGCAATCCTTCACTCGATCTAAGCCAACTCGCGCTCGAGCGACAACCATCGGCGACTGCGAAAGCAGCGTCTCCCATAGTCCATCGGAGACGATGGCTGTCGCGTTATGCATTGCCTGCCGCAATTCTCGTCGGCTTTGGGGCCTTGGTGCTTGCTGCCGCTGGCAGTCGTTTGATGCCGGCGCGATCGGTTAAGGTGATGCCCGTGATCGTGAAACGAGCGGAAGTTCAACAAGCTGGCTCGACACTGTTTCAAGCACCTGGTTGGATCGAACCAAGGCCTATGGCTGTGGAAGTTTCAGCGATGACACCTGGCATCATCGAGCAACTACTTGTTGTGGCTGGTCAAAAGGTCGAGAAGGGTGAGCCAATTGCCATACTAGTGTCGGTGGATGCGGAAATCGCTCTGCGACAAGCGGAGAATGCTCTCGCCATTCGTGAAGGCGAACTGAACCGCGCGCAGGCTGAGTTGTCGGCGGCGCGCATTCGTGTTGAGAACCCTGTGCACCTTCGAGTCCAACTCGCTGACGCACAGAGCATTCTGACCAAATCGAAAACCGAATTGGCCAAGTTGCCCTTCTTAATCGAAGCGGCGCGAGCCAACGCAGTATATGCTCAGAACAGCATGGAAGGTAAGCAATCTGCGCGAGGAGCGATTTCAGACAACATCATCGCCAAGGCAGAGAATGATCATGCTTTGGCCATCGCGAGCTTGAACGAGTTGCTGGAACGCAAACCCAACTTGGAACGGGAAGTGAAAGCGATCGAGAACGTTGTCACGACTCTCGAACAACAGATGGAACTGCTCGTCGAAGAGCGACGACAACTCGGCGAAGCGGAAGCCAAGGTGCAGTCTGCAGAGGCTTATCGCAACGAGGCAAAGCTCATGGTTCAGCAAGCTCAACTTATGCTTGCACGAAACACGGTGCGAGCGCCGATGGCAGGTCGCATCTTGCGTTTGTTCGCAGTTCCTGGAACGCGCGTGATGGGACTCGAAACTGCCGCAGGTCAGAGTTCTAGTCGAGTTGTCGAAATGTATGACCCGCAGTGCTTACAAATTCGAGCCGACGTTCGACTGGAAGACGTTCCTCTTGTGAAGCAGGGACAACCGGTTGTAATTGAAACAGCTTCGTCACCCGAGGTAGTCCGTGGACGAGTCTTGCAAGTCACAAGCTCCGCAAACATTCAGAAAAATACACTCGAAGTCAAAGTCGAAATCCTTGACCCACCAACGACGATAAGTCCTGAGATGTTGGTGACAGCAACATTCTTGGCTCCTGTGAATGAATCGAAAGATGACGGAGCAAGTGAAACGGAGCGAATCTTCGTACCTCGACAACTGACACAGACTTCCGAGGACGGCTCATTTGTGTGGATCGTTGATGATCGTTCGATCGCACGTAAACGAGTAGTTGAGCTCGAAGGTAAAGGCACTGGCGAACTCATCGCGATTAAATCCGGCCTGAGCGTCACCGACAAACTAATCACCAGCGGTCGAGAAGAATTGCAGGATGGATCGCGAGTTCGCGTGACCGGCGATGACACAACGATAGGAGTCAACTAAATGGCATTGGTGGAACTTCATAGCGTAAGTAAGAGCTTTCGAAAGGGCGATGAAACCATAACGCCGCTGGACGACGTGAGTTTGGATATCCAAGCTGGCGAGTTCGTCTCGCTCATGGGGCCAAGCGGAACAGGCAAAAGTACTCTGCTCAATCTGGTCAGTGGTATCGACCGTCCTGACTCCGGTCAGATCATCGTTGATGGAACCGATGTGACTAAGCTATCTCGAACTCAGCTTGCGGATTGGCGAGCTGCCAACCTTGGTTACATCTTTCAAACGCATAACTTGATTCCTGTGTTGACTGCATACGAGAACGTTGAGCTTCCAACGTTGCTACTTAAGCTTTCTGCTTCGCAGCGCCGGCAACGCGTTGAATTGGCACTCGAGGCCGTGGGGCTGAGCGATCGTGCTGGCCATTATCCACGCCAACTTTCTGGTGGTCAGGAACAGCGGGTTGGCATTGCTCGAGCCATCGTTGCCCATCCTAAGGTTGTGGTCGCAGACGAACCTACAGGCAGTCTCGATTCGGAAACCAGCCAGCAAGTTCAAGTGCTGCTTCAACGACTTAACCAGGAACTCAACATCACGATGTTGATGGTCACACACGATACCGAAGTTGCAGGGATTGCGACCAGGCAACTTGTGCTCGATCGCGGCAAGTTCGTGGATCGTATGGCAGGAACTCAGCGATGATTGCCTATGTCCTGAAAACACTCTGGCGACACCGAACGCGGACTATCCTGACGGTTAGCGGCTCAGCCGTCGCCATGTTCGTGTTTTGCTTTGTGGGCTCAGTTCAAGAAGGACTACATCGATTGACTACCGGTTCCGATGCCGACCGTAGTTTGATCGTCTTTCAGGAGAATCGATTTTGTCCGACCACGAGTCGATTGCCGGAAGACTACGCTCGGAAGATCCGCGAGGTCTCTGGTGTTCGAGATGTGATGCCCATTCAAGTATGGACCAACAACTGTCGTGCAAGCTTGGACATCATTGTCTTTAATGGCGCGGACCCAGCCCAGATTGAGAAATCGCGACCGCTGAAGCTTGTTAGCGGAAGCTGGGACCAGTTTCGATCGCAGCGAGATGCGGCGATCGTAGGCAGAAGCATTGCTAGTAGGCGCGGACTCAAGGTCGGCCAACAGTTTTCAATCGGCGATCTTTCGGTTCGTATCGCAGGAGTTTTCGAATCGACAATTCCCTCCGAAGAGAACCTGATTTACACGAGCCTTGCGTTCCTTCAGTACACGCGGGGGCTGGACTCTGCAGGTTTGGTGACTCAACACGAGGTTAAGTTGACCGAAGACGCTGATCCCGATCGCGTGGCAGCCGCAATCGATGAAAAGCTGCGATCGGGTTCGGTAGCCACAAAGACACGTCGCAAAGGGGCGTTCCAGGCAAGCACGCTTTCTGATCTTGTCGACCTGATTGGCTTTGCTCACTGGCTAGGCTATGCATGCGTCGGTCTAGTGTTATCGTTGGTCGCGACGACCACGGTGATGAGTGTTCAAGATCGGATCAAAGAGTATGCTGTACTTCAGACGATTGGGGTTCGTCCCCTAACCACGATGCGACTCGTTCTGACCGAGAGCATCTTGCTATGTCTGGTCGGTGGATTGTCCGGAACGCTGTTAGCTATGATTGCACTGAGCCTTGGCGGATTTGCGATCGGTGCTGAGGGTGCCACAATCGCATTTCGCCCAACCCCAAATTTGGCAGTCTCGGGCAGTATCGTATCCATCTTCGTTGGCATCATTGCTGGCATCGCACCGGCCGTTCAGGCAGCTACTGTACCTATTGTAAAGGCACTTCGGCAGCCTTAATTCTCCCCGGCAAGACGTCAATTTTCGAAACAGGAAACTGCTCTTTCTGGTTGTACCAAGATCGTCAAGAGCTGATTGCCTCCACACAGGTCCCGTAGTCGACTCAACGCGGTGAGATTTCACCGCATTGAGCCACCTGTCGCGTCAGAGTTTGAGATTCGATCGGCTCAAAATCACCATTCAGCGCTTGCTACTTTACAGTTTTACCAGTCGCTTCATGATCGTGATGATCGTGGTTTTCATGATGATCATGAGCTGCTTCTTCGTGACCGAGTTCTTTCAGCAACTTGTCGTGCTCCTTTTTCATCTCATCCAGGGATGCATGGATCTTGCGGCACATTTCAGCACAAGACTTTCCGTCAGGAGAGGTCTTGCAGCATTCTTCGTGCAGTGACTTCTGAACGGTCGTTGCTTGACCAAGCTGAGTTTCGATCTTCTTTACTTGCTCCAAAACCTTTGGGTTGGATGCGTGCTCTTCACGGACAATCACCATATCCCGCTGGATTGCTTGAAGCTGCTGACCAAGCATCTGTGACTCTGCTTGCGTTACCGACGGCTGAATGACGTGCGCTTGCGTTGTGTACCGCTGCATGCCGCGAGAGTAATCTCGTGCATGTTGAATATTCCGTGAAGTACGTTGGTTCGCGAAGAAACTCGCTCCGTTGTTGCGGGACACCTTGTCATTGATTTGTCCATGACTTACTTGCGGATGGGCAAGGGTCATACCAGCTACCACTGCGATCGCCATAATAAACTTGCCTAGACTTTCGATACTCATCTTTGTTCCTTTCAAGAACCTGACTTCGGCACTTAGCAAGATCGAACTGCCGATAGAATTTTCGCCAAGCCGACATTCGGCCTAACGTTGCTAATTGGATGTCGGAAGAGAGGGAACCCTTCATCTATTTGAAAAACATTTGTAAAATTGAGCCAATGCGGCACTTGTGTCGGGATGCTTGTTGCGAACTGAGACACAAGCCAACTGCCTTTGTCTCAGTGATCGCCGACGTACTTGCCCAGTCGGCTCGGTAGAAAATTTGTTGCGACGCTGTAGTTCGCACGCCGCCAACCTGCGACAGCGGTAAATTTCGTTTCGCCGTAGAGCACAAAACCCATGCGTTGAACCGCCTTGATCGCAGAGCTATTCTTGAGATCAGTTGTTAATGCAATTCGCTTAATGCCCTCGTCACGCAACCTACTAGCGATTTGCGACAATAGTATCTGGTACAGTCGTTGACCACGATTCGCCGGAGCGACGAAGGCCGCGAAGAGGTACGCTGTCTCCGCATCAAGATAGATCGGCAGACCAGTCCATTCATGACCATTGGAGTTGTGCGATGCTGGAATGTTGCCGAGTCCAACCCACGCGTATGCCGTGATCCGCTTTTCTTGGGCAAGAGTAAAGCAACGGAACCGCGTCGAATCTAGTGATCGAAATGCATCGCTTTCAAAGTCGTGGTTGCAGTTGCCAAGTGCTGAAATGTCTTCCTGTGACAACTCTCGAATTATGTGTCGAACCGGAAGGCTCGCGCTTGCTTCCGCAATGCGACTCACGCTTCCGCAAAACAAAAAACTACGATCAGCAACGCCTAATCGTCTCAAGAGAGAGTAAAGAAGGAGATCGAATCTACTGACAAGCCGTTTGTTATTTGACATCTTTAGTTAGTAGCTGTCTGTTGGACCGTTCAATGAGTTAACGTCATGTACCGTATTGTCGTGTACTTGGAACTTCCATCACAACGGGAATCGTGTGAACTTTACCATTGCGTTGGAACTACCCCAACCTTTGTAGATGCCAGGGCTTGGATAGTGAACCTCGAATTCAACAACATTGCTTTCACTCGTTTGCGGAACTGGATGCGCGTGAACGTATTTACTCGCATCGCCGCTCAGAACAACGAGGTGTCCTATCGCTCCGAGATATGGTTCGAGATCATCGACCGGCTTATTGTCTTTGTCGTTGAACTTGAACGCGAGGATTTGTTCCGATCCCGCTTTTCGCTGGGTAACGAACGCTCGAAGGTCATCAGATTCGATCTTTCCAGGAACATTGTTTTTCAGCGGTTCAGCGACTCGAGGGAAAGCGTTCGATCTTCAACTCGCTCCGCGCCGTCGAAGATAATTCACCCTTGGTCTTGTAGTCTAGAAACACATGGTAGGTGCCGGACTCGGGAAACGTGTAGTTCGCCTCAACGTTTCCGGCGTTATCCAACTCTGGATGCAAATGTGCAAATTGATCCAACCCTTTCCGAACAATGATCAAATGCGCGAGTTTTTCGTGCGTTGGCTCAAAAACTTCTATCACAGAACCATCCCCAGTACGTAGACTAGCGCTGTTTTCAATCGATGCCCCTGGCCCAATCGTTTCGGGTAAGGACTTGATGACTAGCTCGGCAGTTCGAGGTGCATCATGTTCCTCGTGCTGGCCATGCTGACCGTGCGATCCTTTGGCCGGATCGACCTGCGGTTCGGAGCCATGATTGCAACCGACAAGGATCAGACCGCATACCAATGGCGGAAGTACTCGCAAGAGAACTGGGATGCGATCCATAGTGATCCTCGTTAACGTTTACCGCTTTTGGGAACTAAGATTTGCGTGCTGTCGGTTTGATCAGCAAGTCACAAAGCTAGTGCATATCGGTCGTATCTGAGCCTAGCTCAGTTTCTTTGGCCCCTTAGCCGGCGATTTTGGTGGGCACTTTGGGCAGGTGCCTTGTTCGTTGCACTCGGTGCTAGATGGTTTTTCTTCAGCCTTGTCAGAGCAGCATCCGGAGGCACATGACGCGGACCCAACGGCGCAACAGTCGCATTTGCAATCATCGCAGGCACAAACGCCAGACTCGCAGCAACACCCCCCGTCTGGGCAGCAGCTTGTGCAAGCACAAGAAGCGGAACTGCTTTTCGCAGTGCTCGAATTTGAGAAGCTTGCACCCAGTGCTAAGCCAACGCCAACAAACAACAACAGACCCAGTGCAGCAGCTAACTTCATTTTGCTTTCCTCTGAGAATAGGACCTTCGTTTGCTTGGATTCTCCAAGCGTATGCCTATTGGATGCACATACGGTCGAGGTCCTTCACGCATTTTCTGGTTTGTTTTCAGCCAAACATCTTCTTGATTAGAAGGAAATGCGACTCGAAGCAATGGAACGACGTCGCCGCAGCGAGGAAAATGAAAGCAAACATGGATAGTGTATCGACGCGGACATCAATGGCTCAGACGGTAACATTCCAGCCAGCGAAGCCATTGGAATCAATGTCACGATTGGCAACTGGATCACGTACATGCCATAGTTGTACTTACCTAACGCTCGCAGCCATCGCCATTCAAACAGCCGTACCAGTGAGGCATCGCGTTGACTCAGCAATACGATGGCCATACTAGCAAAACAGATCGCCGGACACAAAGTGCTTGAAATTTCAAGTAGTCGCTTGTCCGAAATCGCCAACACCCGCAAGCACGGGCAATAGAACCGTAATCGTGATCCATGCGGCATTTCGAATCTTCTTTCTGGCCAGGGCTGATGTAAGGAGAAGAGCCAGCAAGGCTCCGAAGCACAATCCATCCGCTCGGAAGTAGGTTGCGACCGACACGGCCACATCGAACCGACTATCCATCGCGGCAATCGTTCTTTCAATGCCGACACCGGCAATGATCGCTGCGCAAACGAATGCCAAACCACGACGCGTCAGAAGCAGCACCACTGCTGGCCAAATCAAATCGAAGTGCTCTTCAACGGCGAGCGACCAAAAATGATCAAAGGCACCAAAGCACCACTCGTTGAGCCAAGCCATTCGGAAATTCGATGTGTATATCCTCAATTAGAGTTGCTCGCGACTTGCCATGTCAAATGCTTTTGAGCTTAAAAAAATCGGGATTACAAGTAAACCAACAACAAGGCTGAGAAAGTAGAGTGGGAAAATCCGGAGAACCCGGCGCATCATAAAATGGCGAAAGTAATGTGGCTGGCTTTTCGTCCGCAGTAGAATCCCCGTAATCAAAAAGCCAGACAGAACAAAAAACAGATCGACTCCCCGTTCGCCAATTTGTGTGAACCGTCGAATTGTTGCTAAAGCAGGATGAGCTTTCGGATCGAGTTCCTTAGACAATCGATACAGAATGACGGCCAGGATTGCCAAGCCTCGTATGCGTCTCGCGCTAAGCAATGAGCGTCCGATTTCCACGCGAGGGATTCGTCGTTTGTGTCTGTTTCAATTCAAATCATTCTTGTTAAACCGCGCTGGGCATCGCCCCACGTCTTGTGTTCTATTGCTGACACGCGGGGCGTTGCCCGCGCGGTTAAACGACGGCTATCCTTGCCATGCTCTCAAACGTAGTGCATTTGTAATGACGAAGAAGCTCGAAAGACTCATCGCCAGTCCGGCCACGATAGGAGAGAGACTCAGGCCAAGCCAAGGCTGGAGCAGTCCGGTCGCTATCGGAATGAGTAGCACGTTGTAGCCGAATGCCCACGCAAGGTTCTGTTTGATGTTGACCATGACGCAACGAGCTAAGTCAATCGCACGAGGTATATTCTGAATGTCACCCGACATTGCGATAACGTCTGCGCTTTCGATCGCAAGGTCCGTCCCAGTGCCCATCGCAATGCCTACGTCAGCAACTGTCAGGGCAGGTGCATCGTTGAGTCCATCGCCTACGAAAGCAACGCTTCGTGGTTTGCTGCTGTGTGGTGATTGCTGCATTGATTGAATCACGGTCGCTTTATCGGTCGGCTTCACCTCCGCATGAACCATTTCGTCGCCGATACCGCATCGCTTGGCAATCGACTTGGCCGTTCGCGCGTTATCGCCAGATATCAATGCTACATCGAAATTGCTCTTGATAAGCCGTGCGACCGCCGAGGGCGTTGATGGTTTGATTGGATCAGCGACGATCAATAGGGCTGCGAGTTGACGATTGACGGCTGCAAAGAAGTATCCACTCCCTTGGTCGATTGCTCGATCGACATGCTCACTTACACGTGACGTGTCGATGTTTCGTTCGTGAAGGAAGTTTTCTGAGCCTACTAAGACTTGATCACCATTGGATAATCTGGCTTCGATTCCTGAACCTGCAATAGCGACGAAATCTGTAACTTCCAATATGGTGAGAAGCTTCTTTTCCTTCGCCGCTTCGACAACAGCCATCGCCAGCGGATGTTCGGATCGGTCCTCGACAATGGCCAATTGAGCTAACAACGACGCGGCTTCAAATGGTGGGACGACATGAAATGCGGAAAGCGTCGGTTTGCCAACAGTCAATGTTCCAGTCTTATCGAACGCGACGATATCTACTTCGCTGAGAGATTCGATCGCTTCGGTTGAGCGAAAGAGAATCCCTTGCTGAGCCGCTTTTCCTGTACCGACCATGACACTTGTTGGAACGGCCAGCCCCATGGCACACGGGCAAGCGATGATCAAGACTGCCACGGCATGAACGAGTGCTTTGTCGATCGAACCGCCTGGCATTGCGAACAACCACATCAATGCCGTTGCGAGCGCGATTAGCAGTACAACAGGAACGAAATAGGCAACGACGCGATCGGCGATGCCTTGGATACGAGGCTTGGATGCTTGAGCCGATTCGACGAATGCGACAATCTTCGCGAGTGTAGTATCCGTACCGACAGCGGTCGCGCGAAACTGAATACTTCCGTTGCCGTTGATCGTCCCCGCAACCACGGAATCGCCGGCGGTTTTACTCACCGGCACGCTTTCGCCTGTTACCATGCTTTCGTCGATGTAAGTCGAACCGCTAACGACGATGCCATCGACGGCGATCGCGGAGCCAGGACGAACTTCTAAGATATCGTCTAGAACGATTTCTTCCACAGCGATTTGCTGCGATTGGCCATTCCGAATTACTGTCGCCATTTTCGGGACCAAGTTCAACAGCAATTTCATCGCATCCGATGCTTGATGCCGCGATTTGGTCTCCAGATACTTCCCAAGAAGCACAAGCGTTATGACAACCGCAGAAGCTTCAAAGTAGACATGCCGTGATGGCTCCGGAATCCAGCCAGGAAAATTCGTCACGACAGCGCTGAATAGGAACGCGGCGAGTGTGCCGAGCAAGATCAATGCGTTCATGTCGGGCGACGTCGAGAAGAGGCTCTTTGCACCCAATCGCAGGAATCGGCTTCCGAAATAGAACTGGACTGGAACTGCCAAGGCAAGCATCACCCAATTCCATTTTTCCATCGGTATCAAGTCCATCATGGCATTCATCACGCTCGACGACAGCATCGGCACCATCGCGATCAAGACGAGTGGGACAGTGAAGACTGTAGAGCCGAGAAACAGCTTCCAAAGTTGGCTTGTTTCTAAATCTCGCTTGTTCTGCGAATCTAACGTTGACTCGAGTGCAAACGGTTCGTAGCCCAACTTGAGAATCGCATCTTGGATAACGCGTTTATCATCCACACCCGGCGAATGCTCGAAGTGAACAGTTGCTCGTTCCGTCGCGAGGTTTACCGTTGCATCTACGACAGAGGGTAGCTTCCGGAGTCCATTCTCGATTCGACGTACACACGCGGCGCACGTCATCCCACCAACACCTATTTCGATCGATTTGATGACAGTCCCCATCGGTGCGTCCCTGCTCATTGGCTTGATTCTCGACTAACGCCGTAGCCGGCTTCCTCGACCGCGGCCGCGATTTGTTCGTCACTGACGTTCCCGATGACCGTCGCTTGGCCCAGTTTAAGATCGACTTGAACGTCGTTCACTCCCTCTAAATCGCGAATCGCAGATTCGACAGCCCGCTGACAGTGGCCGCAGGTCAAGCCTGTCACCTTCACCTGTATCTGTCTTTCAAATTCCTGGTTAGGCATCGTATTCCCTGTAGACTTTCATGATCTGTGATGATGCTAATATTGCTGGCGACCACACGCTAGTTTGACGCCAACGATCGTAGATTCCTTCATCGAAATGAAAATTTTGCATTCAGGGTGAAGGGACGGAGTTTCGGTGGCATCTAACTTGCAGGTTGAAGATCGAGTTCGGAATTCAAAAAAGGAACGGGATGGTTCGTCGATTTCTTGAGATTGGAAGAACGGCTACAGATCTTTGCGCCGGGCTGGTGGGATTTCGTCATTCGGAGAATCGACTTCAGCAAGATTCGAATAACTTCCGGGGAAATTCGAGTGCCGAGAACTTCGGCGTTAATTCGCATTGGAGGGAGCATGGGATTTTCAAGAACGATGACCCGCGATGGTACTCGATAGGGAATAATCACCGAGACCATTTTTTCAGACTAGCCAATGCGACTGCAAGTCTGCCTAGTGCTCCTTCAGTGCTCGAATGGGGGGGGGCGGGGCAAATGCAGTCGCTTTCGCTCCAGTTTCCAGTCGCGATGTTCGAGTTGACATAACGCAAAGCAGTATTGACGAATGCATGCGACAGCTTGCTCTTAATGGAAACTCACAGTCGCTCTGCCTGTTGGTCGACATCGGACGCCCCGAAGGAATCTTGAGTAAGGTCGAACCAGTCGATGTCGTTGTATGTACGTATGTTTTTGAGCTCTTGCCGTCGAAAGCATACGCTCTGCGACTAATCCAAGTTTTCTTTGGTCTGTTGAAGCCTGGAGGTGTCGCATTCACTCAAATTCGCTACGCAACGGCGAGGTTCTCAACAAGAGGACGAAGTTGGGGATACGGGTTTGGCTCTACGAAAATGGTTTCCTTTTTCTTGGATGAGTTTTGGAAAGCTTGTGAGATTGTTGGGTTCTCGCCCAAATGCCTGACCTTAGTACCGACGGATTCGACAGTGCTTGACGAACCTTACGCCTATTTCTTGCTGGAAAAGCCACGAAATGCTTAAAAATGCGCGAGATTGCTAGCAACTTCACCCTTCGAAGATGAAAATTTTGGTCTGTCGTGAAGGATTGGCTGCGCGGTAGCATCAAATAGGCATTACACCGGAATTTCTTCCATTTCGTGAACTCACATGTTTCAGTTTCCCTTCCAAATTGTTTTGCTGTTCGCTGTGTCGATCAGCCAGATCTTTGGGGGGATTTCGTGCTGTTGCTTGGGGAAAGGGCTGTTCGGAGATTCTCCTTCCGCTAACGAGGTCGTGGTCAGAGATCTCGAATCGGGAAGCAAGTCCGTCTCGACGCCAAAGCCGGTCGGAAAGTGCCCGAAGTGCACTGGTCGAAGGGCGGAAAGATCCACTGCCAAAGATGAGTCCTCTAGGACGTCTCAGAACCAATCCAAGGTCTGCGAGGATTCGCAATGCCGCTGTGTGAAGCTTATCGTCCATGCGAAGACTGAAGTGGAACCAGTCTCGATCCATGGCAACGAAAAGGCGTGGTCGAGTTCTGTTGTTGCCCCAATGCCACTCCTCGTTTCGGCGAATTTCGAACTGCGTAAGTTTGAAGTGCCCGTCCGCTTCGGTGGACGATCTTGGCAAACGATTGCCTGTGTTTGGAAGAATTGAGAACGACAACGAAACCAAGTTTTGTTTCGTCAGGAGCGTTGTGAATCCGCAGTTGGATCGCAACACTAGTGCTAGAGTCTTTCAAAAAATCATAGGTGAATCATGTTGTCGAAAACTGCTTTGTTGGGTGTTGTCGCGCTAGCTTCGCTCGGTTTTGCGTCCAAGGGTAGCGTCACCGTTGCGAATGAATCTTCCGTGTCGGCCAAAGGCCAGTCAATCTGCTGCATGAAGAATGCGTATTGCTGCTTGGATACCCGATCTTGCTGCCGCCGTTAATTTCTGAGCGGTGCAGACGAAGTCAGCCTGCTCGAAGTCGAAACAACTTCGAGCAGGTTTTACTTTTTTGCAGCAAGGAGTGAAGAATGCAGCAATCAGAGTCATCCAATTCGCTGAAGACGTCATCCACAGGGGTGGCGATCGAGAACGTTTCAGTTGAAGAGTTAACCGTTTGGGTACGTAGGGCCGCCGAGGGTAGTCGAGAACACCAGAAGCGGATTTACGAACTCTTGGGTTCGAGGATTTATCGAGTGATCCGTAAGATTGTTGGACCAAGCAATGCCGACGACGTGATGCAAGATTTCGTCATCCAGTTGTTCGCCAAGCTCAATCAGTTTCGCTTTGAATCCTCTCTAGAAACGTGGGCGCACCGAATGGCGGTCAATCAAAGTCTGCAATACTTACGTAAGACGAATCGCGAAGAACAACGCGTCCGAAAGTTGGCGAATACAACGGTGATGATCGACGAACCCTCAGGTCAAGCGAAAGCAGATGACGCGGAAGTCTTGCGGCTTGCGATGGAACAAATTTCCGGCGAGCAGCGTGCCCTTCTGCACATGAAGGAAGTCGAAGGACTTGGCTACGACGCGATTGCCGGCGTGCTCGGTATTCCTGAAGGCACCGTTGGTTCGCGATTGAACAAGGCACGAAAAGAGCTAAGGACTTCTCTGCTCCAATTGGGTTGGGAGGCTTAACGATGAACTGTGAGTGGATAGAAGAAAACCTTTCAGCATACGTCGACAACATATTGACAGCAGACGAGCGTGAGCGGGTCGATTCGCATTTCGCACAGTGCGAGGCTTGCCGTCAGCTAGTAGAGCAGTACCGAGCGATTGGCGTATTGATGCGCCAGTCTGAATCACACGTCGACCTTGATGCCCTATGGGATCGAGTGACAAGTCGCCTGGACGAGCAGGCGGTAGTTCCAATATCCTCAAAATCACAGTCTAAGAATTGGGTATACGCGATGCTGGCGACCGCAGCCTCCATCGCCCTCATTTGGTTTGTGGCGAGAAACAATTCATCGTCCGATCACGATGGTGGCCTTGCGTCACATGAGCACGCGGCTCTTGCGGTTGACTTTCAAGATGTGATTCGGTCCGCTCAGTCCGAGCCGAAAGCTGCAATCAGCAAACTCGTCGCGAAGTACCAGGGCAAAGAGCTGGATGCATCAGGAACCACAAAATACCTGGGCTATGAACCAGCTCTCTTCAAGAGCGTCCCAGAGGGGTTTACCCGTGTTTCGACTCACGTTCTTAACATGCCGTGTTGTAAGTGCTCCGCATCAATTTGCGAAAGAAGTGATGGCACATCACTCATCGTATTCGAACACAAGGATGAGCAACCTGTATGGTTTGGCGATTCGCCATCGATTGAAACGCAGTGTGCTGGTAAAACGTGCAAGATCGTCGAATCCGCTGGCCAATTGGCTGTCAGTTGGAAAAGCGATGACCGGCAACTTACGTTGATCGGCGCAAACGACATCGCCGAGGTGAACCAATGGGTTGAATCGATGAAGTTGTAGTAACAAGGAAATGAGTAATGTGTATCTGTTTCATGTCAGCAGTACGAGGAAGAAGAATGATCAACAGAGTAACCAAGTTTTTCGCAATTGCGGTATCGATTGCTTTCGTAGGATTCGTTTTCGGTGATGATCCGAAGAAGGAAAGCCCGGAACATCGTCGAGAGCGATTGCGAATCGCCGTTCAAGCGATTTGTCCAGTGTCCGGCGAGTCGCTCACGGAGCATGCGACACTGGTAAAAATGACCGATGCAGACACAAAGGAAGTGCTTTACGTTTGTTGCAAAGACTGTTTGAAGTCCACGCCTGATCCGAAGTACCTCGACAAGATTCGAGCAAACTTTGCAAAAGCTCAAGGTCATTGCCTCGTCATGACCGACAACGAAGTTTCGGAGAAGTCCAAGATGGGTATTGTCGAAGGCCATGCAGTGTTTGTCTGCTGCCCACCGTGCGTCAAAAAGATGACTGCTGCTCCCGAGAAGTTCCTTGCAAAGCTTGACGATCTATATGAAGCGTCGCTCAAGAAGTAGTTTGATTCAACGAATAACGAAGGTCCAAAAATGAAAAAAAGAGACTGGCTGATTGTGAGTTTTGCTTCGAGTTCTGCACTTGGCCTATTGATCATCGCAGGGTGCAACCCAGCCAACCAAGTCAGTGATGCAGGCGCAGATACCACCCAATCAACACTTGAGCAGGCCAAACTAGGAAACGCTAAGGATTCCGATGTGCAGTCCACGGCGACTACATCGTTGGAATCAGACACGGAGCACGGGCACAAAGCAGGTGCTCACGGCGGAATTATGGTTTCGCTTGGTAGGGACAGCTATCATGTTGAAGCAGTTGTCGAGTCGGACGGCACAATTCGCCTATATACACTTGGAAAAGACGAAACTCGTGTTATCGACGTTGAAAGTCAGTCGATGAAAGGCTTCGTCAAAGCGGAGGGAGATGCTGACTCCAAGAGCATTGCCTTCGAGCCCAGCCCGCAAGAAGGCGATGCAGAAAACAAGACATCCTTGTTCGTTGGGAAGCTGCCGAGCGAATTAATTGGTCGAAAACTTGATGTGACAATTCCTAATATTCGCATCGACGGGGAACGTTTCCGACTCGGCTTTCAATCTGGACAAGATTCGCATGGAGATTCGCCTGAGATGCCAGACAAACTGGCGGAAGGTGCCGAAAAGGAACTCTATTTGACCCCGGGAGGATGGTACACATCGTCAGATATTATCGCGAATGGCAGTGTTACCGCATCGCAGAAGTTTAAGGGAATCAAATCCGAGCACGACATGAAGCCAAAGGTCGGTGATAGGCTTTGCCCCATCTCCGGCACGAAAGCGAATCCGAAGTTTGCTTGGATTATCGATGGAAAGTCATATGAGTTCTGCTGTCCTCCTTGCGTTGATGAATTCTTGACTTCAGCCAAGTCTTCCAAAGAGCCAATGCCTGACCCTGACAGTTTCATCAAGAAGTGAGCATATGTTTTTCTTAGCAATAGAACGACTAATCCTCACTTTACTACTCTTGCTTTTTGCCCTTCATGTGCACGCGCATGAAGGGCATCAGCCGCTTCCAACCAAAGGCGTTCAGGTTGATACAGATCGAGGCTACATCACTCTTTCCAAGCAAGCTCGCGATGCAATTGGCCTTGAGACAACCGAAGTTTCTTTAGGCGAAGTGTCCTCCCGTCTATATGCTTACGCCGAAACCGTTGCCCCCTGGAACGCCAAAGCATTTGGGTCGGCACAGATTTCGGGAAGCATAACGAGGCTGCTTGTTCGCCCAGGCGATAGTGTTGCCAAGGACCAAGTCGTCGCTGAACTCGAAAGCCGAGAACTCGAAATGGTTCAGCTTGAATACAATCAGTACAAGAAAGAGGTAGCCCTCAACAAACAACTGCTTGAGATTACGAAACCTTCCGCCAACGTAGGCGCAGTGCCCATGACGCGTCTGCTCGATCTTGAAAATGCGTATCAACAGGCCGAGAACAGTCTTGCAATCGCTCGCATCCGAGCCAAAACTCTCGGTCTCGATACAACTGCCCTTGAGCAAAACGAGCTAGAGCCGATTCGACATTTGGTTCGTTCTCCGATCGCTGGTAAGGTGATCCACTCGGATCTATCTGAAGGGAAATTTGTAGATGCATTTGAGCACCTCTTTGAAATCGTCAATAGCGATGTAACGTGGGTGAGGCTACAGATACTAGAGAAGAACTTATTCAGCGTAGAGCTTGGGCAGAAAGTCGAATTGGAGTTTGCCGATGGCACAGTGCGGCTCGAAGGAGCTATTGATCGAATTGATGCAGGTTTGGAGCCGACAACGCAAGTCGGCTGGGCTTGGGTATCTGTATCAAATCCAGTAGTGATACCGGGGTTAGTGGGAAATGCAGTCATACACACCAACACACAAAAGGATCGGATAGCGATTCCACTCAGCGCAGTATTTAGCGACGGCCTTCAAACTTATGTATTTGTCGAGGAAGCATCAACACGTGGTTCAGCAGAATACAAAAAGCGAAACGTTACAATTGGTCCCAGGAGGCTAAATCCAAATAGCTCAGGAATTTCCGTTGTGGAAGTTGTCCAGGGCGACATTTACCCGGGCGATCGCGTTGTCGTAAAAGGTGGCCATGAGTTGTCGAGTCTGTTTTTTCTCGGTGTACTCAAACTAAAGCCAGAAGACCGACGTCGACTTGGAATCGAGACTGCAACCGCAAATTGGCAAAAGCTCGGCAATGCTATTCCACTATCCGCCAGCGTAACGCTTCCACCTGAGAATAGATCGGTAGCATCGTCTCAGGTCGCTGGCACGATTCACTCACATACCCTTACCCCAGGAAAAGAGATTCTTGCAGGCGAATTGCTGATGGAGATTGCATCTCCCGAATTTTATGCATTGCAATTAGATCTGCTGAAAACAATTCTTGATGCCGATCTGTTCCGACAACGAGCACAGCGACTGCAGAACGTGGGCACTGAAACAATCTCACGTCGCGTCTTAGTGGAAGTAACAGCCAAGGCAGAGCAGTTGGAGGAGCGTGTTGAAAGTTTGAAACGTCAGCTAGCTTCCATCGGACTGAATGCTAATGAAATCGAATCCATAGAGAGAGAAAAGAGGATCATTGATTACTTGCCAATTAGGGCAGAAATTGATGGTCGACTTGTCTCTTGGGTTGGAACTTTGGGGGAAACAGTTGCGGCTAATCAATCGCTGGTTGAAATTCAAAATTTAAATTCAGTTTGGATCGAAGCGCATCTGCCAGCACAACTTCGAGACCAAATTACTAATGAGAGCGTAGGCCAAGCCTCAGTTCTCTCCAATGACAACATACAATTCCCTGTTCACGTCGTCCGCGTCGGTCCGATCGTCAGTGAAGCAACACGAACACAGCGCATTTGGCTTGTGCCAAATCTCAATACTACCCCGACTCTGAATCGAGTTACAACCGATCATGCCGCAGTTACGCAACAAATAGGCAAGCTGCGTGATGGGATGCAACTCACCGTATTGATTAAATCCACGGATGGTTCATCTGCTTTAGTTGTGCCAACGGTTGCCGTTTTGCGCGACGGCTTAAATGCTTTTGTATTTGTGCAGAGGGCAGACGATTACGTCGAGCGTCGCAGAGTGACAGTAGGGCGAACAGACGGTGAGTTCATAGAAATCACCAGTGGAATTATGGAAGGCGAGGCGGTGGTTTCTGCGGGCGGACGAGAATTGCAAACAGCTTTTGCGTCACTGAGGTAATCAATTGCTAGACGAAATCATACGCTTTTCATTGCATAATCGAGCGATTGTCGCTATCGCGTCGCTTCTGGCGATGATTGTTGGCGTATCATTACTACAAACGATGCCCGTTGATGTCTTTCCGGATCTAAACAGGCCCACTGTTACAATCATGACAGAGGCCCCAGGACTGGCACCAGAGGAAGTTGAGGTGCTTGTCACTCGCCAAATTGAGTTACTCCTCAATGGTGCGACCGGCGTCAAATGCGTCCGTTCTTCTTCTGCAATTGGCCTTTCCATCGTTTGGGTGGAGTTCGAATGGGGCACGGATATCTTTGTCGATCGCCAAATCGTCAACGAAAAACTTCAACTTGCGCAGTCCAAGCTTCCTCCTAATACGAATCCAACACTCGCTCCAATCTCTTCCATTATGGGCGAGATTATGTTGCTGGGTCTTCGAAGTGATTCCCCTGCCAAAACCCCAGCGGAAGCCGATGCCAAGGCTATGGAACTCCGCACACTAGGTGAGTTCACCGTTCGCAATCGATTGCTCGCAGTCGAAGGCGTTTCACAGGTCTCGGTGATGGGTGGAATCCTTCGCCAATACCACGTACTCACATCCCCTTCGCGACTTGCGGCTCGCAACGTCACACTCGCTCAGCTTACAGAAGCGACGAGTAAGGCTAATGTGTTAGCCGGCGGTGGTGTGATGAATCGGGGGGATAAAGAATCATTACTACGTATACAAGGTCAATCTCTGACGCTGGCGGAGATCGCTGCGACACCGATTCTTTGGCGAGAGCAGATCCCAATTCGAATTGGAGATGTGGCGGATGTCGTGTTTGGAGGCCCAATCAAACGCGGCGATGCATCCGTTGTTATTAAAATCGACGCCGATACACACTTCGCGGTTTCCCATTCAAAGGAGTATGAGCAACACAAGGCGAGTGAGATGCCCGTAGAACGGTCGTCTGCCATGGAAAGCAACCAAGCTATGCCAAAGCCATATCGCGAATTGCGAGGTGGCACTGCAGTGATGCTGACAGTGCAAAAACAGCCCGATGCAGACACAATCGCTCTAGATAAGAGAATCAACTTGGTGTTGGAGTCCCTAAGGCGAGAACTACCTGCCGACATCAAGATTGAGACTGAGATCTTTCGCCAAAGTAAATTCATTGAATCGGCCGTAGCCAACGTCAGCGAAGCGGTTCGCGATGGCGCGATCTGGGTCGTTGTAATTTTGTTTCTCCTTATGGGAAACTTCCGCACCAGCGTTAGCTCGCTGACCTCCATGCCTCTTTCGATCCTTTTAACGATTATTATCTTCTACGTTGTTGGTATTACCATCAACACGATGACCCTTGGTGGAATCGCGGTTGCTATTGGTGATTTGGTGGATGATTCGATTGTCGATATCGAAAATATCTACCGGCGACTGCGCGAGAACAAACAACTCCCAATCGCGGAACAGAAGGCCCCAATCGACGTTATTTTCTCTGCTTCCAGTGAGATACGTAATTCAATCGTATACGCAACACTGATTGTAGTTCTTGTTGTTGTGCCTCTATTTATGATGTCGGGACTCGAAGGTCGTTTGTTTGCGCCGCTGGGGATCGCTTATATTGTCGCCCTACTATGTTCGCTCGTTGTTTCTTTAACCTTCACACCGGTTTTGGCAAGCGTGCTTCTGCCCAGCGCGCCGTTTCTTGCAGATAAACGTGATCCGCTTCTCATGCGTTGGCTCAAGTCAGTCGATGAGCGAATGCTGCGGTGGACCCTGAATCGTCCACGTTTGGTACTCGGTGGTGTTAGCGTGCTGGTGCTGCTTAGCTGCGCTACGTTGCCATGGATGGGAGGCGAGTTTTTGCCGCCATTCAATGAGGGGACAGCCACGATCAACTTAAGGTTGGAACCAGGTACTTCGCTTGCAGAAAGCCAACGCCTCGCCGGTCGTGTGGAATCGCTTATTGTCGAGGTTCCCGAAGTGCTTTCGGTTGCACGGCGTACGGGTCGAGCAGAACTCGATGAACATGCGGAAGGAGTGAACAACACTGAATTCGAAGTTCGCTTTGCGGAGTATAAGACAGACAAGCAGGGCTGGTACTACACCGTCTTACGTGCTATCCCAGTCGCGCATCTCTGGAGTTTCAACTACCGTGGTCGTCCGCAAGAAGAAGTTTTTGCGGACCTACGAGAGCGCATATCCAGTATTCCCGGAGCTGCTGTAAACATCGGCCAACCGATCTCGCATCGACTGGATCACATGATGTCAGGTATACGTGCGCAAATCGCGATAAAGGTCTTTGGGCCAGACCTCCGAGAATTGCGAACTGCCGCCTACGATATTCAGGAACGCATGCAATCCATCGAGGGAATCGTCGACTTGCAGATCGAGCCTCAAATTGAAATTTCCCAAGTTCAGATGCGAGTGAAACGCGAACAAGCCGCGCGTTATGGCTTAGCCCCCGGAGATGTCGCCGAGCTTCTGGAAACTGCATTTAAGGGGCGTGTCGTTTCGCAAATCATTGAGGAGGACAAGTACTTCGGACTGGTCGTATGGTATGACGAGGCTTCACGCAGAGACCCAAAGGTAATCGAGGAAACAATCATTGAAACGCCATCAGGTGTTAAGGTTGCTCTGTCTCAGGTTGCAGAAGTACTCGATACTACCGGACCGAACGTCTTGAATCGAGAGAATGTCCAACGCCGAGTCGCTGTCTTCTGCAACGTACAAGGTCGAGACTTGTCCAGCGTGGTCGCTGATATAAAGACTGCACTCACACCTGTGGAAGAAACTCTTCGAGATCTGCCTGGCGAATACTATCTCGACTACAGTGGCCAATTCGAAGCACAACAAGAAGCTACGCTTCGACTTTGGGGACTAGCAATTCTCAGTATGGTTGGCGTTTACTTGTTGCTGATGAAAGCACTTGGTTCACAACGAGCGGCTCTTCAAGTCATCGCCAATGTTCCGCTGGCAGCACTAGGAGCGATTGTCGCGCTGCTAATTGTCAATCGTCCAGTCTTGGCAGAACTTGCTGAGAATCCATGGTATACGTGGCCTCTGGTCTGGATTCAAACGACTCATCTATCGTTAGCGCACTGGGTCGGCTTTATCACCTTGATTGGTATCGTGAGCCGCAATGGGATCATGATGATCTCGCATTATCAGCACTTGATGCATGCGGAAGGGATGCCATTCGGAAAGGAAATGATTATTCGTGGTAGCCTGGAGCGGCTTGCCCCGGTCATGATGACGGCCATGACTAGTTTCATTGGCTTAGTTCCATTGCTATTCGGCTACGGAGAGCCAGGTAAAGAGATACTTTATCCATTATCGATCGTACTTTTCGGCGGCATGCTGGCGTCCACCGTACTCGACCAGCTTGTAACCCCCGCTTTGTTCTATTTGTTTGGCGCGCCCTCAACGCCTATCAACTCTAGGAAACCTTTAAATGATTAGAGCCGCCATTTCAATCGTGGTATGCACATTCCTCAGCACTTCCGCCTTTGCATCGGATCCGTTTACCTTGTTCGAGGGGAAAGACACATCGGCACCTAAGCAGCCTCAGGCATGCATTTCATTCGATGGTATTGTTCATGTTACTTTTGGGGTCGGCGACCAAGTTTTCTATTGCAATATCGAAGGGGAAAAGTGCTCAGTTCCTCAAGCCGCCTTTCGCATACCAAACCTTTCATTGGGCCTTCGACGTGGTCCACGCATTGCACAAACGGGAACTGCTATTGTTGTGACCGCGATTGGCGGACCGATCGGAAAAGGGAAAGATGGCGACATTCTGGCATACCGGTCCTTGGACAATGGAAAGAGTTGGCTCGGACCTGTCAGGGTAAACGATGTGGCTGCTTCCGCTCGCGAGGGACTGCATGCGATGACATCGTCCGAGAATGGGACGTTATGGTGTGTTTGGCTCGATCTTCGGGAAAGAGGGCCGCAATTGTTTGCGTCAAAATCCGTCGATCATGGAGCAACATGGAGCAAGAACGTCATGGTGTATCGATCGCCGAATGGTAGCGTTTGTGAATGCTGCCACCCTTCAATTGTTGCAAGTAAAGATTCTTTGCACGTACTTTTCCGCAATTCACTCCAAGGCAATCGAGACATGTATTTGGTTTCCTCACGTGACGGAGGTAAAACCTTTGGCACGGCAGTTCGACTTGGGCAAAGTAATTGGCAACTCAACGCTTGCCCCATGGACGGGGGTATGTTGGCGATTGACGAGAATCAGAAGATATCCACAGTCTGGCGACGTGACCGAAGCATTTTTAGTACCGACTCGCAATCCGATTTAGAAAAGTTGTTGGGAGTTGGTGATCAACCCTGGGTTACAAACAGTGATAACGGATCATACTTCGTTTGGACTAGTAAGCGAGATGGCGATCTCTTGCTGAAGAAACCTGGTAACTCGGCTATCGATCGCATTGGTGATAACGCTAGCTTCCCGGTAGTTATCTCGGCTGTGCAGCGAGTGCCGCTGGTTTGTGTGTTTTGGGAAAAGCGAATGGACCATACCCATTCAATCATCGGCTATAGAATTAAATAGTTCCTCTACGTGTTAACTGAATGAGGGAAATCAAACTTAGTTTGACCCTGCGGTTATACCAGCAGGCCGACGCCTAAGAACGTCGGCCTGTTCGCGTTTTTACGCAGTCTTTTTAGCGGTTTGCTCGCACTGACGACGTCTCAAACTCTCCCCCGCACAAAGTCTCTCCGAACTTCGGCGCGCATCCTTTTGGGTGATTTCTTTGCCCTTAACTACCCACCTCTCGCCAGTCTCATAGTCGCGCGACCGCGAGGTTCTAGAAAAGTTTCAAAACCCATAACCCGGCCAAAAATGAAAAAACTCAAATGACCTCCAGGTTATGCCCCGCGCGATAAAAGCGCGACTTTTAGAGCCTGTTTTCCATTGCGCTTTTATAACCCGGAGTTCAAGCTCAACAGCTCTTGGGCCGCCCTGCGAAAAACTAGATCGTATTGAGAAAAGTGTTGTTTGCGATCGAAAAAGTAGGGCGAGCGAGAGCAATTCGAGTCAGGTTTCAGATTGCAATTTGAACATTTTTTGATGCAACAGGCGTTGGTGCGGATGGACGTTCGAGTTAATGGTAGCAGTGCGCTAAGTCCTGAAGTGCCCCCAACGCTGAAAGATGAACGACGACTAGAGCTACGCCGCGTTGCGGCTGCAGCTCTTGAGGAATCCGCCCCACCGTTCTCGGCAATGAATCTCAGAAATCTGAATCGAATTAGTTTCTGATAGTTTCTCGATGGACTTCGAGCGTTTCTTCAATCGCGAATCGCTAAACACAAGCTCATTCCCGATTCCCTAATGATGTCATTCTCAGTGATAGCAGACTTTGAATTCTTGGCAGAGGATATCCACTAACCCCACACCATAGAAGTAAATTTGCCTAAATCCCCCTATCTTGGTGATTCGGTATAGGTGGAAAATTCCTTAAATATTCTCCAGAAATTTGTTGTAATGGAGACGCTTGACGGATATCACTTTTCCGAAGTCGCTAATTCGAGCGACTCATTTCGACCGTCTGGCAGTGTGGTAGTACCACAATCCCAATATTTCTCCGATGGCTTGGAGGTTTCTATGAGTTCTCGCCGTGTCCGCAGTTCGATCTGGGGCAAATTGTCAAAGCTAGCTTTCCGCAAAAAGGCAGGCTCACGCAAGCGACAGGTTTTTCGAACTTCTCTGTTAGAGCAATTTGAGAAACGCGAGTTGATGGCTTTTGAAGTCTCTAATATCCAACTGGTCAGCGACACGGGGATAAGTGCAACAGACAAGATCACTTACGATCCAAGGTTGCAAGGAACGGTAACGAATTCGTCTGGCGGTGGACTTGGGGGAGGCATTGGAGGTATGCCAGGCGGTCCTGGCTTGGTGACCCTCCACATTCAATATGATCACAACGGAGACGGCATTGGCGATGGTTCAACTATCGTCGATAGCTCCATGAACTTTCAGTATGATCCACGTACCAGCGATCCGGGGCTGAGTTTCTATGTGGGCCCGTTCTCTCCCAAATACCGAATCCTCGAATACGACAACTTCAATAATCTCATGGCGACTGGCTCTTGGAATACGTTTTCCATGACTCTT
>Ga0075163_10000485_pt1 | contig 51086 bp, 44 predicted proteins | sample JI1023141ADNA_FD_71478 | JGI IMG/M metagenome (GOLD analysis project Ga0075163, IMG submission 71478) | Wastewater effluent complex algal communities from Wisconsin, to seasonally profile nutrient transformation and Carbon sequestration -... | ecosystem: Engineered > WWTP > Effluent > Algae...
AGCTTGTTTGGCTTGCTTTACATCGTGTACCCGTAATATTGTAGCACCGTTTTGTATGGCAAGCGTATTGAGCACTGTACTCCCATTTAAGGCTTCTTCAGGAGTTGTATGTAGTAATTTATTTATCATCGATTTTCGTGAAATTCCTACCAAAATGGGAACATCAAGTAGTTGCAGCAAAGATAAATTTTTAAGTATGTGAAAATTTTGTTCAAGCGATTTACTAAATCCAAATCCGGGATCAATAACAATATCCTTTATACCACGAATGCGCAATTGCTCAATTTTTAATGAAAAATACTGCAGCATTTCTTTTAACAAATTTTTGGATTCATAGTTTTGATGCATGCTTGAAAAGCTTCCGTTAAGGTGCATCATACAATATGGAACTCCAAGTTCGGCAAGGGTATCGAACATTTTTTTGTCAAAACTTCCTGCACTAATATCGTTCACCAAATGTGCTCCTGAATGTATACTTTTTTTAGCAACGTTTGCACGAAATGTATCAACTGATAGCAGCGCATTGGGAAATAAATCGTGTATCATTTCCACTACCGGCACTACTCTTTTAAGTTCTTCCCGTTCAGTAATTAAGCTACTTTTAGGTCGGGTTGAAACACCTCCAATGTCAATAATGTCAACACCTTCAGAAATCATTACTCCAACTCTTGCTTTTATTTTTGCAGCAACGGTATACTGGTTTCCATCGAAAAATGAATCGGGAGTAACGTTTAAAATTCCCATTACTTTCGGATGCGAAATATCCAACAGTTGTCCTCCACAGTTGAGTGTTGATTTTTTTAAAAAAGGAGTATCTTTACCAGCCATAAAAAGTTAAAATCAGTACGAAGCCTAATCTGTAATCCCCCGAATTTTTTTTAAACGAATGAGTACTACTTCAGCGCAATTTGATTCAAGTATAAAGAAATGTAAAGACATTTTTATAAAAAAAATGCACGATTACGGCACTGCCTGGCGAATTCTACGCACGCAAAGTATCACTGATCAGTTGTATATAAAGGCACAACGCATTCGAAGCATCGAACAAAAGGGCATGCAAAAGATTAATGAAGACGTGCAATCTGAATACATTGGTTTGGTTAATTATTCTATCATTGGTTTAATTCAACTTACTTTAAACGAGAAAGACGAGTTGGAATTACCGGTTGCAAAAGCCGAAAAGCTGTACGATCAATTCGCAACTATGGCAAAGGAATTGATGGAAAATAAAAATCATGATTATAGCGAAGCGTGGCGCGATATGCGCATTTCGTCGCTTACCGATTTAATATTAATGAAACTAATGCGTACTAAACAGATTGAAGACAATAAAGGAATTTCCCTTATTTCAGAAGGCATTGACGCAAATTACCTCGATATATTAAATTACAGTGTATTTGCTTTAATTCGACTAGATGAACTAAAATCAACCAATTAATTTATAAAAAATGATGAGAATAATTACTGGAATTTGCCGCCTACTTGTTGGAGTTTTGTTTATTATTTCGGGTCTGATAAAAGCGAATGACCCACTTGGTTTTGCTTATAAACTTCAGGAATATTTTGAAGTTTTTGGCACCGAATTTCTAAAACCGATGGCGCTTGGTTTGGCCATTTTTATTTGTGCTTTTGAAGTACTTTGCGGAGTAGCAACTTTAACAGGTAGTAAAATGAAACCGGTCGCTTGGGCATTAATGCTCATGATTGTGTTTTTTACCTTCCTCACTTTTTACTCAGCCTACTTTAATAAAGTAACCGATTGCGGATGTTTTGGAGATGCACTTAAAAATTTAATCGGTCGCTCACTCACTCCATGGGAATCATTTACCAAAGACATCATCTTGTTTATATTAATAATTCCAATTTTCATTAACCGCTCAAAAATTAATTCTCCCTTTAGCGACACGGTGGATACTTCAATTGTAGTCGGTTCCTTGTTTTTGGTTACTGCTTTCTCGCTATACTGCTACTGGCATTTGCCTGTGATGGATTTTCGCCCATACGCCGTTGGCAAAAATATTCCCGATCAAATGAAAATTCCGGAAGGAGCAAAGGGCGATGAGTACGAAAGTGTATTGGTATATAAGAATAAAAAAACCGGCGAAAGCAAAGAGTTTACCATGGCTGAATATAGTAAGTCGGCTTATTTGTGGGAAGACACGCTTACCTGGGCTTGGGAAGCTACCAACAACAAATTAATTAGAGAAGGCTACCACCCGCCAATTCACGATTTTAGTATTGCCAGTGCCGATGGTGAGGATTTAACGCAAAAAATAATCAGCAATCCCAATTATAATTTCTTATTGATTTCTTACGATATCAACGAAGCAAATGTAAATGTGCAGCAAAAAATCAACGAATTTGTCGCCCGTTGCACAAAAGATAGCTTAGCATTTGTAGGATTGGCAGGTTCTTCAGCAAAAGAGATTGATAATTTTAGACATCAAAATAATTCATTGTTCGATTATTACATCACCGATCAAACAGTGTTAAAGACCATGATTCGCTCAAACCCCGGTTTGATGTTAATGAAAAACGGAACTGTACTCGGAATTTGGCATTACAACGATTTCCCAAATTACGATGAGGTTGCAGCCAAGTATTTTAAAAATTAAACGGTGCTGAAATTTATTCTCAAGCGGCTTATCAACGGCATTTTGGTGCTGATGGGAATAGTTGTCGTAATATTTTACTTATTCAATATTTTGCCCGGCGACCCTGCACGCATGATGCTGGGCCAAAGAGCCGATTCTGCTTCCATTCGAATTATCAACAAGGACCTTGGCCGCGATCAATCTTTGTCGCGTCAATTTTTAATGTATGTAAATGATCTTTCGCCGCTATCGGTGCATTCAAAATTGAATAAGGAAAGCATCATTTACCTCGATAAAACTAAGTATCCGAATGCTTTGAAACTCCTTGGATTAAGCAATGATAAAGTACTGGTGTTAAAGACTCCCTATTTACGCAGGTCCTATCAAACCAACCGAAAAGTGAGCGAAATTATTTTCGAAGCCTTGCCAGAAACGGCCTTACTTGCTGTTGTTTCAATGATAATTGCCTCCTTATTGGGTATTGCAATTGGTGTTATTGCTGCTTTGAATAAAGGTAATTTTATAGATAATTTTTTTCTGGTGATTACTGTTTTTGGAATGGCAGGACCTTCCTTTTTTGTGGGCATCATTATCGCCTGGATATTTGGTTACTTGCTTTCGGCATACACCGGATTGAATATGACCGGTAGTTTATTTACACAAGACGATTATGGCAATGGGGAATACCTCGATTTAAAAAATATTATTTTACCGGCTATTACACTTGGAATTCGTCCATTGGCAATTATTACACAGCTAACTCGTAGCTCACTGCTCGATGTGCTTTCGCAAGACTATGTGCGCACTGCTAAAGCTAAGGGATTGGCTTTTTATAAAATTATAACGAAGCACGTTTTAAAAAATGCCATGAGTCCGGTTATTACTACTATTTCGGGCTGGTTTGCCGGATTAATGGCTGGCGCTGTTTTTATTGAATACATTTTTGGATGGAAAGGAATTGGGAAAGAAATAGTGGATGCACTCGAAAAGTATGATTTGCCGGTAGTGATGGGTGCTGTATTAGTTTTTTCGATTGTATTTATTTTAATAAATTTGATTGTGGATGTGTTGTATGGATTACTCGATCCACGAATACGATTAAACTAAATTACCCCCTTTTTCAAATGCAACATTCGGGTAAAACCTATTTTCCCAATTTGGATGCAAGCCGTTTTTTTGCATTTCTTCCTGTGTTTTTTACCCATGTTTTTTTTACCAAGGATCCCCAAATAAGCAATACCCCAGTTTACCGTTTCATCGAAAATCACATGAAAGTAGGCATCCTTGGTTTGGATTATTTTTTCGTGTTATCCAGTTTTTTAATCACTTGGGTAATACTCGAGGAATATAGTAATACCTGTAAATTTAGTTTTAAAAACTACTTCATTCGTCGCTCACTGCGAATTTGGCCTTTGTATTTTTTAATCGTTGCCGCCACATATACCGCAAGCTATTTTTTTACTTTTTCCCAATTGCCTCCCATTGTTGTTTACTTGTTATTTGTAAGCAATTTTTACATCATCGAACATGGAGATGCATTTTTGTTTTTGTTGGTAATACTATGGTCGGTTTCGGTTGAAGAACAATTTTACTTGCTGTGGGCTGTGTTGCTTAAGTTTTTTAAAAAGTATTTGGTTCCGGTTTCAATAGCAATGATTGTTATTTCGGTTTTATTTAGATGGCAAGTAATAGAAGAGCAAAAAGTACTCTATTTCCACACTTTAAGTACCCTCGCTAATTTCGCTATTGGCGCGCTTTGTGCGCATGTTGGAAGAAGTAAAAATGCAATTTTTCAATTTCTGAAAAGTATCCCCAAAGCGCAAGTGGCATCCATTTATTTTTTACTTTTTTTGAATGTAATTTTTTACAAGGACATCTATGATAATCAAGTCATGCAAGTGTTAGAACGCTTGATATTTTCGCTTTTTTTCGCCTTTATAATTTTTGATCAGTGCTTTAGTGATGCTTCATTGTTTAAATTAGGTAGGTGGAAATTCACCAATTATTTTGGGAATGCTTCTTTCGGTTTGTATTGCTTTCACGGAATTGTGATAAGTATTTTTACAAAGCTGGCCGATACATATGCATGGAAATTTTCGCTTTGGCAAGTAAGTATTCTTAATCCGCTGATACTACTTTTACTTACTTTAGTAATGAGTTTTTTGAGTTACGAATTACTCGAAAAGCACATCATTAAACTAAAAGCAAAATTTTATAGTTTAAATCCAAGTTGAATCGCAATTGTGCGTGGAGCCTCAATTTTTAGCGGGCGCAGACTGTATTCCAAATTAAATACATTGTTCACAACAACAGCTATTCGCAAATATTTAGTAGCCTGACAAGCAATGCGTGCATCAAAAATTTGAGTAGGCCCATTGTGTTTTTTGCGGTAGCGTTTTATTCCGGTTGGCAGCAAATAGGGTTCATCCAAATCGTTAAAAGTTTTATCAATATTTTTCATAAAGCTGTAGTATCGCCAGCTTCCTCCAATTGAAATAATTTTGTAGCCAAGTTCAATATCCGCTTTTGCTAAATGTTGAAAACGGTATTTTAAAATGCTGGCCGTAGTATCGCTGCTGGTGTTCGCAAAATTAAGTTCGCTTTGTGTAAAGCCGTCACCGGGATTGTCTTTTGCAAATACATATCCGGTATCTTTTGCTTGTGGTAATGTATAAGTATATCCTGCCAAAATACTCAAGTTCCAATTCCGTGTTAGTTTTCCTTCTGCGCCAAGCGAAACTTCAACACCTCTAACGCGCGTATTGCCGGTATTCACAAATTTAAATCCTGCCGAATCGGGGCGCCACTTGGCATAAATGTATTCAATGGTATTGCTGTATTCTTGCCAAAAGGCTGCTGCATCAAAAAAGCCTGCAAATTCACCTAATTTAAATCCTTGTTTTAAGCCAATTTCGGTATTGCTCGAAGTTTCCGGTAAAAGTGAATCGTTCGGAAAAATGGTTATACCGCCTGCACTGGTAAGTATGTACTTCTCAGTAATGGTAGGGAATCTATAGCCTTGTCCATAAGAGTAACGCAAAAAGGTTGCTTCCGAAAGTTTTAAATTCAATCCCGAACGAAATATAGGTTGAACAACCGATTCAGTAGCATTTATTTTAAAATATTCTCCTCTGAATCCGATAGATAAATTCAATACATTCCACAATTTTTTATCGAGTTGAGTAAAGGCTGAATAATTTTCGAGCACGTTATTAGGACTTCCACCGGCTGCGTATAAAGCTGCATGCGAGTATGTTTTATTTAATACTATACCTCCGGTGAAATTTAATTTAGCCAAGGCCTCAAGTTGCTTATGAAACTGGTATTCGTAATAAGTAACAGTGCTTTCGTTTGATTGATTGTTGCTGTTTTGATTGTTGGTATAAAAAAAGCGTCCACGTAAATCATGCTTGAATCCTTTTTTTGAAGAATAGGAAATAAAGGGATCAACATAAAATATTTCTCGGTCCGAAATGGTCATGGTTCCCGGAAAAGAGCGATATATTCCATTGGTATCGTCGTTCCAAACCAATGAAAAATTGGAATGACTAATCATAAAATTTCCATTAATACCTACCGCCAATCCAGGAACTTTAGAAGGTCGATAACGCAAATTAAAATTCAATCTACCGTTGCGTTCAGCCACATCGTTGTTGTTGATGGTATCGGTTTTAATTGGTAAAAAAGGATGCGGAATAGGAGGTCCAATGTAGCCATGGTCGTAGGAACCCATTCCTCCAATTACAACATCAACAGCTCCAAATTTTTGGGCGTGTAAAAAATTTAGTCCCGAAAAATTATTCAAACCACTCCACCATTTAGCTGAGTCATTTTCGGGAGTACTATACATGCCCGAATACAAATTCACTTTTGTGAGCGGTTTGTCTTTTGCGTAAGCTGTGCGCACATTGATGGTTCCACTGAGGGCAGCCGAACCATAACAAACAGAAGAGGCACCTTTAATAATTTCAACTTGTTCAATGTTTTCTACCGGAATAAAATTCCATTCGGTTCTTCCTGCATCACCTGCCATTACTGGTATTCCATCAATTAAGGTGGCAACTCTACTGCCAACACCAAAACTAAATCCGCTACCACCACGAATTTGAGGTTCTCCATCTAAAATGTTTAGTCCGGGTGTTTGCTCCAGCGCCGTTTTAATATTTGTAGTGTTTTTATTTTCTATGAGACGAGGCTTTAGCACTTCCATACTCACTGTAATTTCTTCCAGCTTTTGTTCGAATTTACCGGCCGATACTACAATTGTCTGCAATTGTTTCTCGGTACTGCGAAGTATGAAATTATGGGCTAATTCAGTTTCGTTGGTTTCTGAAATAAAAAAAGTATCATTCACCATACCGATAAAAGAGCAAATAACTACTTTATCGTCTGATGAAAGTTGCAAATTAAAACGTCCATTTGCATCGCTAATTGCAGCTTTCGATTTATTTGTAAGTGAATAAATGGCAGCACCAACAAGTGGCTCTTTTTCGGAGGAAGCACTCACTGTCCCGCTCAAAGTTTTATTCGATTGAGCACTCAACAACAATGGATTAAAGAAACTATAAATTCCTAAAAGAGCAGTAAACAGAACCTGTTTAGATAGTTGCATACATCCTGCTTATTTTTTCAGATTCCAGAAAAAAGATTAATGTGCAAGAATAAACTTTCCTTTTTGTACACTATTTTTTTCTGCATCCAACGCTGAAAAATAATAGATACCATTTGCCAAACCACTCAGGTCTAAAACTGAATTTCCTTTCAGCAGCGATTCGGTTTTAATAGCTTCTCCAATACTGTTGTATATGGTAAATTGAAGTTTGGTAGCGAAGTTTTCAATCTTTAATTCGGTAGTAACCGGATTGGGTGAAATGTTCAAATAGTTTGCTTCAATTGGCGCAATTCCGTTTGTATTATTGGTAATCAATTCTAAATCGTCAACGAATAAAGTGCTATTGACTACTGCAGTAAATCCACCGCTTGATGACAATAACCATTGCGCTTTGTCAACTGCATTGGTTGAATAATATACGATAGCTGCTGAAAAGCGCGTATAGGTTCCAACAGTAGAATTCGGTGTTTGAAAGCGAATAAAACCAACAGTATCAGTTCCGTTAACACCATACAACAAGAGTTGCACAAATCCATTATCGCCACCCACTGAGGTATATTTGTACCAACCGGCAATACTATCCGGACGCCCTGAATAGGATACACCGCCTGATACTCCGGGAGGCGCAATACTAATAGTACCAGTAGTAGCAATACCATTGGCATTTTGACCTAAAACAGATTTAGTTACCAATTTAATTGCCGATGAACCACTGTGTACATCGGCCCCTGTAGCTTTTAAGCAAGTTAAAACACCAAGGGGTGAAGTATTCGGATTTAAATTATTCCAGTTATTGGGGTTTTGGTAGCTACCCACTGCTGTCCAGTTTTCAAAACCGGGATTGGGTAAAACCTGTGCTTGCGCAAGCATCCCAAATAAAATGTAACCAAAGAGCAAAGTAAAGTTTTTCATGTTTATCTATTTTGTTAGATACAAACTTACATTATCTGAATGAAATAGAAAATAGGAATATTTTGAAACGAGTTTTTTCAATATTTAACCTTTTAATGCTGGTAAAAGCAGGATTTAAAACCCAATCGAAGTGATTATTTTTAGTATTCCAATTTGGAATTTTTGTAAATTTGAAGACCTAAGTAAATAACAATGAGCACATCCGAAATTAAAACAGAAATTCATAAAGTATTGGACAATGTTCCTGAAAATGTCTTGCAATCTGTTTTGGATTATCTTAAAAGTATTATACATACAAATTCCGACAGCGTTCAACTGACCAATAACTTGAGACAAATTTTACTTGAAGACAAGGAATTACTTCAAAAGCTGGCTGAATGATTAATCTCAATGAGGTTTTAGCAATTCACGAGTTACTAATTGAAAAATTTCGAGGATATCAAAACATGGATTTCCGTTCATTGTATAAAGCTGTAATGAATAAAATAATTGCATAAAGCTTTCATCAAAATTGTTTTTTTTACAATCAAAGAAAGCGAATTGCTTCGTTAAACTTCTCTATTCCCAAAATAGTTCTTTCCTAATTTTCAAGAACACAACAATACAATTTCCACTTTCTTAACAAGTAAGAGAGTTACCTAGAAAACTTTTCTTCTTGACAAATTTGGAAATATGCAAAGGTGTAATACCGCAAAATCTAGCTGAAAATTGTAAATAGAAGCAGAGAAATTAAGTTTGAAGTTTTATGAAATTTACTCCAACATCACAATTTATAAACTAGTATTTAAATAGAATTAGCTTCTTTAGATAAGATTTAAAAAGGTAAACAAGTTAGAGTAAAGACTTATTGTATTTCCTAACTTAAGATAAAAAATTGCTACTATGCTCGCTTCAATTAAAACGAAACAATCGGCTAATTTTTTGATAAAAATTTGTCCAGATATTTTAATGCGGCAGTTAGAACAGTAGTTTTTGCAAAGGAAAAAATATCCTTGTTTTCATCTCCTTCAGCAGCATCGCTTTTTAGAAAGGATAGGAAAAATGAAATGATTTTATTTTCACGAATTTCTCTGGGAATTATTTCCAGTATTGCTTCTCGCATTAAACTGCTTGGGTTAAGTGTTTTTTTTAATTGACCAAAATTAGCAGCCATGTCTTTTTCTTGCGATGCGCACAGTAAGCTTAAACGCTGCTTTTCGAGCAACAGTGATTGGTAATTGGTAATTTTAGTTTTCGTGCTCATCTTCCAGAATTTTTTTTATTGTTTGATTTATGATGGGCTTTTCAATCATACTTTTACGGAACACTAAAATGACTAGGAACAGTAAAAGATAAAATCCTGCAATGAGTATAAATCCAAGGTAATATGCTCCTAATACATGACCAATGTATAAGGCTAAACCCAAACTAATGAATACTAAAAAGGCGAAAAAACATAGAAATAACAGCAAGTTGGCAGTAGCTGCCGCAGTCATTTTCGCTATTGCTTCAACCAGCGTTAACTTTAAGAGTTCGAGTCGGTTGTTTGAATAATCTTTTAATCGTGGAAGCCATTCCTCCCACAATTTTTCATACTCATTTTTATATTCTTCCGACATAGTTAACTTGATTTTTCTAAGCTGTCCTGATTTGAAGTATCGCCTAACTCGGAAGCAATCTTATCTCTGAATTTACTGGCCTTATCTTTTAATTTAGTTGCAATTTTATCTCTATCTTCCTTCGATAGTAAAGTGGCAGCAAGTATCCCTGCTGCAGCACCGGCAATAAAGCCAAAGAGTAATTTGTTGTTAGAGCTCATGGAATATATCTTTCAGTCAAATTTAAGCAAAATACTTCTCTTTACAGCACATTGTGCACTGATCTTTATCAGCTAGAAAGCTTCTCTCTTAAATAGTTTTCAATTAATTTATTCTTGTCAATTTTATGACTTAAGCTGTAAGGAAATTCTTCAACAAAACACAGGTCTCCCGGAATCATGTAATAAGGTAAAGTAAGTGCTAAATTTTGCTTCAGTTCAGTCGCAAGTATCGATTCATTCGCATCAGGCTTAGCTATAATAAAGCTGATAATTTTTTTTACTTCATTGTTTCGTTTGAGTGCAACACTTACCGCGTCTTTTACTACGTGATGTTTGCAAATAACCGCAGAAATTTCGCTTAGTTCAATTCTATATCCATTGAATTTTATTTGATCGTCGTTACGTCCTAAGAAGAAGAACATTCCTTCTTCAAAATAAGCAAGGTCGCCGGTTTTAAATGCACGCTTACCTTCGTGTACATAAAATTTTTCCTTGTTCAGATCCTCTCGTTTAAAATAGCCGGTAGAAACATGATCTCCAACAATTATTAATTCGCCCTCCTTAGCATCCGGTTCAATTTTTTGAATCAAAAATTCGCTCCCCGGCATTGCAAATCCAATGGGAAGTGAGGCATGTTTTTCAATTATATCCTCAGTTATATCAATAAAGGTAGTTATAATTGTGGCTTCTGTTGGACCATAAGCATTTACTACTCTAGCTCCGGTAAATTGTTTTTTTAAACTAGCCGCAGTTCTGTTGGGAAGCTCTTCTCCAATAAATAAAAAAGTATGCAATGCAGGCAATTCACTAGAGTTAAATAATTGGTTACGTAAAAATAAGTAGGCAAATGAAGGAGTAGAAGTCCACACTGTACATGCATATTTTTTAAGTCTTTCGAGAAAAAAGACTTGGTTCGAAATTAGTTCAGTTGAACTAAGCACCAAACTTCCACCTAAGGCAAAACTCAGCAATACATCCGAAAGAGAAACATCGAAAGTAAAAGGAGCCTGATTTAAAAAAACATCCTTTTCGCTAAATCCAAAATCTCGTGTCGACCAATTAATGTATGCAAGCACAGCATTTCGGGTTATTTGCACACCCTTGGGCTCGCCGGTAGAACCCGAGGTAAACATAATGTAACTTAAGGGATCATTCCTATCGCCATAAATTGCCTCATTAAAATTGGGGCTGTAATTTTGTAAAAATGTTCCATCTGATTGAATGGTATAAGCCAATTCCAAATCAAGCTTGGTAGTTGTACAGTTTATTAAAACTTGTGAACGAGTACTCTCAGCAATTTTTTTAATTCGCTCAAGCGGATAAATTTTATCCATTGGGATGTATGGAATTTTAGCATGCATACAAGCCAGCATGGCAAGTGGGAAATACGATTCTTTATGGCCAAATATCAATACAGGATGACCTTGTGGAATTTGGAGTTTTTTAAGCGTATCCACCAATTGCAAACAACGCTGTTGCAAATGCTCCCAACTAATATCGGTATCGCTTCCTGCAACCGCAATTTTAGTGCGATTTACTGTGGTGTCGGCAAATATATTTTGTGTAAAATCGTAATACATGATGGAGATGCTGATTTATAGACCCGTCAATTTTTTGTTTTTTACTACTGCAAACATTGATCTATCAAAAATATCAATCCTTAAATGAATGGACAATATCCACTAAATATATACAGCGCAAAAGCAACCAGGTTAAAGGTAATAACAATACTAATAATGCGCACAGCGGTAGTATTTAAATTTCCGAATATTACGTCTTTACCTTTCTTTTTACATTGTACAATATAAGTATTGTGTATCGCAGAAAATAGCCCAAACAAAAGTCCGCTCAAAATAAAGTTGAACTTAAACCCATTCCAGCAACCCATTAATAAAAAGGTTAACACCAAGGATATGTTTTGTCGGAAGAGCGGATATTTTTTTAAGCCCTTTTTTCGTGTAAAGAACATGTACAAGGGAGTAAAAAAATAGGTCCTTAACCAATCGCCCAAACTAATGTGAAACCTACGCCAAAAGTCTTGCGGATTCATGGCAACAAAAGGATTGGTGAAATTTACAGGTACTTCCATGCCCAACATTTTTCCTATTCCAAGTGCCAATAAGGAGTAACCGGCAAAATCAAAAAATAAATACAGATAGTAGCCATACATGGTAATTAACATGGGCAATAATTCGCTTGATTCTTTGTCGACCACCGATAGACAGTAGCGTTGAACGAGTTCGGCAAAAATGTATTTAAACGCAATTCCCTTCATCAAAGCATCCCAACCTGCGATGAAATTTGTGTAGTTAATACTTGAAAAGCCCTGTTCTAGTGAATTTTTGAATCGGGAAAATTTATCTATTGGTCCAATTAATAGAGTAGGAGTGAAGGCTAAAAAATTGAAATAAGTGAGGGCATCACTCATTTTTTCATCTGGGGCTTTATCCATGTAATAGCCCATAATTCTGAAACTGGCATAGGATAATCCGGCAAACGAAAGCAAGTTGTTTAGTTCAAAAGGATAAGTAGCAATTCGTATGTCGAACTTTACCAGCAGCATGGGAAGCAATAATACCACAATTCCTATCAGCTTGTTCGCTACTTTAAACACATCACTTAACAAATAAGTAATCAGGTAAGAAAATAGAATGAGTAATAAAAAATGTAAAGGCTCAGGATAAACGAATAAAAGGTATCCTAAATTAAGCACTGCTAACACGACTGAATAAAAGCGCGCAGCTACAATTTGCTTACACAGAACAATGATGCCTATGTAAAGTGCCATCAAAATAAAAAATTCGTAAGAGCTAAATGGCAGCATGTTAAAATTGTTGATATACGAACTGAATGGCTGAGCGAGTCTTATTTTCGGGATGTTTATTCTGTGGCGAATACAAGTAAAACAAAGCAATACCCATACTTACATAGAGCAGTGTTCGTAAAATAAAATGCAAGCCGTTTTTCATGTTACTTTGTTATAGAATAAGTATCAAGTATAAATTTATCAACCTTATACCAGCCGTAATCCGAAAAGTGCATAACATCATGCAATAGCGCTTTATCATACTTATTAGCATCCCCTTCAAATAAATTTAAATAAGGAAAATTTGCAGCAGCTAGTTCATTTTCAAGATCTGAAACAAGAGGTGAAAGCGCGTTACAGTTTTTATAGTACAAAGCATTTAAAGGTGAAATAATAAAGGATGCACGTGCATGTTGTGACTTAAGCAGTTTAATCAGCATTTTGCAATCTTGTAATTCTTGATTTAGACTAGCTTCAACCGGTTGAATTTTACCATTTTTACCATGAATAAATTCGTTGTAGTAATCATTAGCAATTCCCAGTTCATTGTTTGTAACAGCCTTTTCAACTTCTTGTTTACTTGTTTGAAATAAACTATCCCAGTCGATGGGATGGATTGATATAGCTTCCTCATCAATACTTTTAGTAGTTGCAACAGTAGGGTTAGATTTATTAAGATTGATGAATTGATGGGTGATCAATAACAAAGGCTTAAAGAATAAAGAATGCAGGATACTTTTTGAACTTTGATGTTCGAAATACATTCGCTTCAGTTCAAGATGGGGTGAGCTAAACTCCGGGTACATCGAAGCAATCCGCGCATTGAGGTAAATTTTAAATTCTTCATCCACTTTAGCAGTAGTAGTTTTATGTAAAAAATGCTCCGAATTAAATTCTAAGAATAGGGCAGAGCTGGTACCCTTAGCAGCTTTCGATTCAAACCAACCGGGTGATAAGATAATGACAATTGGCGCATTTTTAAGTCGATCGCTATTCGCCAACAATTGCGCATAAATCGATAAACATTGATTTCCCGCATGGCCAATGGCAGTAACCTGTGTGTTAAAATTGGATGGAATAAAATTATAGGGAATTGCTGTAGTATTGGTGGCTAACTCTGAAGAGCCCAATAAATAAATGGTTGCTTTTCCTTGCTCATTACTTAAAAAAGCAGCTTCACTTTCGGGATGTAAACTAAAATTCTCGATGTATCGAAGTCTAGCTTCATTCAAATCAGTAGTTGATACATCCGAAAAAAATAATGTGGAGAAACTTGGATTGACAGTAAGTTGAAAAGTGAATAATAAAGCTATTGCAAAAGGGATTATACAAAAGAGCAATAGCTTTTTCATAGTTGTTTATATACTTCCAACAATGCTAATCATTTTATCGATGCTGTCGAAATTGTCTTCAGAGATTAAATGTTGTGGAATTTTTTTTCCTGTTTTTTCCTCAATACTTACTAATAAATCAACAATGGCTATTGAATCAAGTAATTTTGACTTAAGTAAAGATTCGGAAGGAGAAACTTTTATAAATGCAATGGCTGCAATTTCAGCCTGAATAAACGATACTAATTCATCCATTAATTAAGTGTAAAATGCTATAAGCTTTTTCTTGAAAATTATAGTGCCGTTGATAATTCTAAAGATGATTTAGGATTTATCGAGAGGCAGGGTAAAGTTAGTAAAAAACTCAAAGTTAAATTTACTTGAGTAGTACTTTACAAGTAAACGATAGCAAAATAAGTATCTAACTACGAATCAGTCAACAGAAGCAATAAGTAGGAATCATTTTTTTATTTTTCCAAATCGCCAATCCGCTTTTTTAATTGCTCATTGTTGGGCTGCAATTTTAATTCCTCCTTGTAAAAGTTTAAAGCAGATTTTTTATCACCTGATAGCATATAGGCTTCTGCTAAACTATCGTAGGTATTGGGTATGGTAGGAAATAGTTCAACGTTTATTTTAAACAACTGTATGGCATATTCAATTTTTTGGGCCTCAATAAATTGGTAACCGAAGTAATTAAAAAATCGTTCATCAAATGGCAAACCGGCTTGCTCGGCTAGTTTAGTTGCATTTAACTTTACATACTCACTTCCCTCACTTCTCAGTAAATTATACAACACATTTTTAATAGGATAATTTAAAGGAGGAAAGGGCTTATTTTTCAGTAAAGCATTAATTCGGAAAGTTAATTCATCGGCAATAGAACCTGTATTCGCAATAACAACAAAGGAGTAACCGCTTTCAACATCAAAGTTAATGGTGCTATTCCAAAGTGATGTTCCACCTGCTATGCTGCCACTTTTGTAAATTTTAGCAGAAGGTAATAGGGCCTTTCGTTTAGCTTCAACAAATTGAAATAAATTATCTAGCGTTGTATAGATGCCACCTGCAGGAGTGCTGTTAGAAATATCATCCATACTAAGTTTATTTCCATCAAAGTCTATTTCTGTTCCAAATGCTCGATTAAGTTCTTTTGACTTTTCAGATTTTGAATAAACTAACTTTTTTAATCCTAAGGGTTTTACTATTCGCTCTTCAATATTTTTCTCAAAACTTAATTGAGTTACTTTTTCAATAACAGCGCCTAATACAGCATAGCCCGAATTGGAATATTCACGTTGGGTACCCGGTTCAAAAAGCAAGGGCTCAGTTTTAATTAAATCAATTAGTTCAGTTAAACTGAATTCCTTTTTTTGTAATTCAGCAAATTGTGGATGTCGCAAATAATCGCCTAAACCTGATTTCATATCAAGCAGCAGTTGAATCGTTATTTGATTCCCAATTTTATCCGGAAAAAATTTGCAGTGTTTGCTTAGTGGATCTGAATACTCCAATTTTTTTTCATTCACCAATTGATGTATGATTTCTTCAGTAAACTGTTTGTTTAATGAACCTATATTGAACAAGGTGTTCTCATCCATTTTTCGTTTTGTATTCCAATCTGCATATCCCTCTTGCCGGTAATAAAATTTTTCACCATTGTGTGACATAAGTACTTGTCCTGAAAACAATCCCATTTTAGTAGCTTCTGCTAAAAGTGAATCAACTTTTTGTGTAATTTCTTTTGTGGTAACTTCAGAAAATAGTGGAGTTGAAAAAAGTAACGTGCCACAAACAAGAAATAGAATTTTAATTTTCATCGCTTATATATTTTGAATTATTAGCTTCCCAAAATGCTTAAGAAGTTGGGCTGTAAATATTCAATTCTTTAACTAGGTCAAAAAATTATTCTTGTTAAAAAAATAAAACTGATGTGCTTCGTGATTTTTTGCGAAGCACATCAGTTTACTATTTAAGGGATTTACTGTTTATTTTAAATCAAATCTATCAGCATTCATCACTTTTGTCCAAGCTTTAATAAAATCGTTTACAAAACGCTCTTTATTATCGTCTTGTGCATAAAACTCTGAATAGGCTCGTAATATTGAGTTAGAACCAAATACTAAATCAACTCTTGTTGCTGTCCATTTAGTTGAACCACTTTTACGGTCTACTAAGTTGTACAAATTTTCTCCGGCCGGTTTCCAGGTATAGCGCATGTCGGTAAGATTTACAAAAAAATCATTGCTTAAACTTCCAACTCGATCTGTAAATACTCCATGTTTTTGTGCACCAAAATTAGCTCCAAGTACACGCATTCCACCAATCAATACAGTCATTTCGGGAGCCGTTAATCCCATTAACTGACAACGGTCAACTAATAATTCTTCCGGTTGAACTGTATAGCTCTTTTTAAGCCAATTTCTAAATCCATCGTGCAGAGGTTCTAAATAGTTAAATGATTCAGCATCGGTTGTTTCTTGCGTGGCATCGTCTCTTCCTCCGTTAAAAGGAACCTTCACTTTATGCCCGGCATCGTTTGATGCTTTTTCAATGGCTGCAACTCCACCTAAAACAATCAAATCAGCCATACTTACTTTTTTCTTTAACCCTGCTTGAATTTCCTTTAACTTGCTTACAACGCGATTTAATTTATCAGGTTCATTTCCTTCCCAACTATTTTGTGGCGTTAAACAAATTCTAGCACCGTTTGCACCTCCTCTAAAATCTGAACTTCTAAAAGTACGCGCACTGTCCCATGCTGTTGTAATAAGATCAACCGAAGAAATTCCTGAGTTAATTAATTTCGACTTTAACTCCTCAGTTTCAGCATCCGTAAGTGTATAATCAGCAGCAGGAATAGGATCTTGCCAAATTAAATCTTCACTTGGAACATCTGCACCTAAATAACGGCTTTTCGGTCCTAAATCGCGGTGTGTTAATTTAAACCAAGCACGCGCAAAAACATCTTCAAAATAGGTAGGATCATTGAAAAATCGTTCCGAAATTTTGCGGTATTCAGGATCCATTTTCATGGCCATATCTGCATCCGTCATGATAGGGTTGCGTCGAACTCCCTTCAAATGTGCGTCCATTGGTTTATCTTCCTCTTTAATATTAATAGGCTCCCATTGCCATGCACCAGCCGGACTCTTTTTCAATTCCCATTCATACTTCAACAACAAATAAAAATACGTGTGATTCCATTTGTTAGGTGTTGTGGTCCATGCTCCTTCAAGACCACTAGTTACAGTGTCTTCAGCATTTCCTTTACCCATTGGATTCATCCAACCGAATCCTTGTTGATGCACCTCTCCAGCTTCCGGATTAGGACTTAATTTTGACGCATCTCCATTTCCATGTGCCTTTCCCACAGTATGTCCACCGGCTGCTAAGGCAACTGTTTCTTCGTCGTTCATGGCCATTCTTTTAAAGGTTGTTCTAACATCCATGGCAGTTTTTAAAGGATCTGGTTTTCCATCAACACCTTCAGGATTCACATAAATTAAACCCATTTGAACTGCAGCTAACGGATTGTCAAGCGAATCACTTGTTGCGTCTGCATACCTCGATTTGCCCAGCCAATCTTTTTCTACACCCCAATTAATATCCTTTTCGGGATTCCAAATATCCTCGCGTCCACCTGCAAATCCGAATGTTTTAAAGCCCATCGATTCATAGGCCATGTTACCTGCAAGAATAAATAAATCGGCCCATGAAATTTTATTTCCATATTTCTTTTTCACCGGCCAAAGCAACCTTCTTGCCTTATCAAGATTGGCATTATCGGGCCAGCTGTTAAGCGGTGCGAAACGTTGATTTCCATTATTTGCCCCACCTCGTCCATCCGATACACGGTAGGTTCCTGCAGCGTGCCAAGCCATGCGAATCATTAATCCACCATAATGTCCCCAATCGGCCGGCCACCAATCTTGGCTCTCGGTCATCAAATTTTTTAAATCTGTTTTTAAATTTTCAAGGTTCAATTTTTTAAATTCTTCCTTGTAATTAAATTCGGCTTGGTTGGGATTAGATTTACGATCGTGCTGATGCAGTATATCTAAATTTAGACTGTTGGGCCACCAATCCGTTACCGTATTTTGTGCAAGAGTGTTTCCTCCATGCATTACCGGACATTTTCCTTTTTTTGTTTCCATTGCTAGTATATGTTAGTTTTTAAATTCTCCACTAATTTGAAGCGTGATATCTTTTATTTTAAAGCCTTTTATTTTTTTTCCGGCAAAATAGTTTTTAATTAGACTATCCAAATCCTGGTCTTCAAAATCTTCGATGCGGTCGGTTTCACTACAGTATAAATGATGGTGTTGGCGTAAGATGGCGTCGTAACGCATCACATCTTTTTCGTTTTTAACTTTCCGTAATAGTTCATTTACTACCAGCGAATCGAGCACTTTGTATACAGTACCTACCGAAATATTGGGATGATTTTTTTTAATGTATTCAATTATATTATCTGCAGTAGGATGATTTTTAAGTTTCACAACCGCTTCGTAAATTGCTATGCGTTGAGGAGTAATTTTTAAACCCTTTTGGCTCAGTTGTGCTCGTAAACTATCTAATTTCATGCTTTCTTTTGGCGAAATTTGATCAAAGATAATTATTCTTATTTAGGAAATATTGTATGTTGAAAAATTGTGAAAAAATTGCTGGTTTTACTTTTAGAATTAACCCTTCAAAAAATTGTCCATGTTGTATAGATATTCTTTTAGTCAGCTAAAAAGGTAAAGCGTATCTATTAAATTTTACGACCTTTACTAAACCTATTTACTAAACAATGTTTTATGCCTTTTAAAAGGAGGTACTTCTTATTGTTTTTTTTGTTGCTGATGAAATGCCTACATGCTCAGGAAATGTTAGGCATTGCCAATAGTAATTATGCCGGTATGATGGGCGTAGAGCTTAACCCTGCTTCCATAGTTGGAGCTCCATATCGCTGGGAAGTACATGTACTATCGCTAGATGTATTTGCCATGAACAATTATTTATATTTAAAAAAAGGCAGCAAAGTAGTTAGCAGTTTACGAACGGGTACAAGTATTCCACCCGATAGAGTTACTTATAAGAATACTACAATTGATAAAAGTGCGAATGTTCAAGCTTTTGTTAAAGCTCCCGGCTTTATTTATTCGAACGAAAAATTCGGTATTGGATTGCATGCCGCAACACGGGTAGCCCTCGGAGTAAGAGGTGTACCTTATCACCTGGCAAATTTTATGAAGGAGGGTTTTGATTTTACTCAACAACAAAAAATTAATTACGCCGGAGGTGATGCAAAAATTGCCGGAATGAATTGGCATGAGTTCGGATTAACTGCTGGTATGAGCCTTATTAATACTAAATCCAATTACCTCGCAGCCGGGATTAGCCTCAATTATCTTCAAGGATTAAATAGTTTTTATTTGTTGGTCAACAACATCAATTACAATGTTCAATCCGATTCCTTGTGGGAAATTTATTTGGCTAAAGTTGAGTATGGTCATGCCATGGCCGATCCTTCTGCCGGTACGGGTGGGACTGCTTTGGCTAAAAAAGGAAGCGGCATTGGTGGAAGTTTGGGTTTTCAATTTTACCGCAATCGCAACCCACTTGCATATAATCCATGTACAAAAGAAAAATTAAAGAAATATGATTACAAAATTGGCTTTTCATTGATAGATATTGGTCGAATTAAATTTACCAATGCTGCTGAAAAATATGAGTTTAACAATGTTTCAACCAATTGGTTTGGAATTGATACAGTAAAAATAAAAGGTGTTTCACAAACCGATGTAACTTTTAATAATCAATTTTTTGGAAATCCACAGGCAGGACTTGTAGCCAACAAGTATGCTATTGGTTTACCGGCTGCTGCATCGGTACAATTCGATTATGCATTTACTCCATTTTGGTACCTCAATTTTACAGCTATTCAACGAATTCCATTTACCGATTATACGATTCGACGCGCAAATCAACTTTCGCTTACACTACGCTACGAACGCAAACGATTTGAACTAGCTATTCCGTATAGCTTTTACGATTATTTCAAGCACCGTGTGGGTGTGTGTTTACGCTATCGCTTTTTAGTTTTAGGTACTGATATGATTGGACCATATACCGGTAAATTTGATGCTTATGGTTTGGATATTTACCTAGGTATTAAAATACAAGGATTGGGTAAATGCAAGAAGAGTTCTGTAAGAACAGGCAAGCGCAATTATCAGATGGATTGTTACCAAGAATTAAAAAGGTAAATTTCTTGTTTGCATTGGCACTTCTTTCGATGTAATAGTGCTAATCACTTATACTTCTTCTAAATTTTATTGAAGTTGCAGAAAGTAGAAATGTTGTTTATTTCATTTCTCTTTCAGCAGATTTAGGTTCTAAAATTTGCTTGTTGCTATAAGCGGATTATAAATTAGTGAGTTCATTGCTTCTCGCCAATTATTGCTGAAATGGCATTAAAAACTATTTCAACTATTTACTACCATTGATGGCTATATTCTGTTATTTTTGCTCCGGTTCAAATTTATTTTAGCATGTCACATCATACCATAAGTCCTGATTTACTTGATTTTTCAACCCTTGAAAATTGTTTAACAAAAAAGCTACAACTTAAATTGTCTGATGCATCGCGAAAGCTAATTACTGATTGTCGCGATTATTTGGATAAGAAAATGGCTTCCAATAAAGAGCCTATTTATGGCATAAATACTGGTTTTGGTTCCTTGTGTGATACAAAAATTCCTGATAAAGACTTAAGCAAATTACAAGAAAATTTAGTGATGAGTCATGCCTGTGGTACAGGAGAAGAAGTTCCGCAAGAGCTGGTTAAATTAATGTTGCTACTCAAAATACAAGGTTTGTCATATGGGAAAAGCGCTGTGCAGTTGTGTACTGTTGAGCGCTTAGTTGATTTTTATAATCACGATATTTTACCGGTAGTATATCAACAAGGTTCCTTGGGAGCTTCTGGCGATTTAGCTCCTCTAGCTCATTTGTCCTTACCCTTATTGGGAATGGGAGAAGTGTATTACAAAAATGAAAAACGTGCCATGGCTGAAGTAATGAAGGAAATGAACTGGCAAGCAATTTCTCTCAAATCTAAAGAAGGATTAGCGCTGTTAAATGGTACCCAGTTTATGAGTGCTTATGGTTGCTGGTGTTTGATGCAAGCAAATAAATTAAGTCGGTGGACTGATACAATTGCTGCTATTTCATTAGAAGGATTTGACGGGCGCACCGAACCATTTAAAGAGCACATTCACTGCATACGTCCGCATCAAGGGCAATTACAGACAGCAAAAAATATGCGTAGCTTGCTTCAAGGAAGTCAAATTGCAGCGCAAGCAAAAGCACATGTACAAGATCCTTATTCATTTCGTTGTATCCCTCAAGTGCACGGTGCTTCAAAAGACGCTATCAACTATGTGCAGTCAGTTTTTTTAACCGAGATTAATGCTGTAACCGATAATCCTACTGTTTTTCCTGAAGAAGATGAAATTATTTCGGGAGGAAATTTTCATGGACAACCGCTTGCAATTGCACTGGATTTATTGTGTATCGCGTTGAGCGAACTTGGTAATATTTCTGAACGACGCACTTATCAGTTGATCTCCGGTTTGCGCAAACTGCCTGCTTTTTTAGTTGCGAACCCGGGTTTGAATTCAGGATTTATGATTCCACAATACACAGCTGCTTCCATAGTTAGCCAGAATAAACAGCTTTGTTCTCCCGCTTCTGTCGATTCTATTGTGTCATCAAATGGTCAGGAAGATCATGTAAGTATGGGTGCGAATGCAGCCACCAAATGTTTTAGGGTGGTTCAAAATCTTGAACGAATTATTGCCATTGAATTAATGAATGCAGCGCAGGCTATAGAGTTTCGTCGACCACTGCGCAGCTCTGAAACACTCGAGAAAATTTTAGATAAGTATCGTAAACAAGTACCTTCACTTAATGAAGACCGCATTTTATATAGTGATATGGAACGTTCTTTACAATTTTTAAAAAATGAAGTTGCTCCACTTTCTTAGCCGTATTATTCTTTTTCTTCCACTTACAACAGTGGCTTGCGATTGTGTTGCTAAGAAAGATTTAACCATTGTTGAATGTCGAAGGTTTGATGTTATTTTAACCGGAGTTGTTGATTCAGTGGCAATGTGCAATAAGGGTAAGGCAATAACTTTTTTGCAAGTGAGTGAAGTTTACAAGGGTGATATTGCCAATCGTTTTCATTTTGATTTTGATTGTGAAAGCTCCTGTCAAATGAGCTTTGCAAAGGGTGAACAATGGTTGATTTACGCAATCTACAATCCTGATTTAAAAGTGTATGAAGTTAATTTTTGCGACCGCAATCGTAAGTCTTTTCAAAAAAATACCGACGATTATTATACCGCAAGTCTAGGTGTAAACTGGAAAGATGAAATTGATTTTTTAAAAAAGAACATTGGCTTAAAGCTGAATGTCACACAATCCGAATCAAGCAATTCAAAGGATATAACTCAACGCGAAAATCAATTGGGAACTGGTAAAAATAACTTAGTATTGCTACTTATTTCGGCCTTGTTATTTTTGCTTATTTACTTTTTCGTTTCAAAAAAAATAAAATGAATCAACCTTATAAAGCTCATCCTTGGCACGGCATCGCAGCCGGCGACAATGTTCCTGAAATAGTAACGGCTTTTATTGAAATTGTTCCTTCAGACACAGTTAAATATGAAGTTGATAAAAACACGGGCTATTTAAAAGTTGACCGTCCTCAAAAATTCAGCAACATCATTCCTGCATTGTACGGATTTATTCCGCAAACTTACTGTGGTAAAAAAGTGGCAGAGTTTTCAGCAATGAAAAGTGGTATTCCTACATTAAAGGGCGATGGCGACCCTTTGGATATTTGTGTATTAAGTGAACGCAACATTACACATGGTGATATTATTTTACCGGCTATTCCAATTGGTGGTTTCCGAATGATTGACAAAGGTGAAGCCGATGATAAGATAATTGCTGTTATGGCGAATGACGAAGTATATCGTGAATGGAAGGATATTGCTGATTGTCCTGATTCAATAGTACAACGTTTAAAGCACTATTTTTTGACCTATAAAAATATGCCGGGTCTTGAAACTCGAAGTGTTGAAATAACTCAAACGTATGGAAAGAGCGAAGCTTTTGAAGTAATTAAACGGAGTTGTGAAGATTATAAATTGGAGATTTTGAAAGCATAAAAAAGCCGCTAGTATGCACCAGCGGCTTTAAAATTTAACCAACACTATTTTTATTAAGGTCTCTTTTCACCTTTTCGTTCCTGTATTTTCTTTAATAACTCGCGCTTAAAATCTTCTTGAGCACGATACAATTTGGCCACTTTACGTATTGGCAAAACTGCTTTAAATTTCGAATGATATTCTTTCATAACATCCAGTTCTTTTTGCCTGAATGCAACTTCGCTGTCAATTAAAGATTCAACTTCTTTGTCACTCAATTGATCTAAATTGTCTTGCCCTTCGCGGGAATCCTTGCGTCGGCTTTGTCGAATAGCTTGAATCTTAGCTTCAAACTCATTAAACACTGGCCAAAATTGTTGGGCCTCAGTAGGACTTAATTCCAATTTATTTGTGAGATATGCAATTTTCATTGCCTCTACTTTTTCTTTTCGTTCGCCCTTGTTCATTTTATCTACTTGGCCGGGTTGCGCCAATGCTATACTGCTTATTAATAGTAGTGTAGGTAACAGGAGCTGTATTTTTTTCATTTTTTTAGGATTAAAATTCATTGCTTATAGTAGTTAAATCGATGTTGTTACTTAGTAAATAATCTTCAATTTCCTCGTTGCTAATACCATTACTTTTTTCAATTTGCATGGAGGTATTTTCCAGCACTTCGTCATCTAATTGTTCAGCAAGTTCTGTTTCGTCAACACTGCTGAGGTATTGACTATCGTAATTTTGAATCAGTTCACTTGTTTGGGGCTCAGCAATTATTGCAGTTTTGTTTGTAAAATAATAGATGCCTGACAGCAATATCAAAAAAACAGAGAGCGAAGCGAATGCCAATTTGTAATTTGGAACCCAGTAACTGTGCGGTTTTACATTTGCATGAATTTTATCTTGCATTTGTCCTGGTAATTTTTCAAAATAATTTTCAGGAGCAACAAACAGTTCTTTCTTTTCAATTTTTGATAATGAAGGTGCTAACTTATTTATATTTTCATCTTCAAAATCTTCTAATTCCTTTTTCATGTATCTAGGATGTTTCTAATTTCAAATAGTTTAATTCTTTAAAACAAATTCTTCAATTTTTTTTACGGCTATGTGGTAAGAGGCTTTTAATGCACCAACAGAGGTACCTAAAACTTTACTCATGTCTTCGTATTTAAAATTTTCGTAGTACTTCATGTTAAATACCAGGCGTTGTTTTTCAGGTAAGGTTAAAATTGCTTTTTGCAATTTCAATTGTATTTCATCACCACTAAAATAGTTATCATCTTCCAATGATTTGCTTAGCTGATATTCTACATCCACAATTGGTATAAAAAAGCGTGTTCTTTTTTTCTTCAAAAAACTCAGCGATTCATTTGTTGCAATGCGATACAACCAGGTAAATAATTGTGATTCTTCTTTGAAACTTAGCAAATTGTTCCACACTTTTATCAATACATTTTGGAGTACATCGTTTGTATCATCATGGTCGATGAGCATTCTGCGAATATGCGTATACAAGCGTTTTTGATATTTTTTTATCAGTAAATTATAGGCATACGAACGCGTACTTTCTTCCCTAAATTTTATAAGAAGTTCTTTGTCGCTGTATTCCTCCATAAATGGTTACTGTAGTTGCCGCTATTTTATCGTTGGCAAGTTTTGATCAGACAAGCAGAAGAAGTAATGGTTTAATACACCCCAAAAAAAAATGGATAAAATGGAATTACTTCCTTTTCATTACTTTTTGCACAGCGTCAACAATGTTTTTTGCATCAAGTCCGTATTTCACCATGAGTTCATCGGGAGTACCACTTTCACCAAAACTATCGTTAACACCAACCATTTCAATAGGAGTGGGGAGTTGTTGCGCCAATAATTGAGCTATGCTGTCGCCAAGTCCGCCATTTAGTTGATGTTCCTCGGCTGTAACCACACATTTGGTTTTTCTTACCGAATCTAACACTGCTTTAGCGTCTAGTGGTTTTATGGTATGTATATTTATAATATCGGCATTAATTCCTGCAGCTGCTAAAAGTTCACCGGCTTCAATCGCTTTCCAAACCAGGTGCCCGGTACAAAAAATACTTACATCATTTCCTTCATTGAATACCACAGCTTTTCCAATTTCAAATTTTTGGTTAGGGTCGGTAAATACCGGCACGGTTGGTCGGCCAAAACGTAAATACACCGGGCCATGATGTTCGGCAATAGCAATAGTTGCTGCTTTGGTTTGGTTATAATCGCATGGATTAATCACTGTCATATTCGGCAGCATTTTCATCATTCCTATGTCTTCCAATATTTGATGGGTAGCACCATCTTCGCCAAGTGTAAGCCCAGCGTGCGAAGCACATATTTTTACATTTTTATCGGAGTAAGCAATCGATTGACGAATTTGATCATACACCCTTCCGGTACTGAAATTGGCAAATGTTCCTGTAAAAGGAATTTTGTCGCCTATGGTCATTCCTGCTGCAATTCCCATCATATTGGCTTCAGCTATTCCTACCTGAAAAAATCGCTCAGGAAAATCTTTTGCAAATGCATCCATTTTTAGCGAACCGGTTAAATCGGCACACAAGGCAACTACTTTATCATTTTTTTTACCAAGTTCGTGCAAGCCGGCGCCAAATCCTGAGCGAGTATCTTTTTTTTCGGTGTAGGTGTATTTTTTCATACTTGAGATTTTGTTTTTTTAAAAAGTTTTAATGGATGAGGAGCTGCCCGATTCAATTTTAAATTGGCGTTCAATAGTGTAAATACTCTCTTTGGCACTCTTGGGACGATAAACTAATCTATAGCTTCCCGGCAATAAAATTAGGCTCTCTCGTGTTGAATTTTCAGGAAGATTGTAAATCCACTTCAGCTTGTTTTTTTCTTCCACATAAATACTTCCATAGCCTGCTCCATTGGTCAAAATATTTGCAATTCCGGGCTGGGGTATTTGTACACTGGTAGTTTTACTTTGTGAAATATCTACATCATTAATCAAGAGCCTTGGTAAGGTGAGTATTTCTAAGTCGTACTTTCCAACCAGGTATTTTTCTGTTTTAGCCGCATCCTGCACCACAAGCGTATTCATTTCACCTTTTTTACGAACAATAAATTGCAAGGATTTGTAATCATTAATTCCGTTGGTCTTTAAATTTAGAAAGCCTTGAGGTGCATCAATTGCAATAATGGTATGCTTACCCGGTGTTAATTCAATGCTGTCTTTGGTTACTATAGGAGTGGTATGAACAACCATTCTGTAAGTGGGTAAAGGATCGAGTGGTAAAGTATCGGGGTTTCCTTTGTTATTGATGGTATGAATGTAATTGTATTTCATGCTTCCGGTGTGCATGTCGTAAAATGTCATATTTACGTTGGTCTCTGTTGGTTTACCACTAATATCGAGCAAGTTTACTTGTGCCGTTGTTGAATTCAATGCCTGTGAAATAATGATTCCCATGGCATATTGAAATGATTTTTCGTTACTGGCATCGAAATATTTTCCAATACATTCAAAAGTTTTCGCAAAATTATCGTCCAATCCTATCCCTATAACAAAAGGTTTTAATACTATACCTTTTGATTGCAATGCAGCTGATACAGCGCATGGATCACCATCACATTCTTCTTCACCATCAGTAATTAAAATAATAATGTTGCGGCAATTGTTACATTCAGGAAAATCAGCACCCGATTGCTCCAACGAATAGGCGATAGGAGTAGTACCTTTTGGCTGAGCCGCTTTTATCTTGGCCTTAATTAAACCAAAATTGTTCTTCGAAAAAGGAACTTCCAACTTACTGTCCTTACAATCGCGCTGAGGTTGCAAAGGCGATTGATGACCATACATCCGCAAGGCCACTTCTAAATTATCGAGCTTTTGCAAGCTATCCATGGTTTGCATTAAAATCTTTTTTGAAACATCCATTTTCGTGGCACTTTCCCATCGGCCTATCATGCTAAGTGAACAATCAAAAACGAAGAGAATACGCGTTAATGGAATTTCTTTTTTAGCACGAGGTTGTGCCACCACACTCGCTGAAAGCACTGAAATTAAAAGCAAAAATAAAGCGATTGATTTACTAGTTCTCATTCTTAAAACTCCTACTATATATTTCAAATCCATGTATGATTTTACTTAGAGTAATGTTCCTTTTAATAATATAAAAGCCCAGCTAAAATAAATAAGTAGTCCTGTTACATCTACCAAGGTTGCTACAAAAGGTGCTGATGAAACCGCAGGATCCAGTCCAATTTTTTTTAGAAAAATAGGTAGCATAGAACCCGAAATGGTTCCCCACATTACTACACCAACTAAGGATAGTCCAACAGTTAATCCTAAAGGAAACCAATGTGGACCGTACACATTGCTAAACGTTGACCACAAAGCGATTCGTAGAAATCCAATAATGCCCAACAAGCCACCAAGCATTAAGCCCGACAGTAATTCTCTTCGTAAAACTCTCCACCAATCCTGTAAGGTAATTTCACCCAATGCCATCGCGCGAATAATTAAGGTAGCAGCTTGCGAACCTGAGTTTCCACCACTTGAAATAATCAGTGGAACAAACAAAGCGAGCACAACCGCTTTTTCTATTTCACCTTGAAAAAAAGCCATGGCGGTGGCTGTTAACATTTCTCCTAAAAATAAAACGATGAGCCATATTCCTCTTTTTCGTACTAAAGTTAAAAGTGGAATTTCAATATAGGGTTCTTCCAAGGCTTCGGTACCCCCCATTTTTTGAATATCTTCCGTATCTTCCTCCTGAGCAAGTGTTAGCACATCGTCAATCGTAACAATTCCTAGCAAAACACCGGCTGTATCCGTAACCGGAAGCGCAACTCTATCGTTATTTCGAAATACAGAAATAGCACTTTCTTCATCGTCGTTTACTGAAAGTGCAATAAATTTTCGGTCCATAATTTCGCTTACCAAACGTTCAGGTGGCACAAATAAAAACTCCCGAATTCGAATGTCGTCAATTAGTTTTCCGGCATCGTCAATAATGTAAACAACGTTAATTGTTTCTGAATATTTTCCTCTTTTACGAATATAGCTGAGTACCTTTTCAACCGTCCAGTGTTGCTTTACTGCAATGTAATCCGGAGTCATCAATCGACCAACACTGTGTTCAGGATATCCAAGCAAAGCCAAAGTAACTGTGCGTTCTTCGGGTGAAAGTAATTTTAGCAATTCGGTAACTGCTTCGCTCGGTAGTTCTTCTAAAAATTTAGTACGCGTATCCGGTGCAATTTCATTCAGGATACTTGCCTTCTTAAAATTGGGTAAGGCTTTTAAAACTTCTTCCTGCTCTGATAAATCAAGAAATTCAAAAGTTTCAGCCGCTAATTTTGATGTAAGTAAATTAAATATTGTAAGTCGATCATTTTCGTTTACATCCGATAAAAAGCTAGCCAATTCATCCGGCAATAAGGAGTTTACCCCATTTTCCAGCGCAATGCCGTCATGGGCTTCAAGTAATTCCTTAAGTGTTGGTTTAGTTGCTTCTTCTTGATTCATTTTCCACTGCAATTTTCAAGCGGATTCTTATTTGCAATTGACTTTTACGTATTAATAATCGCCAAGGGTTTCTGGAAGCTGTGCCAATGCTTGCTTTAGTTGCTCATCGTTGGGAGCTACACCGTGCCATTTATGCGAGCCCATCATAAAATCTACACCAAATCCCATTTCAGTTTTCATTAAAATAACTACCGGCTTTCCCTTTCCACATAAAGTTTTAGCCTGGTTTAAGGTACTTACTACCTCGGTCATTTTATTACCGTTCATTTCAAGTACTTCCCAACCGAATGCTAGCCACTTCGATTTTAAATCTCCAAGTGACAATACATTCGCTGTTGATCCATCAATTTGTTGACCATTCACATCAACAGTAGCAATAAGGTTATCCACTTTTTTAGCCGCAGCATACATCATGGCTTCCCAAATTTGACCTTCTTGTAATTCGCCATCGCCGTGCAAGGTAAAAACCAATTGTTGGTCGTTGTTTAATTTTTTTGCAGATGCTGTACCAATGGCTACGGATAAGCCTTGTCCTAATGAACCGCTGCTCATGCGCACACCTGGCAAACCTTCATGGGTGGTAGGATGACCTTGCAAACGTGTATTTAGTTTTCGGAAAGTGCTTAATTCCTTCACATCAAAATATCCTGAACGGGATAGTACGCTATAAAAAACCGGAGAAATATGACCATTCGAAAGGAAAAATACATCCTGATTTTTTGCATCCATATCGAACGGAGTAGGAGTATGCTTCATTATTTCAAAATAAAGCGCAACCAAAAAATCGGTACAGCCCAATGAACCTCCCGGATGGCCTGAGTTTACAGCATGAACTTGACGAACTATATCACGTCGAACTTGGCTAGCGATTTTTTCTAATTCCTGAATTGTTGGCATAGATTATTTTTTGAGCCTCAAAAGTATCTTTTTTTATCGAGTGAAATAGTGAACTGTTTGTAAAATGTTAATCCATTTTAGCTTTAATATAGCAAGGATAGATTTATGAAACCGGTTGTTAGTTATAGAGAAATGAAATTAGAAGCATACCTGAAATATATAAAATTTAAGGGTGAAATCAACGCTGGTCATTAACTATCGAAATACTATATTTGCAGCCCCAAAAAATAAATTATATGGCTTTACAGTGTGGCATTGTTGGATTACCTAATGTAGGAAAATCAACACTTTTTAATTGTTTATCTAACGCAAAAGCGCAAGCGGCTAACTTCCCTTTCTGTACAATTGAACCGAATGTGGGCGTAATTACTGTGCCCGATGAGCGCTTATTAAAATTAGAAGCCTTGGTGAAACCTGAACGTGTATTGCCTACTACGGTTGAAATAGTGGATATTGCAGGATTGGTAAAAGGTGCCAGTAAGGGAGAAGGTTTGGGAAATAAATTTTTAGCCAACATTCGTGAAACCAATGCCATTATACATGTGCTGCGCTGCTTCGACGATCCCAATGTAGTGCATGTGGATGGTTCGGTAAATCCGGTGCGCGATAAAGAAACCATTGATTTTGAATTGCAGATAAAGGACTTGGAAGCCATTGATAAGAAAATTCAGAAATACGAAAAGATTGCAAAAGTTGGAGCTGATAAGGATGCGAAAAAGTGTTACGATGTTTTGCAGGTGTATAAAGCACATCTCGAGCAAGGTAAATCAGCACGCTCAGCCCCAGTGAACAAAGAAGATAAAAAATACATCGACGATTTGATGTTGCTTACACAAAAGCCAATTCTATATGTATGCAATGTTGATGAATCGGCAGTTAATAGCGGCAACAAACACGTAGATGCAGTGAAACAAGCTATTAAGGATGAGGATGCAGAAATAATAATTATAACGGCAGCCATGGAAGCTGAAATTGCTGCCTTGGATAGTTATGAAGATCGTCAAAGTTTTTTAAAAGATATTGGATTAACAGAGCCAGGCGTTAACAAACTGATTAAAGCGGCTTACAAACTTTTAAATCTAAGTACTTATTTTACTGCTGGCGTAAAAGAAGTACGCGCATGGACTATTACCAAAGGTATGACAGCCCCACAAGCAGCAGGAGTAATTCATACCGATTTTGAAAAGGGATTTATTCGCGCAGAAGTAATTAAATATGCCGATTATATTCAATACGGTAGTGAGAGTGCTTGCAAAGATGCCGGTAAGTTAGGAATTGAAGGAAAGGAATACCTGGTTGAAGATGGCGATATTATGCACTTCAGGTTTAATGTGTAAATCGCGTATTAACTTACAACCTTACTTTTCGAACTATCGCTTCTCCTTGGCTTCCTGCTTTTAGCATGTAAATGCCTTTTGCGAATTGACTCACCGGAATCCAAAATTTAGTGCTTGTTCCGTTAGACTGCGTTTCTTGTTTGAGTACCTCACGCCCTGCGATATCGTACAATGATAGTGTTACAAGTTGGTTATCGGAACTTTGTAAATTTACAGTGATGCTTCCTTCATTTGTATTTTGAATTACACTTTCAAATGCAATACTTTTTCCAATAGCCGAAACTGCCACAATTTCGCTTAAAGATTGTTTACCATCAAAATCAGTTTGTTTTAATTGGTAGTAATTTATACCGTTCAAAGGAGCCTCGTCAATAGCGTCATAGCTAATACTTACCGAACTATTTCCTGCTCCCTTTACGCGTTTAATTTCTTCAAAATGTTTACCATCAGCTGAACGCATAACCGTAAAATAATCGTTGTTAATTTCAGCAACGGTTGTCCAGCTAATGTTCACCAAATTTGCTTTGTACTTCGCATCAAAATGCACAAGCTCAACCGGTAAAGCGGTTAAAGGAGTGCAACCATCATTATTGTACAATGCTATACCAAAAGCAAAATCAACAAAAGCTCCATCGCCGGGACTTAGCAAACAACGCTGATAAGTAACCTGATCGGTGCAGGTTCCGAAGGTTGCTTCCAAGGTGCGCGAAGTACAATTTGAATTGTAATTGGCAAATCGTCCAACCGGACTTGTGTTATTAGCAAATACAGCATAAATAGGACCTGTTCCACATTCGGCAGCAAAATTATAGGGATAGGTAGGACTAGATCCTGTAAACACAATTACCTGAACATATGCAGGAATAGGATTCGCTTCTACAAATAAACCGGGACAGCCGGCTGTTGCATTAAGGGCGGCTACTTTAGCAGGATTGGTGGTCCATGTTTGTGTAGCACAACCAGAATTACAATAGGTAGCACCATTCGGGAATTTTACTTTTAACTGACTCAAAGGCATTGGATCGCTACCGTTGATAAAGGTAAAGAACTCTTCTCTACCTTCGGAAGCACTTAAGCAGGCATCAACGTACAACGATTTTATTTTAGAACAAACCGATGCACATGCAACCGAAATTATAATACTACCTGAAGTTCCTGTTAAAGTACCATCACTGGCAGTTAAGGTGTATGAACCATCTAAATCCAAAGCAAATGCATTAAAATTAGCAATTCCGGCAACAGCAGCAACTGAAATTGTACCGGTAAGATTTCCCGGTCCACTATTAACCGATAATGTAATTGTTCCTGTGTAGGTATTATCAATTGCCCCATTTCCATCGGTAGCACTTACCGCTAACGAAAGGGTTTGATTGGGTACAAAACAACCGGTGGGCATATTAGTGAACGAAAGTTGAGTAGGAGTAACTGTTGTGGAGCCTACACAGCCACTCAACGTAACATCATCGATATTCCACATTTCATTAGGACTATCGCTAGTTGCCACAATTTTTAATGCTACTTGAGTAGTTGCATCCGGTAAGTATATTTCAACAGTTGAGTAGTTGTTTGTACTAACGCCTCCTTGCGGAGCAACCACATTTAAAGCAGTACCTGCAAAGGTTGTAGCAGTAAGTGAAGCACTATAAGGCCAAGCTGCATTTGCCCCACCTGTAATTCTAACGTCAGCTGTTCCGGCAAAAGCAGCGCCGTTTAAGGCTACAAAAAACTTAATATTGTCGGCAGCATCCATTCCTTGCCCTGCTGTTACTCCGGTCGCCGATACCCGAATCGTGATTTTTTTATTTACAAATCCGGTAGTTGGAAAATTATTTAAAGTTATTGTACCTGCACTACCTGCATTTTGATAAGATCTGGTTCCGCTTAAAATACGCTGATTAGCGGGATTATCGCTTGCGCCCGTTGTTGCTGAAGTTGTAAAGGTTCCAGCCCAAGTCATGCCCGATGCTTCAAATCCTTGAAAAGCAATAGGGGAGGCCGAACAAATTGTTTTATCAAAATCAGATGGATAAATAGATGTTAAATAATTGCTTGCAGGACAATTGTTGAATTCAAAAACGGCTGCATAGTAATTCGTATTTGCAGTTAGTCCTGTTACTGTTACTGAATTTCCTGTACTTCCGTACACTACAAATGAATTACCTATCATGGTGCCGGCACCAAATAAAGAGTTTGCTGTATAACTCGTTAAATTTACAGGAACATCACTCGCATTAATAGGAAGTGTACTAAGCACAACTAATCGATTCGTTCCATTTCCATTGGTCCAACCAATGGTCATTGAAATATCGCTAATGGCAGTAAAGGTTATTCCAATAGCTGGTGATGAGGGGGCTCCACAACCAGGAGTTGTGCTGGCAGTAAGCGTAGGATAGGTAGAAGTTAAATAATTATTGGTAGCGCTACAAAATTCAAATGCAGCAAAGTAGTAAAGCGTTGAAGATGTTAATCCTGTAATAGCTGTAGTTGAGCCGCTTCCAGTATACAATACAAAGCCTGCACCTATAGCCGAACCTGAACCGAAATTAGTATTAGCTGTATAATTTGAACCATCGATAGGAACTTCTGCTGCAGTTATTGGAGTTAAGCTTCCTATTACTATTCGATTGGTACCATTTCCATTGGTTAAATTTAAAGTAATACTTGCGCTACTTGCCGAGTAGCTTGCAAAAGTAACTTGAGCAGTTGGTTCGGTACAATCGGTTGAGGCATTTCCTGTTAAAGGTGCAACCACTGCATAATGCGTGCAAGTTCCGCTACCATTGTATTCAAAAATTGAAAAATAGTAGTTCGTATTAAAATTTAAACCTGTAGTAATAACTGAAGTTCCATTACCTGCATAAATTATATATTCGCCGGCAGCGGTGGTTGAACCGGAACCGAAGTTTGCATTTGCGGTATAGGTAGTTCCAAACATAGGAGCGGTAGTCACCGCCGAACCTGCTTTAGCTACAATTATACAGTTGGCACCATTTCCACGAATCCAATCCAGTTGTAGTTGATTGGTGGTGATGTTTGAAAAAGTAAGTGAATTCGATTGAACTGTTGGTGCAGCTACACAAGTCGTTGCATTGTTAATAGGGGCGCTTCCTCCGGTTATATAACTAGTACATGTACAATTGCCATTAAACTCATACACTTTAAAATGGTAGGTAGTTGAAGGATTTAATCCGGAAATGGAAACTGAATTTCCATAGCCAACATATACTGCAAATCCACTTCCTATGGCACTACCTGAGCCAAAAACTGAATTATCAGTATACGAAACTCCGGCAGTAGGATTGGTTGCCACAGCAGCCGAAGCGCGTCCAATAACCAAACAACGGCTACCATTCCCTCTAGTCCAGTTTAAATTCATGGTGGTAGAGGTTACCGAGCTTATAGTTAAGGCACTTGCTTGAATACTTGGAGCACTAGCTCCCGAACAAGCGGCGCCGGTTGCGCTTACCGAAAAATCATCGAATCCAAGTGCCATTGCATTTGTATAGGTGGCAGATGCATCTTTGTAAGTCCATCGTAAATAATAACTCGCAGCCCCAGCAATCGAAAGACCGGTAATGCTTACATTCTTGGTAGTTGAAGTTGGAGGATTATATACCGTAATATTATCGCCATCGGCTGGATAATTTTGATCGCCCAGTGTGAGAGCTGTCCAGGTATTTCCATTGGTACTTCCATAAAAATTCCAATCGTAAATATTGGTACCGTTGCGGTATTTTTCAAATGCAAAACTAACATCTAATTGGCTAATGGTATTGCAGCTTGTATTAATCAATTGCAACATGATGTGGCGTTGTCCTGAATATCCTGCAGAAGCTAAAAACCCAATCGCTCGTTCGGTGCTGGTACCGTTGGCGCCGTTGGCAAAATTGTAAGTTCCTCCGGTTGATGTCTGAGTTAAAACGGCACCGCCCGTTGTACCGGCAGCTTCTGTTGTGGAAGTATAATTAGCAACGTTTGAATAGGTTGGTGCTGCTCCACTTCCGAATTTCCAACCGGAAGGTAAAACAGTAATCGGATTGTTTCCCAGGCTATTAAAATTTTCAGTATAGCTCGTTGCCATAGCGCTTATGTTGATTTGAGCACTTAAGCGGAAACTAAAAAGTAAAAAAAGAAAAAATAAATGTGTGTGTTTTTTCATTGTTAACTTTGTACCAACAAAGCTAATTAAGCTACAAAATTAATCATTTAATCGCTTAAATAAATTAAATTAACGATTTTTGGTATTGTTTTTTGCATCACTTAATCAGTGTTATTGTTCCTTTAGGATGTATACTCGTTCCATCCTTAAAAGTTACATCTATTAGGTAAAAAAATACACCGGAAGTTACTTTCATTCCAGAGCGGGTTCTTCCATCCCAACCCTCGTTAATATTGGTCCATTCGTGTATTTTGTTTCCCCAGCGATCGAAAATTAATCCTTTAAAGTTATCAACATTGTTGCTTAGGATTAAAAACTTATCGTTTACACCATCGCTGTTGGGAGTAAAAATGTTGGGTATTTCGAATTTGTTTTCCAAATCGAGGGGTGCTTTAACCGTAATTTTTAAACTAATACTATCGAAGCAACCATTTATTGTGAAAGCAGTTAGCATAACTTGATAAACCCCGGCATCTGAAAAAGTATGACTTGGATTTGTTGAATCAATTAATGCAGTACCGTCAGCAAAATTCCAACTAAAAGTAGTTGCGTTTGCCATACTTTGATTTGTAAAATGTACTGTTAATGGTGCAAAACCTTCAGTTGTGTCAGCACTAAAATCTGCTTGGGTGGTATCAAAAGTTAAGCTTAAATTAGCAGGAAAACAGGAAGCAGGATTAGTTAAACTGATGCTGGCGTTGCTACTCACAGTTATGCTAGAAGTAGTATCTCCGGTTGACCAAACATTTCCGTTTGAAACGGATGAACTTAACACGATAGATTCGCCGGCGCAATAGGGTGCAGGCGAAGAAGCAGTTATGTTGAGATTTGCACCTACAAAAGCTTGGCAGTTGTTAGATAGCGAAGTAATCCAAGTATTATTTTGCGCATTGTTAGCTAATCCGGGAGTTTCACCTGTGAGGGTTGAGTCGCTGGTCCAGTTTGCTTGATTTGCCGGATTATTGTTCACCAAATTTTTCATATTAAAAACTCGTTTCGCAGCATCGCCGGCAAAATAAATAATAGAGTTGTTTGCATTATCGCCCCAACTAACCGCATGCGCCGGTGTGGAATAATTTGCCGGATTACGCACCTGAAAAGCATCTCCTCCATTGCGCATTCCTATAACACTGGTCCAAGCATTAGCCGAGGTAAATGCTGCTGATGTAGCAGGATAGGTAGAATTGGAAATACCCGGTTGAGTAGCATGTTTTTCAATTAAGGAAGTATTGCTGTAGGGAATAACCAATCGGCAGTTACCATCGGAAGCATTGAGGTCATTGGCCGGAATTAATGGATTTACTGAAGTAACCCCATCGTCGTAAATTAATATAAGTGTACCAATTTTTATGTTTTGCCAAAAGGCGATATTTTTAAAACGAATACAACCTGCTGCAATTCCGGAGCCTGCTCCAGGAGCAAAGGTTCCATTGTTGTCGTCAATAATCCAGTTGCGTAAATCTTGTGAAGTAGAACTGCAGGTATTGGTTCCGGTAACTATTAATTCAACATATTCAACGGTAGGATTTTGAGCTCCTTGCGAAACTTCGTTTATCACCAGCTGAGCCTTCCCACTAAACGCAGCAAACAGCAGCGAAATAAGGAGGCATTTTTTACCTAATTTATTGTTTATCATGTTTACAGAATTAATAAAACAAGTTACCTAATTTCACAAAAGTATCAGTTAAGTCGCAAATAGTTAGTGATAAAGCTTGATTTTGTTAACAGTTTAGGTGTTGACAACATCCATAATGTATCAAAAGCTTTAGTCTTGTATGGTTGAATTTTCTGGTGAGAAGGGTTCAACGTGAATTAAGATATGCCCAAGTTGAGGTAATTCAATCCGCAATTTGTTTTTCAGCGCATGTGCCAAATCGTGCCCTTCAGTAACAGAAATGCTACCGTCCACTGAGGCGTGTAAATCAACGTGAAATTTCATTCCTGCTTTACGGATGAAACATTTTTCAGTTCCTGCAATTCCATCAACTTTTAGGGCTATAACGCGTATTTCTTCAATTAACTCGTCGTACACATGCTCGTCCATTATTTCGCTTAAAGCCGGTCTAAAAATTTGATAACTATTATAAAGAATAAAGGCAGAAGCAAAAAGGGCAGCCCAGTCATCAGCCGATTCATATCCTTTGCCCAAAAACAAGGCAATACTAATTCCTGCAAAAGCAGCAACTGATGTAATGGCATCGCTTCGGTGATGCCAAGCATCTGCTTTTAAGGAGGAACTGTTGGTTTGCTTACTTTTTTTTAAGACCCATCTAAAAGAGAGTTCTTTCCAAATAATGATGGCACCTAATATCCACAAAGTCCATGCATGTGGTAATTCATGAGGTATTGAAATATTTTGGATACTTTCATAAGCTATGATGGTTGCAGAGATAATTAAAAATCCAACTACTAAAAAAGTAATCAAAGGTTCAACGCGCCCATGTCCGTAAGGATGATTTTTATCAGCAGGTTTACCTGAATATTTTAATCCAAAAAGCACCAAACACGAAGCAAAAATATCGGCGGTTGATTCAATAGCATCGGCAATGAGGGCAAATGAATTTCCGAAATAACCTGCAATTCCTTTTATAAGCGCCAACATGGTATTGCCAACAATGCTAAAAAGGCTTGTTTTTATGGCTTGTTCTTCCATGGAATGCTTCATATTACCTATACTCTGTTTTTTTGTTCTCAATAAAACGCTAAAAATAGCTTTTTAAATGTTAGTTTGACATATTCCAAAAATAAGGTATGAATAGTATTTACTGCTAGTTCGCAAGTGTTTTTTTTAAAATTTAATTTTTAATGAGTTTAAATGTTTGTTGATTTTTCAGAGAATTAATTTTGCAGAAATAAATTCCCTTTTTTAATTCGGATAGATCAAGGCTGATTTTATTATTTCCTAAAGTGAGATTTTCTAACGCTATATTTCTTACTGTTCTTCCAACAACATCAACAATTTCAAGAGAAGTATTTTCTGTTGTCAATAAATTATATTCAAGAGTTGTAATAGTTGCAAATGGATTGGGAACTATTTTTACTGAATTTTCAAAATAAAAATTAGAGGATGCTGTTAATGGGACGATGTCATAATGGAACACAAACATATTTCTCGAACCAATAGCAAACAAACTTCCGTCACTTGCGAACCCCATGGCCAAGCCGGTACCGGCATAAATATTTGGAGTACTTATCCAATTTTGAACTCCGGTATTGCTGTATTGAACAATTGGCATTTGATTAAATGAGGGGTTAAAAGGGTCAGGTGTTGGACCACCTACGCCTGTAACGATTACTTCACCAGTTGGTTTGGCTAAAATATAATGTGGGTACGAATCGCTTGCCGTTAAAGGCGCTGCCTCAGTGTAGGGTGCTGACCAAAGTAATGTTCCGTTCGTATCTGTTTGAAATGTTTGCCATTTAAGTCCAAGTGAATTTCCGTAACCAATTGCACTTATCCGATTGTTTACATAAGTCATGCGCGTGGTAAAATTATAGGAACCAAAATCATACAAGTGTGTCCATAAAAAGTTGCCGGATGAGCTAAACTTAGTAAGTTTTGCATCATAATCCCAAGTAATAGAATTTACCAAATGATATAGACTTCCTAATACGTATACATTTTCATTTTCATCCATTTCAATGTCAGCTGCAAGCGTTCCAATTGCATTTGCCGTCCATAACAAAGTACCTGTGGTATCCCATACAAAAATGGGAGCAACATTTGGTGTACCGCTGCTTGTTGCCACAGCTATTTTATTATTTCTAAGACGCATTCCATTAAAGTTTTTCGGTGCGTTTACAATACTTGAATGGGTGAAAATTACATTGCCATTCGTATCTAGCTTAATTAGTGTAGCTCCGTTATTTATTGCAGTTCCTATATATAAATTACCACTAGCATCAACAACACTTCTACAATTAAAGGAGGTTGTACTATTAATTAGTATAGAAATTGGAATTACAGTTCTCCAGAGCAATATACCAAGCGGACTATATTTTAATGCTATAATTGCGTTGGGATAATCGTAACTGGTGCCAAGTGAATAGCGATTGCCAACTACAAGAATATTATTGTTTGCATCACAATTCACCCAATTGGGTTTCTCATAGTTGCTTTGTATGCCAGTGGAATCTTGTACTTCCCAAAGTAAAGTTCCCGACATAGTGTATTTGCGAGTAAACATTCCATTGCTTTGCAAATAGCCTGTTAAAACAACATTATCTAGTGAGTCGACAGCACTCATTACTGTTTGTTTTTGGTCTAAACTTGCATTTTGTTGCCAGTCTAGTATGTATTGTGCTAAAGATTTTGTTGTATTTAATAGCACTATGCAGAATAATATTAAGTTTATTTTTTTCATTTTTTTTGAAGTTTGTATTATTAAGAATGTTCGTTTTGATAGTTATTAAAGAAATATATCTCATATTTCTATTCGGCTAAATCAAGTTTGATTTTAATTTTAACGTATTTTTAAATAGTTGATTTGATTAATTATTTTTTTTCGTCTTTCAAAGAATCTGTTCCTCCATTTCCACCGCTCTCATCTACTGATTTTTAGAACCGAGCTATAATGAACTAAATGTCAGTCATCTTTCAATTCATCAAACACTATTCTTGTTCAAAAAATTAAAATCAGTTTTAACGTACCATCATTAGTACCAATGCTCCCAATGTCATTTTTACAAGCACCGTTTTTTTTTGAGCAATTAGGCAATCATTAGTATTAAATTGAAATTAATAGCCGATATAGTGATTGGTTTCATATTTACCGATATCTATAAAGGAGGTAATTTTCAAAGTACCTTGCACCAGAGTGGAGTTTAAGGTGCAAGTTGTGTTTAAACCGGAATAAGATGAAGAGTTATCATCTTTTTTGAAGACTCCCAATAGTAAATTATTTGAAAGAAAACAGGTTGAAATAAGAGTAAAATTTTTCATGATAAAATGGAATGAATAATGTATTAACTGTATACGAATCCTACACTAGTGTTCTGTCATAGTGTAATATAACATCTATATAGAATTTTATATTTTATTCTATCTGATACATCTCAAGTCAGGGGTTTGTAATGTATTAGAATATTATATTTAATAAAATGACTTAACTTAATTATAGGCAACAAAGGTTCACACCTAAACAGTGTTTAAAAACAATAGGCCTTTGTTATGGCTTATAAAAATTGAGGCGGATGCCAAACTAGATTAGGAAAATTAGAAGAGCAAATAAAATCATTGGTTATCCCGAATTCTAAAGCCTTGGTAGCGTAAGATAGAAATGTAAGCGTTGTGTAATGCACTGTAAAAAATACAAAAGCCTCACTTGAAGTCAGGCTGTCGGGTGATTTAAAAGGCAACTGTTTATCTTGTTCATTATCCGTTGTGTTTGCATCATCCGTAACATAGTGCATTTCAAGAAAATGAAAGAACGAAATCGAATTATTAATTTCTTTAGTTTCAGAATAATGCAGCACGAGTTTATTTACTTTTAACAGTTCCTTTAAATCGGTTGCAAAAAGCAAATAGATGGAAAGTAAAAAAAGGCCTGCAACTTTTTTCATTATTTCAAAATTAAGAAATGAACCCGAATATACCTACTATGTTATCTGAACAGGAAAAATAAATTGCTGATAGAGCTGATTTAAACGCTGATTAGTTAAAACACCAGATTTAAGCCCAAACTTGGTAAAAAAGGCAATTGGTTTACACGCTGATTTGTTATACGGTCTTGATAAAAAATATTTTTACGGTTGTAAACATTCGTTATTCCTGCATTCGCTTCAAGTGTAGCATTGGTACCTACTTCAAATTTTCGCTTTATTGAAATATCCAAGCGGTGATAGTAAGGTAATCGTCCTGTATTGGTTGGTTCCAACTGAAATGAAAGATCTCCATTTTCGGTTGTATAATCAGTATTTACACCATCTTGAAAATACAATTTTTCGTAAAAACCGGTGGTCTTGTAAAATGGAAATCCGGATCCCAAATTCCAACGTGCATCAAACTCCCAATGCAAGCCTTTTCCAAAAGTATAAGTACCAACCAGGTTAACATTATGTCGGCGATCGAAGTGTGGTTGATAGGCATAAATTCCATCCCAACGATTTACAAAGGTTAAGGAATATACTGCCCATAAGTACAGTCTCTTTTTATCATATTTAAGCGAAATATCCACACCTTCAGCATCTCCCGACTCAACTATATAATCCTTTTTTTGAACATCCGGTTTGTCGCTGGTGGTAACATCATCGTCAAAAATTTTGTTTTTATTGATATTGGTTAATTGTCCAAACTGTTTGTAATAGCCTTCAATATTTAATGTAAGATGCGATTTAATGTCGCCTTCAAATCCAAGTATAACATGGTTAGCACGCTGTAATCCATTTTTTACTGCTTTGGTATTTCCATTTTCTTGTAAAAACTCGTCTTGTAAATTATCAGGACTAGAAAGGAAACCATAAAATAAATTAACTACGTCACGATCGGAAGCTGCACTCATTAAATTTTGAGTATACATTCCTCCTGCAAACTTAATTCTGAATTTATCGCTTGCATTAAATTTAAGTCCAAGTCGAGGCTCGGGCGAAAAAACTGGAAGTGAGGCATAATAATGTAAACGGAAACTAGGTTCAACCAGCAATTTTCCAAATACCAATTTTGATTTAATGAATCCACCAATTTCGGTAGTATTGTCTAATTGAGAAAGTTTGCGGTTTAAAGAGTTGTAAAACACAAAATTGGTGCGGTAACCTAAAATTTCAACACCATAGGTTAAATCGTTTTTCCCATAGAAATAGGTAAAATCTAATCCTAAATTAAAGCCATTGATATCACTTTTACGTTCTTGTTGATCAGCTTGTGTAAGTGAAATTCCATATTTTGAATAGGCAAAATTTCCTTTAACCAATACTGATGAATTGTTGGGAATTAATACAAAATTACTACCGGCTCCTGATTCAGCCCAATGTAAATCGCTTACTTGGCGGTAATTTACTTTATCGTTGAAATTAAATCCAAATACATTAAACTTACTTCCGTTGCTTCCGTTTATAGAAATTTTTGCATATAAATCGGTAAAGCGGTAGGGCAATCCATTGGAATCGATATACGAGTATAATGATTTAGAAGTCTGGTTTAAGTAGGAATTTTTTAAGGATACTAAAAAGGAAGAGCTTCCTCCACCATCTTCTTTTTGTTTTACCAAAGGACCTTCAAGCAAAACCTTTGCACCAAAAGTGGTGGCAGATACCTTTCCAGCCAAACGTTTTTTATTACCATCGCGGGTAGTAATGTCCATAATGGAAGAAATTCTTCCGGCGTATTGTGCTCCGAACCCGCCGGTATATACATCGGCATTGCGAATAATATCGGCATCAAACACCGAGAACAAACCAATTGAATGAAAGGGATTATAAACAATCATCCCATCCATTAATACCTTATTTTGAATAGGAGATCCTCCGCGAATGTATAATTGTCCGCCTTGGTCACCTGTAAACACAACACCTGGAATAACCTGTAAATACTGCGCTAAATCGGGTTCACCACCCACCGATGGAAGTTGCTTAATTTCTTTAGCCGTGATTTTTGTTACCGATGTACGCACCGTCGTTACGGCTTCCTGTTTTTCAGCAGAAATAACCACATCTCTTAGTTTAACCGAAGACTTTGCTAGAAACAATTTTTTGGTAATAATTTCACTGCCTTTAACTTCTATAGGTAATTTTAAAGTATCGCATCCTATATAAGTAACGGTAAGCGTGTAATTTCCCGCCGGAACTTTGGTAATTGAAAAATATCCGTTCACGTCGGTTGTAGCACCAATAGCTGTTCCGAGCAAATATACATTGGTAAAAATAACCGGTTCACCACTTCCTTTTTCATAAACAAAACCACGAATATTTGCTGATTGAGCATGCGCAGTTTGGGAATTAATCAGTATGGAAATAAGCAGGCAAAAGATGATTTGTAGTGGCTTTTGAATACGCATAAATTTTTTTTGTAGCGGGCAAAGTTAATAAAATATGGATGCTATAATTGTTAAAAATCAACCATTTTCAGCTAGTTCAAGAATATAATCGAACTCTTCTTTTTTTACTGCAGCAACAGAAAGGCGACTGATTTTAATCAATTGCATTTCTTGAAGATTTTTATCGGCTTTAATTTGTGAAAGACTTACCGGATTTTTTAGAGTTTTAAAGGGAATAAAATCAACTGCTAACCAATTGGTATCTGTGGTTGTGGGATCTTGATAATGTTCCTTCTTTACTTTAGCAATTCCAACAATTTCGAGTCCTTCATTGCTGTGGTAAAACAAGGCAAGATCGCCCTTTTTCATGGCACGTAAATTATTGCGTGCAGCATAGTTGCGCACTCCGTCCCAGCTGGCAATTTTAGCTGCTTTAAATTGTTGCCACGAAAATTTAAATGGTTCCGATTTAATTAACCAATAATTCATGTGATTAGTTTTACAATAGGGTTATACTTGTATTTATTGGTTTAGTAACTAGTTAGTTGAATACTACAAGAATAGTTAATTCGTTTCAATACACCATGCAGTGCCTTTAATTTGCATGAAAGTACCTGTAAAGGAATTTTATCTACCCACCAACTGAAAATATTGTTTACCAAATATTTTCAAGGTCTTGAGCAGTGTAGGTATGATTTCTTTCGTCAAAAAAACTTTGGGCATTACCCGGTTTTAGCTTTACCACACTTTTTCCAAATAGCTTCATAATAAATGCAAGCGGAGTAAGGAATAAAAAAAACACAGCACCCATTAAAACTTTTCCCATTACAGCACCCATTAATTCAGCAAGCTTCAGCCAAAGACGAGTAACTATATTTGTTAAATAGGTTGAAAACAAACCAATGGCTACAAGCAGAATAGATATTGTTAACAGTACCTTAATGTGAAAAATTAAATGCAGGATTAAAAATCCAAAGCACATTCCTAAAATGGTTTCCAGTTTTTTTTCGCGGTTCATGTGCTTAAAATAAGGTGTATATAAAAGGTGCTATGGCCGAAGCACCGCCTAAAACTATGATAACTCCTAAGAGTAGAAGTACAATAATTACAGGTGCCAACCACCATTTTTTTCGGTTTTTCAAAAAATTCCAGATGTCTTTTAAAAAGTCCATGAGTTAATTAAGGTTAATGTTAGATTTTACAAATATACTATCTACACTTGGAAGTAGCGCATTTGCGACAGTTTCTCCTCCTAAAGGAGATAAGTGGCAATAATCAATGAGCAATTGTTTCTGACTTAAAGTGGAGGTATTGAAAGTGGGGTTTAAATCTACAAATGGAACCTGGTATTTAGCACTAAGCGCTTGTAAATATGAAAGTACCTGTGGATACAATTTATTTATGGTTTCATCTTTATGTAAAAATGCTTTTTCGGTAGGCGATAAATGTGCAGTGTTTCGTAAAACGAGCATAGGTTGTAAGCTAACAATAGCCTGTACTCCATTAGCTTTTAAAAGTAGCAGATTTGTTTCTACAGCTCTTAAAAAATTTTGTTGTGCCGTCTTTTTATGCGCTGTAATAAGTTCTGCATCATTCGAGTAATTTTTGCCCGAACGAATGCTTAATTTATCGTAAGCGCTAGCATCGTTATTAAGCATCCATGAATATACTCCTCGTGCAAAACCACTGTATTTGCTAAGCCAGAGCCAACCATAAGTAAACCATCCACCAATGCTAGGTTGTTGCAAACGCGGTTTCCAAAACTGGTAACGATTACTTCCCATATAATCGAATTCGGGATTGGTAAAATAATGATCGTTAGCACCATCCATAAATACAACCAAATCGGGCGAATAATTAAGTAGTTCACTAAGTAGGTAAGCGGTATGTTGAAACACCTGATAACCGGTAACAGCTGCATTTATAATTTCAATTTTTTTTCCGGGATGTAAGGCTTTCAGTTTTTGTTCGAGATAATAATCCACAGTTTCGTTCATGTAAATATGAACCAAGGGATAAGGTGGCGCAGAACTAATACCGTGTGCAGCCGAGCCTCCCATAAAAAACACTCTAAAAGTACCGGCCGGTTTTACTTTACTAACTTCCGAACTTCTTCTAAAACCTTGACCATTTATTAGTATCCAGTCCTTTTTACCATCGCCTTCTTTAAAATTTGGAATGTGAGAATAGATGCGGTATGAATCAAATTGAAACTTCGGTTTACTTGATTTTTTCAGAACAAAAGAAAGATATACCCTGCCAAAAAGTTCGAGGCAAATAATTAAAAATACGGTAATAAATGCGATGTATTTCCAATTGATTGTGGCAAAAATTTTTTTCATTTTTTTAGGCTTCCAGATTTTTTGTTTCTTGAATTGTACAATTAATCTAATTTAAATTCTTCTTTCCAACTGTCTTTTTCAGTCCATATAGGTTGTTGCTTTTTATCGAACAACAAATTACCAATTACCAAGTAATCCATTTCGGTGCGCATGAGGCATTTGTAAGCATCTTCGGGAGTACAAACAATAGGTTCGCCCCGAACATTAAAACTGGTATTCACAATAACACTATAGCCGGTAAGTTTTTTAAATGCTTCAATTAATTCATAATAGCGAGCATTCGTTTCTTTGTGAACAGTTTGTATACGCGCCGAGTAATCAATGTGTGTAACCGAAGGCAAATCGCTGCGCAGGTGATACAGCTTTTCTTTTAGCGATAAGGAAGCATAGTTTTCAGGTACTACTTTTCTTCTTTCCGGATTCACATCTTGCACCAGCAACATATAAGGAGAAGTACCTTTAAGTTGAAAATAATTCTTCGCATCTTCAGCTAAAACGGAAGGGGCAAAGGGTCTGAATCCTTCTCGATATTTTATTTTAAGATTTAATTTCTTTTGCATTTCAGGATTTCGGGCATCGCCTATGATGCTTCTGTTACCTAAAGCACGCGGACCAAATTCCATGCGTCCTTGAAACCATCCAATCACATTTCCATCAGCAAGCAATGAAGCAGTTTTTGCAGCTAATGCTGAAAATGAACTAAACTCTTCGAAATTGGCAACATACTTTTTAGCCATTTTTCGAGTGTCGTGATCAGAGTATTCAGGACCTAAGTAAGCTCCTTGCATTTCATCGGCTTGGCTGGTGGTTTCCCGAGGATTATCAAAATAAATATAGTGAGCGGTATAAGCAGCTCCTAACGCACCACCGGCATCACCTGCAGCGGGTTGAATAAATAGGTTCGAAAAAATTCCAGCGTTTTGCAGTTTGCCATTCGCAACACAATTTAATGCCACACCACCGGCAAGACAAATATTGTTGCTACCTGTGAGACGCTTTGCTTCTTTGGCCATTAGCAATACAATTTCTTCAGTTACTTGTTGTATGGCTAATCCCAGGTTACAATGATGTTGCTCTAATTCTGATTCTGCGGTTCGCACAGGAAAACCAAAAAGTTCCTCCCATTTCTTGTCATTCGTCATGCGCAATCCCGTTGCATAATTAAAATAGTCCTGATTTAAAAAAATAGAACCATCCGGAAAAATTTGAATGAGCTTTGTGCGTATGCTGTTTTTATAAGTTTCGATATCCGGTGAATCAGGATTTCCGTAAGGAGCTAATCCCATTAACTTATACTCACCTGAATTTACTTTAAAGCCAAGGTAATAAGTAAATGCAGAATAAAGCAGACCTAACGAGTGTGGAAATTTTAATTCTTTGAGTAGGGTAATTTTATTTTTCTCGCCTTTACAGATGGAGGCAGTTGCCCATTCTCCAACACCATCCAGGGTAAGTATGGCAGCATCGTCAAAAGGAGAGGCATAATATGCGCTAGCAGCATGAGAAAGATGGTGTTCGGGAAATAATAATTTTACCTTCTTTTTATCGTAGTCTTGAACAAGTTTAAGCTCATCGTAAATGAGTTTTTTTAAAAACATTTTTTCTTTTAACCAAACAGGAATAGCCCTTAAAAAGGAGACCAAGCCTTTTGGTGAAAAAGCATAATAGGTTTCGAGCAAGCGTTCGAATTTAAGTAAGGGCTTATCGTAAAAAACGATAGCATCCAGTTTGTCGATGGTTAAACCGCTTTCTTCCAAGCAATATGCTACCGCATTTTAGGGAATGCAGGGTCGTGTTTAATGCGAGTAAAGCGTTCTTCCTGTGCAGCTGCAATAATTTTTCCATCTACCAGCAATGCTGCTGCTGAGTCGTGGTAAAAACAAGATATTCCAAGTATGTTCATAATGGTTGAATGAGATCAACGATTGGCAAATAAAAGAAAAATAAAAGTGATGCATCGAAAGGATTCGATAAAAGGAATCATGCTTTTATTCCCCCTTTAAGTTTAATTTCGGCTAACGCTGCTTTTTGGGCACTTCTTTTTTGCTGATAATAATTATTAATGATAAGCAAGCTCGATAAATAGAATGGCACTGCCGGAATTTTGTAGCGCACCATTGCACCAAAATTAGCCGATGTTAATCCAACCGAAAAGGCAAAGAACAAAGAAAAAATAACTGAGAAAAACAAGATTGGTTCCTTTGCAATTACTTTATAAAAGCGGTAAATTCCTAATTTAACTAGCAGAAATATCGTTAAAAGCATTAATACCGAATTTTCAGTTGCCGCTATAATCATTACAAAGTTTTTACTTTCCCATAAAAATGGACGAAACAAACCAGCCATAATAGCTTCCGGTAGTTTTGAAAGCACGCCAGTTGCAGAGGCATCAAATTCTCCAATATCAAAACTATTACCTCCGTAATAACTTTGCTTTAAATCGTATTGGGTATTTTGCGCTTTATATAAAATATTTTCGGCCGAAGAATATTGTCCGAAATCACTACTCAAATTAATCAAAAGTAAATATCCCAGTAAGGAAGCAGATAAAATTAAAAATGGGCCGGTAAGAATTTTGAGCAGCCAGTTTTCAACCCGTTTCACTCGCTCAAAGGCAAACCACAAAAGGGTTCCGGGCATCAACGCAATAAAAATATAGGGCTTAATTTTGATCATGATGTAAGCCATAATTATCATCATAATTACATTGATGGTTACTTTATCCGGTTTCACAAATACCTTATAAAAGCTGTAGGTAAACCAACAAGCACCCATTAAAGTATAAGTATCTTTTAGTATTCCTGAGCCCCAAAAAAGTACCGAAGGAACCAATAAAATTGAATAATAAAACTGTTTGTGCATATCCGGAAAAATTTCACAAAACAATCGGAACAATTTCCAAATACCACTGTATGAAATAGCAGCAAGAATAATGGAACTTACCAGGTAGCTATTGAACGACAAAAATTGAATAACAGTGGTAAATCGTATTACTGTAAACGAACCGCTTTCGCGATAATAAAATGGCCAACCGGTATCGTTGTCAAACTCTGAATAATTTTCCTTGGTAAGGTGATCAGTCATGATCGAAAAAAAAGTATCGGGACTTTTTGCATATAGTTTCACCATGGTGACCGAACCGTTAAAAAAGGCCGTTGTATCTCCGCCATTGTAATATAAAGTGTAAATTAAACAGAGGCTGATGGAACCTATTATTTTAGCAAGAAGGCCGAATTTAAAATAGCGGTAAATATGGTTTTCCTTTATAAATTTTACCTGCACCAAATGCCCTATGATGAAAATAATTAAAATGTAAATGGGAGGTAAAATTAAATCCCAAATACTGAGCACCGATTCTTTCAAGTAAAGCTAAATTAGTATGTTTGCAAGCAAAGCTAATGATGTTTTAAGAATAAAAAAATTGAATACTTTATTTCTTTCCTATGATGGGATGACGGATAGTCTTGGTCAATCGCAAGTTATACCTTATTTAATAGGGTTATCAAAAAGCGGTTATTCTATCTCAATCATTAGTTGTGAAAAGCAGGAAGCCTATAAAAAAAATCACCAACATATTGAGCAACTTTTAGCTCCCTATTCAATTGAGTGGTTCCCATTGTCGTACACAAAAAAGCCACCTGTATTATCAACATTGAAGGACCTTTACCGCATGAATAAAAGGATGCAGCAGTTGCACCGGGAGAAAAAATTTAGCCTCATACATTGCCGTAGCTATTTGACCTCTTTAATTGGAAAGCAATTTTGTGTAAAAAAGAACCTTCCATTTATTTTCGATATGCGTGGTTTTTGGGCCGATGAACGAATTGAAGGTGGTATTTGGAAATTGTCGAATCCCTTGTTCAATAGTATTTACCGCTTCTTTAAACAAAAGGAACTTGAGTACGCTAATTCGGCAGCAGCTACGGTTAGTTTAACACATGCCGGAAAGCTAGAAATTCAAAGTTGGAATATTGATAAAGCGCAAAAAGAGAAAATATACGTTATACCCTGCAGTGCTGATTTTGAATTATTTGCTATTCCAAGCAACCTACAGCGACAAGCGGCAAGGGCGCGGCTCAACTGGAATGAAACTAATTTTGTACTCACCTATTTAGGTTCCTTGGGTACTTGGTATTTATTACATGAGATGCTTGATTTTTATAGTGTTTTGAAGGAAAAAATACCAACAGCTAAGCTGTATATAATTAGTGGCGATGCCCCACAATTGGTGTTTGATGCAGCTAAAGTTATAGGAATTTCAATGGATGATATAGTTATAGAATCGGCGAAAAGGGCTGAGGTTCCACAAAAGTTAGCTGCCAGCGATTGGGGTATATCGTTTATTAAACCCAGCTTTTCAAAAAAGGCCAGTTCGCCCACAAAAATGGGAGAAATGCTAGCTATGGGAATTCCTTTGTTAGTAAATAGTGGAGTAGGAGACGTAGCACAAATAGTGGAACAAACCCAAGGTGGAATTTGCATCGATTCGTTTACAAAGGAAAGCTATATGGCGGCTATTGATAAAATGAAATTTGGAAATTTGCTACCGGCACAACAAATACGTGAAAAAAGTTTTGAAATTTACGGACTCGAAAATGCTATAAAAACCTATGTTGGTATTTATACTATGTGTGCTCATAAAATTGCAAATAAGGATATAAAAACGCAATGAGGATTTTATTTATAGCTCCTTATCCTATTGGTTTAGCTGCTAGTCAACGCTTTCGCTTTGAGCAATATTTTTCATTGTTGCAAAGCAAAAATATATCCTACGATACTACTTCTTTTTTAAGCGAACATGTCTGGGAAGAATTGTATGCCAAAGGACATTTTTTTAAGAAAGTGTTTTTTCTTTTCTTAGGATATATACGTCGCTATGCTTTGCTATTAAAGGTTCACCGATACTCGTATATATTTGTTCATCGCGAAATTGTTCCTTTTGGTCCACCTGTAATTGAGTTTATTTTGGTGAAAATTTTACGCAAAAAAATAATATACGATTTTGACGATGCTATTTGGATAAAAAATAGTTCTGAAAGCAACAAGCTATTCTCAGTGTTTAAATGGTTTTCAAATGTGAAATACCTGTGTAAGCTAGCATATAAAGTTTCGTGTGGGAATGAGTATTTGTGCAATTTTGCCCGCCAATTTAATACGCAAACTGTATATAATCCAACTACAATTGATACAGAATCGCACCACAATAAAAAGCAAATTCATACCGGTGATAAGTTTGTGATTGGTTGGACCGGCTCGCACTCAACAGTAAAATACCTGAATGAATTACTTCCTGTATTTCAGCGATTAGAACAAAAAATACAATTTGAATTGGTGGTTATTTCCGATGTAGCACCAACATTTCAACTCAACTCTATGCGGTTTATTAAATGGAATAAGCAAAGCGAAATTGAAGATTTGCTAAATTTTAGCATAGGATTAATGCCCTTACCCAACGATCAATGGGCAAATGGTAAATGTGGATTTAAAGCGTTGCAATACATGGCGCTAGGTATTCCGGCTTTGGTTTCACCGGTGGGAGTGAATACACGTATTGTGGATAATGGAATAAATGGATATTACTGCAGCACTTCGGATGAATGGGAAAGGGCCATT